>ERZ761607.26-NODE-26-length-375924-cov-15.100567_pt1 | contig 375924 bp, 343 predicted proteins | sample MGYA00511164_ERZ761607 | MGnify/ENA primary metagenome ERZ761607 (study PRJEB28899, sample SAMN02445080) | bioreactor sludge metagenome | biome: EBPR sludge | place: Australia: Brisbane, Thorneside Wastewater Treatment Plant | collected 2011-06-22 ... | reverse complement strand
AAGCACTACACATTGTAAACAACGATTCTGTCCAACTTATAGGGGGTTAGTACAACATCTGATTATACTGACAATATTTCTCCCATTTATATCATTCTCCCAGACAAACCACAAAGACAAAAAGGTTGACTCGTTTTTAAAAAAAGAATTTGACTTTCTGGACAATCGGTTGAATTTTTATTCAACTGCCATCCTTGACAGCATAGACACTGGGGACAAAGACTTTCAATCGACTCTTGACAGAGAGACAAATACAATTGATTTCTTCGAAAGGCTGACAGGGATAAAAGCTGAAATATACCATCATTATGCCTATGCGAAAGTTTTAAAACAATCGACCGTTGACACATGGAAAGAATGGACGAAAAAGAACAAAAAATTAATAACCTGGGACGACTTATATAATAAAGTTAACAAGACAGACAGAGATATTTACTCAAAGGACTTAAGAACAAAAAATTAGGAGACAACACTACGCACAACACCAGGTTTGGTCAATGGCGGAGTGATGTGTAAATATAAATTTTTATCTTCGCTTCAACGTTTACCCAGTGCGGACAGTGACGACCTTGTCGGCCTTAGCATTCCGCGATGCTTCATTGCTAAGGCCTCCTAAGCCCGCCACTGCCCAAACCCAAACGTTGTGGCCCATTGCCCGACCGGAAAAAGAAGAGGTAAATTTTAGTAACTTAGGACTCAAATAACGGATTCAAAAATGACAACGAAAGACATAAAATCTGAGATACAGAAATCACTTGACAAAGTGCCAGAAAGCGTACTCCAAGACGTATTGGACTTTTTAAAGCAGGTTGAAAATCAACCAATAGACAAGGTGAACCTGACTAGGAATCTAAGGGATATATTAACAGAAGACAAAGAACTCTTAGAAAGACTAGCTAAATGATTGACATTAACGAAGTCGAGAAAATACACGACATTCTTATAGACAAGTTTGGTGGAGCAAAAGGCATTCGGGACAAAGGATTACTTGAATCATCCATAAACAGACCTTTCCAAACCTTTGACGGACAAGAGCTATACCCTGACCCGGTAGACAAAGCTGCTGCGATTTTCGAAAGTATAATAACAAATCATCCGTTCGTAGACGGTAATAAACGGACAGCATACGTACTCATGAGACTCATGCTTAAGAGTAATAACATTGACATCCAATTAGGACAAGACGATAAGTACGACTTTGTTATAAAAGCAGCAAGCGGACAGGTGACGTTTGACCAGATTAAAACCTGGATTAAAGACAATTTAAAGTAGGCAACGGGCCACAACACCAAGTTTGTTTAATAGCGGGCGACACAGTCGCCTGTAGTGTCAACAAGTTTATTTATATTCGTGTAGGCGGACAAATCCGTTGGATTTATCCGCCACTAAACAAACCTAAAACGTTAGCGTGCATGCCCAAAATTCGACCAAAACGACCAATTTGGAGTCCGGAAAAAGTGACTTTTGAGTTGTATATTTGAGTTTATGGAAACAATAAGAATAGATATAGTAAACCCCCGAGCCAAGAGAATCATTAAAGAATTGGCTGACTTGAATCTTATTAATATTCGGGACAAAGACCCTGTGAAACATTTTGAGGCGCTACTAAATAGGCTTCGGACTAAAGGGAAAGGCATTTCTTTAGAGGAGATTACAAAAGAAGTCGAATTAGTCCGGTCAAAGAGATATGGCAAAAAGGGCTGACCGTGTCATCATTGACACTAATCTTTGGATTAGCTTTTTAATAACAAGGGACTTAAAAACCTTAGACATTCACGTAAAGAATGGAAAGATTAAAATCCTATTTAGCCTTGAATTAATTGAAGAGTTTTTATCCGTTGCCAATAGACCAAAATTCAAAAGATACTTTTCCAAAGAGGACATTGAGCAACTTATTGACTTATTTGACCTCTACGGAGAAATAGTTCAAGTAAAGAGCAAAATTGAATTGTGCCGCGACCCTAAAGACGACTTTTTGCTATCATTAGCAATTGACTCCAAAGCTGACTATTTAATTACCGGAGATAACGACCTTTTGGACTTAAAGACAATTGAGAAAACAAAAATTGTAACAATGACAGACTACTTAAAAAAATTAAGTAGGCACACACGCTAACACCGTGTTTATTTAATTGCGGGGTTCGGTGTTGGCTATCAAGTTTTGGTTTCTTAATTTAGTCCGCTGTAGGCGGACAGTTGCGGAGCAAGTCGGGCTTAATATTCCGCTGCGCTCCATTTTTAAGCCCTCCTACTCCCGCAACTAAATAAACACAAAACGTTGTGGCCAATGGGCAAATATGTCTTGTCCTGATATAGGTTGACACAAAATATGTGTAACCTAATCACTATCAGACATGAAGAAGACTTCAGCCCCTGACCGGAAAAAACGACCGGTTTACTCGTATGCGTTCAAGTGTACCGTGGTTGACCAGATTGAAAATGGTTATCTTTCCTTACGCTATGCATCGATCAAATACAAGATATCACGATCGACCTTAGATGATTGGTGCAAGCGATATGGAACTGACCCCAAACACATGGAAAACAAGAACAAATCGCTTCAAAAAAAAGCCAAAGAGCAGCAAAGGCGGATTGAAGAACTTGAGTTGATGCTCGACCTGCAACGAGAGATCATCGCTGACTTTGAAATCCTGACCGGAACGGAGGTGGCAAAAAAGTCGTTGCCCAAGCCGTTGGCCGATGCCGTGGAGAAAATCAAACGCGAAAGACGAAAGTCAAAGTAGCGCTCCTGGCCCAATTGCTTGGGATATCCCGGCAGGGATTTTACAAACGTATGAAGAGCGCCCGCCTGCAGGATGGTCAGGGCATGGTGGTGGAACACCTGGTGATGCGTGAACGTAAACTGCAGCAGCGCATTGGTGGAAAGAAACTCTACCGAATGCTCAAGCCCGAACTGACCGACAAGAACATTTTCATCGGTCGAGATAAGTTCCTTGGATTCTTACGGAGAAACCACCTGAATGTGCCAAAATCAAAGAATCATACGAAAACCACTATGTCGTATCACCGCTTCTTTAAATATCCCAACCTGATCAAAGATCTGAAGCTCATACGGCCAGAGCAGCTTTGGGTATCCGACATCACCTATATCAAAACGCGTAAGGAAACCCTGTATCTCTCACTCATCACCGATGCCTTTTCCAAACAAATCATGGGCTACCATCTGGCCGATCACCTTCGTACGGATGGTCCGCTGAGAGCGTTAAAGATGGCTCTGCGGAACAGACAGTATCCGGGAAGAAGACTCATCCATCATTCGGATCGGGGATTTCAATATTGTGATCCCAAGTACACGGATGTGCTGAATCAACATGATGTAAAGATCAGCATGACAACCAAGTACGATCCGCGTGAAAACGCCATAGCTGAACGGGTGAATGGTATCATCAAAAATGAACTGCTGGTGTTGGATGTGCTGCCGTCAACCCTCTATGCACATAAAGCCATAAAACAAGCCATTAAGATTTACAATACCAGGAGACCGCATCTCACACTGCATGACCGGACACCCCAGCAAGCACATCGTTTCCCCTTCTTCAAACTGAAGGTCTGGAAAAAGCATTTGATTAAAGCCAACTGATTTATGACAACTTTAGCTAAATTCACCTAATAAAAAGTGTCAACCATTTTCAGGACGATACATTGGGACAATTTAACCACTTGATAAAACGCCTGACACTAACTTTGGCAATTCTGACAACAATAACTGGTTGGTGTCAGGTCACAGTTAATGGGACTGTAATTGCAAAGGAAGATAACTCAACACTACCCGGAGTATATGTCATTGAAAAAGGAACTGAAAACAAGACGACTACAAATGCAGACGGGACATTTTCAATTATAGTGACCGACACAAACGTGACCCTTGTATTTGCATTCATCGGATTTCAGACTCAAGAACTACAGTTAAATGGAAGAACTCAAATAACAATAATTCTTAAATTGGACTGCAACAAGGACTTTTTTGACGCATATCGTATAATTCTATATGCGAACAGTGGACTAGTTCACAACCCTGTTGGCGGACAAATTGAAATTTCATCACCTTATACATTTATTGGTGTTATTAAAGGTTCCTACAGTTACCAAACAAACCTAAATGAAAATGAATTTATAACTGGACTAGTTGAGTTTAGTCATCCCATATCAACTTGTGAATTTGATATGGACTTCAGATGGAGCCACCGAAACGTTTCGTTTAACAAGGACTTTCAATCAATTGCAAATTCAGGCGAGGCACAACTCAATTTAAGAAACATAAATCTCATCGCAGGGTATAGCCATTTGGACATGACTAAAATTGTGGAGAATAAAACCATTGCTTCGTCCGGTATATTAATTGGACTTGGAAAAGAGTTTTACTTCCGACCTGTTTATGGCATACTTTCAGCAAGAGTCGCCAGATATAATAGGCAAGTTGAATACCAAGTCGAGCTTAAAGGTGGTAACAGATGGTTTCAATATTTTATCAGGTATTATAAATTAGACTCGTTTGACGAATTGAGTTTAGGTGTAGGAGCACAGATTAGTTATTATAAAAAGAGAAGATAGGGTAAACGCTGCACAACACCGGGTTTGTTTAATGGCGGGCGACACAGTCGCCCGTAGTGTCAACAAGTTTATTTATATTCGTGTAGGCGGACAAATCCTCCGGATTTATCCGCCACTAAACAAACCCGAAACGTTGTGCACCATGCGGTCAAGCATATTGGTTTAAATGACATATTAGAATTAACCTTGTTTTTACAAATCATTTAATAGACATGAGGCATACAATTTGGATCTATTCAATCTATTTGTTGCTTATTATTTCTTGCAAAGAGGAAGAAGAGAATTTTAAATGCAATGTCACCTTTAAAGGTAAGTCTTATCATTCGAATGAAGTAATTTGTATTGGTAGTGCTGATGGACTTAGCCAAACTGTAAGAGATGATTGGGCAATTGATATAGTTTATGTTGAGGGGGTTCCAAATTCCAATTTTATTCGAATTCAGACTGATATTTCATCTCCCATTTACGATGGTTATGGAGCAAGTATTGAACGAAGTGGAAATGAGCTAACTTTTAATGGAACCCTTAATTATGGCTCAAATAACACTGGGAACATATCTGGCAGTTGTAGTTGTACCAAAGGGCCATGATTGCTTGATGGACAACTTTGAATGGGTGTTTGGGTATGGAATCCGTTTTGGACTCTTTTATATGGATTATCAAACATTGACCCGAACGCCTAAACTAAGTGCCGAATATTTTAAAACAGTAGCCAAAGAGAATACCCTTGTCTGATCACTTAGCGTAGTGTCATAATTTTTCCCGGGAGTTAACCCCTATCAAATGAAAAAGATTGTAAAGGCAGCATTGATTTCAATTATCGCATTGGCAGGTATCATTTTTCTTGCTTTTAAACTGTCACCCTATCCCTCGGTTTGGGTAATCCGATATGCATTTAATAAAGAGGCCGTGCGGGTTAATAACGAATTGGAAAAGCACGTTCCCGAGGGAATAGAAACCATCAGTCATGTACACTACGATGAAAATGATCCGGATGCGTTTTTGGATGCCTATTTCCATCCGGATTCTGTAAAGGCAAAGGGAATACTGCCTGTTATTGTTTGGACACACGGGGGCGGTTTGATTTCAGGAGACAAAAGTCAAGTGAGCAATTATTGTAAACTACTAGCCTCAAAAGGTTATGTGGTAATAGCAATCGATTACACACTTGCACCGGAGGCAAAATATCCAACGCCCGTTCAACAACTGAACACAGCATTGGCGTACATCTCCTCCAATCCAGATACCTTTCATGCCGACACGACCTTTTTTGTGCTTGCCGGAGACTCTGGCGGTTCTATGATTTCAGCAGCAGCCGCAAATGTTATTACAAGTTCTTCCTACGCAGAAGTGAGCAGAATAAAGCCGGGCCTTAATCCCCACCAGCTAAAAGGCTTGCTTTTATATTGTGGGATTTATGAAATAGACAATTTAAACACAGAAGGTGCTTTTGGCTCCTTTCTGAAAACGGTAATGTGGGCCTATTTCGATACTAAGGACATTTCGAATGAAGCTTATGCCAAGACTGCTTCGGTTACAAACTACCTCACGAGTGCATTTCCGCCTACATTTATTTCTGCCGGAAATAATGATCCTTTACTGCCTCAATCCAAAATTCTGTCAGACAAACTTGCTGCGAAAGGAGTACCTATCGACACCCTGTTTTTCCCTGAAAATCACGAACCTGCATTAGGACATGAGTATCAGTTTAACTTAGATGCAGCAGGAAAAATCGCACTTGAGCGATCACTAAAATTTTTGAATGAAACCCACCGATAACAGCACCTATTTGCAATTGCCGGGTTTGGTGTTAAATTAAAACTTATGTTTCACTATGTAGTTCGGTCACGGGGGACAATTGCACAGCAGGTCGTGTTTGCACCAGCCTGCTGGCAAAGGCAGGTTCCACTGAGCTCTATAGGCCCGCCACTGCGCAAACCCAACGTTAAAAATTAAATCAACAATGAACATCCTACACCAACAGAACGGCAGCAAAGGCTCGTTCTATATCGAAGAAAACAATCAGCGTTTAGCAGAAATGACCTATACCCTGGCAGGAGAAAAACTGATGATCATTGACCACACCGATGTGTCGGATGCGTTGCGCGGAAAAGGTGCCGGAAAACAACTTGTAACTGCGGCAGTTCATCATGCCCGGGCACAGGGCATTAAAATTTTACCGCTCTGTCCCTTTGCCCGATCCGTATTTGAAAGGGTAAAGGAGTTTCAGGATGTGCTCAATAACTAATTTGAAATAGATATGAAAACGCTTACGCTACTAACTGTCTTAATCATGCTATTCGCCTGTCAGACACAAAACATTTCCTTATTTGATACAGAATGGAAATTGAAGACCATTAATGGAAAGGATTATTCTTCATACAATCCGCCTGCTACACTAACCTTTACCCAGGAAGAAAGTCGGGTTTCAGGGCATGCTGGCTGCAACCGGTTTTTCGGAGGTTATGAATTGGCTAATGACAACGTAAGCTTTGGCCAACTGGGGGCCACCAAAATGTTTTGTGAGGATAAAATGGAATTGGAAGACAACTATTTAAAAGCACTGGAACAGGTTAAACGTTATCGCATGAAAGGAAATTCACTTCAATTGCTTGATGGGACAACAGTCATTCTTGAATTCACCAACTAATTTTACCATTCAGTGCCCTGTTTGATTTGTGCAGCACGTGTACGGTACCAGTTCGCCTCTTCGGGCGGTAGCAATTCACTCAATCGCTCATAAGAATCGGCATTGGCGCTATCCAAATCAATTGTTTCCTTATAGAGGCCTATGGCTTTGGCAGTCTCTCCCTTGGTATCGTACAGGTAGGCAAGCATGTACGTAAGTTGTGAGGTCTTATAATTATTCACGTATGCGCCCTCATAAAACCGCAACGCTGAATCAAGTTGATTTTGGGTATAGTAGCAATCGCCTATCAACAACATGGCGTGATAATACGAAGGATCGTAGTATAGAATATTGGTGGTAACCTTAATGGCCTCGCGGTAGCGCCCTTGTTCGTAATAAACCAGTCCTTTATTGTATTGAGCGTCACTATGCCGCGGATTAATAGACAGGGCTTTTTCATAAAGAGTTAGCGCATTCTCGTACCGATCGGTAATCATAAATATATTCCCGTGTTCAACATATACATCTGGATTATCCGGATCCGCTGAAGTGGCCAACTGATAGTAATACAAAGCTGAATCGTATTGCGATGTATAGTAGAAATCGCGGGCACGCCGAAGGTAGCCTGCGTTGTCTGGATCATCTGAACTAAAAATAACATTTAGTATAATCGCCAAAACAAAGAAAGACATCATCGAGCCTACCATAAGAGTAATCAGTAACTTCTTTTGAGGAGTGTCACCTGGTTTTGTTTCCAGCAACTTTTTAAAAAGTTCACCCAAACTTTCCCAGGATGTCGTTTCTTGTTTGCTTTTTTGTGGATACTTCCGTTGAACCTCTGCTTTCTGATCCCAGGTTTTTACCAAATATTGTGCTGTACAAAAAGCAGCGCCTCCGAGGCATATATAGATAACTACTGCCCCAATGGACCAGAACAAAGCACCCCCCAGCAGAAATATTCCTGCGGTAAATAACCACCAGTTTGCCGATTGTTTTTGCTGGCCTGATGCCATCGTTGTTATTTCATTATCGCCACCATATCCTGTTCATCAATACGGATATCATCTTCACCCACTTCATCAAATGGATGCTCGAGGTGATCCTGGATATTATCCAAACTCACCAGAATAAAGCTATAGAGCACAGGCATCACATACTCTAATCCCGCTGAAAAATCATGCGCTGTAGCTGCAAAATAAGGTCCGTAAATAATGGGAAAAATATAAATAAACACTTTACTGTAAGCACGAAGCGTAATAGGGGTTCGGTAGGCATGAATGATTTTCAGGTTATCAAACGCAATAATCATTTTACTAACGTACTGACTTAGTCTTGAAATTTCTCCGCTTTGTACGCCATAATTTCGCATCTCCATGGTGAGGGCTGATAGTCGCGAGAATCGTTCAAATATTTCGTGTTCAATTTTTTCCCACTCGTGGCGGTGGTGTTTGGTGAACATATCACGCATAAGCCGGGTAAGGTCATTCACTAGCAAACGCGACCGCTCGGGCAAATCATTTTGTTTATCGGCTGTCCAATCGCGCATGGCGTAGTAGATAGCAATAGCATGCCCTTTGAAATCAGATAAGCGTTGCAAGGCTGTTTCTCTTCGCGTGTATGCCGAACTGATTGAAAAAACTACCGGAAAAACAATGGCTACACCCACCAGCATATCCGGAAATTTAGCGGTGAGATTAAGGTGATAGCAAATGTAGGTGGATATCAGGGCCAGTACGGTAATGATTAATGTTTTGTAATTGATGATGAGAAAAAAACTTCTCAATACTTTTTTCATAGGGATGGAAGATTCATGTGGCTAAAACAAGTCCAATTTCATAAAAAGGGAAGTATTAACAAATTGTTACCAGTCATTTTATGCAGTACCTTAACGCCTGATAAGAATATGAACTCGGCATCTTTTACCTGGCGATCCGCAATCCGGAACGACACCTTTCGAAAGCACATTACGCTTACCCTTTTTCTTCTTATAGCCTGCGCTATTGCTGCCCCTCGTATTTTTCAGTTTGTAGAAATCCGTCCAGGCGTCATTCTGCCCGATCCGGTACTGAACATGCTTCAGCCAAGCGAAGTTTCGGTGTACATCTTTGCTTTACTCTACCTGTTGATCGTCATCGCAATAATTCACCTCGTTCAATCGCCAACCCTTCTGTTAGTAGGGCTGCAGGCGTACCTCCTGATAACCGTATTCAGGTTCATTACCCTTTTGCTTGCACCCCTTGAGGCTCCGCCCGGGCTCCTGCTCCTTCAGGATCCGTTTGTCGATAAACTATTTTACCAACAGCCGGTAACCAAAGATCTTTTCTTTTCCGGACATACCGGTATACTGGCCCTGTTCATGTTTTTATTCTGGGATAAAGCTGTTTGGCGCTGGGTGTACGCCACAGGCACCCTGGTAGTTGGTGTATTGCTGTTAGTGCAGCATGCTCACTACACGGTGGATGTGCTGGCCGCCCTTCCCTTTGCCTGGCTGGCTTTTAAACTTGCCGTGAAAATGAAAACGTTCAGGGGGCCAGCCTCATGAATTACCCAAAAATGGACTGGCAACCCGCTGGCTGGCGACAGGCTATTGCTAAAGAACTTTTTTAGTGCGATTTTTAGTAACCTTCGGATAACATTAGCTTAATTTTTTCGTAAAGAAGAAGGCATAATGACTAATTTAAAATGACACCTCAGGTCTATCCAACGTTCAAATTCTCGAACCCTTTAACGCGCGAGCAACTTGACTTTTTTGAAACTCATGGTTTTATTCACTTCACTAACTTTATTGAACGGCACGCGGTTGATCTTTTCAGAAATGAAATGAAGGCCATTGAACAAAAATGGATTGCCGCCAATTTAGAAAAGGTAAATGGTGTTCCGATTAAGTATGGTTACGATACTGACGGAAGTAAAATTGTACAACGCTTTGCCTTTAGCTCACAGCATAGTTCCACCCTGCACGAATTCCTCAAAGATCCACGGTTCGAAGCGCTATTTGCCCTGCTTGGACCCGAGGCTCAAAACGTGCGAATAGGTGAAAACGAAAAGGATGGGCTGGTAATAAATCATTACATTAACACTGACATCAGTCAGTTTACAAAAATGGGCTGGCATACCGACTGCCTGCGCGATGTCTTCTACGGCAAAAAAATTATGCCCATGCTGAATGTAGGCATCCACCTGACCGATGCGGTGGAAAACAATGGCGGCCTTAAACTTATCCCGGGTTCGCATAAACAAAACCTGATGAGCCTGTTGTTTAAAAAACCTTACTTCATAAATCACCAGCCTGATAAAAACGAAATCGGACTAATGACCAAAGCCGGAGACCTGACCATTCACGATGGCCGGTTATGGCATCGGGTGGCCCAGTCGTCATTAATTGGTGAACAAAGCAGGCGACAGGTTATGTATGTTCCCATCATTTGCGGAGATTACATGATCAGAAATGAAAACAGCCCTACCCCCATTTATCAGCGTTTCTACCACTTGTTCAAATAGCAAGCGATGAAGCAAGCCATCGTAACAGGTGCCAGCAAAGGACTGGGCAAGGCCATAGCCTTTGAACTGGCAAAAGAAGGTTATGATCTATTGCTGGTGGCGCGATCAGAAGAGTTACTGGAAAGAACAGCAACAGAGATTATTAAGAATTTTTCGGTAAAAGCATCCACGCTACCAACCGACCTGAGCAAACCCGAAGCGGCCACTGTAATTGTAAAGTGGTGCGATCAGCAAAATTTTAAACCCGCTGTGTTAGTGAACAATGCCGGCTATGCCTGCTGGGGAAGGTTTGAAGAACTAGCCTGGGAAGAACAACAAGCCATGCTGCAGGTTAATGTAGGAACATTGCTGGCGTTAACCCATTTGCTGCTTGACAAGTTAAAGCAACACCCACAAGCCTACATTTTAAATGTAGCAAGCACCTCATCTTTTCAACCTTTGCCCACTATGGCTGTTTATTCAGCCAGTAAAGTTTTTGTTCGCTCGTTTTCTAAAAGTTTACGCTACGAATTGCGCCACACAAACATTTCTGTTACCTGCTTAACCCCTGGCCCGGTGGATACAGAGTTTATAAACCGTGCCGGCATGGACGTGTTGAAACCCACAGCCAAAAAATTTGAAATGCACCCTGATGTTGTAGCGCAAAAAGGGTTGAAAGGTATGTTCCATAAAAAAGCCGAGGTTATTCCCGGCTTCACTAATTTTTTAAGCGGAAAACTCAGTAACCTGATACCCGATTCAATACTGATAAGAATCGCTGCCGGTATTTATGAGAAGGTTCTCCCTTCGCGCAAAGCAAAGTGATTACTCCTGCAGAATTTCAACTTCCACACGTACATTCTTCTTGGCATTGGCACTGTGCTTGTCGTAAATGGGTCGTTTGCCACCCCAGGCTTTAATCTCAATATGATCAGCAGATATTCCGTTTGTTACCAAATATTCCTTTATAGTCTGCGCCCGCTGGAAAGATAAATCTTTAGATGAGCCTGTACCTTGAATTACACCCTCCATCGAAAAGAAATTTTTATCGGGGCCTAGCCCTAAAATCTTACCATGGTAGTTTCCATTGGTATGACCATGTAAACGGATTTTATAATTTCGATTCTCCTCCATCATTTGAAGCAGGCTTGTTAACTCATACTTCGATTCGGGAAGCATCACGGCTGCATCGTTGAAAAAGTAAACGTTATACAAAGTAGCTTTATCGCCTTTGTGATAACGAACCATATCAAATTTAACAGCTAGCGTTGTGCCCATCAATTCAACATATGGTTTTACCGTATCGGCCAACGGTAATGGATAATTGATTTCATGCTGAAGTTTACGATACCCAAATACTTCACCAATAAGTGTTAGTTGACCCGACTTGCTTTTCGGATCCGGCAAAATCAGGTATTCATTTCCCTTTACCGTTGTCATTAACCGGTTGCGTTCGGTATCAATAACTTGCACATCACCATCGATAACCCTGTTGTTAGTTGCATTATAAAGACTAATGAATACTTCTGTATTGCCCAATGTCATCGGATCGTGCTGTACTATAGGCGGATTCTCCGTGATCTCTTCGTCAACAACAACTTCTTTTACAGGCTCCTCTTTCGTAACTGTTATTGGGGATTTTTCTTCCGGTTGCACTATCGGTTGGGTTGGTTTTTCATCAGGCTTCAACGTATTGATTAATGTGGTAGATGCCATATCGATTTCACCCGATACCACCCGCACCCACGCATCGGTAAACTCCCCCTTTTCCCTGACTTTTTGCATCTCCACCAACGATGGCTTCAGTTCAGTAAAGTAGCTGAGGTAAACAAAGTATAAGTTCTTACGGGTATTAAACCCATACTGGGCATCAAGGTCTTTTTTGACCAGGTTGGCGGTGAACTTTTGTGCTAAGCCCTCCTGTGTTTTGGCATATGCGGCAACTGTAACATAGTAACCCGGTTTCAGTTCTGAGCCAGATTGTCCGTGGGCCTCGGGCGTACTGCAAAAAATTCCTCCTGATAACAGTACAAGTAAAAAATACTTCATGCGGTGCGGTTTGGTTTCACCGTGACAATATCCGTTAAAAAAATAAAAAGATCAACTAAGTAGTCCATTTTCAGCATGTTAGCAACAGGCGTCAACCATTCCTATGAAAGGTTTCTTTTAAAAAGCCGACTCCATAACCAATTAATTGAACCCACGCAGCAGGCAGACTTAACAAGGCAACCTTAGGGTCTTGATTGGATTGATATGAATCTATTACAATGGCTAGAGAATACAAGACATACAAGGTGGCTAACAAAATAAATGATGTTGAATTGGTGAAAAGCAAAATCAATAAAGCCAACAGACCCATGGTAAAAAAAGCAGGCAACCAATGGGTAAGCCTCACTGCTCCAGGATGTGTTCTTCCTACCAACACCCTACCCTTTCCAAAATTAGATACCTGATGATAGAATTGATTTAATGTAGTTCTCCGCTTGTGGTAAACAAAGGCTTCAGGAATTAACACCGATCTAAACCCGCATTTCTTCATCCGAATGCTCAACTCAATATCCTCGGCATAGCGGCTAAAGGCAAAACCTTCGGTTTCTCTATACACTTGTTTCGAAATGCCCATGTTAAAACTGCGTGGCTGAAACCACCCTAAATGCTTTTTGCCTCCACGGATTCCACCGGTGGTTAAAACTGATGACATGGTATAGGCCATGGCCCGCTGAAGTGGCGTAAAACTTTCATGACTTCGATCAGGGCCACCCCAGGCATCGGGCTTGTCGCTGATTACAACTTTATCAACTTCCTCAAAATATGCTGGAGGAATAATACAGTCGGAATCAAACACAACAAAGTAATCGCCTTTGGCATGTGCAAAGCCCAGGTTACGACTGGGGCCCGGGCCTGAATTGGGCTTGAAGATATATTCGATGTGCAGTTTGTCCCTGAATTCATCCACCACACCATCCGAACGATTTGTTGAACCATCCTCCACAATAATTACTTCAAAGTTCTTTAGCGTTTGTTGGGTGAGGCTTTCAAGCAATTCGCGCAATTCATCCGGCCGGTTATACACCGGTACCACAACGGAATATTTTGGTTTGAAACTCATGACCAACCGTAAAAGTAAGTAAAGATTCGTTGATCAAAATGCCTGTTTATGCCGTGGTTATTTTTCGTACATTCGGAAAATCAAATCTGATGAAATACCTGTTTATACTTTCTTTTGTTTTGCCGATCTGTACACAGGCACAAAAGGACTACAACCATGATGTAAAATCAATAGATGCCATTATTGCTGCCCTTTACGAAGTCATCTCCGGTGACCCCGGCACGGCAAGGGATTGGGACCGATTCAGGAATTTGTTCACAGCCGATGCACAACTTATTCCTACCGGAAAAAATGCCGAGGGAAAAATCACATATCGTACAATGTCACCTGAAGATTATGTAACCATGTTCACCACGCGCATCACTACCGGATTTTTCGAGTGGGAATTGTATCGCGTTACGGAAGAATATGGAACGATAGTTCATGTATTCAGCACGTATGAGACCAAAGAAAAGAAAGACGGCCCGGTAACCAATCGTGGCATCAATAGCATTCAGATCTTAAAACAAAATGATCGCTATGCTATTATGAATATTTTCTGGTGTCCGGAAAGTACTGGTTATCCGTTGCCGGAAAAATATTTAAAGTAACTAAAATTTAACACCGTCATTGCGAGCGGATGCGAAGGATGTGTACAGGCACGAAGCAATCCCTTACTAAGATTATGGAAACAAAATATAAAGTTTGGGATTGCTTCGTAATCCCGATATCCATCGGGATTCCTCGCAATGACGCCAACTAAATAATGCTATGCTAAGATCAATTTTCATTTCACTATTCGTTTTCATCGCTGTTGTTTTATCCGCACAAAAATCCAAACCAAGCGACATCACTGCGATCGCAGAAAAACATGCCGTGGCATCTTTTAAAGACTTTTATGATTTACTCAGTTTACCCAACGATGCGCACTATCCGGAAGACATAGAGAAAAATGTTCAATGGTGCGAAGCGGCATTCGCAAAACGCAACTTTACTACCAAGCGTTTAAATACATCCACTGTGCCTCTGTTGTTAGCCGAACGCAATGTTAAAAAGCCAACAAAGAATACACGAACTGTACTGATCTACTTGCAAATTGACGGGCAACCTGTAAATCCTTCTGCCTGGCATCAGGAAAGTCCGTGGAAACCTACGCTCAAAGAAAAAGATGCACAAGGCACTTGGAACACCATTGCCTATGAACGTTTGTATGAAGGCTATAACCCCGACTGGCGGATATTTGCACGCGCCACCTCCGATGCCAAAGGTCCTGCGGTAGCATTTCTTGCTTCGCTGGATGCGCTGGCCGACCTCAAGCAGGAGCCAAACTACAACGTGAAAGTTATCATGGATTTTGAAGAAGAACTGGGTTCGCCCCAACTTCCCAAGGCGGTGGAGCAATACAAGAACGATTTGAAGGCCGATATGCTCATCATCTTCGATGGCCCGCGCCACATCTCCAATCAACCTACACTAAGTTTTGGAGCACGCGGCATTTGTGAAATCACCCTTACGGTGTTTGGTCCGCGACAACCGGCACACAGCGGCAACTATGGCAACTACACGCCCAATCCCGCCATGCGACTATCGCAATTGTTGGCCTCTATGAAAGATGATGACGGTCGGGTTACGCTGCCCGGCTTTTATGAGGGTGTGGTACTTACCGAAGAAGAGAAACGAATCCTTCGGCAGGTACCCGATGATGAGCAAGAAATTAAAAAATTCCTTGGTATTGCCGAGCCGGATAAAATAGGTGACAACTTTCAGGAATCCATTCAATACCCAACGTTGAACATCCGTGGCATGAATTCATTGTTTATTGGATCCAAAGCCCGAACATTAATTCCCGCCTGGGCTACTGCAGAAATTGATATACGACTGGTACCCTCCAGTGATGCTAACCGATTAATAGCACTGGTACGAAAACATATAGAAGATAAGGGCTATTACATTGTGGCTACAGAACCTACCGAGGAAGAACGCATGAAGTATCCACGCATTGCGGCTATTCAGTCAAGTGTTTCGTATGGTCCATTTCAAACACCATTCGATTCGGAAACCGGTATTTGGCTGAGTAAAGCCATGACAAAAGCTTTCGGAAAAGAACCCATCAAAATCCGAATGATGGGTGGCTCCATTCCCATTTCACCCTTTGTGGTTACCCTGGGCGTTCCGGCTGTAAGCGTTCCCACGGTTAACCCCGATAACAATCAACATGCAGAAAATGAAAACATTCGTGTGGGGAATTATGTGGATGCGGTGAAAACGTTTCTCGCCATTTTAACAGAGCGATTGTAGCGGCAACAATGTCTACTCAGAAGACGCTACAGCTTTGATTCCCGAAACATGCGAAGCAATCGCTTTCCACTCACCCTGTCGTTTGATCAACACATTGCTGGATTGATAGATCATTTTATAGGGATCATTTTCATCGCTACCTTCAATATGGCCCGTACCCGCAACAATGGCTGTTCCGTTTTCGAAAATATCCAATCGCTTGATTTCATATCGGAAAGATTGGTATGAAAATTTGTTTTTCTTGATGTAATCCAGTTCATCTTCCTTATTGAACCAATTCCCTTCGGCATCAATCAGTTGAAATTCATCGGCAAGTATTTGATCCAGCAATATGGTATCTTGTTCGCGATAAGCCTTCGGCCATAGTACTTCTTTTAATGTGGTGAGCGTCTCCCGATCATCGGCTGATAGTGCAGAAGTTTTTTCCGGTTTATCTGTACAACCGGTTAGTAGGGCAGTAAACAGAATTAAGGCGATTAAATTTTTCATGATGGCAGGGGTTTCAGGCAAGATAGCCATCACCCGACTGGCAGGCAGGATATTAACAACTCCTTAACACTTTTGCCTGCCTAACCAATCCACCCCTTCGCTTTAGCCGCACGCGAAACAAAAACAAGCGCTACAGAAAATATAGGAATCAATATGGCCATCACTATTCCGCTGGATTCAAAGGCAGGTGAATTTTCTACCAAAAATATATCGTAGCTCCATTGCGCCACCACACAAACCAACGACACCACAAATACAATGTAGGCCAATGCTTTGCGCAACAGCAATAATAGGGAGCCCAGTGTTCCTCCAAACACAGCCAGTGCAAATACGCCCATGTACCAGGCCGGTTGATTTTGCAAATACACTTGTTGTTCTTGTGGCAAAGCAGCAATGGCGTCATCCGTCATGTAAACGCGCATCATGTAGGCCATAATGCCCAGGGCGTTCCAGAGCAGGGCCACTATGGCCACAATCCAGAACCAAACAGGAGGTTTTGTTGATGTTGACATAAGTTAAGGGGTTTGTTGGTACTTCAAGATAGTTGATTTTTTTGAAGCTTGGTTATACTACTACTAGACTAAATAATTACATCTCAATTTCTATATTGCCTACATAATACTGGTTATGTCTAAAAAGAAACGTGTATGCGTTATTGGGGCTGGGCCTTCGGGCATCACGGCCGCTAAAAACCTTTTAGATGAACATCACGAAGTTGTGGTTTACGACTACGGCAATGAAGTAGGCGGCAATTGGGTTTTCAGCGACAAACCCTCACACTCCAGTGTATTTGAAACCACGCACATTATCAGCTCGAAAACGCTTTCGCAGTACGATGACTTTCCCATGCCGGAGGATTACCCGGATTATCCCTCCCATCAACAACTGGCCGCTTACTTCCAGGCGTATGCCAAACGATTCAATCTTTACCCACATATCGAGTTCCATACGCTGGTGGTTCATTGCTCACGCGACTCACACGGCAAGTGGCATGTAACCACTAAAAAGTACGATCATGTAAAAACCGAAATCTTTGATGCCTTGGCCGTATGCAACGGGCATCATTGGAAACCGCGCTACCCGGATTATCCGGGCGAGTTTACGGGCAAGTTCATACACGCGCATGACGTAAAACGATTTTCTGATTTTGCTGATCAGCGCGTGTTGGTGATCGGGGGTGGAAACTCAGCGTGTGATGTGGCGGTTGAATCTTGTCGTGTTTCGCAAAGCACCGACATCAGTTGGCGAAGAGGATACTGGGTTATACCAAAATTTATTTTCGGTAAACCCTCCGATACCATTGGCGGTGCGTTAATTAACTTGTTACCTGCCTTTGTTTCACGAAAGCTCACCAGTGTGCTGGTGCGTATCCTGCAAGGGAAAAATAAACGGTATGGCTTACCCGAACCTGAGCATGATTTTGGTTTTCATCACCCCACCTTAAACAGTGAATTGTTTTACTTTATCCGGCATGGAAAAATAAAACCACGACCGGATATTAAAAGGCTGGATGGACAGACGGTTTACTTCACCGATGGAACCTCCGGGGCGTACGATATCATAGTGGCCTGTACCGGGTACTGGATTGATCATCCTTTTTTTGATAAATCGTTTATCGACTATGCACACGGTGATGTACCACTTTATCTGCGGATGTTCCATCCGGATATTCCAAACCTGTACTTTATCGGATTGTTTCAACCCATCGGGTGTATCTGGCCGGGATCGGAACTGCAAAGCAAACTGATGGCCCGTGAACTGGCACGCAAATGGAAACGGCCAGACAACGTGGCAGAACTTGCCCAACGTGAAGTGAACCATCCGGATTACAAGCAAATAAAAACACCCCGCCACACGATAACGGTAGATTATCATGCGTTCAGAAAGCGCTTGCTAAAGGCCTTAAGGTAACTGAAAGTCTAGTTAACTGGCGTTTCGGAAGAAGTGCCCGGAGTAAGTTGTTCGATTTTTTCCGCCACCTTGGTTTCAATCTCAGCTGCCCTGTTCTCCAGTTGTACTTTTGCCTGAGCAACCTGAGTTTTTACTTTCTTTTTAGTAGCAGCAACCTTAGCGGTCACATGGTGTTTTACGGCCTTCACCTTTTTCCGTGCTTGTGCCTTAACAGCCTTTACTTTTTTCGAGGCTTTTTTAACCTGCTTCTTAGCCGTTTTAACAGCCTTTTTAACTTTTTTGCCGGCTACTTTCTTCACCGCTTTTACGGCCTTTCTGGCCGCTTTTTTAACTGATTTTTTCTTTGCCATAACAGTATAAGGTTGGTAGTGTATGAAGATAGTGAAACTTTGCTTCAAAATCCCAAAAGAGATGTAGAGTGTAATATATGGCATTAACGCCACCCATCACAAATTTTGGAGGTTCATCAACTATCGGTAAACGGGCAACATCATATTTCGTAGTATAACCATAAACCTCGGCCCCATGCTTAAAAACTTTTTCAAAACAGCCTTCCGGAATATCCTAAAATATAAGTCATATTCGATTATCAATTTTATAGGACTTACCTGCGGCATAGCTCTTACGCTGCTCATTCTTGTATATGTTCGCCACGAACTGAGCTACGATCGTTTCCATGAAAAAACTGACCGGCTGTACCGGCTTCGATACTCTGCACCCAATGGATTAGAACTTGCCACTTCACCCCCACCCATAGCGCCAAAACTAAAAGATGAGTTTGCGGAAATTGAGGAGGCTGCCCGTGTGTATATACGGAATGTAAGCATCAGCCTTCCGAACAGTCAGGAAGCATTTGAGGAAAATCGTATTGTCTTTGCCGACTCGGCCTTTACTGATATGTTCTCTCTTGAATTTGTAAAGGGTAATCCCAAAAATGCTTTGCACGATAAGTTTACCGTGTTGATAAACGAGGAAATGGCTGAGAAATATTTTGGCGATAAAGATCCGATTGGCGAATCTTTAATTCTTTCCGGAAGACAATCCTTTAAAGTTGTGGGTGTAGTGAAAGACTTTCCTGAAAATTCACACCTCCGGTTCAACATGTTAGTACCCTATGACGATATGTTCGACCTGGAAGACGAACGTACAGAAGCTGTATTGCGCAATAACCTTTCGCGAAATTTTATTATCAGTCATTCATACACCTATATTTTACTTCACCCCGGAGCCACACCCGATAACATCAATGCAGGCATGGATGCCTTCATTAAGAAACATGCTGAACCGATATTTCTGGTTGGACAGGTGTTCACACTTATGCCGATTGTCGACATACATTTAAAAAGTACCCTGCTGGCAGAACCCACAGCCACAAACACCATGACCAATATTTACATATTTATTGCGGTAGGTATTCTTACACTACTGATTGCATCCATCAACTATATTAATCTCAGCACAGCCCAGTCGTTCACACGCATGAAAGAAATCGGCATTCGAAAAATAATGGGATCCATGAAATACCAGCTTATAGTTCAGTTTCTGGCAGAGAGCTTTTTGTTTTGTCTGGTGTCCTTGCTAATAGCTTACCTTGTTTTCGATGCTGCCTTACCCCTGCTCAATCAGCTAACAGGTAAACACCTGGAATTTTTACAGGTTGTGGATGGAGAACTGATTCTGTTATCAGTGATTGTTCTGATTCTGTTATCAGTTTTAGCGGGTGGATATCCGGCATATTTTGTTTCTTCTTTTGAATCGGTTACAGCATTGAAAGGAGCCGGTACCACGGGCGATGGAAATCAGTTGTTGCGTAAATCATTGGTGGTGGTTCAATTGGCTATTGCATGCATGTTATTGTCTGGCTCATTGCTTATTGTGAAACAATTGAACTACTTGAACAGCCGGCCGGTAGGTTTTCAACGTGAACATGTAATTAATATTCCGCTGTACAGCCAGAATACGAACGGATACTTTCAACAGCGTGATTCTACTTTTCAAATTCGTTTACAAACCTTCCGCGATATCGTAGAAGCGCAAACCGGTATCCGTAACACAACACTATCATCAGGCTCACCCGGTGGAGGGAGTGTATTCAGGGGTACTATTCCCGAAGGGTTTACCCGCGAAGACAACATATTTGCGGCCAACATGGCTATCGACTATGATTTCCTGAAAGCGTATGACATGGAGTTGATTGCAGGCCGCGCCTTTAGCCAGGATTATCCATCAGACGAGCGTGAAGGATTTATTGTGAATGAAGCAGCCGTACAACAGTTCAATTGGGAAACCCCGGAAAAGGCATTGGGAAAATCAATCGACCGCGAAGGAAAAAGAGGGTATGTTGTAGGCGTAATCAAGGATTTTAATTTTGCCGATCTCACTACACCCATTTCAGCATTACTTATGGCCATTGACCGCAATCAGTTTAATACCCTTTCAGTGCGATTTGAAAATGCGAATGTGGAATCAACCATCACCAGGCTGGAACAAGAGTGGAATAAATTATTCCCCGAAAAAGCCTTCGAATTTACATTCCTCGATGAGCAACTGAATCAGCAGTATGCCAATTTTCAGAATTTCGGAACGATCATCCAGGTGTTTACCGCCATTGCTGTGCTGATCTCATGCCTGGGTGTGTACGGCTTGGTATTATTTACCGTTAAACGCAAAGTAAAGGAAATAGGCGTACGTAAAGTGCTGGGAGCCAACGTGGGAAACATCTTGCTATTGATCTACCGCGATTTTGCCTTATTGATTGTCATCGGGTTTTTGCTGGCGATTCCAGCCTCATACTATTTCATGAGCGAATGGTTCACCAACTTTATTTACCACACGGACATAGACATTTTTACGTATGTGGTTAGTCTTTCTCTGATATTACTAATTGTATCGCTAACCATAAGCTACCAGGCCATACGTGCTGCACAAGCCAACCCGGTAACTTCATTGCGAAGCGAATAAGCAATTACCCGCCCTGTTGGCTCTCAAACAGGTTATCTTTGGCCGGTTGGCTCCCTTTACAACCAAAATAATTTTGCTTGTGTCTAAGGGGAAAAAAGGACTATGCGGTTATTCAGCATTACATTTTTAATCCTTGCCTTGTGGCAATGCGACACGGAAAAAATAATCATTTGTTTCCCACAAGACTGCACCACCAAAGCCACGGTGAAAGGACCTTACTGGTCTGGATGGTTGCGGACTGGTGTTTGAACTGGAAGACGGAACCATACTGGAACCCGAACGCAGGGTGTACGTACAGCCTCCAAATCCTGAAGAAGATCCCTTATACTATTTTGAACTAAAGGCCAATCAAAAGGTAATCATCGGTTATACATCCTCAAATGCTGCCTCCATTTGCATGGCCGGAGAACTGGCTTTTATTACCTGCATTAAGTTGGTTGGAAGTTCTGCTGCTGATTAGGTTGAAGCTCAGAATTTACATAAATTCTTTTTAGTCAGGCCAACGTGTTGGGTTTGTTTAGTGCCGGATAAATCCAACGGATTTGTCCGCCTACACGAATATAAATAAACTTGTTGACACTACGGGCGACTGTGTCGCCCGCCATTAAACAAACCCGGTGTTAGCGTGTGTTGCTTTCAATGTCCGTCACCATAGTCAGAAACTTTGAGAGCTAAATAAACTGTCAGGTTACAATAAATTTCATTGGAGTTGGAATTAGAATGACAGTCAGAAGAATTAGGATAACCAATACTATATAATTTGTTTTTATTGATTTGGAGTCAAGCAGTCTATTTTGCCATTTAACTACCTTTAAAGCTATAATAATTGAAATAATTATGATAGTAATAAGAATGCAAATTGTCGCCCACTCTTGCAATTCATTGTCTAGAATATATTGCTGAAATAGTAAGACAACTCCAAGAAAGAAAATCATTGATATAATGAAACTTACCCATCCAGAAAGAATGTTGATTAATATACTTATCCATCTCGGTCTACTAACTTGTCTAGTATGCATAATAGTCAGTTGTCTATATTGTTCATTTGTCCCAAACAATACACGCTAACAATCTAATATGTGTATTGCACATATTTCCCCTATTTCAAACCCTCACTTCAACGTCAGCTCATCAACAATATGCTTTGCGCCCCCCAATTTGTCGATGCACCATAGCACATAGCGTATGTCTACACAGATGGTACGGTTTAAATCCTTGTCGAAGGCAATTTTATGCGACAGGGCCTCGTAGTTTCCATCAAAGGCTAACCCGATCAGCTCGCCATTGCCATTCAACACCGGTGAGCCGGAATTGCCGCCTGTAATATCATTGGTGGTAATAAAGTTCACCACCAGGTCGTTGGTGCGTGCATCTTTGTATGCACCAAAGTCCTTTTTCTTTGCCGCTTCCAGGAGTTCTTTCGGTAAATCAAACTCATAGTCGCCCGGCTTGTACTTTTCCAGCACACCTTTCATGGTACACACGTAATCATAAAATACGGCATCGCGTGGTCGGTAGGATTTTACACTACCATAACTCAGACGCATGGTAAAGTTGGCATCGGGGTACATGGTTTTACCCGGGTTCATCGCCATTACGCCTTTGAGGTACAACCGGCTGAGGTCATTATTGCGGTGGGTAAACTCCGTAAATTTTGAAGCAAAACGTGTGTTGTAATTTTTCACAAAAGCCGAAACGTAAGCATAGGCCGGGTCATCGCGCAAAACAGAAACCTCGGGCTTGGCTATAAAGGCTTCCCACCGGGCATCATCAAAAACCATGGTTTTTGAAAACACATCCGCAGCAAACTTTTTATAGGTTTGCTCATCACTCAAGTCGCCATAGCCGGTGCGCAATCGGGTAAAAAATTCAGTCGGGTGCTGTGAAGATTCTATGTCGGTATAAAACATACGGCTTGTAGCCGCCACAATGTTCTGGTCGGAGGCTTTGTTTTCATTTTGTAAAAAAATGGTGCGTGTGCGCTTTAAACTTTCCACTACCCTGCTGATTTCTTCAGGGGAAGGTGTATCGCGTGTAAGTGCGGTTTCCAGGGCCTGCCAGGAGGCGGCATACGCTGCTAACGGAGAACCGAGTATACCTTCATTTAAATAAATACGTTGTTTCGTGTAAGGCCACCAATCTTTGTACGCCTTATCGTATTCCGAAAATACAGTTTCGTATTCCGGTTTTCCTTTTGCCCATTGAATGAATTTTTCTTCTTCCCTCTTTTTCTGACCGTACACATCATACTTTAACAATTGTTGCGCTTCACCGTTAAAAAATTTCCAATAGTTGGCAATGGTGGCATAACTGGAAGCGAGCTGAAGGCGCACTGCATCGCTCTTCTTCATTTCTTCAAACATCAGTTTCAGACGGGCATCGCGCAGGTTAACAATGGCAGGGTTTTCAATTTCGGTTTTGATTTTTACTCCCAGCGAAGTCTCATACCGGTTAGTACTTCCCGGATAACCGAGAATCATGGCATAATCATTTTCCTTAACACCTTTGGTAGAAACATTCAGGTAGTACTTCGGTTTGTAGGGAACATTATCAGGCGCATAGGCAGCTGCCTTACCGTCCTTGCTCATATACACCCTGAATACTGCAAAGTCGCCTGTGTGCCGAGGCCATTCCCAGTTATCGGTATCGCCACCAAACTTTCCGATGCTTTCGGGTGGTGTGCCGACCAGGCGTACATCGCGGTAACGCTCGTAAACAAAAAGAAGGTATTGGTTATTACGAAAGAATGGTATCACCCGAGCTTCCAGGTTATTGCCATCAGTAGTGCGTTTAATAATATCATTGGAGATGCTTTGTAGTTTGGAGGCACGCTCTGCACCGCTTAATCCTTTCAATGCATCCTCAACTTCTTTGGTAACATCATCAATCCGTACTAAAAACTGAACCGACAAGGAAGGTGCAGGAATTTCTTCAGCTTTGTTTTTTGCATAGAACCCATCGCGCAAATAATTATTCTCTACCGTACTGGCCGCAGCAATAGCCGCATACCCACAATGGTGATTGGTGAACACCAATCCCTCCCGGCTCACAATTTCACCGGTGCATCCTCCACCAAAAATTACGATGGCATCTTTTACTGAAGGCTTATTGAGGCTATACAATTGTTCTTTGGTTAGCTTCAATCCTTTCTTCACCATTTCATTATATACCTGGTCGCCCAGCAAATACATCAGCCACATGCCTTCATCGGCACGAACGAAGCTGAACACCAAAACAAAGAGTAAGGAGAGTATGCGCTTTTTCATAGAAATAGAAATTAGTGCTCTAAAGTTAGAAATAAGTAAGTAAGTCTAAAAGTGGTAAAGTATAATACGATGATCCGCAAACATACCACTACCTTCTAGTCATTGCAGGCATTTGACCCGCGATCCCAAACCATCACTGAGATGCCGGCTCAAGAGCCGGCATGACATTTAGGTACGTTTGCGGATCATCAGAAAGTATAAAGCAATCATGCTTTTGAATACACGATTTATCTGATTTTCTTTGGCGCAAAGAAGAATAATGTATACGCTTCGCCACCATCTATTTTTAACTATTCTGACCCTTTTCTTTATACAAGTCAAGGCTCAGCATATGCCAGGTGCTATACCTTTAAGTGAGGCAATGGTAAAAGGAACTTCCGTATTTGGCAAGCCAATAGATAACCAAACCCGCTGCGTTCATTGGCATTCGGAATTGGACATTATTGCTATCAAGTTTAAGTGTTGCAATAAATATTATCCCTGTTTTTCATGCCATGAAGAAACTACCGATCACAAACCAGAGGTTTGGCCCACCAAAGAATTTATGGAGAAGGCCATCCTTTGCGGAGTGTGTGGCAACGAACTGACCATTAATGAATATATGAACTGCGATAACTCCTGCCCAAAGTGTGCTTCCCCATTTAATCCGGGATGCAAGAACCATTATCATTTGTATTTTGAAACCAGAAAAAAGTAGAAAGATTCAAGACGTAAGATACAAGACCTGACAGTACAGCCTCCATTGACCTCCACCGAAGAACTTTATAAAACACTTGAACTCATCCGCCAGGAACGCCAGGCCGACCTGGAACAGTATAAGCAAAAAGTAATGCTGTTGCCGTTAAGCCGGAAAACCCGGGAAGGCAAAAGCTGGTATCCGGTACGGCTAAAGCGCCACTACATTGGAACAGGCGAACGACTTATTATTGAAATCGAGCGTACCCAGCAACTTGATCAGCCCCATGTATTTCAATCGGGTAAAGTGGTGAATGTGTTTTGCAATTCACGCAACACTCCCGAAAAAGAACATGCAGGTGGTGTGATTAATTACGTACGGGATAATACCATGGTAATTACATTAAACAGTGATGACCTGCCCGACTGGATAGATGATGCCTTGTTGGGTGTAGATGTGATGTTTGATGAAATGACTTACCGCGAAATGGAATTTGCGTTAAAAGAAGTGATTAAAGCAGACAAAAATCGAGTAGCAACGCTAAGGGAGATATTATTAGGTTACAAGTTGCCGGTTACCAGTCGCCAGTTACCGGCAACAGGCGACTGGAAACCGGCAACCTATTTAAACGCGAGTCAGCAGGAAGCCTTACAGAAAATTTTCAACAGCGAAGATGTGGCCATTATTCATGGTCCGCCCGGTACGGGAAAAACAACCACGTTAGTTGAAGCTATAAGAGTTACCGTACAGGAAGAAAAACAGGTGTTGGTTACGGCACCCAGCAATGCAGCGGTTGATTTACTAGTCGATAAACTCAGTGATGCAGGTTTGAATGTGTTGCGCATTGGCCACCCTGCGAGAGTAACGGAACAATCCTTAAGCAAAACATTAGACTCGCGCATTGCCATGCACGTTCACTTTCGCGAATTGCGCACTATGCGCAGGCGCATGGAACAGTTGCGCAATATGGCCTACAAATACAAACGCGACTTCGGTTACTCCGAGCGGCAACAACGCAAACTTTTATTGCAAGAGGCTAAAGCACTTAAGGCGGATGCCGATCTTTTGGAGTTTTACATCATCAACGATCTGCTGCAAAACAGTGAGGTGATTGCCTGTACGCTGGTTGGCGCATCGCACCCTACCCTACGGGGAAAACGATACAAAAGTGTGTTTATTGATGAGGCTGGTCAGGCACTGGAGCCGGCCTGCTGGATCCCTATACTGCGGGCCGAACGGGTTATTCTGGCAGGTGATCATCATCAACTGACACCTACCGTAAAATCGTTTGAAGCAGCAAAGGCGGGTTTATCGAAAACCTTATTTGAAAAATGTATTCAACGGCATCCACAAACGGCTGTAATGTTGCAAACACAATACCGGATGCATGAAGACATTATGCGTTTTTCAGCCAATTATTTTTACCGGAATGAATTGATTGCCCACGAATCGGTGCGAACTACATTGCTTGAACCCGGTATTTCTCCCGTTGACTTTATTGATACTGCCGGTTGTGGATTTACTGAAGCCCAGGATCCGGAAACACTGAGCCGGTTTAATGATGAAGAAGCTCGTCTGCTGATCAGACAAGTAGAAAAACTAATTCTTCATTTTGGAGTGGAAAACTGGAATTTTTCAATAGGCATTATAACACCCTACAGTGCCCAGGTTGAGCGACTCATTAAACTTGCAGAAGCATCGGACGAACTTTCAACGCTGGCCTCATTTATTACCATTAACACGGTTGATGCTTTTCAAGGACAGGAAAGAGATTTTATTGCTATCAGCCTGGTGCGCTCCAACGAAAAAAGTGAGGTGGGCTTTTTAGGTGATATCAGAAGGGTTAATGTGGCCATGACTCGCGCGAAGAAAAAACTTATGATGATCGGTGACAGTGCTACATTAGGCACTCACCCATTTTACCTGGAGTTGCTGGAGTATGTACAGACAAAGGGATTTTATAAGAGTGCCTACGAGTTGATGTAGGCTTACTTAAGTACCCGCTCTGAAATTTTTCCTGTTGCTTTATTTTTCAAAATCAGTTTCTTAGCGCCATAGTGCGTTACCTCTTCTTTTACCAGGTAATGTTCGGCATCAAATTCGGTCAAATGGCTATCCTTACCAACACCGGTCCGACCACGCCAAACATCAAGTTTAACAGGTTCCCACAGTTTACTTTTTGCCGAGCGGTAAGCGGCATCCAGTATGGCATTCACCACATAGCCATCGTAAAATGTCTCTTTAGGTTGTTCACCCCTTTCAAAAGCATTGAACATATCCATAAACATGTGGTTATAGCCTAACTCATTCAGTTCATCACCAACCGGGAAAAGCCACCCGGTATTACTCTCTGCTTTCTCAGCCACATAATCTGCACCCTTCCCTGTTGTGAACATTTCAAGTCCGGTGCGCAAAAAACCATTCGTCCAGATGGTTCCCTCAGAACCCATCACTTCATCGCGCAAATCCAATCCGCCACGAAAGGTCCAACTAACTTCAAATTGACCTATGGCACCGTTTTCATATTTCACTAACCCAATGGCATGGTCTTCTGCGTCAATAGGCTTCACTTGCGTATCGGCCCAGCACATTACTTCCACCGGTAAAATATCTTTACCGATATAACTACGAGCAATCTCCACACAGTGGCAACCCAGATCAAGAATGCAACCGCCCCCGGCCTGCTCCATATCCCAAAACCATTCACTATGGGGACCAGGATGAGTTTCACGCGACTTCGCCCAGAGAATTCTACCCAACGCACCGTTTTTTACACTCTCATGAGCCTTTAAAAATTTGGGTGTGTACACCAGGTCTTCGAGGTAGCCATTGAAAATTCCGGCTTTCTCAACAGCTTCAAGCATGCGTTTTGCTTCCTCGGCATTTCGGCCGAGAGGTTTAGTTACCATCACGGCCTTCTTATGCTTGCAGCACAACATCACGGCTTCTTCATGCAGGTTGTTGGGCAACGAAACACATACCACTTCCACTTCCGGGTGGTTAATAGCCTCTTCCATGTTGGTTGTACCAAACGGAACATCATAATCTGTCATAAATTTTTTCACACTCTCATTCCTTCGGGAATAGATGGAAACAATCTTATCCCGGTTACGGTAGCCCTGAATAGAGTCCGCATAAAACCTACCGATAAAACCTGTACCCAGCATTGCAATTCTTGCCATATCCTTAAAATTTTGTTGAATATACTTGATCTTCCTTCAACAGGTTATATAATAATGACTAAGGGTAAAAAAATAATTGATTATCATTGGCATTCTAAAATCCAACACTATGAAATGTACATTTCTGATTCTATCCTTACTTATAATAACCCTTTCCTGTACTGAAAAAGAGGCAACCTTCAAACGGGAAGATGGCTTAAACTCATTTACCGTAGCAGAGCTTGAGCAGTATTTGAAAACACTTGCCTCCGATGAATTTTTGGGCCGCATGCCGTTTACAGAAGGCGAACGCATTACCCTTAACTACCTGGAAGAACAATACAAGGCCCTGGGACTGGAACCCGGTAACGGCAGCAGCTACCTGCAGGAAGTGCCAATGGTGGAAATCACAACCCTGGCGGATCCAACTATGGAAGTAAAATCTGCCAAGAATAAATTTTCGCTGGAGGGTTTTAAGGATTATGTACTTTGGACTGAACGAATCGATGAAAAAATTGAGCTCAAAAATGAAGACCTGATCTTTGCAGGCTTTGGCATTGTGGCGCCAGAGTACAATTGGAATGATTATGAAGGACTGGATGTAAAAGATAAAATTGTTTTGGTGATGGTGAATGATCCAGGCTTTGGATCGGAAGACGCCTCACGCTTTAAAGGCAACACCATGACTTACTACGGCCGGTGGACCTATAAATTTGAAGAGGCCGCCCGACAGGGTGCAAAAGGTTTGCTAATTATTCATGACGATGTTGCGGCTGGATACGGTTTTTGGGTTGTTCAGAACAGTTGGAACAAGGCAAAGCTTTATCTGGACACCCGCGGAAAGAATAATTACTACTGTGCAACCGTGGGTTGGGTATCACAACCTGCTGCAAAAAAATTATTCACAGAAGCTGGCATAGATTGGGCAAGCACCGTATCGGCTGCACGCCAGCCCGGATTTAAAGGTGCACCCATGAATCTAAAACTCTCTACCAACTTAGCTGTTAAAGCAAAATTCGATAAGTCGCATAACGTGGTAGGGAAAATTACGGGAACCAAACAACCGGATGAATACATTATCTACTCTTCGCATTGGGACCACTTCGGAATTGGAAAAGCAGATGAAAAAGGCGACAGCATTTATAACGGTGCCCTCGACAACGCAAGCGGAACAGCCGCACTGCTTGAATTGGCTAAAGGTTTTTCGTCTTTAAAAACCAAACCAAACCGTACTGTTATTTTTCTTGCGGTAACGGCTGAAGAACAAGGGTTATGGGGTTCGGAGTACTATGCGCAAAACCCAATCTATCCAAGGGAAAAAACTGTGGCCAACATTAATATCGATGGCATTAATCCGTATGGTAAAATGAAGGATATTGTAGTAGTTGGCATAGGTCAGTCAGATTTGGAAGATTACCTGAATGAAGAAGCCAAAGCGGCTGGTCGTTACACTTCGCCCGAACCTAATCCTGTTGCCGGGTACTACTTTCGCTCTGATCATTTCTGTTTTGCCAAGGTGGGTATACCTGCGCTGTACACCAACACTGGTATTGATCATGTAGAAAAAGGTGCTGAGTATGGAAAACAATTACAAGATGACTACGTGGCCAAATACTACCACAAGCCTTCCGATGAATATGATCCTGCTGTATGGAACCTGGAAGGCGCAGTGGATGACACAAAATTACTATTCAACGTTGGTAAACGCCTGGCCTTTGAAACGAGCTGGCCACAGTGGAAAGAAGGTTCAGAGTTTAAGGGGATTCGAGATAGCTACATGAATAAATAACAATTCAATTTTAATGGTGCTCTATAAGTCATCCATTTTATAGAGCACCATCATTCGCTCATCCCCCTTGAGTTTAAGATGACGGCAAACCCGTGAAGGGATCGGCCAGAACAATACAGGAAGGAGCAGACTAGTGATAAAGCCAATGGTCAACCACTGATTTTCAGAAAAAAAATAACCGATCGCTAAAAGCAATAAACCAATCGAAAATAAAACTGAACGTACGATAGTTAGGGTGGCATATTTACTAAGCCGTTCACCCAAACTGAAAATCTTCTGCATCGGCTGAAGTCTGGTGACGAAAATAAAATAGGCCACCAGCCAGACACTAATAACCACACCACCAACCACATAGGTAATTTGCTGTTGATACTTGGACAGATCAACAACCAGCACTAACTCAGTTCGAAGTGCCTGATACAAAAAGATAAAGGCAACAAGGGGCACCAGGAGCAATACAAAAAGAATAGAGTATAGCTTATAAAAGTACTGCCCAATGGAATGGAAGTTCATGCGCTGCTGGTGATCAATAAGCCAAATTATGGATTTGAACTTTCAGCGTGTAACTATTTTCTATATTTTTGATAGTTAGAACATTATGGCTGAAGCAATTTCAAACCTGTCGAGGAAGGAACAAGTTATCCGAAAAGCTGCAGAGCTTTTTAAGGAGAAGGGCTACTCAGCTGCCTCTATGCGAGACCTTGCCCAAAAACTGGGTATTGAAGCCGCCAGCCTGTATTCCCACATCAAGTCAAAGGAAGAGATCCTTCGCACCCTGTGCTTTGATATGGCTACGGATTTCAGGGCTTCTCTTTCTTCTGTAGAAAAACAAAACGTATCGGCCAGGGAAAAACTCAGGCTGGGGATTATTGGACACGTTCAGGTTATGGCACGCGATCTAACCGCTTCCGCTGTTTTCATGAACGAACATCGGCATTTAAGCCAACCTTACCTGCGCGATTTTCTGTTGCTGCGCATCAATTACATCAACCGGTTCAAAACCATTATTGAGGAAGGGATTTCAAGTGGAGATTTCAGAAAAGATATTGACACCAAACTGGCTGTAATGACGCTATTCTCATCACTCAATTGGATGCCTGCCTGGTTCAGTCCTGATAGCACCATAGAACCCGAAAAATTAGGCCAACAACTGGCCGATATGCTCATCAACGGGCTGAAACAAAACGTATAGCTACCTTGTTCTTCCACTAACAGTTGTTAGTTTTGCTTGTAGTAAATCACACCGATTATGTACGGAGGAGGTAATACTTTTGAAGGGATTAAAACGGACAGCCTGGCGCAGGAAGACCCAATAAAACTAGCCGAATTTGAAGCTCGGATAGAGCGTGGTGAAAAAATTGAGCCCACCGATTGGATGCCCCAGCTTTATCGGAAGCAGTTAATCCGGATGATCGAACAGCACGCGCACAGCGAGATTATTGGTGCTTTACCGGAAGGCACCTGGATAACCCGCGCACCGGGATTCAAACGCAAGCTTTCCCTCATGGCCAAGGTGCAGGATGAAGTTGGGCACGGACAATTACTTTATAGCGCTGCCGAAACCTTGGGAAAATCGCGCGAAGAAATGATCAATGATTTGATCAGCGGAAAATCTAAATACTCAAACATCTTCAACTACCCTGCTTTTACCTGGGCAGACTCATGCTTTATATCCTGGTTGGTAGATGCAGGAGCCATTGTAAACCAGTTGGCTAATGCTAAAGGTAGCTATGGTCCGTACTGCCGTGCACTCGATAGAATTTGTGCCGAAGAATCATTTCACCTGAAGTACGGTCATCACTGCGTAATCTACCTCGCCACGGGCACCAAAAAGCAACGCGAAATGTTCCAGGAAGCACTTAATCGTTGGTGGGCACCCATGATGCACTTCTTCGGTCCCTCGGATAAGATTTCAGCGCACACTGAAGTACTTATGAAATGGAAGGTGAAGATGTCCTCCAATGATGACATGCGTAATCAGTTTCTTGATATGTATGTGCCTAAAATTTGGGAACTTGGTTTTACCATTCCTGATCCTAACCTTAAGAAAAATACAGAAACCGGACGTTGGGAATACACCGAACCTGATTGGGAAGAATTTAAACGTGTGATTAACGGTGACGGACCCTGTAACAAAGAACGTTTGGAGGTAAGGAGAATTGCTGAAGAACGTGGACGTTGGGTACGCGAAGCCTTAAAAGCACCTAAGGCTACTTACGTTACCCCACTAGCCTGATTTCTAACTTTATCAGCCGGCATTTTTCCGGCTTTTTGCTTTTACAGAACATGAATTCACTCGATCCAAGAGTCAAACGACTGCCGGTAATTGGTCAGCCGGGGCAAATTGAACCCAAAGCCCCACTGGATCAGTTTGGCACCTTTGAAGTATTTGTTCAACCGAAAGAAGGAAAACCTTTTCAACACGAAGGTATTGTTCACGCCCCCAACCTGGAGATGGCTTTTGTATTAGCCAAGGAAGCGTTTACCCGAAGATTTATGTGCGTCTCCATTTATGTGGTGGATACAAGGCATGTTTATACATCTCCCATGACGGAGGGAAACGTGAGTGTTTTTGGATTTATTCATGAAACGCCTGCACAGGCTGGGGAAAAAATATCATATGAAATATATCAACTTATAAAGCGGGGAAAACAACATATTCATGCAGGCACGGTACAAGCCGTTTCACCACAGGAAGCGATGAGTGAAGCCAAAAAAGTTTTCAGTACCGATAATAAGGTGATTTATAATCTTTGGGCAATTCGCACGAGTGATATCCGGTTTACCAAACCAGAAGAACAAGAACTATGGCTAACCTTGCCCGAGAAGAAATTCAGGGATGCCTCTGCCTACAAGGCAGGTGATAAATTGACGGAATTTTTAGACAAACAAAAAAACTAGAAATTTTATGGTAGCAAAAATTCAACCTAAAGAAGGTTTACTTGTACTGGGTATGCTAACCGCCCTTATTTTACTTTGGCTCAATGTTGATCCGAACGGATATCTCGTCTACACATTTCTTGTGGTATTCGCTATCGTGAAGATCGTAACGCTCTTGAATACTAAAGACAAACTATCTCGAAAAGTGTTGGCTAAACTGGCAGGATTCATCTTTATAATTGTCTTGATCATTATTCATTTAACAACATCTCATCCAGTTATGCCTTTTCTGGCTGTAACTTTTATTCTTATCTACGTTTTTGAAATCAAAGACCAATCCACAAAGTTATTTTCAAGACAACAATGAACGAACTTGCTTTAAAAGAACTGCTTTACAAAATGGCCGATGATCAACTGATTCTTGGTCACCGTAATTCTGAATGGACTGGCTTTGGCCCCTTACTGGAAGAAGACATTGCGTTCTCCTCTATGGCGCAGGATAAAATTGGTCAAAGCCATGCCTTGTATTCCATTTTACATTCATTAGGTGAGCAGGAACCTGATACCATTGCCTTTACCCGTCATGCCGATCAATTTCATAATTGCCTGTTAACAGAGTTGCCCAACGGAGAGTATGATTTCAGTTTGATCAGGCATTTTTTATACGACACCGCTGAGATTATCCGCTTTGATATGCTCACACAGTCATCCTTCAAACCCGTGGCTGAACTGGCTGTGAAAGTCCGTGCTGAACTTCGCTATCACACCCTTCACGCTAATACCTGGGTAAAGCAATTAGGCAGTGCTACTGAGGAAAGCATAAGCAGACTTCAACATTCACTTGAGTATGCACTTCCTTATGCCTTAGGGATTTTCGAAGAATCCCCTTACGAAAAAGAGCTTATTGCTGAAGGTATCTTTGGTGGAGAACAAGCGCTAAAAGAAAAGTGGAAGACCAAAGTGGAAGAGGTTATCAATCAAACACAACTTCAGTTACCGGATTGGAAAACAATGCAACCCATCCTTGGCGGAAGAAAGGGAAAACACAGTGAACACCTGCAGCCCCTGCTGGATGAAATGAGTGAGGTCTTCAATATTGATCCCACGGCTGAATGGTAGTGAACTTTATTCCGGCATCAGGGTTTTAATGTTAACCATGCAGACCATTTCAAAAGAAAAAATTTACAGTTGGCTGGAAGAGGTTAAAGACCCAGAAATTCCTGTTTTATCTCTTGTTGACCTTGGTGTTATCACCGGTGTTGGCATAGAAGATGAAACCGTTCACATTGAAATGACACCAACCTTTGTCGGTTGTCCGGCCATGGATATGATGAAACAGGAAGTTATTGAAGTACTAAATAAGCATGGAGTAGAAAACGTTTCTGTAAATATTTCCTTTAAAGAACCCTGGTCTTCAGATAAGATATCAGCAAAGGGAAGGCAGGCGTTGAAACAATTTGGGCTTGCCCCGCCCCCACCCGGAAATCTCTTTACGGATATTGACATTCTGGAGCATGCCCAGTGCCCGCGCTGTAATGGTTCAAACACCGATTTGAAAAACCCCTTTGGTCCCACCTTATGCCGGTCTATCCATTATTGCAATGACTGTAAAGAAGCGTTTGAACAATTCAAGCCACTTTAACGCTATTTTTTGCCATTTTTCATGATTTTAGCACGCGCATGACAAATGTCAATCGCAGGGACATAACTTTTATTACTTTGTGCCGTATTCGTAGCAGGACTTTATTTATGAAAAGATTTCAATCGGTATGTTGGATTTGCCTTATTGGTGCACTGGGTGCCGGTAGCGGGTGTGTCCAGCAAAAAGCCAATGAAAAATCAGCTTCATTCTCTTTAACCGATTCCCTCACCGAAGTATACCTCAACCTGCAGGACAGTATATTGACATCGTGGAATTTGATGATTAACGATGACAATAAAAAAATAAAGGCCATGCATAACCTTGTACATGAGTTACAAGTTACCGGTCAATTTGATGCTGAAAAGTTAAAGACCCTCGACCATCGGATAGATCAACTGAAAAGAATACGGTACACGCCTAAAAGCATCGTTAATGCAGACGTTGTAGATGAATATGATTTTGCCTCTAATTCATTGGTTACTGAACTGGTTGTGTTGGCCGAGTCACATTCAGCTTATGCCTATAATACTACCATGCAAGGATTGGTTGAGGAAATACGAATGGCCGAACAACGGATCGAAAATTACAGGGCAACTTACGATGCTGTAGTTAATCAATACAACAAATTCATTTTGGTGAATAAAGAGCATATGAAAGAAATTGATAATTCAAGCTCCGTTGAAAAGAAACCGGTTTTCCAAATGGTTTCGGAATAGCACCTCTACCTTCGGAACTTTCATCTGCAAGTTGTAAATTCGGCCAATGGGTCATCTTAAAAAACTGGGCTTCTTCACTGCGTTCATACTTCCAGCACTGGTTGTTACTGGTTATTATGCAGGGTCATATTGGAATTTTATGGCTATTGTTTTCGCATTTCTGATAATTCCAGTCATCGACCAAATTACAGGGTTAGATACTACCAACGTGGATGACAATCAGGTTAAGATTATCAGTGAAGAAAAATACTACCGGTTTGTTACGTACATCTGGACGTTCGTTCAGGTAGCATTTTTGCTGTGGGGGTGCTTTGTCGTCACGCAAGGAGAGCTTCAGTCACCTGTGGTATGGGCAGGATTCGTGTTAAGCTTTTCGTTGGTTACCGGTGGCATTGGCATTACCGTTGCCCATGAGCTTGGTCATAAAAAATCAGAACTCGAACGGTTTTACAGTAAACTACTTCTAATGACCGTGTGCTATATGCATTTTTACATTGAGCATAACAGGGGGCATCATGTTTATGTAGCCACTCCGGAAGATCCGGCAACGGCACGAAAAAATGAAAGCTTTTATACGTTTTGGTTTCGTTCGGTATTTATCGGGTACCTGCATGCCTGGAAGCATGAACGAGACAGCCTGCATAAAAGAGGGTTACCGGTGTTTCATTGGAAAAATAACATGATTTGGTTCTCGTTGTTGCCTATACTTTTCTGCTGCCTGATCACGGTGGTTATAAGTTATCCATTCGGAAGCATCCTCTGGCAGATTCCCTTATTCTTTTTTATACAAAGCTTTTTTGCCTTTACCCTGTTGGAATTGGTAAACTATGTTGAGCACTATGGCATCGTTAGGAAAGAAATAGCACCCGGAAAATATGAGCGGGTTAATCCGCTTCATTCTTGGAATGCAAGCCATCTGATCAGCAACTTTTTCTTATTTCAATTGCAACGGCATTCCGACCATCATGCTAATGCAATCAAACGCTATCAGGTACTGAAGCATTATGATGAAAGTCCACAACTTCCGTACGGTTATCCAACCATGATTTTAATGGCGTTGGTACCACCGTTATGGTTTTCGTTTATGAACCCCCGATTGGAAGATTGGTCTGTTAAAATTTACCAGCAGGCTATTCCTCAGTAAACCGGATCTCAACCCTGCGGTTTATACTTCGGGCCTCATCGGTTTTCTCATCTGTAATAGGTCGTGCTTTTCCAAAACCAAATGAGCTGATGCGTTCAGGCTTTACTCCCTTCGAAATAAAATAATCAGCAACACTACGCGCCCGGTTCCGTGAAAGTGTAACATTATAATCATCTGATCCAACAAAATCAGTATGACCAGCGAGCCTAACGTGAAGTGCAGGATTATCGGTAAGAATTAAAATTACCTGGTCTAATTCCGGATACGATGATTTCAGTAAGGTATAACTATCAAATTCGAATTGAATATTCTTCAGAATATAATCCTTATTTAATTCAATTTCTTTAGATTGAAATTCCTGCACTTTTGCTATGGCTGCGGGTGGCGCATCCAGCGGAGTAACAGAAACCTCATCAATGTAGTAGTAGGCACTTGATGCCAGCATGCTATTCTTCCCTATGCGATGCGACAATTTTGTATGTTGAGTGGCCTTGTTCGTAAAGAAATTACCAATGGTGAGATAACGCTCTCCTCCGGCTGCGATATATTCCATGGTGGCTTCTTCCCAACTTCCGGTCGCCAAATCTAAAGCCGAATCTTTTTCCACGGACAATGTGGGCACAATGTCGATAACCTGATCATGATTAAATTCAATTCGATCATGGGTTAACAATAAGCCCATTCGGTTGATGGTATAAACAGCATGAGAAGCGAGTTTGAAATAAAACGACACCTGGTATCGCGAACCGGCTGTTAAAGGCTCAGCCAATTCACTTTGAATATACTCGCGATAATTGTTATCGCCATTCATCCAAACATAAATCCCTACATAACCCTTTCCTGTTTTAGCATTGGATGATCCGGCCCAGTTATAGGGTACATCAGCTTCGCCCCAACTGCAGGCGTGAAATTGATCAGGAGTACCTTTAGTAGGCGAGCTCCATCCTGGTATTATAAAATCCTTCTTATTTGCTGAGAAACTATGTGGACAACGGATCAGTTCCTCGAAGCTTGGGTTCGGTACCAGGTTTTGTCCGAACAGGCATGCTGACAGGAAAAACCAAATCCAGCTCAGTGCCCATACTTTCATTTGTAATATGTGACCTCCACCCTGAACCGTGGGTCGATAGCGCCTAAACGATCGTAAGCAGACTTAGAAATTTTTATAATCAGTTTATCGGTTAAAGCCGTGTCCGGAAGTTTGCCGATAACCCGAACAAACACTTCACGATTGTTCATTTCATTACGCACCTTTAAAATGGTACCCACCGGGGCTGTTCGATGAAGAGCTAGATACTTACGATTGGCTTCTGTACCGTCAATCAATTCAGCAAGGCCCGATTGCTTTACCTCATCTTTGTTGGTAACTGATTCCGAAATGGTAATAACCGGACTCTTCTCCTCAGGTTGAACAATTTTAACTTCAGGTTGCTTAACCTCCTGCGTGTGTGTAATTACTACATCAGGTTGTTTTATCACCTTCTCTTCAGATGAATACATGGGTTGTGCAACAAAAAGTGTCTGTCCTATCCTCAGCTCTTCTGCTGTAAGGTTGTTCCATTCCTTAATCTGCTGAACGGTTACACCATACTGACGGGAAATGCTGAAGAGCGTTTCTTTCTCCGCTACAGTATGCACTGTACGTTGCGATTTAAACTGAAGATCAACAGGGGCACCTATGGTAGTATTAGCTGTACTGGTAGATTTAATCACCAGTTCCTGTCCAAGGGCCAGCGTATTATCGCTGAGGTTGTTCCACTGCTTTATTTCATCCACGGTAACGCCATAAATTCTAGAAATTGAAAAGAGTGTTTCCTTTTCAACAACCTTATGTACGGTTGTTCCTTTGGCCACTTTGGGTTTTGGGATATAAGGAACCTTAAGAATTTGCCCTATTTCCAGGCCAGCATCAGCTGTTTTATTATACTCAAGAATCTGAGTTACTGTAACACCATAGCGCCTTGAAATGGCGTAAAGCGTTTCTTTCTCGCTCACCTGGTGAACAATAAAAGTCTTTCCGTTTATGGTCTCTATCCCAATCGAGTCTGCCCGGGGATTAAAAAATGAGAGACCGGTTATTACTAAAAGTTTAAACATAACTCTGTAACGAACCTGTCGTTTACTTATTTTGATACGAAATTACACAAACTTAAAGGTGTAAAAAAGGTTCCCTGCACAAACCTTCCCACCGTTATATGGCATAATCATCAAATATGTGGCCAATTAAGGCAACTATTTGAAACATATCCTCAGCATTGAACAAGACGGAACCAGTTGGGTTGTATAATGGTTAATTTTGTGCGTATTTACCATATAAATATCCGGTATCACATGAAGCAAATCCTTTTTGGCCTTCTTCTTTTGGCCACCCTGGTCGCCCAGGCACAACAAACCAAGGTTATGGTTATGGAAATCAAGAGTGAGATTGATCCCCGAACCAACAGGTATGTTGAACTGGCCCTGAATAATGCCCGTAAAATTGAAGCTGATATTGTCATCATTGAAATGGATACGTATGGCGGGGTACTTACCGATGCCAAAGAGATAGTCGATAAAATCATGCAGTATAAAAAACCGGTTTGGGTATTTATCAATTCCGATGCAGCCTCTGCCGGTGCACTTATTTCCATCGCGTGCGATAGTATCTACATGTCTCCGGGAGCCAGTATAGGAGCTGCTACGGTTGTTACCGGAACCGGAGAAAAAGCTCCCGATAAATATCAATCCTACATGCGCTCCATCATGCGTTCGACAGCCGAAGAGAAAGGACGTAATCCACGTATTGCAGAAGGCATGGTGGATGAGAGCATTGCCATTGACAGTATTACGCTGGAAGGTCAGATCATTACCTTCTCTACCTCCGAAGCCATAAAAAATGGTTTTTGCGAGGCCAAAGTTGAATCCATTGAGGAGATTCTGAAAAGGAACAAGATAGAAAACTATGATCTGGTAAAGTTTGAATTAAAGGCTTCCGATAGGGTAATAGCATTTTTTTTAAATCCATTCATAAGCGGCATCCTTATACTAATTATCATTGGTGGAATTTATTTTGAATTGCAAACTCCAGGAGTCGGCTTTCCGATCTTTGCAGCAGGTGTTGCACTTATTTTGTACCTGGTTCCTTATTACCTGAACGGACTCGCAGAAAATTGGGAGATCATTGCACTTTTTGCCGGACTCGCTCTAATTGGTGTTGAAATTTTTGTGTTGCCAGGTTTTGGTGTTGCCGGAATAGCCGGCATATCGCTTACCGTTATTTCATTGATTCTTATTATGATCAATAACGATGCCTTCGATTTCAAATTTGTCCCTGCCAATGATCTACTTTATGCTGTAGCAGCAACCTTTGGCGGGATGTTAGGGGGGATTATTCTATTGTTTGCCGGAGGGGCTCGCTTTTCAAACTCAAAATTCTTCAAACGCATAGCCTTAACCGATACACAGGAACGTGAACAAGGTTTTACCGTAAGTGCCTCCACAATATCATTGAAAGGCAAGCAAGGTACTGCGCACACAGTGCTGCGTCCCGGAGGAAAAGTGATGATTGACGGTCAGCTTTATGATGCCTTTACGCGGGGAGAGTTTTTAGAAAAAGGAGACACTATTGAAGTACTGGATGATGAGACTACATCGTTGCGGGTTAAAAAAGTTTGATCATAAAGCCTTTTTTCCAACTATTAGAACGGTTTTCAGACCGGCATTGCTGAAAAAAAAGACCATCGGGATAAATAACCCGATGATCTCAAGAAATTCCTTACTGGCTTAAAATCTTAAAAATCCTTGTATGCCGTACCGTTCAGGAAATCAGTACGGTAGTTATTGTACAAATCGCGGACACGATAGTTAAATGAAATTCGGGAGCCGTATACAGTACCTACACCTTCAACCTCGTAGCCATTTACCGTTTGCCGGGGTATGGTAATTTTATCGTAATTAATGTTACCCCGAACACGGATGTTCACACCATAAAAATTATCTACCCATATAGCATCAGAACTTCTGCCAGATCGTTCTATCCAAAGTGTATAGCTGGTAAAGTCATTGAACGTTTCGCTGTACTCTTCCATATCATAGCGACCAATAATGCGATCGCGTGAATCGTATACAGGTTCGGTGTAATAAAACTCGCAGGCCGACAAACCAAGCAGCATAGCGAAGAAAATAAACCGTTTCATAAGTATTGAATTTGGTCTATTGTCATTTATACAACTATGAGGCCAATCTTCTACAATCTTTTCTGAAACCTTCGGGGCCACAACTCCGTAGCGGGCAGTAAATAAAAAAGCCCCAACCGTCTGTCAGGGCTTTTCAAAGGTAAAAAAGTGTCCTGATTAATCAGGATTGATAAAAAGGCATACCGGTGCCGGCAAAAAATATTTACCACCAACAACCACTACGAATGGAGTAAAATACCAGTCACACCGGAAATGCCATACCTTTGAAATCATTGATTGCAATCGAATCATTTCTTTTAACCAACAAGGTTAATCTACATTGTCGTGTAAAAATTTATTATTACCCAGAATATTGTTGTCGTCATTCAAATTGAATTTTGAAATAAACGACTCGGAAGAATGAGGAACGTTGTCCATTTTAATTCCTCTTCTCAGGTATGCCGGCAAGGCCCACTTCTCATTAAATTCTTCTTTGGTCATTTCCTGCTTGCGTGCATGCTTGAGTTTCTCTTTACGTTCACGGGCCTGATCCTCCAGGCGTTTACGGGTATTCCGTAGTTCCATCATTCCCTCCTCATTAATTACCTGGTCGCTGTACTTCTCAGGCTCACGGTCAAACTCATCATCGTGTAAACCAAACAATCCGTCCTCGCCATCATCTTCAATTTCGTTATCCGAATGATCATCCTCAATCCGGTTAAACGGGCCCTTGAATACCACTTCATGTTGCACAGGCCTTTCCTCTTCATGCTGTTCCTCTCGCAACTCTTCTTTCTGCTTGAGCTCTACTTCACGGGGCACACCAATGGGTTGATCCTGTTCGAACAACCAGATTTGGTTGCGCTCAAGATCGTGTACCTTTTTAGTTTCCACTACTACTTTTTTTTCCGGAAGCACCATTTGCTCTTCTTCCTCATGCTCCTCTTCATGATCAAAGCCAGTAGCAATAACAGTTACCCGTAGCCTGTCGCCAAGGGCAGCATCAACACCATGACCGAAAATTACTTCAGCATCCTGTCCGGCTTGTTGCTGGATGTACTCGGTAATTTCCATGAGTTCATCCATTTGCAATTCAGCTTCTTCACCAGAAATAATAGAGAGCAGAATTTTTTTCGCTCCCATAATATCACAATTATCGAGCAAGGGTGATGCTAATGCACCACTGGCTGCATTGCGTGCACGATTTTCTCCGCGTGTTTCGGCAGTACCCATAACGGCAGGACCGGCATTGTACATCACCGTCCGCACATCCTGAAAGTCAACATTCACATAGCCGGTAAGTGTTATGATTTCAGCGATGCCCTTTGCTGCTGTAGTCAATACATTATCGGCTTGCGCGAAGGCTTTGCCGATAGCAAGATTTCCATAGATCTCCCGCAACTTATCATTAAGAATGACCAATACGGTATCGCAACTTCTGCGCAGTGCTTTGATACCGATTTCGGCTAATTCCTTTTTCTTCTTGCCTTCAAAAACAAAAGGCGCTGTAACAATACCTACCGTAAGAATGCCCATGCTTTTGGCAATCTTGGCAATTACAGGGGCGGCACCCGTTCCGGTACCTCCGCCCATGCCCGCGGTAACAAAAAGCATTTTAGTTCCTTCCAGAAACTCGCGAATCTGTTCTTTGCTTTCAATGGCAGCGCCTTTACCCACTTTAGGATTAGCTCCGCAGCCAAGTCCTTCGGTAAGGTCAACGCCAATTTGCAATTTGGTAGGCACAGGACTGCTGTTAAGCGCCTGTAAGTCGGTATTACATACCACAAATTCTACGTCTTTAATTCCTTGACGGAACATGTGGTTCACGGCATTGCTGCCTCCTCCACCAACACCGATCACCTTGATGATCGAGCGTTGCGAGCCCGATTGGTGTTTGGGGATGTCGAATTGGTACGATCCGGTTTCAATCATGATTTTATTGTTTTAGTGGTTGATTCATTTGTGTCAATATGACTTTCAATTAATATTCATTTTTACTGTCCAGGTCATCAATTAATAAACTCTTGGTTTTCGTAAGAATATCATTAAAGAAATTTCTGGATGAGATCGGGCGTTTGGTTTTTGGTGAAAGTTTAACCAACTCCCGCGCTTCGCGGTAACGATCTTCACGTTCATCAAGTGAACGGAAGCCTGCCAATACAAGACCAACAGCAGTAGCATACATCGGACTCTTAACCGATTCAATTTTACTTTTGCCGAGGTGTTCGTTTGGATAACCGATACGGGTATCCATACCGGTCATGTATTCTACCAACTGTTTCAGGTTGCTTAATTGTGCACCGCCTCCGGTAATTACAATGCCACCCGCCAACCGGTTTTCGAAACCGGAGCTGATGATCTCAGCATGGGCCATCTCAATAATCTCCTCCATCCGTGCCTGAATTATATTCGCTAGGTTTTTGGTGGAGATTTCTTTTGCAGAACGATTGCGAATGCCCGGGATGGATACAATTTCGTTAGGACTTGCCTCTTCGGATATTGCCTTTCCAAACCGGGTTTTCAATTGCTCGGCTTGCTGCGGCAACACCATCAACCCTTGTTTAATGTCATTAGTTACTATATTTCCACCAAAGGGTATTACTGCTGAATGACGAATGATGTTATCGTAAAAAATAGCAATGTCGGTGGTGCCACCGCCAATATCAATTAAACAAACACCAGCTTCTTTCTCTTCTTCACTGAGCACTGCAAGACTTGAAGCAAGAGGTTCAAGAATAAGATCTTCAATTTCCAAACCAGCCCTGCGTACACACTTATTAATATTATTGATGGCATTGGTTTGAGCCGTAATAATATGGAAATCGGCTTCGAGGCGAACACCCGACATACCTACAGGTTCTTTTATGCCTTCTTCATAATCAACCATGTAATCCTGAGGCATAACGTGAATGATCTGACTACCCGGAGGCACTACCATTCGGTACATGTCTTGGGTGAGTCGCTCCACATCATCAATTGTAATCTCCTCTTCTTTCGCTGAGCGGGTAATGCCCCCATGCTGAATGAAGCTGCGGATATGCTGACCGGCAATGCCCACATTCACAACGCCAATATCAATTCCAGCCTGATCGCCTGCCTCCTTGATGGCTCTTTCAATAGCATAAACTGTTTTATCGATATTGAAAACAATACCTTTTACTACACCCTCCGATTCGGCCTTGCCCATGCCGAGTACTTCGAGTTTACCGAACTCATTTTTGCGGCCCACGATGACACATATTTTTGTTGTGCCTACATCCAGTCCGACAATTATTTTTTCCTGTTCCATGATTGTGTTATTTATAGTGGTTGTTTCGTTTAGTCATTTATTCAGCTACAATTTGTCCGTCAAATTCAAGGCTTATGCGTTTGTATTTATTCCAGCCCATTTGGGGTAAAATCTCCTTATAAAATATCTTCAACTTCCGCAGTTTGGTTTCCAGCTTATCAGCATGACCAAACTCAATGGTTTGGTTACCCACTTGCGGAATAATAAAAATTCTTCCCTTGCTATCGATATCTAACTGAGCAACCTGAGCGCGCCAAAAATCATCTTTACGGATAGTTTGCAGCATAGTCATTAACTCATGCCCATCATCGTGTTTTAGAATATTATCTACCGATAAAAACTGACGCACATAGGGGCCACTAATCAAAACAACACGTGACGTGTATTTTTCAGAAACCGGCATAATAGTACCATCCTCTCCGATATAAGCATCTGGTCCATCGGCACGAACAATCCGTGCAACCGGTCTTCGCAAGGTTACTTTCACTACCAGGTTTCCTTTTACATCACTGTAAAGTTGTGCTGTATTAATAAACCGGTCGGCTTTAATTCGATTTTCGATTTCCTTCAGGTTTAACCGATTTAAATTTGCACCCTTCAGATTGGCATAATCCAACTGCATCAGATCAACAATATCCTGCTCATCTATAAAATGGTTCTCGCGAATGTTTTCAATTTTTATGACAACATCCTTAACCGTTACGTCACTATTCTGGCGCTCACTAAAACCAATAACCACAAAGAGCAACACCAGCACAATGCCTATCTTTACCTTTTTGCCAATGTTGAACTTAATTTTCATATCGTTTTTCCAACATAGTTTTAATCGGTTGCACAAACGTATCTATATCACCTGCTCCTACCGTGGCGATAATTTCCACTTCATGTTGAGCTAGTTTCTCCATCAAATCAGCTTTGCTGCACCGTACTTTTACCGGGCTGGTAATTCCGGCCATCAGCATATCTGAATCAACCCCTGCAATAGGAAGTTCACGTGCCGGGTAGATGTCCATCAAAAACAATTCATCGGCCAGGCTCAGGCTTTTTGAAAATCCTTCAGCGAAGTCGCGTGTGCGTGTAAACAAATGTGGCTGGAAGACCACGGTAAGTTTTTTGCGTGGATACATTGATTTTACAGATCGCAGAAAAGCATCAATCTCGGTAGGATGATGGGCGTAGTCATCAATAAAAATCACCTTATCGTTTCGGTACACAAATTCGAATCTGCGTTTAACGCCATGAAAGGTTTCCAACGCTGTTTTAATTTCAGCCACCTGTAAACCACAGGACAGCGCAGCAATAGCAGCCGCTACTGCATTTTCTACATTATGAAAACCGGGGACACCGAGCCTGATTCGTTCAACCTTAGGACCGAAGCCTATCAGGTCAAATTCAAAAAATCCGCTATGCGCAGTAATGTTGCCGGCAAAAAATTGCCCCCGGCTCATGCTGTAAATATTTTTTGTTAGCGAGGTTACATCACCGGCTAACTTTTCGGCTATAGATTCATGTATAATTAAGGTTCCACCCTTATTAATCTGTCTCACAAAATCTTTAAAAGAAGTAATCATGCTGTCGTGATTACCATAAATGTCAAGATGATCCGGATCGGCTGAGGTGATGATGGCGATTTCAGGGAAAAGTTTTAGGAATGAACGATCAAACTCGTCCGCCTCTGCCACCACAATAGTATCTTCTCCTATTTCACCATGCATGACCAGGTTTGATTCATAATTGGTGGTTATACCGCCCAGAAAAGCAACCATATTCTTATTGGCTGATTTAAGAATATGTGCCACCATAGAAGAGGTAGTGGTTTTACCATGCGTACCGGCCACCGCAATAGTCTTGTAATTTTTGGTGATCAGTCCTAAAATTTCAGATCGCTTCAGAATCGTATATCCTTCCTGTAACAGGTAATTGTATTCCTTGTGATCCTTGGGAATGGCAGGGGTAAATACTACCAATGTATTTTCCTTCTCACGAAGCACTTCTGTGGGGATATTTTTTATCGAATCATCGTAATGCACCACCATACCTTCGCCTTCCAATTGCTTTGTTAAACTGGTTGATGTTCGATCGTATCCGGAAACCACTACGCCCTTTTTGATAAACCAACGGGCAAGCGCACTCATGCCGATACCACCGATACCGAGAAAATAAATGTTGCGATATTTATCTAAACCATTCATTGTATCAATTCACTAACATGGCTAAACTCTGTCGGTTGCTTTTTACCGGCTCAGCTTCAGCACCAATCAACTTTTCAATTTCGTTAACAATATCCCGGGTGGCATACGGCTTCGCCATCTGGCTAATATTCGATTTCAATTTTTCAATCTGTTGGTCATCGAACAACAGCTTCAAAGCTTCTTCAACCAACTTATTGCCGGCTTCTTTGTCGGTTACTATTAAGGATGCATTCCGATCGGCCAGCGCTTTTGCATTTTTTGTTTGATGATCTTCCGCAACATTTGGGGAAGGCACCAGTATGCAGGCCTTACCGGTAACACACAATTCAGATACGGCAAGCGCTCCGGCCCTCGAAATCACCACATCGGCTGCACCATACGCTAAATCCATTTCCTTTAAAAAATCATAAACCCGTATCCTTCTTAAATCATATTTATCAAGACTGGTTTTAATGGTCGAATAATAGCCTTTACCGGTTTGCCAGATGATTTGAATGCGTGCATCTATCAGTTTTTCAATTCCGTTTAAAATACTTTCGTTAATGGTACGGGCGCCCAGGCTTCCACCTATAATCAACAATGTTTTTGTGCTGGCTTCAAATCCGAATTGATTCAAGGCGCGCTCACGCTTTCCGCTCACATCAAGGATGTCTTTACGAACCGGGTTTCCGGTAACAACAATCTTTTCTTTTGGAAAATATTTATCCATACCCTCATACGCCACACAAACTTTACTTACACGTTTCGCCACTTGCTTATTCGCAAGCCCTGCAAATGAATTTTGCTCCTGAACGACCGATGCAATTCCCAGGCGTGTAGCCGCCATCATTATAGGGCCGCTGGCATAACCACCTGTACCGATAACTGCATGGGGCTTAAAATCTTTTACGATCATCATGGCCCGGATATAGCTTACTATCAACTTAACCGGGAACAATAGATTTGAGAATTTCAATGAACGTTGTAAACCACTTATCCACAAACCAATAATCTTATAGCCGGCTTCCGGAACACGTGTCATCTCCATACGCCCCTGGGCACCGACAAAGAGTATCTCCGTATCCGGATGACGCTCCTTAAACTCATTAGCGATGGCTACAGCCGGGAAAATATGCCCGCCCGTTCCGCCTCCGCTGATGATTAGTCGATATGGTTCTTTTTCTTTCAATTAGTTAGAATTCAGTATTTAGTAATTAGCATCCAGTTAGTATGAACTATTTTTAATCGATTTTATATAACCCTCCAAAATTCTTCCAACTTCGTCAGCATTGATTTTCAAAGCACTTGTATCAACATATTGAAGATCATGAGCAAGCATTAAGAAGTATTCAGTTTCAGAAAGCGACCCTTGGCTAATATTTAAAATCCTTACTTTATCTTTGTTGCTTCTCTTCTTAAAAGCCTCTGCAATATTTGCAGCAACAGAGACTGATGAACGTCTTATTTGAGAAGTCAATCCAAAGATTTCTTCTTTTGGAAAACTAGAGCTTGCCTTATAAATCGCAAGCGCCAGCTGGTGAGACTTTTGCCACACAATTAAATCGCGAAACGATTTTGCCGGTTCCCTATGCTCTCCTTGTTTCATCATCTATTCACAATTCTAAATTCTAAATTCTTCATTCTAAATACACACTATGCTGCCTTAGCTTCCACATTCTTCCCTTCGCGTTCATCAGTCTTAATTGTTTTTTGAGACCACGTTTCATCACGCTCACCGCGACTTACACTTAATATTATCCCAAGGGATAGACCCGTAAACACCATGGATGTTCCGCCCATACTGATCAGGGGCAATGTCTGTCCTGTTATCGGGCCCAGTCCAACCACAACACCCATGTTGATCATGGCCTGACAGACTATATCAAAACTTAATCCCGCTGAAAGCAAACCTGCAAAAGCGCGTTCGCTGTTATATGCTGCTTTCATACCCCTATGCAATAAAACGAGGTAAAGAATAAGCACTACTACACCACCAATCATTCCGTATTCTTCAATAAGAATGGCGTACACAAAATCAGAATACGGATGAGGTAAAATATTTCGCTGATCACTATTACCCGGACCCTTGCCGGTTACACCTCCGGTAGCTACAGCTATGTGTGCATGTTTGGCCTGAAAGGGAAGTTCCTTTTCACCTTTCACATATTCAACAAAATCAGTAATACGGGTAACTACCGTACCACCACGAACACCAAACTTAAATGCCAGCGAACCAAACAATACGCCTACAAACAATAGCATAGCCAGGTACTTGGATGGTACACGGCCAATAAACATGATCAACATGCAGGTCATGAGCAACAGCACGGCAGTTGACATATTGGTTAGGGCAATCAATCCGCAGATGATTCCACACCAGAATAAAATGGGAATCAGTGACTCTTTTATATCGTCAATGTTTTGCTGACGCTTCGATAACATGCTGGCCAGGTTTACAATCAAGGCCAGGCTGGCAAAATCAGAAGGTTGAAATGAACCGATAATCGGAATCTGAATCCAACGGGCAGCATCATTAATGGTAGAGCCGTTTGTAAACGTGTAAATTAAAAGGGGTACACTAATCCAAAGAGCGATGCGTGAAAGACGAGAATAATACCGGTAATCAACCCGATGAGCAAACCACATGGCTGTTAAGCCAATCAGCACATGCATGGTGTGCGTAAGTAAATATTTTTCAGGACTTACTGCACGCTTGTAAGCGAGCGTACCAATGGAGCTATACACTACCAAAATGCTGATCATCGATAAAACGAATACTACCGCCCAGATTACCCGGTCGCCCTGCAAATTTTCATCAGCCCATGTTTTTAGTTTATTCATACCAATTGATTTTCAACCTCTTTCTTTAATTCCTGAACCGCTTTACGAAACTGGTCACCCCTATCCTCATAATTTTTAAACAAATCAAAACTTGCACATGCAGGTGATAGTAACACAACATCACCGGGCTTAGCTTCCTGCAGTGCCATGCGAACTAGAGCTGAAACATTTTGTGTTTCACGAATGGTTTTTACCACACCACCAAAAAAATTCCTAAGCTTATCATTTTCTGTTCCGAGGCAGATAAGTGTTTTAACTTTCTTGCTTACGTCTTCTTTAATAAGATTGTAGTCATTGCCCTTATCGATACCACCAGCAATCCAGATAAGTGGTTGATTGTAGCTGCCGAGTGCATATACAACCGAATCGACATTTGTGGCTTTTGAGTCATTAATAAAATCAACACCATTTATTGTACCCACATGCTCAAGCCGGTGAGGAGCATTTCTGAATGTCTTCAATCCTTCACGAATAGCTTTAAGTTTTGCACCAGCCAAATAAGCAGCAGAAACTGCAGCCATCGTATTGATGAGGTTATGCGGTCCTTTAAGTGTGGTGTCGGATTGTGCAACACTGAAACTTTCATCAAAACTAAATTGCATTACCGCTCCATCGTAGTAAACCTGGTTCTTCCCCTTCAAACTGATACTCACCAAATGTGGGGTTGGCTTCTGTGTTTTCAGTGCTGCAGAAATCACGGTATCATCAGCATAGTAGATGAAGTGATCAGTGGCATCCATATTCTGCATGATGCGGAATTTAGAGGCTACATAATTCTCCATTTTATACTCGTAGCGATCGAGGTGATCGGGTGTAATGTTTAATAAGATGCCAATGGCAGGTTTAAAGGTTTTTGTGCCATCCAACTGGAAACTGCTGATTTCCAGCACATACCAATCGTGATTGCCATGGGCTACTTTACGCGCCAGACTCTCACCAACATTACCGGCCAGGGCAACACTAAAACCTGCAGCTTTTAGTAAATGATAAGTAAGTAACGTAGTAGTTGTTTTTCCATTGGTACCGGTAATGGCAATTACCTTTCCCTGGATAAACCGGAATCCAAACTCAATCTCATCAATGATTTCAATTCCTTTTGTCTTTGCCTTCTTGATGATTTCAGCTTTCTCCGGAATACCAGGACTCTTTATTATTAATGAAGCGTTTAGAACTTTCTCTTCGGAATGCTTACCTTCTTCAAAGTCAATTTTATTCCTAACCAGGTCATCGCGATAGTTATCCTTTATCGCACCCTGATCAGACACAAAGACTTCGTAACCTTTTGCTTTTGCCAGCAAGGCTGCTCCTGTTCCGCTTTCTCCAGCGCCCAATATGACTACCCGTTCGTTCATCGTAATTTCAAAGTGGCTAAACTTAGTATGGCCAATAAAATCCCCACAATCCAAAACCGTGTTACGATTTTGGCTTCATGCAAATTCTTTTTCTGGTAATGGTGATGCAGAGGAGACATCAGAAATATTCTTCTGCCTTCTCCATACTTTTTCTTTGTGTACTTGAAGTATGCTACCTGAATGATTACCGAAAGATTTTCTATCAGAAAAATCCCGCAGATTACCGGAATTAATAATTCCTTACGTACCGCTAATGCCAACACGGCAATCACTCCGCCAATGGTTAAGCTTCCGGTATCGCCCATGAACACCTGGGCCGGATACGCATTGTACCATAGAAAACCAAGACAAGCACCTACCAATGCGGTAGAAAAAATTACCAACTCACTCAGGTTGGGTATGTACATGATGTTGAGGTAGCTGGAAAAATCGACACGACCGGAGAGGTAGGCGAAAATGGCTAACGTAAGCGCAATGATTCCGGAAGTTCCCGCTGCCAAACCATCTATACCATCGGTTATGTTGGCACCATTCGATACCGCAGTAACTACTACAATCACCACCAGTACATAGGTTATCCAGGTGTAAGCATCCGGTATAAACGGAAGCAGATTTTTATAATCAAATTCGTTGTTCTTCAGGAACGGAATAGTTGTTTTTGTTGATTTTACATCCTTGTATTTCAACAAACGCTCCTGGTTTTCGTCCTCATCCTGAAACAACATCAAGGTGCTAATGCTCGCCAACGATTCTGGCTGAACTTCGCGAACAACAACTGCATCGCTAAAGTATAGGGTAAGTCCAACAATTAATCCTAACCCAACCTGACCAACAATTTTGAAACGACCGGCAAGACCTTCTTTATCCTTTTTAAATACTTTGATATAATCATCCAGAAATCCGATGAATCCCAACCAGATTGTTGCCACGATAAGCAGGATCACATAGATGTTATCCAATCGTGCAAACAATAATGTGGGTACCAGAATGGCCGCGATGATAATGAGTCCGCCCATGGTTGGGGTTCCCTTTTTTTGAATTTGACCTTCCAGACCGAGGTCACGAATTTCTTCACCTACTTGTTTTTTTCGCAGCAGGTTAATTAAGGACTTTCCAAGTGTAATGGTGATCAGCAAAGAGAAAAATGCAGCCATACCCGCGCGGAAGGAGATGTACTTAAATACACCGGCTCCGATCAGGTCGAATTGTTTGTCTAAATAATCGAATAGATAGTACAGCATTTAATTAATTTTCAATTTGTCAATTAGCCGATTCTCAATGCAGATCATTTACTTCCCTTTTTTGAAGTTGACACAATCTTGTTTATTACTTTCAAAATACTTTCTATATCACTCAGTAGTTTACCGGGTTTAGGGTAACTTGAAAAATCACATAACTCTAACCAGTATTCTGTTTCTTCCGCTTCCTTCTGAGCCACTTTCATTTTATGAATAAAGTCGGCTTTACTTTCTGCTCCTTGTGCTTCTCTTACGTTAGCCCCGACAGAACATCCTGATCGCAATACCTGATCAGCAAAAGCAAATCGCTTTTTGTCACGCAGTGTCTCAGAAAATTCCATTATCTCCAAGGCAAACTGGAAAGTCATTTTTACAATTATGTTTTCACTATAGTTCCTCATGTTAATTGTCTAATTGACTCATTAAGAATTGAACATTAACTATTAACGAGTTTTAACATGCGTTCCACCACTTCTCTGTCGTCAAATGGATGTTTCACACCCTTTATTTCCTGGTACGTTTCATGCCCTTTGCCTGCCACCAGTATGATGTCCTTTTCATTGGCCATCATGCAGGCAGTTTTAATGGCTTCCTCACGATCGGCTATCACTAATGTTTTGCGTGCATCGCTGGGACCAATTCCGGTTTGCATTTCGCGAATGATCTCCATGGGGTCTTCATCACGTGGATTATCAGACGTGAGTACTACTTTATCACTAAACCGAACGGCTATACTGGCCATAAGCGGGCGTTTGGTTTTATCACGATTTCCTCCACAGCCAACTACAGTAATCACCTGCTCATTGCCAGTGCGGAAAGATTTAATTGTTTCCAGTACATTCTTGAGCGCATCGGGTGTGTGAGCATAATCCACAATGGCAATAATTTTTGAACCGGGCAAAACCAACTCAAACCTGCCGGGAGCACTATGAAGCGATGAAAGGATGGTAAGGCTTTGATCAGGATCCTGCTCGAACAACATGGCTGTACCAAACACTGCCAGAATGTTATATGCATTGAAATCACCAATCAGCTTAAACCAGATTGGTTTGTTCATCAGCTCCATCTCCAGTCCTTCAATGGTGTTGCTGATCATCCTGCCTTTGAAGTCGGTTAACTTTTTCAAACCAAAGGTGTACTTGGTGGCTTTTGTATTTTGAAGCATTACCATGCCTCTTTTATCATCAGCATTTACAAGCGCGAAGGCATCACCACTTAATTCGTCAAAGAATTTCTTCTTTGCCTTGATATAGTTTTCAAAGGTCTTATGGTAATCCAGGTGATCGTGGGTGATGTTGGTAAAAATTGCCCCGGCAAACTTCAACCCTGCAATGCGTTCCTGATCGATGGCATGCGAACTGACCTCCATAAAGGCGTAGGTGCAACCAGCATCCACCATGTTCTTAAGAAGTTCATTGAGTTGAACCGGATCAGGTGTGGTATGCGTAGAAGGAAACACCTGGTCAACAATGCGATACTCTACCGTGGAAATCAAGCCGCACCGATGACCCAACGAACCGAACAACTTGTATAACAATGTGGCCACGGTTGTTTTTCCGTTCGTACCGGTTACACCAATCAGCTTTAATTTTTGTGACGCATTGCCAAAAAAGTTAGCAGCAATAATTCCCAGCGATTTCGCGCTATCTTTAACTGTGACGTAGGTTGTTTTTTCATATAGGGTTTCAGGTAAAGTTTCACAAACAATTGCGCTCGCTCCTAAATCCACCGCTTTTGAAATAAACTGGTGCCCGTCTGACTGTGTGCCTTTAACAGCCACAAATAAAAATCCGGGCTTTACTTTTCGTGAATCAAAGCATATACCATTCACCGTTACATCCATATTACCGGAGGTTGAGGTGAGTGACACTTTGTATAATATATCCTTCAGTTCAGTCATTTCTTTTCAATACTGGCTACCCCAGTTGTATATAAATTCTGTCGCCTTTTGAAACTTTACCGCCTGCCGTAATCGATTGGCTCTTTACCCTTCCCTTTCCTTCATAGATTACTTTCAATCCCGCTTGCTCCAACAAGTACAGCGCATCACGGAAGGTCATGCCTTGAACATCGGGCACAATACCCTGGCCGATTGTGTTCTTCTTCCAGCTGATTGAATTACCATTGATGGAGCTTCTTACCCAATCTTCCTCAGAAGATGAATGATTTGAAATGCCGAGCACATTACAAAGCATGGTTAACTCCTCCTGATTACCTGCGCGGATAACCGGAAATACACCGGGCTCAACATATTTTTTCTCCATCGCCAAATGCAGGTTGATGTCGCGGGAATAAATGTTGTCGGCAATTTCTTTAAAGACCGGAGCGGCTACGTTACTTCCGTATTGATGCCAGCCTCGTGGATTTTTAATGAGCACAATGGCTGAATACTTTGGCGCATGGGCCGGGAAATAACCAACAAAAGACGTGATGTACTTCTTGGTATACTTACCATTCTCCAGGATTTGAGCAGTTCCGGTTTTTCCGGCAATGCGATAGTGTGTTCCTTTTATCCCTTTGGCTGTGCCGTTTTCCACCACACCCTCAAGCAAAAGCCTAACTTTATTCAATGTTTTGTCAGAACAAATTTTGCTGACGATCACATCGGTTTCATAATTTTCCTTTTCACGATCAGCGCGTTTTACAGACTCCACAAAAACAGGCCTGATCATTTTTCCATTATTGGCAACTGCGTTGTACATGGTCAATGTATGCAGTGGTGTGATTTCAATTCCATAGCCATACGCCATCCATGGTAAGCTGATGCCACTCCAACCTTTTTGTCCGGGCCATTTGAATTTAGGGTGAGGCTCACCCGTTATCTGGATACCCAAAGGTTGATGGATTTTCAAACGTTCAACATGATCCATGAATTTCTGCGGGCGTAAACCAAAATTTTTATCGGCTAACCTGGCCATGGCTACGTTGGATGAATGCTCGAATGCCTGGCGAACTGTTATCTTTCCAAGACCACCTTTTTCATGATCGCGAACAGTGTTCTTATAAAATTTGAATTCACCATTGCCTGTATCAATGCTATCCGATAACTCCATGTTGCTGTCTTCCAACAGGGCAATCATGGTTATTAACTTGAACGTTGAGCCCGGCTCAAACAATCCACCGGTAGCATAATTGAATTTCTCGTAAAAGTTTCCACGCCCATCACTACTCAGGTTGGCAATGGCTTTAACAGCCCCCGTTTTTACTTCCATCACTACCACCAAGCCGTCATCAGCATTATGCTGCATCATTGCCTTATGCAAGGCCGTTTCGGAAACATCCTGAAGGTTGATGTCTAATGTTGTCTGAATATCCAGGCCATTGATGGCCTTTACATTTTCAGTATCAAAAACCGGTTTCCAAACACCACCGGCAATTTTCTGATAATAGGCATAGCCATCCTGACCGCTTAGCTGATCATTAAAACTGTATTCGAGTCCAGCACCTTTTTCGTTTTCATTTACAAAACCAATAGTGCGCTTACTCAGGTTAGCAAACGGCCGATACCGGATATCCACCTTTTCAAAAATTACGCCTCCGCGCAAGCGACCTTCACGAAAGATTGGCCACTCTGTCATCATTTTTTTATCCTGATAGCTGATTTGTTTTCGGTTAACGATCACATACTGTTTACCCGATTTACGCGCATCAATCAACATTCGCTTATAGTCGAGGTATGGCTTGTCTTTGTAATAGGCAGAAAGTTTTCGTGCAAGCGAATCAACTCCATCATTAAATACTTTCTCATTCGGGAGCGTGGCATCAAAAGCAACTTTATAAAAGGGCAGGGAGGTTGCCAGTAAACTTCCGTTATCGGAATAGATGTTACCGCGGGTGGCTTTTACTTTTTTGTAATCAAAAGAAATCTGCTCACCCAGGGCGACCCACTTTTCGCCTTGCACCATTTGAATGTGGTTGATCTTCACCACCACAGCAATGGCAAAAAGCAGCACAAACAAAAAAGCTACCCGAACACGCAGTAATATGGATTTCTTAATATTCACTTTTCTTCACAACAATTTTATAGGGCGGACGAAGCGTTTCCCTTAACCCGTATGGACTCACCTTACGCGCCACTTCCGACTGCTTGCTGGCAAACATCAGGTCAGCCTTCATGGTGGTATAGTCCGCACGCAGATCCTCTACTTCGGCCTGTACATCGTTAATTTTTCTAACAGTCTTTTCTGCATAGTGCGTATTGCTGATGTACAGCAAGCCCAGCACCATTACGAAAATCATTTTCGGTAAATGCTGAACCGGAAATCCTTCTTCGAAATAGTTTTCCAGTTTTAATTTTTTCTCCAATCCGGAAAACACACCACTTCCGTTACTTCCTGAGCTTTTTACTTTTGGTTCGATTCTGAATTTATTGTCTGCCATAACTTCACCCCGCTCCCTCTCCTTAAAGGAGAGAGCAGGTTTTTATAGTTTTGTTGCTATTCTCAATTTTGCACTGCGTGCTCGTTTATTTTCGTTTACTTCTTCTACTGAAGCTTCAATCGGTTTCCGGTTTACAGCTTCAAAGGGCTTGAGTACGTTTCCATAAAAATCCTTCTCCACCTCACCGTACACTTTACCCTTGTTTATAAAATTTTTTACCATTCTGTCTTCCAGCGAGTGATACGACATGATTACCAATCGCCCGCCCGGCTCCATCACTTCGCCCGCCTGGTGCAAAAAATCTTCCAGCGCCTGCATTTCGTTATTCACTTCAATGCGCAACGCCTGAAACACCTGGGCGAAGTATTTATTTTCTTTTCCACGCGGAGCAAACCGGCTTAACAACTGTTTCAAATCTTCGGTACGTGTAATTTTTTTTCCAACACGTTCCTGAACGATAGCCTTGGCAACAGTACGGGCATTTTTTATTTCGCCATACATGCCCAGCATTTTATGCAGTGCAGGCTCATCGTATTCGTTTACCACATGTGCTGCGGTTACCGTACTGTTCTTGTCCATCCGCATGTCAAGCGGCCCTTCATATCGCGTAGAAAACCCGCGTGACGGCTCATCAATCTGATGAGACGAAATTCCAAGATCGGCCAGTATGCCATTCACTTTGGTTACTCCATTCAACTTCAGGAACTTTTTCAGGTACCTGAAATTGGCGTGACAGAATGTGAAAGAACGGTGCGCGATTTTTTCTGCCTCACGCCTGGCATCGTCATCCTGATCGAAGGCAATCAACCAACCGCCTTTTATATGTTCCAACATAGCCAGGCTATGTCCGCCACCACCGAAGGTTGCATCTACGTACGTTCCTTCGGGATGAATATTCAGCGCTTCGATACATTCGTGGAGCATGACCGGCTTGTGATAGTCCGATGCCATGTTCACTACACATCAAGGTATTTTTGCGCCAGCTTCGACAACTCACTTGGGTCTGCGATCAGGTGCTTCTCATAGAGCGCGGGATTCCAGATCTCAACTTTGTTACCCATACCTACCAGCATCACATCCTTTTCGAGTTGGGCATAGGTGAGCATGTTTTTGGGGAGTAAAAAGCGACCGTTGCTGTCTAACTCAACTGTGGCCGTGCCACTGAAAAAGTTGCGCTGAAGCGTACGGTACTCCTCATTGAACTCGCTTAATCCGGAAATTTTGGAGAACACCTTCTTGAATTCCACCATGGGGTAGAGTATGAGGCAACGCTCAAAGCCCCTGCGCAATACCAGCTCGCTGTCCCCTTCGGGCAGTTGAGCCTTTACGCGCGCAGGCAGAACCAATCTGCCTTTGGCATCGAGCTTACTTTCATATTCACTGGTGAAAAAGGTCATTGACGTAGTGGTTGTCTATTCCTTAATAACAAACGTAAGTAATTTTCTTCCACTTTCAACCACTTTCACCCACTTTTTTACATTTTCAGACAAATCACCCCATAAACCACCCGATTTTCAGTTAAATCGAACGGATTTTGAGTTCTTTGCACGCGAACATTTTAGAGCAAAAGCCTGTTTTCAACCTTTCAACCTTACGTTCTATGCGCTTTTTATCGGTTATTTTACTTCTGCTTATGGCTTGCTCTGGTTCAGAAAACACATTGATTCCTACCGGCACCTGGCGGGCCGTGCTTGAATTGCAGGGCCAGAAATTGCCCTTTACGTTCGACCTTGAGAAAAAGGAAGATCAGTATGTGGCCTGGATCAGAAATGGGCAGGAAAGACTCTATTTAGATGAGGTTGAAGTAACTGCTGACTCCATCTCCATGAACGTCCATATTTTTGATGCGGTATTCAAAGCCGCCATCAAGGGAGGGGAGATGGAAGGGCTTTTCATCATTCAATACGCTGATAATTACCGCGTTCCGTTCAGGGCCACGCACGGAGCGGACTACCGGTTTGCACCAACCGATACTACAGCTTCTGTTGTGGATTTCTCCGGAAAATATGCAGTGGAGTTTTTTAATGAAACCAATACGGTTAATGCACTGGGCATCATTACCCAAAAAGGCAATTACGCAGAAGGCACATTTTTGACCCCTACCGGGGATTACCGTTACCTCGAAGGAAATGTCGTGAACGACACACTCTGGCTCAGCGGGTTTGACGGAAATCACCTCTATATCTTCAATGCCGTTAAATCGGGCGATACCCTTTCGGGGATACATTGGCTGGGAAAATCACGGAACCGTAAATGGACTGGCCTCAAGGATGATTTAGCCAAACCACCCGCTTCCGAATCACTTACCTATTTAAAAGAGGGAAACACAACCCTGGAATTCACCTTTCCGGATGTGAACGGAAACTCTGTTTCGCTTCAGGATGAGCGTTTTAAAAACAAAGTTGTGATTGTACAGATACTGGGATCATGGTGCCCGAATTGTATGGACGAAACCCGCTTTCTAACCGAATGGTATCCGAAAAACAAGGATCGTGGTATTGAAATCATCGGGTTGGCTTATGAACAAAAAGCTGATTTTGATTACGCCAGCGGAAGGATTAAGAAAATGAAAGAGAAACTAAACGTTCCCTATGACATTCTGATCGCAGGAACCAACGCCAATGCCAGCGAAACGCTTCCTGCTCTCAATCGGGTAATTGCCTTCCCAACCACTATCTTTGTGGGAAAAGACGGACAAGTAAAACACATTCATACCGGTTTTTCCGGACCGGGAACGGGTGTTTACTATGAACAACAACAGGAACGGTTTAATGAAGTGGTTAATATGTTATTAAATAGTCGCTAGCTGCCAGCTACGAGTCACAAGCTAGTGGCTCATAGCTAGTAGCTAGCGGCCTGAATCCAAGCATGAAAAAAAGAGTTGTAGTCGGTTTATCAGGAGGGGTTGATTCCAGCGTAGCGGCTTATTTGTTAAAAGAGCAAGGCTACGAGGTTATCGGCATGTTCATGAAAAACTGGCATGACGACTCGGTAACGATTTCCAACGAATGCCCCTGGCTTGACGACAGCAACGATGCCATGATTGTGGCGCAACATCTTGGTATTCCCTTTCAAGCCATTGATCTCAGTAAAGAATATAAAGAGCGCATTGTCGATTACATGTTTGCTGAATACCAGGCCGGACGCACGCCCAACCCGGATGTACTCTGCAATCGCGAAATCAAATTCGATATATTTTTAAAGGCTGCCCTGAAGCTTGGCGCGGATTACGTGGCCACCGGACATTATGCCCGCAGGGAAGAAATTGAAGTAAACGGCAAAAAAGTTTATCGCTTGCTGGCCGGAAAAGACCCGAATAAAGATCAAAGCTATTTTCTTTGTCAGCTTACGCAGGAGCAATTGTCGAAAGCGCTCTTTCCGGTAGGCGAATTGTTAAAACCGGAAGTGCGCGAAATCGCCACGAAAGCCGGACTGACCACTGCGAACAAAAAAGATTCACAAGGCTTGTGTTTCGTTGGCAAAGTGCACCTCCCCGATTTTCTGCAGCAACGCCTGCAACCTAAAAAAGGGAGAGCGATTGTTATTCCGGAAACGGCAAAGACCTACAGCAACGGCCAGTCGATGAACGATTTGTTCTCCTTGACAAAACCTTATGTTTATCAACAAAGTGAAGGCGAAGTGGTGGGTGAACATAACGGGGCACATTTTTATACCATCGGTCAGCGTAAAGGGTTGAATATTGGCGGGCAACCCAAGCCGTTGTTTGTGATTGGTACCGATACCGAGCATAACATTTTGTACATGGGAATGGGTGAAGATCACCCCGGATTGTACCGCAAAGGTTTGTTTGTACCCAATGAAGATGAGCATTGGATTCGCGAAGATTTGAAATTATCTGTTGGCGAATCGAAAAAGTTCCTCGCGCGCATTCGTTACCGCCAGCCGCTTGAGCCTTGCACACTCCATAAAAAAGAAGAAGGGTTGTATATCATTTTCGAGCGACCACAAAAAGCCATTACCCCCGGCCAGTTTGCTGCTTGGTATGAAGGTGATGAGTTGATTGGATCCGGAGTTATTAGTTGACCCAGAAATACATTACCGCAAAGACGCGGAGACGCAGAGGAATTAAAGTTCAAAACTTAGCGCCCCTGCGCTAAATTTGTATAACCGAAATTTTATTAAAGAAAATTATTGAGACACAAAGAGTACTCATTTTGTCTTATCTTAGATTTTATGAAACACCTCACACCACTCTTTGCATTACTCCTATTCGCAGCCTGTACACCAAACTCCAATCAGGAAGAAAATACATCCTGGCAACTCAGGCCGTTTGTAAAAGTTGATTCCCTCAATCCAGTACTCGAAGCATTGGCTAATACCACATTTTATTGTCCGGTAAGAAAAGACACCGTGCGTTGGGAAGAGAAAGATGTGTTTAATCCCAGCGCGGTGGTGCGCAATGGAAAAGTATACCTCCTCTACCGTGCAGAAGATACCGTAGGCAAACATGCGGGCACCTCCCGTCTCGGGCTTGCCGTTAGTGAAGATGGTTTGCATTTCACGCGCATGGCAGAACCGGTATTTTATCCAGACGAGGATAGCATGAACATGTATGAATGGGAAGGTGGTGTGGAAGACCCGCGATTGGTGGAGGATGAAAAGGGACGGTATATCCTCACCTACACCGCGTACGATGGAAACCTGGCGCGGCTGTGCGTGGCCAGTTCATCGGATTTGATTCACTGGACAAAACACGGGCTTGCGTTTAAAGATCATCCGGAGCTGTGGTCGAAATCGGGGGCGATTATTACGACCGGGCAGCAAGATCAGTTTGTGGCCACGAAAATCAATAACCACTATTACATGTATTGGGGGGACACGGATATTTTTCTGGCTACCTCTGATAACCTGGTGGATTGGACACCGGTGTTTGATGGAGATGAGTTGCTTAAAGTATTTAGTCCACGACCTGGCAAATTCGACAGCGACCTGGTAGAGCCGGGGCCGCATGCCATGTTACAAGAAGATGGAATTTTGTTGATCTACAACAGCCGGAATAAATTGGAGAAGGGTGATCAGCAATTGCCCGATGGCAATTATGCAGCGGGGCAAATCTTATTGAATAAAGCGAATCCGGCAGAAGTGTTAAAGCGGTCTGAAAATTATTTTATCACACCCGATAAAGATTATGAAATCACCGGGCAGGTAAACAATGTTTGCTTTGTGGAAGGATTGGTGTATCTCAAAAACCGTTGGTTCCTGTATTACGGCACAGCCGATTCAAAAATAGCGGTGGCTGTAGCGGATTAAATGATGTCGCTCCTACGGAGCTCATAATACCTTTATATTCTCAGCTAATAATATGCCGCTCCTTTGGAGCTCTGTCTGATTATCTATTGTTACCAGGCTATTAAGATGCCGCTCCTTTTTAGAGCTCTATCTGAAAATCTATTGTTACAAAGCTAATAGGTTGCCGCTCCTATGGAGCTCTGTCTGAATATCATTGTTGCGAGGTTAACAGGATGCCACTCCTTAGCAGCTTTATCTGAATATCATTTGTTACGAGGCTAATAAATGCCACTTCTTTTTAGAGCTCTATCTGAAAATCTATTGTTACAAAGCTGATAGGTTGCCGCTCCTATGGAGCTCTCTCTGATTATCATTGTTACGAGGTTAACAGGATGCCACTCCTTAGCAGCTCTCTGAATATCATTTGTTACGAGGCTAATAAATGCCGCTCCTTTTGGAGCTCTATCTGAAAATCTATTGTTACAAAGCTGATGGGTTGCCGCTCCTATGGAGCTCTGTCTGATTATCATTGTTACGAGGTTAACAGGATGCCATTCTTAGCAGCTCTATCTGAACATCCATTGTTACGAGGTTAATAAATGCCGCTCTTTTGAAGTTCTGTCTGAATATCCATTGTTACGAAGCTAATAAAATGTAGCTCCTTTGACGCACTGTCTGAAAATCTATTGTTCCAAAACAAATCGGTTGCCGCTCCTTTGAAGCTCTGTCTGATTATCATTGTTACGAGGCTAATAAAATGTAGCTCCTTTGGCGCACTGTCTGTAAATCTATTGTTACAAAACAAATCGGTTGCCGCTCCTTTGAAGCTCTGTCTGAATATTTAAATTACGAGTCCCGGAGGGACGACATCTTATTAGCTAACAGAATTGAATTATAGAGTTCCAGCCCCGGAGGGGCGACATCTTGACCTATAAATTCTCTTTCACCACCTATGTCAACAGAAATAGCTTACTCCCTGGCAAAACCTGAAACCCCACCCGACACTACGTACTTCATTGCTACCGGACCAGAAATATTTAGGGGAGTAACCCGATCCCTGGAAATCACAAAATGATCGCCTGAGAAATTATATGCGTGTGGTAAATAAACGGAGATCATATCTTTCAATCCCAATTCACTCAGGTCGGCTTGTGTTACAAAGCCGATTTGATGAAGATTGTTTTCCTTATTCAAAAGTACCAGCACGGGCTTGCTGAATTTCTTTTTATCACCCACAAACGCTCCAATCAAATCTTTGATAGAAGAATAAATCAGCTTAACCATGGGTATGCGGTTCATGCCATGATCAAACCATGTGGAAAATGTTTTGAACGCCAGGTTGGAGGTAAAATAACCAAATACTGTAATAGCCCCCAGAATAATCACAAAACCAAGACCCGGATAAGGCAATCCTAAAAGGTTATCCAGCCAGGTGAAAGAGATGTAAATTACATACGCTGTAGCCACTAAGGGCACAATAAACAACATACCGCTAAAAAAGTAGCGGATAATTTTTCTGAAATTTGTTTCCATAGTTTTTAAATTAAAAAGGCTTCCATCCTATTCGGACCGGAAGCCTTTGCATTGTGTTAGATATTTTCTTACAACGAAAAGCCCAGGAAGCTTAAGAAGCCTAATGACATCAATCCTACCAATATAAAGGTGATGCCCAGTCCACGAAGTGGGCCCGGAACGTTCGAATATTTCATTTTCTCGCGGATACCCGCCAACGCCACAATTGCGAGCAGCCAGCCAATGCCTGAACCTAATCCAAACACGGTTGCTTCCGGCAAGGTATACGATCGGCCGATCATGAACAGTGCACCACCCAAGATAGCGCAGTTTACGGCAATCAACGGAAGGAAGATACCGAGTGAACCATACAGGGCCGGTGAAAATTTCTCAATCGCCATTTCCGTTAACTGTACCATAGAGGCAATTACGGCAATGAATACAATAAATTGCAAAAAGGTCAGGTCAATGGTAGCCAGTTCAGGGCTGATCCATGCCAATGACCCTTGATTCAAAATATGGTTTTGAATCAACCAGTTAATGGGTACCGTAAAGCCCAATACAAACACAACGGCCACACCCAATCCAAAAGCAGTTTTTACTTTTTTGGATACGGCAAGGTATGAACACATGCCCAGGAAGTAGGCAAAGATCATGTTGTCAATAAAAATGGAGCGTACGCCTATGCTGATAAGATTTTCCATAATTCCTCTTGATTAACCTTCGCGATAACCGTTAAGTGAACGTTGAACCCAAATGATGATACCCACCACAATACAGGCACCGGCCGGTAACAACAACAATCCGTTTCCGGGATATTTAAGTCCGATGGATTCAAAAACCTTAAATCCAAAAATTGCGCCTGAACCAAGTAACTCACGGAAGAAAGCCACAATCATGAGGATGATTCCATAGCCCAAACCGTTACCGAGGGCATCCATAAAGGACGGACCGATTTTGTTACCCATTGAAAATGCTTCCAAACGACCCATCACTATACAGTTGGTGATGATCAATCCCACGAACACCGAAAGCTGTTTCGAAATATCATAAACAAACGCTTTCAACACCTGGTCAACCAAAATCACAAACGTTGCAATTACGGCCAGCTGCACCACAATACGAATACGAGAAGGTATCGTGTTGCGCAACGCAGAAATTACCATGCTTGATGCAATCAATACCACCACCAAACTTACCGCCATGGTAAAGGCAGGTTTCATTTGTGTGGTTACCGCCAGGGCCGAACAAATGCCCAACACCTGAACAGTAATCGGGTTGTCGATATCCAACGGGTTGGAAACAAGCTTGCGGTTCTTTTTCGAGAACAGCGGTTCGCTCTTTTTTACTTCTTTTACTTCAGCTACTTCCGTACTCATAGTTACTTCGTTTCGTCTGATGATTCTGTTTCTGTTTTTTCAGCTACTGGTTCTTCAACCACCTCTTCTGCTTTCGCGGAAGCACTACCGGCCTTCACCCGCTTCAGGTAATTTTCATATAACGAAAGGTAACCCGACAACATGGTGTTAACACCTTTCGCGGTTAGTGTAGCGCCTGACATACCGTCAACCTTGTGCATATCATCGGTGTAGTCAACGCCTTCTCCTTTCATCATGGTAACGGCAACCAACGTTGCGCCATCATAAATGGACTTTCCTTTATAGCGATCCTGAATATCTTTTGAGTCGATGCGAGCACCCAGGCCCGGAGTTTCTGCCTTGTGCTGAAATGACACACCTTGAATGGTATTCATATCTTCCTGCAAGGCCACAAATCCCCAGATGTTATCCCACAATCCAAAGCCAAACACAGGCAACACCACGAAATCAATTTTATCGGGATTGGATTCATTGCGAAACTCATAGACTGGCAGCTTACGCTGATCGGCAGGCTTCTTGTATTCGGCTAACACCACCACATCAGCAGCGTTTACGCCCTCTATTACGTTGCCTTTCGAGTCAACCACAAACGATTTAACCTTCTTGGCATACTCGCCTTCAATATTAGTGTTTTTGTCCACCACCATTACGGTGCCCAGGATGTTTTTCTTCTGCTCCAGGGCAATGTTTGCCTGTTGGCGATCTTTCAATCCTTCGGAAGCAAGCGCCAACAAACCACCACACACTACCGTGAGTGCAGCGGCATATAATACGATGTATAAATTAGACTGTCGCACGGCTTAATCTGCGTTTTTTGTTTGCACTTACTACAACATAATCAATCAATGGCGCCATTACGTTCATGAATAAAATCGCCAGCATAATACCTTCCGGGTAAGCCGGGTTAAACACCCGAATTAAAACCGTTAGTAAACCAATAAGCAATCCGTAAACCCATTTACCGGCCTCGGTCTGTGTTGCCGTTACCGGATCGGTAGCCATAAAAACAGCTCCGAAAGCCAAGCCACCGATTACCAGGTGATAATGTGCAGGCATAGCCATGAATTCATTTACAGCAATAAGGTTCAGGAAAGCACCCATACCCCATGCACCTAAAAACACTCCGGCAATTATTTTCCAGCTACCTACTCCGGTAGCGATCAGAATAAAGGCACCAATCAAACACATAAGTGTTGAGGTCTCACCGATGCATCCAGGCATAAAACCAAAAAACATATTGCTAAAACTGTAGAGATTATCTGCCCAGCCTGCACCAAATGAATTAAAGACCTGCACCACGCTCTCTCCTTCGGCTGAGGCTTGCGCAGCTACAGCCAAGGGAGTAGCACCGGAATAGGCTGCTACTGTTTTGGCACCTGCCGGAAGATAGGTCCACACCTCACCGGAAATTTGTAACGGGTAAGCAAAGTACAAGAACGCACGCGCAGTAAGAGCCACGTTTAAAATATTCATCCCTGTTCCGCCAAAAGCTTCTTTCGCAATGACCACCGCAAAAATGCTGGCCACTGCAACTTGCCAAAGTGGAATATCCGGAGGCATAACCAATGGAATAAGCATACCCGTTACCAGATAACCTTCATTTAAGGGGTGCTTGCGAAGAACAACAAAAACAACTTCTACCAATCCTCCAGCCACATAAGCAACCAAAACAATAGGTAGTACCTGAATTAAGCCAACAGTAATAATCTCACCTGCTGTTGCTGCCTGACCTAACGCCAGAAAATGCTGATAGCCCACATTCCAAACGCCAAAGGCAAGACAGGGAATCATGGCAATCACCACCGTCATCATCATGCGTTTCAAATCAACGGCATCACGTACTTGAGCTCCACGGACAGCCGTAACGGTGTTGGGTGAATAATTGAATGTGTCAAAAGCTTCAAACAGGTAGAAGTACTTATGATACTTCCCTCCCTTTTCAAAGTTGTGTTTGGCTTTATCTAATGTATCGCGTAAAAACTTCATATCAACTGTTTGATATTAACTCAATTCCTTCTCTCACGATGGCTTGCACGTTGTGTTTTGAAACATCAACAAATTCGCACAGCGCCAGGTCTTCTTCTATTACTTCATAAATGCCCAACGCTTCCATCTCATCGTAATCTTCAGCAATTATTGCTTTTAACAAGTACGTTGGCAAAATGTCTATCGGTGTAACTTTTTCAAAAACACCGGTCTGAACAAACGCCCGTGGTTCGCCACGGCTATTACTATCCAGCACAAACTCTTTTTTTGGAGTAAGGAATGACAGTAAACCAAAGGCCCGATGGAAGCTAAGCTTATTAGTAGTGGGCTTGATCCACCCTAAGAATTCAAAATAATCGCCTTCCGGTATTACGGTTACCAATTGATCAAAGAAACCAACGTAGCCATCGTTTTCAATTTTTGTACCGGTAAGCACATTGCCTGATACCACCCGCACATGGTCTTGCTTCAGGTTATTAGCCAGGAATTTTTTCACTGAAGCACCAGTATAGGTTGCGTAATACTGTGGCTCTTTAACTTCAGAACCCGCAACCGCTACTACCTTTGAGGCATCATAAATACCATTCAGAAAAAGTTTTCCGATTTGAATTACACCGTATGGTGAAATCGTCCATACAACATCGCCTTTATTGATGGGATCAAGATGATGAATCTGAACGCCCACACAACCAGACGGATGCGGACCGGAAAATTTGTTTAACTCGGCACCCTTTACTTGCGAGAATACCGGGGAAATTTCACGCTCTGAATGAACATTAACATGAACAGGGCCAGACGTGAATTTTTTCAGTATATCTACCCCAGCCTGAAAGTAGTGCTCCTGACCTTTGTATAATATGTTATAATCCGGTGCCAGTGGACTTGAATCGAAACCTGAAATAAAAATCGACTTTGGTTTTTCATTCGGATCGGCCACGATACCAAAGGGACGCTGAACAATATTTACCCAAACACCACTTTTCAATAATTGCTCAAGAGCCTTTTCGCGTTTCAGATTAACAATATCCGATACAGAGTACTTGTCAAATTGAACATACTCAACTGTTTTGTCGGCCAGAATTCTAACCTCCAGCAACTTACGCTTTTCACCACGCCTCACTTCAACAACTTCACCACTTACCGGAGCGGTAAACACGATGTTCTCGTGTTTCTTATCATGAAAAAGAACGGAACCCGCTTTAACCGAATCGCCCTCTTTTACCACCACTTTCGGCATATAGATGCCATGAAAATCAGTAGGTTTTATGGCGAATGTTTCAGGTTGTTCAATAGTAGCTACTTTCGGTGTGGCTTTACCAGCAAGATTAATGTCGAAGCCCTTCTTTAACCGGATGAATTTGCCCATGAGTACGGGTTAATTTTTGTTTGATCGGGGGCAAAATTAGTGATTAATCTGACATTAAAAAGGCTTTTTGATGCCAGTCGGTGCACAGAATTTCACCCTGCAAGTAACAACATTTTCGGGCTGAAAATGTTAGCCTTTTGAGCTTCCCAGCATCCTGGAAATCGCCATTCGGATTACCTGGTCAACCTGCTCATCAATAGTTATATGGGTGGTGTCTATAACCACGGCATCATCGGCTTGCCGCAGCGGACTTTCAGCACGTGTAGTATCGATAAGGTCTCGTTTTTTGATATTCTCAATAACATCGTCAAGGTCAATCAGCCTGTCTTGCTCAAGCCATTCGCGCTGTCTGCGAAAAGCCCGCACCAGCATATCGGCTGTCATGAATAATTTTAGTTCGGCTTGCGGAAAAACTACGGTGCCAATATCACGGCCATCCATTACAATGCCCTTATCCTTACCGAGTTTGCGTTGCTGGGCAACCATGGCTTCACGAACTGCCTTTATGGTGCTAACCGGACTTACCTGTTCGGATACCCGCATCTGACGGATTTCCTGTTCAACACTAAGTCCGTTTAGGAAGGTTTCAGTAACTTTTTTTGTATTAACCTTGAACGAAATATTGATTTGTTGCAGCGCCCTGTCTACTTCTTTTGGATTAGTTAACGCTACGTGGTGATCCAGAAAATAAAGCGTTACCGCGCGGTACATGGCACCCGAATCAATGTAGCGGTACCCAAGAATTTTCGCGACTTCTTTGGCCGTTGTGCTTTTTCCACAGGCCGAGTAGCCATCAATGGCGATAACTATTTTATTCAACTTCATCAGCAATCTTTTTGCGGACAGGGAATAGGTTTACCGGGCTTGAGCCTTTTATGTTTTTTGTTTGATGCACAATCGGTAAAGATGATTACCAACAATACCAATAATATTGGAAAAATTCGCTTGAAAGAAAGGATGCTTTTCATGCCGGCAAGTTAGGATGAAACCGGAACTTTGAAAAGTCAGTTCAACCCTTAGTCTTGTCCTGATAACTCATTTTAAAACCAATCTTCTGACCTCCGCCCAGATCGGGGGTGTGTTCAATTTTCTGATGGAGCGTAATAAACCTGACTTGCGGATAAGGCGGAGCCATCAGATCATTTTCAATGGCAATAGCCACGGCAAGTTTTACCAGTGCATTAAGATTTTCAGTCTGAAGCGGCCCGTCTGAAACTTTATTAAAGAGAAATGACAGCCTTCCTTCACCCTCAACAAAAAAACGGTTTTCATGATTTACCATTAATCGGGCAAGCAAGTAACCCGGATCATTTATGCGATTAAACTTAAGTGAATCGGACATGAAATTGTAAATCATGATTTGTCCATAATACCGGTTAAACTCATTTTGCTGCGTGTATGAATCTTTCATTACAAAATGTTCTGCATCGAACGTAACCACGTTCGTATGCAGCACAAAAATGAGCAGGTCGCCCGCCACTTTAACGTGAAACTCATGATCACCCACCTGTTTAAAATATACGGTGACATCATCATCTCCCGGATGAGCCTTTTTACTTAGCTCATTAACAATCCGTTCCGATTCATTGGCCAGGATTTTAAAAGCCGCCAACAAATGCTTATAGGTTTTTTGCTTAGCGGTGGACTTACTCTCCAACAACCGCGTAATATATTCGATGTGATCCTGATCGTTTTCCATGATAACGTGTTGAGGTATGCAAAATAATGAAAATACTGAACCCATTATCTTTAAATTAAAAGAACGCCAGTGCCTTATTTTGCGTTACAGCAATATCCGTTTTAACTTGACAATTCGTTAATACTAAAGAACTATGGCAGAAGAGACAAAAAATGGTAAAGCCGAAAACCTTTTTAAAAATTTTGGTAAAAAGGTGGATAAGTTTTTGGAAGAACTTGATGAGGCCGGTGGAAAACTCAATAAAGAGTTTGAAGGCAAGTATGAAGAGTTAAAGCAAGCCGCTGAAAAACTAAAAAAGGAAGCAGAAAATAAAGAGCGCTGGAAAGAAGTAGAAGCCAGCCTGAAAAAGGCCGGCAAAGAATTGGAGAATGCTTTGAAAGCTGCATTTAAGAAGAAGCAGGATAAGTAATTGGGTTGGTCTCTTTAACCGCTAAGACGCGAAGAAACCGCGGAAGTTTTGCGCCTCTCCGTCATTGCGGTAAAAGATTTACGGCCGTGCGCAATATGCGGTGCAACATAACCGGGAAATGATCCCAAGCCAAGAATTGCGCGGATTAAATTTTTTAATGGTTGTATCACTTATCGTAATCGCTCATGGGTTTAGCGCCTTGAAACATTTCCTGTGTAACGGGTGTGCCACCATAGTTTGCTGCGTCATAGTCCACCAGCACTTTCCATACTTCATCTTCTTTGCGAAGCACAACCTGAAAATACCCGTAGTACGTTTGCTTTTCAAGTTTCTCGTTGGTCATCTCGTACTTATAAAAACCGTCTTCAAAGGCACTGATCTTTGTTGCTATTCTGCTCAGGAATCTGAATTCCATAGTGCGGGTTAGCTTTCTTTCGGCAATGCGTTGGTACGTTGCCTGGGCCTGCCTGTAAAATTCGTCCTTACCGCGTATCGTATTTCTGTCGTACGAGATCTGAACAACATCCGCAGACATAACCGAAATAAACTTATCAGCTTGGTTGGCATTCATGGCCTCCAGTTGAACCCGCCAAACCTGGTCGTTGATTTCGCGCTGCAAATTTTGCGAAAAACAGGGGCCCGAGGGCATAACCGTAATGAAAAGAATAGCATTAAGGGCCTTGGTTATAGTCATGTTGCTTGTGGTGGATTGTGGTTACTAAACGGACATAAGACATAAAACGTTTTGTCCAATTTTCAACAACCACGCATATGCGGTTGGCATTCTAACCGCGGAATACTTTGCACCTTCCGCCCCTGCCTGCGCAGGCAGGTTTGGATACCGAGTATGCCGATAAGCCGCCTTAAGGCGTGGTAGGAAATGACGTAGGTGTTGGTTGAGGCCATACTATTTTTGGTTATGCAGTTTCATGTAAGCCAAGAAAGCCTCACATTTCCAAAATCTCGAAATCAACAAATTTTAATGAGGCTCAATCTTTACTATGCCATTAGGCTGGGCATAGACAACCTTTCCACTTTCATAAAGCTGGTTGGCGATTTCCAACGCTTCAAAACCCGTTTTCACTTCTTTTACCCTAAAATATTGTGTAGCATATTTTGCTTCAACCAATTCCAGGTTCTTGGACTTCGCATAATTGATAAAATCAGCTTCGGAAATAACGTCCTCTATATTCTTTGTAAGCACTTCACTTAACAGGATGAAATAGGAATTCGGGTCATTGGCAGAATAGTAAAATACGGGCGTAGCCGAGAAAATATCCTGATCATCATTCAATACGCTCAGGTAATCATTAATAACGGCACAATCCGTCACGCTTTCGTTTATTCTCACACTAACCTGTTTGTAGTTACTTGCCAACACATTCTTATCCAAAAAGGTGTATTTGCTCAACATCAACTCGGCTGCTTCTTTTGTTACTTCATCTTGCGCAAACACAATAAATATTTCAGATAGCGATTGCTTGAAGTAAACCTTTGAGTTACCGGTGGTGTAATAGAAATATTCACTGCTGCATAATCTCACCTTAGTCACCGCTTCGTCCCTCTCGCACGAAGCCAATAATGCAAGCACTGTGAATAGCCCTACCGGAAGTTGAATGAGTCTTTTCATAATTGCTTTCTCCTTTAGACACACCTGCTGGCCAAAAAGTAAAAATACCCACTAAAATTTGTCCTTTACGCCTCAATATCACCCGAGGGGACGTTGAGAAAACAAATTGCATATTAGTTCAAAACACCTCTGTCTGCAACCTCGCAGAGTCCTCTTTGAGAGACTCAAAACATCAACGTTCTCTAGCGAGTGACACTGGTTGGGACAAAATCAATCTGAGTGAAAGATTTTTCCCGTAGCATATTTGAGTATGGTCGTAGGTCTCCTCAAACATAAAATAAGAAACAGAGTCAAAAAAAGTGCCGATGACAACAACAGCCAATAGCTTAAATTGAATCCAGAGTCAGTTTGAAATTCGGCCTCCATCTTCTCTGGAAGAAAGACAATATCAACGGTGTCGCCAATTTTAGCCCGAGTTAATGGCGCATCAATAATAACAATAGCAGAATCTTTGTTGCTGTCTGGGAGCTTGATAAAATAGTCATTCCGAATCCTCCCATTCCTCTTCACTTTAATAACCTTTCCAGGAGTAGTTATTCCATTTTTTTTAACTCCATTTTTTCCAATGTCAATAAAAAGCTAATTGCTATAAATCCTATTAACAGAATACTCGTAGCTAAAACAACACCCAAATACTTAAGATAATCATCTTTACTCATAAATCAACTCATCTAAATTCGAATGTCTCAACCTACTCATACCATCCACAGGGTACGTTGAAGAAACAAATTATATAAAGCTCAAAACATCAACGTCCTCTAGCGAGTGACGTTGATGGGGTGTAAAAAAGCTGCGTTTAAGAAGAAGCAGTAGATTAGTTGTTCGTTGTTGGTTATTAGTTGTTGGTAAATACAATCGCATGATTATAAGCTAACAACTAACAACCACCAACTAAAACGACCACGCTAAATCTTCACCGTCTTCCACTTACCCCTTCTGAAAATAAGTATGCCCACAACCGCCAGTGCCGACTCGGCTACAACAATAGCCACATACACACCTTTCGGGCCCATGTTAAGTATTATTGCCAACACATACGCCAGCGGAATCTGAAACATCCAGAAGGCAAAGAAATTTAAGATGGTAGGCGTGCGTGTATCGCCTGCACCATTAAATGATTGCGCCACCACCATGCCGTAAGCATAAAAGATGTACCCGATGGCCACAATCTGCAAGCATTGTGTGGCATTGGCCAGCACCACGGACTCGGTGGTAAATAATTCAACAATGGGTTTGGCGAGCGTCATAAACGTTACCGTAATAAACGCCATAAACAACATGTTGAAAAATCCGGTGCGCCACACCGATTGCTCTGCACGCTCGGGTTGTCCGGCTCCCAGGTTTTGTCCTACTAATGTTGCCGCTGCATTGGCCATACCCCATGCCGGTAAAATGGCAAATACAATCACCCGTATGGCTATGGTATACCCAGCCAATGCCTCACTACCAAAGGTTGAAACAATACGCACCAGAAAAATCCAGCTTGCAGATGCAATAATGAACTGGCCTGTTCCGCCTGCCGAAACTTTTATCAGTCGCCCGATCAAACCAAAATCAATGGGAAGATTCTGACGGTGGATTTTAATCAGTCCCTTGCCATACACTAAGTGCGAAACCTGGTACGCTACACCAATGCCTCGTCCGATAGTGGTGGCAATAGCTGCACCTTCAACACCAAAGGCTGGTATTGGGCCGAAACCGAAAATAAAAATCGGATCGAGAATAATATTCAACGCATTGGATAGGATCAGCACGCGCATGGCCAGAGAAGCATCACCGGCACCGCGAAAGATGGCGTTGATCAAAAAGATCAGCATAACGGTTATGTTGCCACCCAACATCCAACGGGTATACCCCGAGCCCGATGCGATAACCGATTCGGATGCACCCATAAGGGCTAGAATATTTTCAGAGAAAAATAATCCAACGATGCTGATGGCGATAGAGATTCCAATAGCCAGGTAAATGGCTTGCACACCGGCTTTTGCTGCCGCAGGAATATCACCCTCACCCACCCTACGGGCCACCATGGCAGTTGCGCCCATACTCAACCCAATGGCGAGTGAGTATACCAACGTAAGCACCGATTCAGTAAGGCTTACGGTGGCCAGGGCATCAACACCCAGGCGGCTCACGTAAAAAGCATCCACTACGGCAAAGAGCGATTCCATCGACATCTCCAGAATCATCGGAATCGACAACATAAAGATGGCCTTGTCAATACTGCCGGAAGTATAGCTCTGCTCCTCACCTTTGAGTGCCTGCTTGAATAAACGAAATATGGAAACTGCTTTTGTAAAAAAAGACATACCTATGAAGTTAAAGAATGATAAATAAGGAACACAAAAAAGATTTGGTGCGAAACCAAATCAAATCCAGTGACAACTCCTGACAGGATGCTGTACGGATTTTAGAAGGTGGACTTAATGAGCTTCATGGGCAAAAATGGTTGCGGCTTGTAAGGCCGATGGCAAAGATCACGAAAAAGCGGAGAAAAGGTTGCTGTATCGGTATTAATTTTTCCAACTTTTATAGCCGACACCGGGTCTATTAATGTGCATGGATACCTAAACGCACAATTCCGATGAAAAGATTGGTTCTGATTCTTCCATTAATTATTTCGTTTGCCTGTCAGGATGCTGGAGTTTCACCCGACAACCCGCCCAACCTGAGGACGCTTTCTGCAGCTGAGGTTCAGGTATCGAAGAGTTCAAATGACTTTGCGTTTAACCTTTTCAGGAACCTGCCTACACCAGAAACCGACAATTCATTCATTTCGCCACTCAGCGTAAGCATGGCGCTTGGCATGTTGCTGAATGGTGCCGATGGTGACGTGCGCCAAAGCATACTCAATACCATTGACTTTAAGGATTATACGGCTGAAGAAGTGAATGAGGGATTCAGAGATCTTACGAAGCTACTGTTATCAATGGACAGGAAAATAAATTTCGGCTTGGCCAATTCAGTTTGGTACCGAAATGATTTAACCGTTAAAAATCAATTCTCATCCGTGATCCAAAACCATTATGATGGAATAGTAAAAGGTTTGGACTTCGCCAATCCTGCCTCAAAGGACATTATCAACGCCTGGGTGGAAAGTAAAACAAACAACCGTATTAAAAACCTGATTAACCAAATTAACCCGGATGAAGTGATGTTTCTGGTGAACGCCATCTACTTCAAGGGCGACTGGACACACCAGTTTGATAAATCGAAAACAAAGAAAGCACCCTTCACTACTTTGAACGGAACAACAACCCAGGTTGACATGATGTTCTCAAAGGGCGTTTCGATGAAATATAAATCCACCTCCGATTTTCAGTTGTTGGATTTGCCTTATGGCAATGGTCAATTTAGGTTTACGATTTTGTTGCCGCATGAGTATGCAGGCATACTGGATTTAACAGAAACCATCAATGCCCAAACGTTCAACAGCACTATTAATTCAGCAGACTCCATCAGCGCAGAACTTGAACTACCAAAGTTTAAAATGACCTGGAAAGATGATCTCAAGCCATCACTCGCGCAAATGGGAATGCTGATGGTTGGCTTTCCTCTTCTTTTTGAAGGGCCAACTCCCCCTATTCAGGTGGGTCGGGTAATTCATCAATCGTTTTTGGAAGTTAATGAAGAGGGTTCAGAAGCTGCTGCAGCAACTGCAATAGGAATGGAGTTTACCAGTATTGGGCCATCAAGACCAACTAAAATCACTATTGATAAACCCTTCCTGTTTATGATTCGGGAAAAACACAGTGGCGTGATTTTGTTCATGGGCCAGTTGACTGATCCTGGAACGTTGCAGAACTAAACCATTGCAGAGTCGTAAACGATTACTTTTGTCCATAATGAAGAACACTCTTCCACAAATTTCTTGTGGATCGGGTGTTCCTGGTAGATGTTCTGGCCCTCCACATCGTCAAAGATCATCAGTTCTGATACACTAAAACTGTTGTCGACTACCTCGCGCTTTTCAGTTGAGGCGGGTACACCAATGTGAAGTTCGCGCACAGTTTCAATACCGCGCAAAGTGCGTATACCGGCAATAAGCTTATCGCGATCAGCTGTTGATTGCGGATTCTTCAACCAGAAATATACCTGATGCTGGAGTTTTGATTTTTGCATTAACGATGTAGGTGCTGCCACAGCACTTACGCTGAGCAGTGAGGCGGTGGTGATAAAGGTTTTTCGGTTCATGTGGTGAAGTACGGGAATTTTTGGAACAAGCGTAAAATTAATTTCGTCAACGGAAGGGCCTGAAAGCGCAATGGGGTGAAGCAATCCCCATCGTCAGATTGGTTCTAATTAAATGGCGTGGAATTACTTTAGCTCACGAACAATTTGTGCACTTAATATAGACCTGTCAGCGCTCCTCGCAATGGCGCGCTTCATGCATTTTTGTATCATAGAATTCACTATCTTTTCCATCTCATTCAACTACACATGCACTTTTTCCAAACCGATAAAACCAAACATTTTATCCCACAGTACAAACAGTTCCTGGAAGAACACCTTTACCCGATTGAATTGCATGTACTGACAAAACCCTTTCGCCAGTCGTTACCGAGACTGCAAGCGCTTCGTACAAAAGCAAAAACTTTAGGATTGTTTAATCCGCACCTTACAGAAAAAGACGGAGGCCTCGGACTCACACTGGTGGAGTTTGCACAAGTCAGTGAATTGCTGGGCACATCACCCCTGGGTCATTATATTTTTAACTGCAACGCACCAGATATTGGTAACATGGAGCTGATGCATGAATTTGCTTCGGATGCATTAAAAGAAAAATACCTTAAGCCGTTGCAACGTGGTGAAATTCGCTCATGCTTTGCCATGACCGAACCTGAATTTGCCGGGTCGAACCCGGTGAACATGGGTACAACAGCCAAACGGGTTGGTGATAACTATGTTATCAGCGGCCATAAATGGTTTACCTCCAGTGCCGATGGTGCAGCCTTTACCGTTGTGATGGCGGTAACTGATCCAGAAAACAAAAATCCATATGAGCGTGCCAGCATGATTGTGGTACCATTACCGCATGAAGGTGTTGAATTGGTTCGGAATATTCCGGTAATGGGTGATGCCGGTGAAGATTACCTTAGTCATGCCGAATTGAAATTCAACAACTGCACGGTACCCGTTACCAGTCGTGTGGGTGAGGAAGGAAAAGGTTTTGCGTTAGCGCAGGCCCGCCTCGGGCCGGGCCGCATTCATCATTGCATGCGATGGATCGGCATCTGCGAACGTGCATTCGATATGCTGTGTAAACGTGCCGCCACCCGACAGCTTGATGAACATAAAATGCTCGGTCATCAGCAGGTTATACAACACTGGATTGCCGAATGCCGCGCGAACATTACAGCAGCGCGTTTAATGGTGCTGCATACCGCACACGCCATGGAAGCGCATGGCGCAAAAGCTGTAAAAGAGGAAATTTCTACCATCAAATTTTTTGTTGCGCATGTATTGATGGACGTGCTCGACAAAGCCATACAAGTACATGGAGCATTGGGCATCACCGATGATACCCTCCTCTCCTTCTGGTATCGTCATGAACGAGCCGCACGCATTTACGATGGACCCGATGAGGTCCATAAATCGGCTCTTGCGAAAAGCATTTTAAAACAATACGGATTGAAATTTTAATGAAACAGCTGACACCGGATCAACCCGTTGCTGGGCGTGAACATGAAATGCCCGATGTGCATAAGTTGAATACTTATCTGAAAAGCATAGCGCCCCATTTCGGTGAAGTGCTGGAGATCAACCAATTTCCAAGCGGGTATTCCAACCTTACCTTCTGTTTAAAAACAGCAATGCAGGAATATATTTTACGCAGACCACCGCTTGGCGCTAATATTAAATCCGCACACGATATGGGCCGTGAGTTTATGGTGCTTACGCGATTAAAGGTGCATTTCGGAAAAATTCCATCACCCATTATCTATTGTGAAGATGAATCGGTGATTGGTGCCCCCTTCTACATTATGCAGCGGTTGCATGGTATCATTCTGCGGGCCAGTCATGCACAACAACTCAAGCTTTCACCGGAAATTTTCAAATCCATTTCAGAAGCATTGGTGGATACACTGGTGGAACTTCATGCCATTGATATTTACAAAACCGGGTTAGATCAACTCGGCAAACCGGAAGGTTATGTACAGCGACAGGTGGAAGGGTGGATTAAGCGCTACTATACTGCCGAAACAGATTCAATCGAACACATGAACCAACTGGCCGATTGGCTGAGGCAACAACAACCTTCACCACAGCAGCCTGCGTTTCTTCACAACGATTTCAAATACGACAACGTTATTCTTGATCCCAACAATTTAAGTAACATCATCGGTGTACTGGATTGGGAGATGGCCACCGTGGGTGACCCGCTGATGGACCTTGGTGCAAGCTTAGCCTATTGGAGTGAGGCTGGTGACAATCCGGTGTTGCAAAGTTTTAATCTTACAGTACTACCCGGAAATTTAACACGACAAGAAGTGGCCGATCGATACGCCACAAAAAGTGGTCGCGATGTTTCGGGTATTCATTTTTATTACGTGTTCGGATTATTCAAGAATGCGGTAATCGCTCAACAGATTTATGCGCGTTGGAAACAAGGGTTTTCTAAAGACCCTCGCTTTGGCGGATTGATCCACGTGATCAAAGCGTTAGCGAAACAAGGTGTGGAGACTTTGACCTCTCAGAAAATATAAAATGGTTACTGGTACCCTGTTGCCAGTAACAGGGAACCCGAAACCCGAAACACGGAACTGAAATATGTTAGCACTTACCCAACACTTCCCACTCAAACGCGCCTTCATCACGGGCGCAGCTTCAGGATTAGGTAAAGCATTGAGTCTTCACCTGGCAGTCGATGGCTGGACAATTGGAATCAGTGATGTGAATACCGAAGCACTAAAGACTACACATCATGAAATTGAACAAGCTGGCGGAAAACCGATTTCCTTTCAACTTGATGTATCCGATAAAGTAGCATACAAAAAAGTTGCCGATGATTTTTTAAAGCAAACTGGAGGAATCGATTTACTCGTGAACAATGCCGGTGTGGGCGATGGTGGAAAGTTTGAAGAGTATTCGCTTGATAACTGGGAGTGGATGGTTCGGATTAATCAGTTTGGTGTCTTGTATGGTTGTTATCACTTCATTCCCACCTTTAAAAAACAGCAATCGGGGCAGATCATGAATATTGCCAGCATTGCCGGTGTGAGTTGTGCGCCACAAATGGGCGCCTACAACATGACCAAAGCTGCTGTGATCGCGATCAGCGAAACGCTATATGGCGAATTGATGGACGATAATATTCGCGTGTCATGCGTTATGCCCTCATATTTTAAAACGAACATCGCTGATGGTGTGCGCGGAGGTGAGCGGATTAAAAAAATTACGCAAACATTTATTGAGCGCTCAGGATTTCAGGCAACAGAAATTGCACAGGAAATTTTAGTGCGTGCCGGAAAGGGAGAGCTCTATATTATCTTACCCAAAGCAGCGCGCAAAATCTGGATAATGAAGAGACTTATGCCAACCCGGTTGAGAAGGATAGTAAAAGAAAAGTATATGCAAGCGATTGGGAGGATTCGGTAAAGACTGAGACCCTATGCCATTCTGGCGATCCGTTTCAGCAAGAAGCAATCCCAATCTTTAAGTATAGTTCAGATTATACAGTGAAGGATTGCTTCTTCACATGGTAACTATGGCCATGCGACAGGAGCAGCGTAATGTTCCTCGCATGACGATAGAGATTTTTTACCAGGTAGTCTGACTGATATTTTTAGCCGCCTTTAAAATATCCCTTCGGCTTACTTGCCCAATCAGCACACCATTATCCACAATGGGTAATCTGCGAATCGGGCTGTTCAAAAATTCATTGGCGGCTTCAACCACATCGCTGGTGGATGATAGCGTTTTCACTTTTGCTGTCATGTAATCCGAAACCTTGCGGTCGGAAGTGGGCAGGTTATGGTACGCCTGATCAACGATAATCCGCAGGCAATCCTTTTCAGAAATAATACCCACAAGTTTGCGATCTTTATCCAGCACAGGGGCGCCTGATATGCCTTTATTAATGATGATATCAATTACTTCCTGGATGGTCTGGTCAGGTGAGAAGGTTATTAAACTTCCAGCATTAACCATGTACTGGGTTACCGATTCATACTTGGGCTGTCCCGCAGCCATTTCTTCCTTCGATTTCATTGCCGGTTTAAAATTCATAGGGCGTAATAGGTTTAGTTGTGGGGTTTAGTTTAGCTGAAATAAGGGCTGAAAATCAATTTTACTGGGTTCAGTCCCATTCCTTGTTTTATGAATGTACAAAAAATTTCCAAACGAAAAATACGCCTGGTAACATACCGGGTAGACTGTTTGATGAATATCAAGGCAAAAACATGACGATAATCATAAGAATTAACGCCCGGTACCTATAGTTTTAAACTTAATTAATCCCACCCGATATGAAAAAAGATATTATTTCCATTTTGCTTGCCGGAGTACTTGTACTGTTAGTAAGCATGGGTATGTTATACATGGCCATCTTCTTCTTTCCAACACTTATGGAAGAGTATTACAATGCCGTGTTCAGGTCTTCATCATTTGAAACCGACTGGTTGTTTTACGCTCATCCTTTTGTACTCAGTATTGCGCTGCGGTGGTTCTGGGAACGCTACAAGGACTTGTTTAAAGGAAGTGTACTGCTACGGGCCCTTGAAGTTGCCCTGGTGTATGGTGTTGTAGCAATGATACCTGTATTATGGCTTACCTTCAGTGCTATTGATATTTCCTTTGTTATGATTTCTACCTGGTTGGTATATGGTATTATGCAGGCTTTCGTTGCCGGAATTGTGTTTGCATCAATGAAACCGGGCGCTTAGGCAAGCACTTCAGGAATTTCAAACTTCACGGTGGTTCCGTGACCCTCTTGTGATTCGATGGCCATTGAACCGTGAAGTTTTTGCAGTGTCTCCTTAACAATATACAAGCCTAGTCCAGAACCGGCACCTTCATCGGTGGCACGATAAAACATTTTGCCCAGGTTGGAGAGATGCTTTTTCTCTATCCCTTTTCCGTTGTCTTCTATGCTTAGGTTTACCTTATCGTTATTGATGCTGGCATTTACTTTTATTACCGGATCCTTACCGTTCTTATAACGGATAGCGTTTGAGATTACATTGTTCAAAATTATTTTAAGCCTCCACTTATCGCAGTAAAAAGGCTTTTGCTGCTCCACTGAAATAACTTTCTCAACTGTTTTGCCATTAAGGTTTGAGTAATCCAACTGTTCGAAAGCCTCTTCGATCAGTGATTCAAAATGAACCGGTTCGCGCTTAACCTCCAGCCGGGCATTTCGCGATTGATCTAAGATTTCTTTAATAAAATAATCTTGCTGCCGGGCACTTTTCTCCATCATGTCCAAATACATAGTTTTGAGGTTTTGCCCCTTATCAGATTTTGCCAGGTTAATAAGCCCTAATATAGAAGCGATAGGTGCACGTAAATCATGCGAAACGCTATAAACAAAATTATCTAGTTCTGTATTTCGCTTAATCAATTCTTCATTGGTGAATTGCAATTTTTGCTGAGCCGACTTTCTATTTTGAATTTCTTCTTCCAGTTCTTTTGTACGCTCATGAACCATCACTTCCAGGTTCTCATTAAACTTCTTTAAGTCTTCCTGCGCCTGTTGCCGCTCATGAACAGCGGATGACAGCACCAGGGTAGAAACAGAAATAACAAACACATAAACCTGCACAAGTAAAATGGAATCGCCTGTTAGCTCGGGTAAATAAAATGGGCCTGTTTGTTTACTGGTAACATAAATGGCCGTTAACGCAACTGTCATGTACCCAAGAATGGCAACAACGCCTTTAAATCGAAAAGCCAGCCACAACATAAACGGGATGGCTACAAAAGCCATGGCAAACGGTGCAACGTGTTGAAGGGCTTCAAGCTGTAACAACATGAAAACACCAGTAACTCCCGCTATGAACATTAATCCCTCGCCTAACTTCAGAAGCTCTGGCTTTTTTAGTTGTATGGTAGAAACAGAAAGCAGTATGGGAGCAAACAATAAAATACCAACCACATTTCGGGTCCATAACGTAAAGGTAGCGTTAACCCATTCTGCCGATCCTAAAACATCAGCAAAACCAAGTGCGAGTAGACTACCGCCCGTACTAATCCATGAAATGATCAACGCAATAAAAACAAAATGAAAGGCATGAATTGCTTTGGCAAACGGAAAAGAACTTTTGACAAGTCTCTTAAAAAGAACTTCACCGGCTAATGCCTCAAGAATAATTGAAGTAGTGATAATCGAGACCACCATCATCAGCAACTGCACGGAATCAATAGAACCAAACCAGGCACTCTTTACAATAATTATCAACGAGCCTATGGCAATGCCGGGCCATACTTTACGCCCATAAAGAATGACCAACGCCAGGGCAACACCAGCGGGTGGCCACAGCGGCAACGAACTGGTTTGCTGAAAGGTGAGAAAAAAACCGATTTCAGCAGATAGGTAGTAAAACAAGGCAACTACCAGAATGCTGAAATCAACCGACCGAATGATGCTCTTTTCCATAAGGGGGGCATTTATCCAAGATACATACTAGGGAAAAGGTGCGTAAAACCCCCAAAAAAGCAAACCAATGGTAGCACCGGACGATAGAAGGTTAATATGCTCGTTAACAGGCATCTAACAATATTCGTTTAGCGTGTTAAATGAAGTCAACTGGACTGGTCAAACCCCGAATTAAAGCTCTTTGATTGCGCCACCTCAGTTTGTACTTTTAAAGCATGAGAAAACTAATTTCACTCCTAATTCTGATTTCAGGATCAACCCTAGCACAGCCAACCTCTTATGGAAATTTCAAAGTGGCCGATCAAGAGATCATCTACCAAAAAGTATTTACTGAAGATTCCATTACCGCAGCAAAACTTGCCGAGCATTATAAAAAGCTGGACTTTGTCTCGAACCTGAAACAGACAAGTACCGGAGTTCAGTTTGACATGAATGACCTTATTGTTGATTACAAAAAGTTCCAGTTCAGTCAGGTGGGTACCCCTCCCATTATTCAAACCGGAAAATACAGTGGCAAAGTATCGGTTGATGTTCGTGATGGGCGATACCGTGTTACCGTAAACCAAATACAGATGACCGGTAACATCGGGTATAAAAATATTCCAACAAAAGAAAACCTCACCAGCTACGCCACCAAAAACAGTGGCACACTGCTTCACCCTGACTGGTGCAAACCCAATACGCTGGGGCTATTAGACCAGGCCTTTACGGATAAGCTTCAGTATTCGGGTAAAGACAAGGAGGATTGGTGACATAGAAATTAATAAGCCTTCTCAAATCTGTTACTGTCATTGCGATCGGCCATATGTGGAGAAGCAAATCTTGATTTTTGATTCTGAACACTGGATTGCTTCGGTCGTTCCTCCCGCGTAATGATGTACTTTCTATCATTTATGATGGACACTAATCAATTCTCTTTCGCCACTGCTTTTTCTCACCCCGTTGCTTTTTCTCCTGAATCCGTTTTTGAGTAGCCGTTTTGGAAGGCTTGGTAGCCTTGCGTGTTTTTCTGATTGCAAAGGCCTTCTTTAACAGTTGATCCAATTTCTGAAGAGCCTCCTCCTTATTTTGAAGTTGAGACCGCTTTTCCTGAGCGGTTAGCAGAAGCACACCTTCTTTTGTCAGGTGCGTCCTCAGTTTAATCAGCAGTATTTCACGTTGCTCATCCGAAATAGCATTAGATTGTTGCACATTCCATTTTAACGTAACCTTACTGTTAACTTTGTTTACATTCTGCCCACCCGGTCCACTACTGCGCGAAGTTGTAAAAATTAGCTCATGAAAAAGGTTATGATGATTTAATGTATTCACTCCTTAATTAAAAACTAAAAAATTCCTGAAACTATATAGAAAAGAAAAAGTACCACCAGTAAAATCACAATCCATTGATTCAGTTTATTGGCTTTCGGAAACTCATACCCGCATATCGGGCACGTTTTACTTTTCGCATCAATATTCATGGCGCATGACGGGCATTCCATTTTCTTCATAAGGAAAAAACTTTACTGCTTACGTAACGCCAGATACGTCCATAACGCACCCGCAGCATCCACCACACCAAAACCAATAAGCATAGGAGAAGCCCAACCGATAACTACAAACACAATAAACCAAACCAATACTGCTATTCGTGTATAAACTGTAAGCGTTAAAAAGAGTGAGTTATTAGCCGGAGCCATAAATATGTAATACAAACCAATGTTAAATACCAAAACACCCACTACATGTATCCAGGGTTCCGTTGTTTCAAGGAATTGAAAAAGCGGGAGCATTACATTCGGGAATGCAATCAGTATAAGACCGAGCAGCAGCAGGTAGAACCCAAAGTAGTAAACAGATTTTGATGCAGGTGTCATATATAGTCGGTTTATGGTAAGACTGATAAGAAAATGATCAACTTAAATTTCCACGGCACGCCCATCTTCCCAAACTAAACCTACCTGAGCGCCATACTTCTTAACCCAACTTTTGTCGGTAGCAAAATCAAAAAGTTCAATAAGTCCTTTGGATTTCATTTCAAGCAGCTGTGAATCTGAAATACCCCGCATACCGATGTACCCTCCATCTGCAAAGAAAAAATCTGCACTGTTTGTATGTCCACTCTTTGCAAGATAGGTTTTTAACTTTTTTAACCGGTCTGATATCTCAGCATTGATATCCAATGCCTCCGATATTAACTCATCAATATCCTGAATGTCACCATCATTATTAAAATCATCCTTCCGAAGAATGGCGATCGGGTTGATCCTGATTTCACCTGAATACCGGTTTACCATAATTACATTTTTTTCAGAAATTCTGTGCGCAGCACAATACCACCACCGTTTATCCGGCAATGAACTTCGTCCGAATGGTCGGTAAGGCGTATTTTCTTTATTACGGTTCCCCGCTTCAGGTATAATGATGATCCCTCAACCTTAAGATCCTTTATCAGGGCTACCGAGTTCCTATTCTGCCGGATGTTGATATTACTGTCCTTTACCTTCATTACCTTGGTTGATTTACTAGTGCAAGTTAAGGAAAATGACCTCGGTGTGATGCTGGAAAAATAATATCTTTGCGCCCTTATTTAAGAAAGTATGATTTCAGTAGATGCAGTAAGCGTAGAGTTTAACGGTTCGGCCCTTTTTAGCAACATTACCTTTAACATAAACGAGAACGACCGGATAGCCCTGATGGGTAAAAACGGAGCCGGAAAATCCACCTTACTCAAAATTATTGCCGGGGTTAACAAGCCTACGCGGGGCAAGGTAACTGCCCCTAAAGATGCTGTCATCGCCTACCTGCCTCAACACTTGCTTACTCCAGATACCGCCACGGTTTTTGAAGAGGCGTCTAAAGCCTTTTCAAAGATCAACGACATGAAAAAGCGGATTGACGAACTGAATCAGCAGCTTGAAACACGAACCGATTATGAGTCGGATGCCTATGCCCAAATTATTGAGGAGGTTTCTGAACTTAGTGAGAAATATTACTCCATCGAAGAAATCAATTACGATGCTGAGATTGAAAAAACACTGATGGGCCTTGGGTTTTTGCGGTCAGATTTTACCCGCCCCACCAGTGAATTCAGCGGAGGATGGCGCATGCGCATTGAGTTGGCAAAAATACTGCTCCAAAAACCTGATTTGATATTACTGGATGAGCCCACCAATCACCTGGATATTGAATCGGTACAATGGTTGGAGGATTTTTTGAAGAACAATGCCAAAGCGGTGATCGTGATCAGCCACGACAAAACCTTTGTCGACAACCTGACTAACCGAACCATTGAGGTAACCATGGGCCGTATCTACGACTACAAGACTAACTACAGCCATTACCTTCAGCTTCGGAAAGAAAGACGTGAACAGCAGCAAAAACAATTTGATGATCAGGCCAAGCAAATTGCGGAGATACAGGAATTCATTGAGCGCTTTAAAGGCACCTACTCCAAAACCTTACAAGTACAATCGCGAGTAAAAATGCTGGAGAAAATTGAAATTGTAGAAGTGGATGAAGTTGACTCATCCGCTTTGAACCTGAAATTCCCTCCGGCACCGCGGTCAGGAAATTATCCGGTAATTATTGATAGCCTCACCAAAAAATACGGTGATCATACCGTGTTTGCCGATGTTTCCCTCACCATTGCCCGAGGTGAGAAGATCGCTTTTGTTGGAAAAAATGGAGAAGGTAAATCCACCTTGGTGAAAGCTATTATGAGCGAAATAGATTTTGAAGGAAAATGCCAGCTTGGCCACGGTTCACTGATTGGTTATTTCGCACAAAACCAGGCTTCGCTATTAGATGGAGACCTCACCGTATTTGAAACCATAGACCAGATTGCACAAGGCGATATTCGATCGAAAATAAAAGATATTCTTGGCGCCTTTATGTTTAGTGGCGATGCTATTGATAAGAAAGTAAAAATGCTATCGGGTGGAGAAAGAACTAGGTTGGCCATGATTAAACTCCTGCTTCAACCGGTTAACCTGCTCATCCTGGATGAACCAACCAACCACCTGGATATAAAAACCAAAGACATCCTAAAAGACGCACTCAAGGCTTTTGACGGAACCCTTATACTGGTATCGCACGATCGCGATTTCCTGGATGGCCTTGCTACCAAGGTATTTGAATTCGGAAACAAGCGGGTGCGCGAACATTTTGAAGACATCAATGGGTTTTTACGCAATAAAAAGCTTGAAAATCTCAGGGAAATAGAACGGAGTGTAGCCCGTTAATTACCGGTATTTTTTAGAAATGCAGGTATTCCAAATTAAGCCTGTTTTTCTGTACTTTTCCGAATGACTAAAATTGCGCTGATATTCATTCTCTTTCTTGGTGCGCAAACTTTTACTCAAGGCCAACAACAACACGTACTGGATAGTCTTGAAATACAGGTAGGCCAGTCAAAAACTGATTCTGCTAAAATTGATTTTCTAAATGAGTTATCCAACCGGTATTTAGCATACCAACCACAAAAATCGAAGCAATACGCGGAAGAGGCTCTTCAACTTTCGCAAACTGTTGGCTATAAGCGCGGTGAAGCCATTGCCCTTAACCGGTTAGGTGAATATGAATTCAGGCAAGGAAATTATGCTAAAGCTATTGAACTCACCACTGCATCACTTAAGCTAGCCGAGCAGTTAAATGATTCCTCCACTATGGCTATGGCATATCGTGTGTTGGGCAATATCAATACGTTTGGCTTCAAACGTTTCGACCAGGCACTACAATACCAGCTTAAAGCCTTTACTATCTACGAGAAGTTAAACGATAAAAGAAATATCGCATCCTTTTACGGTAACATTACCTGGATATACGGAACCACCGGGCAAAACCTGGAGGAAGGCCATCGTTTAGCAGATCGTGGAATTCAATTATCCGACTCCTTAAAAGATTATCAGCTTCTTAGCTATAACTATAATTCAAAGGGTCTGTTATACTTAAAGGAAGATCGACTCGATTCCGCCCTAAGGTATTTTATACTATCCAATAGCACAGCTGAGAAGTCGAATGACAATGCTGTAATTGCGTACAACAAAAGTATAATAGGTGAAATTTACCTGCTCAGAGAAAACCACAAAACTGCTATTGATTGGTTCAGCCAATCCTTGAAGGAGAGTCGTGAGCTTAATCTTAGAGAGGTGCTTAAAAATTCATACCTGGGCTTAGCCAGATGTTATGCGGGCATAAAAGACTATCAACGTGCCTATCAATACCACCTTCAGTATGATGAACTCAGTAACACAATTTTGAATTGGGAAACTACACAGAAAGCTCTAATCACGGAGCTTGAGTTTGCCGAGGAGAAAAGAGAGGCCAAAATTGCCGAACTGGAATTAGCCAATAAACAGGCCCGACTGGAAAAAATCATCTATATCATTTTCTTTGGAGTAGTTTTAATCGCTATGCTGATCATTACTCTGCTGGTTACCAAAAACAATCGTCAACGATTGGAAACAAACAGGTTATTACAGGAAAAGAATGAAGAAATTGCCTTACAAAATGAAAGGCTCAGGCAAACCAATACTGTAAAAGACAAGCTATTCTCCATTATCAGTCATGACTTACGAACACCATTGGCAAGCTTAAAAGGATTATTAGCCATGGTTCTACGTCATGATATATCCGATAAGGAATTCAAAGAATTAGGCCCTAAGCTCAACAACCTTGTTATTGGCACCAACGAAACCCTGGAGAACCTGTTCCAGTGGTCGCATTCACAAATGAACGGATGGGCCCATCATCCGAAGCTTGTTAATTTATTTGATCTTGCTGATCGTTGCCTTGCCCTATTTAACGAATCCGCAAAAACAAAAGGAATTCATTTAACCAATACTATTAATAAAGATCAAACCGTTTTTGCTGATGAAAACCAGCTTGAGTTAATCATACGCAACCTCATAAACAATGCTATAAAATTCACGCAACAAGGTGGACAGGTAATACTTGACGCTAAAGAGGAAGCCAATCACATCGTAGCGATTCGAATATCCGATACCGGCATCGGTATGGATGAAGATCAGGTGCGGAATTTATTCAGCATAAAGGAGATTCATAGCACCCGGGGTACTTCAGGCGAAAAGGGCACAGGCCTTGGCCTTCAACTCTGCAAAGAAATGACAGAAAATAACGGAGGAATGATTACAGTAACCAGTGCTCCCGGAAAAGGAAGTGCCTTCACCGTACGGCTTAAGGCAAGTGGTTAACGATTACGCCATGCTTAAACCCTGAATTACCTTATCGGCACGCTTGTAGGCGAGTTGCTTCTTAAACGCAAACCACTTCTCATCATTTAATTTGCGCATAATATTATCGGTGGTGCGTTGTACTGTAAGGTTCCACAGTCCCTTCGCTTTCATCGATAATCCATAAGGCAAAGTTCTTACAGAAAGGCCAAATCCTCCATCGAGGTACTCTATGTGGTGCCAGTAACCGCTCGGCATAAAAATCGTGTCTCCATGTTCAATCACCGTGCTCATCCCTTTCACATAATTCAAACCTGGGTACGAGTCGTAATCCGGATGATCAACATCAACCGTTGAGTGAACGTTGAATGGCAAACGATATAGTAATTCAGATTGATCAGGTGCAAACAAAACCACTCTTTTCCTGCCGTGGAATTGCGTAAGAAATACGTTGCTCATATCAATATCCTGGTGCATACGAACAATCGAGTTCGATGGACCAAAAAACATAAATGGAATTTTAATATAACCCGAAGCTATTTTAGGATAATCGAAATCCTTTAATAATTCAGGTTTGTGTTTAAAAACCGGGAACAGAAATAAGCGTAGGTCAGTTGGTTCACGCTCGATAAGGTTCAAATATTCATCGAACCGCATAACTGCGTTTGGCACCTGTAACGTTTTAGAAAGATCTTCCTTTCGGTTGCCATAAAGACCAACCTCAATATTCCCCATGGTTTGCTTAAAAAAGTCCATGGTCCATTTGGTGTAGGCAGGATATTGCTTCCACAAACCGCGCAGTACAACAGGCTTTTGTGGCTTGTAAAATTCGCGTTGAAACTCTTCGCGGGTGATGGTGGTGCCGTCTACTACAGAAACCGGGGTTTTTATATCCAATGCCATACTACTATGAATTAATTCTTAAAATTAAGTAAGTATCTAAAATGAATTATCCTCAACATAAATAATTTTCGCTAAAGCCAATAAAAAAGGAGCCTGCTGGCTCCTTCTTCCATCTAAAACATTTACCGTTACCCAATTGACACGCGCTTGAATTCAGCTACAGTTAGTCCTTTGGTTACGCTATCAAGATACTGAGCCACCGTTTTGCTGTTATCCTTAACGAATAGTTGGTGCAATAAGGTGCTATCCTTAAAGAATTTATTCAACTTACCCTGGGCGATTTTCTCTACCATGTTTTCCGGTTTTCCTTCGGCCAGAATTTGGGCTTTGGCTATTTCAAGTTCCTTTTCGATAATACTTTTATCAACAGATGATTCATCAACAGCCACCGGATTCATGGCAGCAATCTGCATACCTACATCCTTACCCGCATCGGTTACATCTTTTCCATTAATACCTTTAAGCGATACCAACACGCCCAATTTCGCGCCAGCGTGAATGTAGGGTACCACCGTTTCGCCTTTCATGTGAATAAATTCGCTCACTTCAATCTTCTCTCCTATTTTGCCTACAAGTTCCGTAATCTTTTCGTTAAGGGTAAGATCGCCAGCCTTTAACGCCAATAGCGCATCTTTGTCGGCAGGTTTGTTGGCAAACGCTGTATCCGCAACCAACTTTCCAAGTGATTGAAACTCCTCGTTCTTTGCCACGAAGTCGGTTTCGCAATTTAACGCGATCAATACGGCTTCTTTCTTATCATCACTTACCTTAACAAATACAGAACCTTCCTTAGCTTCTCTGTCAGAACGGGAAGCAGAAACCTTCTGTCCTTTCTTTCTTAATATTTCAATAGCTTTCTCGAAATCACCTTCTGCTTCAGTAAGGGCTTTTTTACAATCCATCATACCGGCTCCGGTCATTTGCCTGAGTTTGTTTACATCTTGTGCTGAAATTGACATCTCTTTATAATTTTAGATTTACGATTATTAATTCTATAACGGCTTTAAAAAAATAAACACCGACTGAAAGGCCGATGTTTATCTATATGTTATCGGCCACTGAAAGGATTATCCCCGGCCAAACGACAATATTATTTTGCTTCTTCTACGGCCGCGTCTACTTTTCTCTTTTCGTCTTCTTCTTTCTTCAAAGAAGCTTCTTCTTTCTCCTTCTTACGCTCATTCAACGCTTCTTCAATCGCACTTCCGATATAGCCGGTAATAAGCGAAATTGATTTGAAAGCATCGTCATTGGCAGGAATTGGGAAATCTACAGAGGAAGGATCTGAGTTTGTATCCACCATGGCAAACACCGGGATGTTCAACTTCTGAGCCTCTTTCACAGCAATATGCTCGCGCTTTACATCAATGATGAATAAGGCTGCGGGAAGCCGGTTCAAATCAACAATACCGCCCAACTGCTTCTCCAGTTTTGCCTTTTCGCGGGTAAGCGTAAGGCGTTCCTTCTTTTGCAGGTTCAGGTAAGCTTCATCTTTCATAAGCTTATCGATCTGTGAAAGTTTCTTCAATGACTTACGAATAGTGGCAAAGTTGGTAAGCATACCACCTAACCAGCGCTCTGTTACGTAAGGCATGTTCAGACGCTTAGCTTCTTCAGCTACAATATCCTTAGCCTGCTTTTTGGTAGCTACGAACATGATTTTACGACCTGAACGCACAATGTTCTTCATCGCAAAAGCAGCCTCTTCCAAGGCAGCCAACGATTTATGCAAATCAATGATGTGGATACCGTTATTCTCCATGAAGATGTACTCTGCCATCTTCGGGTTCCACTTGCGGGTTAAGTGTCCGAAGTGAACACCCGCTTCTAATAAATCCTGATAAGTTAATTTCTTTCCCATGTAAAGTTGATGTTTACGATTAACGTTTGCTGAATTGGAATCTCTTTCTGGCCTTCCTTCTTCCTGGCTTTTTGCGTTCTACCATGCGTGAGTCACGGGTTATAAAACCTTCTTTTCTCAGCAACGGTTTGTTTTCGGCATTTACTGCTACCAAGGCTCGTGAAATACCCAATCGAACCGCTTCAGCCTGGCCTTTAATGCCACCGCCTTCTACGTTAATGGTTACATCGTACTGATTCTCGGCTTTAAGCGCCACTAAAGGCTGCTTAACCAGTGTCTGGTGAATCTCAGATAGGAAGTATTCCTTGAGATCACGGGCGTTTACCTGAATGTCACCTTTGCCAGACTTTAAATAAACTCTGGCTACAGAAGTCTTCCTTCTACCCGTTGCGTTGAAAATCTCCATGAATTATAGTTTTATTTCTTTTGGTTGTTGTGCTATGTGTGGATGTTCTGTGCCTACATATACATGCAGGCTTCTGAAAAGTTCGCGTCCTAACCTGTTTTTTGGCAACATACCACGTACGGCATGCTCTACCAATCTTTCAGGGTGCTTCGCACGAATCTGAGAAGGTGAATGCTCGCGCTGACCTCCCGGATAACCAGAGTGGGTGTAAATCACACGGTCGGTCCACTTCTTGCCAGTCATTTTTACCTTGTCGGCATTAACTACCACTACATGGTCGCCACAATCGACATGGGGAGAGTAACTGGTTTTGTGCTTGCCCTTAATAATATGGGCAATCTGGCTCGCCACCCGACCCAATACTTTATCCTTGGCGTCAACAATGACCCATGCTTTCTCTACTGTTGCCTTATTGGCGTGAGCTGTTTTATAACTCTGATGATCCACGGTTTTTGCTTTAAAAAATTAACAAAATACACCCTTCCTTTAAAAAGGGACACAAAGGTAAGATGATGCAATCTGAAATGCAAACAAGGGCCTGCTTTTGCCCTTTTTTAGTGCAACCCTCAACCTGGAAAGACTACCGGTTAAGTTCTAATTGACGTATAAGAGCCTGAAAATCTTTTGGATAAGGGGCCTCCAATGAAACCCGGACTTCTTCCATTGATTTAAAGGTTAACGATCGGGCATGTAAGGCCATTCGCTTCATCAGGGGTTGTTCATCTGAATTTTTCTTCAGATTGAACCCCCTTTTAACACTGGAAAGAAAGAACGGCTTACCCCCGTATTGCTCGTCCCCGGTTATAGAAGCATTTAAGGTAGCCAGGTGTATTCGAATCTGATGCATGCGACCGGTAATCGGGCGGCACTCCAGCAGGGTGTGCAGCCGATAAACCTGCAGGGTTGAAAAATAGGTCTGGGCGGGTTTACCATCCCTTTTGCTGATTTTCACAATACCATCATCCGATTTGGCAATGGGGGCATCTACCAGTTCATTCTTAAAATTATGGATGCCGTCCACCACGGCATGGTATATTTTCTCTACTTCTCGCTTTTCAAACTGAATGCTCATGTGGCGGTAGGCTTCCGGATTTCTGGCAAACAATATCACCCCTGAGGTGTCTTTGTCTAACCGGTGGCAGGCCTGAGCACGCGGCTCATATCCCCGGGCCAGTGCCAAAACGTTTGTAGTATCTATTCGGTCTTCCAACGTGGCTATAAAGGGAGGTTTATTGATGGCCACAAAGTTGTCGTCCTCCCAAATGATTAATTCCCTGAATGTGAATTTTGGTTTCAATAAATCTTAAGTATACGTGAAAAGAATAGTCTATTGTTTTGATTTTACAGGCTCAGGAATTTCGTTGGTATCAGATTTAATGCGTGGCAATTTAAAACTAAAGGTGGAACCTTTTCCGGGACTACTTTCTACCTCAGCTTTTGTATGATGATTTTCCAGAATATGTTTTACAATGGCTAACCCTAATCCGGTGCCACCCTTCTCGCGGCTGCGACTTTTATCCACACGGTAAAATCGCTCAAATATTCTACCGATGTGTTCAGGTGGTATGCCCTCTCCAAAATCGCGAATGTGCGTGGTCACAAACTTTTTACTCAGTTCAAAACTTACTACTACTTCACCACCTTCATGCGAATGCTTGATGGCATTGGAGACCAGGTTAGTCATCACCTGAAATATTCGTTGCCAATCGGCATAAACAATAATCTTGTTGGGGTTACCCTCTATTCGAAATTTAATATCACGTTTATCAGCCTTTTCTTCAAATTGTTCAAATACTTCTTGAGTAAGCTTGTATAGATCAATGTTTTCAAAATGCATTTTGATTTGACCTGTCTCGATGTGCGATAGCGTAAGCAGATCCTGCACAAGTGCATCCAGACCATCAAGACTTTTAGCGGCCTTTTTTAAGAACTTACTGCGTACAGACTTGTCATCCATGGCACCATCTAATAATGTATGCACAAAACCCTGGGCAGCAAAAATGGGTGTTTTAAGTTCGTGCGAAACATCGGCAATAAACTCTTTTCGGAAAGCTTCCAGCTTACGCAGTTCATCAATTTCCTTTTGCTTTAGCTCTGCAAAGGAGAAAATCTCTTCGTTGATTTTTTCCAAAGGATTAAGGGCTCCGGACTTTTGCTTATTCAGTTTATTCAGCTCCTTCTTTCTCAATTTTTCCATGAGCCGGTATATCTTGTTGATCTCCCGAAAAATCAAAAATTCCAATACAATAAAGATCAAAATGTAAGATACCGAGAAGCTTATCCCGAATGCCACAAACAGCAACGTGATGTTGGCGTCTTTAAACAACGTAAGAAACAATGTGGTAATAACGGCAATGCAGATTGCCAGTAACAAAGCCAGTACCCTGGAACTATATACCATGATTGAGGTTCAACCTCAAAATTCAATATTCAACAGGTAATATCAAAGCTATCCCTAAAAGGATAAAGCACAGTGATATTAACAGCAACGACTAATTCAGGCTGAACTTATAGCCAACACCCTTCACGGTGGTAATGTAGTCTTCTCCGATTTTTTCACGCACCTTTCTTATGTGCACATCAACCGTTCGGGCCAGTACGTAGACATCCGACCCCCAGATGTTCTGAAGCAGATCTTCACGGCTGAATACTTTGTTCGGGTTTTTAGCCAGAAAATAGAGCAGTTCAAATTCCTTCTTGGGCAAGTTTATCTCCCTTCCATCAACCTTAATGGTGTAGCTTGTACGGTCAATCGTTAAATCACCAACTGAAATTGAACTTAACGGACTGGTCTTCTTAACTTCTCTTCTGAACAATGCCCCTATCCGACTTACTAAGGCGCGTGGTTTAATGGGCTTTGTAATGTAATCATCAGCACCCACATCAAATGCGGCTACTTCTGAGTATTCTTCCGAACGGGCCGTAAGAAAAACAATAAAGGTTTTTTGCAGTTCGGGTATTTCCCTTAACAACCTGCAGGTTTCAACACCATCCATTTTGGGCATCATGATGTCAAGCAAAACCAGATCGGGGTGAAATTTTTTAGCTATTTCAACAGCCCGGGCTCCATCACCTGCTGTTTTAACCTCGTACCCATCCTTTTCAAGATTGTACTTCAGAAGTTCCTGAATTGGCTCTTCGTCATCTACCACAAGCACTTTATGCGCGGGCTTGTTTCCCATTGGTTAACTTAATTTTCCATCAAAAGTAGACAGAAATGAGGGGTTAAAAAACCACCCCCCTATTCTTAACAATTCCTTAATAACCTCTGGAATAAACTTCATTTACAGGAATGGATGCTGTTTACTTAAGTAGTTGATGTAGGCCTTCAAATCACTGTTAAAATCATCTCTCCATTCGGTCCAGAAATCATGTTGTTTGGATTGGTATCTTCTGAAGGACATAAAGTAGGCATTGTTAGGCAACGCATTCAGGTGTCGCTTTGACGGGTGAAGCAACACCGTAAACGAAAGTGAATCTGCTGATTCCATGATGGTGCGAATGGAGTTTTCTTTAATCGTTAATTTTTCCTTTTCTGATTTATCAGCGATGGCAGTATATACACTATCGAGGTATGCACAGCCGCGCAAAATATGATCTACATACGCCAAAAATTCTTTGTCTTCCTGTATATACGATTGGTATGGCTCACTCTGCTCACCGTACTTACTGATGAGAAATTTCTCAGCTCCACGATCACCGATAAATGAAGCGAGGTTTTCATTAAAGTCGATGCTGTCCTTTACGAAAATGGTGGCATGAACCATCTCATGAATAATCAGGCTGGCCAGGTCACCTTCCGATTTAAGCAACATGTTACTGAGAATAGGATCGGTAAACCAACCCAGCGTTGACCAGCCCCCCGGGTTTCGTACGTTTACATCCCAACCCTCCGCCTCAAGTTGTTGCTGTTCTGCCAACGCCCTGTGCTTTTCAAAAAAACCTTTGTAAGGAACACTTCCCAAGACAGGAAACCGCCATTCTTTCTCTTTCAATTTAAAAGGTTCGCTGGCAGTAACCACCCACATAATCTCTTCACCTTTTTGATCGAATAAGGTTTTATAGTTTTTAGAATCCTTTAACCCCAGGGAGTCGATAGCATATCGCCTGACCTCTTCAACAAAATGAAGCTTTTGTTTTAATGAGTCAGGAAAAGCAGGGTCGGCAAGATACACTTCCACAGGCTTGGCATTCCACACAATGTTTAACTGGCCTTTAGCTTGCCGGAATCCGTAAGCGACTAAATCCCAAAATATCAAACACAAAATGATCAGTAGCGAGGCGAGGCTGATCAGCAACCATTTTAAAACCTTGAACAATATTCTTGACATACGAAGGCAATACCTGATTAAAATGCAGTATACATACTTTTACCTATCCAAACGTTCAGATTAAACTGCTTATTACAGACTAGTGAACACTGACAACTTCTGTCGGAAAAAAGCCAACCCGTTTGTTTTTGGTTGAGGTAGTAGTAATTTCAACCCGTTATTGAGAAATCAACGAGTTAAAGTTATTATTATAGAAACGATACACCATGAGTGACGCAAAAGAAAAATTAAAGGCACTTCAGTTAACCATCGATAAACTGGAAAAAACATACGGTAAGGGTACCGTGATGAAATTAAGTGATGAAAAGATAATGGATGTACCCGCTATTTCAACAGGTTCGCTGGGCCTTGATTTAGCCTTAGGTATTGGTGGTATTCCGAAAGGACGGGTAACAGAAATATACGGACCTGAATCATCGGGTAAAACCACGCTTACCATGCACATGATTGCAGAGACACAAAAGAAAGGTGGTTTGGCTGCCTTTATTGATGCCGAACACGCCTTCGACAAAACCTATGCAGAAAAATTGGGTATCGATACCGAAAACCTGCTGATCTCCCAACCCGATAATGGCGAACAAGCGCTTGAAATTGCTGACCACCTGATTCGTTCAGGAGCCATTGACATTATTGTTATCGACTCCGTGGCGGCCCTTGTACCAAAAGCAGAGTTGGAAGGCGAGATGGGTGATAGTAAAATGGGATTGCACGCCAGGCTTATGTCACAGGCCCTCCGGAAACTTACCGGTACCATCAGTAAAACGGGTTGTGCTTGTGTTTTCATTAACCAGTTGCGCGAAAAAATTGGGGTGATGTTTGGCAACCCGGAAACTACCACAGGTGGAAATGCTTTGAAATTTTATGCTTCCGTGCGTCTGGATATCCGCAGAATTGGTCAGATAAAAGAAGCTGCCGATGATATTACTGGTAACCGTGTGAAGGTTAAGGTGGTAAAAAACAAAGTGGCACCTCCGTTCAAAGTTGTTGAATTCGATATCATGTATGGAAAAGGTATCTCGAAATCAGGTGAGATTGTAGACCTGGGTGTAGAACTGAATGTGATTCAAAAAGCAGGTTCATGGTTCTCCTATAATGGAAATAAGCTTGGTCAGGGTCGTGATTCAGTTAAGCAACTTATCGAAGATAATCCTGAACTGATGGATGAGCTGGAAGGAAAAATAAAGGAGAAGATTAGCGGTGTGGAGGGCAAAAAAGAAGTGGAAGTAAAGGAGAAGTAGTCACCAAGTCATTGGTCATTAGTCACTAGTTGTAATAACCTGATGACTAATGACTAATGACTGTTGACCAATGACCTCTTAAGCCCGAATAGCAATTACCGGATCTAACCGGGCCGCCATAGCTGCAGGCACAATTCCAGAAACAAGTCCAATGACAGTGGATACCCCAATACCAAGAACGATATTTTTCAATGACAGGGTAACTACCAGGCTACCCATCGGAATAAAGGTTATCAGGTAAACCAGAAACAACCCGGCCAATCCACCGATCAAACACAGGAAGATCGCCTCAAACAAGAACTGGAACAATATAAAGTAGTTCTGAGCACCTACCGATTTCTGCAAACCAATTATGGGTGTCCGCTCTTTTACAGAAACAAACATAATGTTGGCAATACCAAAACCGCCCACCAACATAGAGAAACCGCCAATAATCCAACCGGCTATTCCCACAATATCAAACACCCCGCTAATAACATTTAAAATTGCCTCTGGTCTGTTAAGTGCAAAACTATCTTTTTGTGTAGGTCTGATACCCCGCTTACTTCTTAACAATCCCCTTACCTCATTTTCCAGTTCTACCAAACCAATGTCTTGATCAGTACCTTTCAACGCTATGCTCGAGGGCGCTTCATTCCACCGGCCAGTTCCGGTAGGGTAAAGTTTTCGAAAAGCATTATAGGGTATAATCGCTCCGTAATCATTGGTGGTGTTTCCAAAAAAACCTTGTCCTTCCTGTTTCACAACTCCCACTACCGTAAACTTCATGTTCTTGATCTTAACACTTTTGCCAAGGGGATCTTCCCCACCGGGAAAAAGTGCTTTAGCAACTTCGTAGCCAATTACCACCGAATTCCTTCCGGCAGCCAGTTCATCGAGGGTTAAGTATCGTCCCTTCTCTACAGGCACTTCATATATCAACTCGTAGTTCTCCGCCCCGCCCACTACCCGTACCTGTCCGATGCTGTTATTGTCGCGCTTAAGAATAGAGTTATTTCTGTCTGATAGAACGGTAATGGCACTAGCCGTTTTGAGGTTTTCCTTCAGGAACTTGTATTCAGCATAAGATGCATTGGGCCTTCTGAAATACTCCCACCACTTATAGTCTCCACCCGATTCGGGCAGCCAAGGCATTTTTTGAATATAGATCACCCCCGTGCCCACAAAACTCAGCCCCTCTTTAATATTTTTTTCCAGCGAATCGACCAGGGTGAGTACTGCTATAATGGCAAATATTCCAACCGTTACACCCAGTAAGGATAGTATTGTACGCAACAGGTTGGACTTTAAAGCCTGCCACGCAAAACGAAAGCTTTCTAAAATCTGACGAATAATTTTCATTATAACAGGCTTGTGTTAGGAACGTATAGCGATCACAGGATCTAATCTTGCCGCTACCGCTGCAGGTACAATTCCGGATACCAAACCAATTACGGTAGAAACACCTAAACCCAACACGATGTTCTTAAAAGATAATGTGACTACCAGAGTACCCATAGGAATAAAGGTAATTAAATACACCAGAAATAATCCGGCCAGTCCGCCAATCAAACAAAGAAAGATTGCTTCAAACAGGAATTGAAATAAAATGAAGTAGTTTTTAGCACCTACAGATTTTTGTAAACCAATTATAGAGGTCCGTTCCTTCACTGACACAAACATAATGTTGGCAATTCCAAATCCACCCACCAGCATTGAGAAACCACCAATAATCCATCCGGCAATACCAACTACATCGAACATACTACCTATGGCATTCAGCAATGCCTCCGGACGGTTAATCGTGAAACTATCCTTGTCGATTGGTCGCAACCCTCTACGGGTGCGGAGAAAGCCCCGCATTTCATTTTCCAATTCAACCAGGGCAATGTCCTGATCGTATCCTTTTACACCAATAGCTGAACCTATTTCATTCCATCTACCGGAACCGGTTTGATACAGCTTTCTAAATGAATTATAAGGAATAATAACCTGATAATCTTTAGAGCTAAAGCCCATAAAACTCTGCCCTTCTTGCTTTACGGTGCCAACTACCACAAACTTCAAATCCTTTAGTTTTATCGATTTTCCAATCGGATCTTCACCGTTGGGAAAGAGGGCTTTAGTTACTTCAAAGCCAATAATGGCCACCTCCCGGCCATTTAAAACTTCTTCTGGCGTAAGGTAGCGTCCACTCTCAACGGGCACTTCAAAAATTTCATTATAGCCTTCGCTTGCACCGATCAACTCAACTTGCCCAATACTGTTACTGTTTCGTTTAAGTGTTGTATTACCTTTCTCAGAAAAAATAGAAATGGCACTGGCGTGTTTCAGGTTATCTCGTAAAAATTTAAACTCATTATGTGACGGGTTTGGTCTTCTGAAGTATTCCCACCACTTATATTCACTCCCCCCCTCAGGCATCCAAGGCCACTTTTCAACGTACAGTACCCCGGTACCAATAAAATTCAAGCTATCCTTTATGTTTTTTTCCAGAGAATCGACCAAGGTAAGTACTGATATGATGGCAAAAATACCTACGGTTACTCCAAGTAATGACAACACTGTGCGCAGAAGATTGGATTTTAATGCAGCCCCTGCAAACCGAAAACTCTCCAGAATTTGTCTTAATACTTTCATGGATACCCCTAACGTCAAATTTAACGGTTGGTTAGTCGGCCATTGTTTAACCAAATTACGCCTATTAGACTAAAAAGCGGGTTATTTGTTACCAAAGTGAAAAAGAAGGCCCTACTTTCGTAAATATCAACTATTGCCTTAATTTTGCAGCCTTAAAAAAATTAACTGTTCATTGGGCATACTTTGCATTTAAAATATGAAGCTATCTGAATTTAAGTTTGATCTCCCCAACAACCTGATTGCTCTCCGTCCTGCCGAAAACCGCGATGAATCCCGCCTGATGGTGGTGCACAAGGATTCCGGTAAAATCGAACACAAAATTTTTAAAGACGTTGTCAACTATTTCGACAATGGCGATATCATGGTAGCCAATGATACCATGGTTTTCCCGGCAAGGCTTTACGGTCGTAAAGAAAAGACAGGCGCAAAAATTGAAGTTTTCCTGCTTCGCGAACTAAATGCTGAAATGCACCTGTGGGATGTATTGGTAGACCCTGCCCGTAAAATCCGGGTGGGCAATAAGCTCTATTTTGGAAATGGCGACCTGGTGGCTGAGGTTATTGATAACACTACATCACGTGGACGAACCATCCGTTTTCTTTTTGATGGCGATGCCGAAGCCTTCGACAAGGTAATTGAAACACTGGGTGAAACCCCGCTACCCAAGTACATTAAACGTAAAGTTGAAGCAGAGGATAAAGATCGCTTCCAGACCATTTTTGCAAAAAATAAAGGAGCTGTTTCTGCCCCGACAGCCGGTATGCACTTTACCCGACAATTGGTAAAACGCCTTCAACTTAAGGGTGTTGATATGGCATATATAACACTCCACATTGGTTTAGGAACTTTCCGGCAAGTTGATGTAGAGGACCTGACCAAACACAAAATGGATTCTGAGAATTTCGTGGTGGGGACGGATGTGGTAGCGAAAGTCAACAAGGCACTTGACAACAAACACCGGGTTTGCGCCATTGGAACAACCTCTATGCGGGCACTTGAATCTGCTGTTTCGGCCAACAACCGGTTAAAAGTAAAAGATGGCTGGACGGATAAGTTTATTTTCCCGCCTTACGATTTTAAGATTTGTAATGCCATGATCACTAACTTTCATATGCCTGAGTCAACTTTGTTAATGATGGCCGCAGCATTCGGAGGTTTTGATTTAGTTATGGAAGCTTACAAGGTTGCCAAGAAGGAGAAATACAAGTTTCTTACCTATGGCGATGCCATGCTGATTATCTGATCAGTGGTTTCCTGAATGGCAAGTCTCTCAAATTGAAGAAATTTCTTTAGCGTTTGTGGGTATTTGGTGTTTTCGTGCCTTTGTGGCCTGGCCTGAAATATCTTTGCCACTAAAACACCAATTCACTAAAAGTTTAAGAACCACTATCTACCTCACGTATCAGGTAAAGGAAAAGTGAAAGGGCAACCGGGTAAATCATGAAGTAAAGAAACGAGGCATTCATAATCCCGAAAAACATACTAAAGGGTGCCAATAACAGAACTACTCCGGTAACAACAATCAGTGTTTTTCTTCCTTGCGTCATGTACGGATCTTTGATGACCTGAAACATGCGGTATACCAAATAAGTAACCACAGCTACATTAAATGCGATTAACAGAAGTCGAAGGATCACCATACTGTTTTTTTGGTATTTTGGAGGTAATATATGAACAATAACGAATACGCCCTTATAGTTGCCGGGGGAAAAGGCACCCGTATCAAAAGCAAAGTACCCAAGCAATTTCTTGATCTTGATGGCCTGCCCATTCTTATGCATACCATTAATGCCTTCTATAAATATTCCCCAGCAATAAAGATGGTGCTGGTATTACCCGAAGACGACTTTCCGCTTTGGGAAGAACTATGCCTGCTACACGATTACCATAAACCCCTAATTCTTGAAAAAGGTGGTGAAACCCGATTTCAGTCGGTAAAAAAAGGATTGGCCAAAATTGAAACGGATGGGTTAGTGGCTATTCATGATGGCGTAAGACCGTTGGTTAGTGAGGATATTATTGGTGCATCGTTTCGCCTTGCGGCTGTTCACGGTTCGGCTGTAGCCGCCGTTCGGCTGAAAGAGTCTCTGAGAATGACGGATCAGGACAATACTAAAGCTGTGGATCGCTCAAAATTTCGGTTGATTCAAACCCCGCAAACCTTTAGCGTGGAGTTGATTAAAAAAGCTTATGAATTAAAGGAAGATGCAAGCCTTACCGATGATGCCAGCGTAGCAGAAAAAGCAGGTCATACCATTTCACTTTTCGAGGGCAGCTATGAAAATATAAAAATTACAACCTCTGAAGATTTGGTAATTGCCGAAGCGCTGCTGACTTCAAAAAAATAAAGCTGGCTTCCGCCAGCTTTACCATTCATGTATGATTGAATTAAATTTCTCTAATATTCATCTTCATTGAAAAAGAAATCCTCTTTAGTCGGATAATCCGGCCAGATCTCCTCAATGCTTTCATAAGGCTGTCCATCATCTTCCAATTCCTGCAAGTTTTCCACCACTTCCAATGGCGCGCCCGAACGAATGGAGTAATCAATCAATTCATCTTTCGTTGCCGGCCAGGGGGCATCTTCCAGGTAGGAAGCAAGTTCAAGGGTCCAATACATAGTTTCTGTTCTCCTTTAATTTTCCGCAAAAATAGAATTAATTAGTCCATAGTCAATAGACATGGGTAGATAGCCAAAATCTGCAAAAGTAACCCCTATCTACAGCCGTCTATTGGCTATGGACTATCGAGTAAAAACGCCATATTTGCGCCCTCAAACGACTATTATGGCTGACGAAAAAATAATTTTCTCCATGACGGGTGTGAATAAAATCTATCCACCCAATAAACAAGTATTAAAAAATATCTACCTCTCCTTCTTTTATGGTGCCAAAATTGGCGTGCTCGGATTAAACGGCTCAGGTAAGTCCTCATTGCTCCGCATTATTGCCGGAATCGATAAAGAGTTTCAGGGTGAGGTGGTTTCCGATCTGGGGTATTCTGTTGGACTGCTGGAACAGGAACCTCAGCTAGATAAAACCAAGACCGTAAAAGAAATTGTAGAGGAAGGTGTACACGAAACTGTTGCGCTGCTGAAAGAGTTTGAGGCCATAAATGAAAAGTTTGCTGATCCCGCGCTGATGGATGATCCGGATGCGATGGATAAACTTATTCAACGACAAGGCGAGGTTCAGGAAAAACTAGATGCCATTGGTGCGTGGGAACTGGATCATAAACTGGAGCGTGCCATGGATGCGCTGCGTTGTCCTCCACCTGATGCGAAAGTTGAATATCTATCGGGTGGAGAAAAAAGACGCGTAGCACTTTGCCGGTTGTTATTGAAAGAGCCTGATGTGTTGTTATTGGACGAACCCACCAACCACCTTGATGCCGAATCGGTGCTGTGGCTGGAAGAACACTTGCGACAGTATAAAGGAACAATTATCGCGGTAACGCACGACCGTTACTTTTTGGATAATGTTGCCGGATGGATTTTAGAACTTGATCGCGGAGAGGGCATTCCCTGGAAAGGGAATTATTCTTCATGGCTGGAACAAAAACAAAAACGATTAGCCCAGGAAGAGAAATCAGAATCCAAACGACAAAAAACGTTGGAACGCGAATTGGAGTGGGTACGCATGAATCCGAAAGGAAGACAGGCCAAAGCCAAAGCGCGTTTGGGTGCATACGAAAAATTACTGTCGCAGGAAACAAAAGAGCGCGAAGAAAAGCTGGAGCTCTACATTCCACCTGGACCGCGCCTTGGAAATAAAGTGATTGAAGCTAATGGCGTAGCAAAAGCCTATGGTGACAAGTTGCTCTATGAAAATTTAACATTCTCCCTGCCACCTGCAGGTATTGTCGGCATTATCGGACCAAACGGTGCAGGTAAAACCACGCTCTTCAAAATGATTGTTGGTAAAGAAAAACCCGATGCCGGAACATTTGAAGTTGGTGAAACGGTTCACATTGCTTATGTAGATCAGGAGCACGATGATCTTAAACCTGAGGATACCGTGTTTCAAGCCATAACAGGTGGTAACGACCTCATCATGCTTGGCGGAAAGGAAATGAACTCACGAGCCTATGTTGGTAAGTTCAACTTTAACGGAACCGATCAGCAGAAAAAAATAAAAGAACTTTCTGGGGGTATGCGAAACCGTGTACACCTGGCCATAGCGTTGAAACAAGGTGGTAACTTATTGTTACTTGATGAACCTACCAACGATTTAGATGTAAACACCTTGCGGGCACTGGAAGAAGCGTTGGAGAACTTTGCAGGTTGTGCTGTGATTATCTCTCACGACCGTTGGTTCCTTGACAGGGTATGTACCCACATCCTTGCCTTTGAAGGTGACTCACAGGTATTCTGGTTTGAAGGAAGCTTCAGCGAGTATGAAGAGAATAAGAAAAAACGATTGGGTGATGATCAACCTCATCGGATACGATATAAAAAGCTAGTCAAATAGTAATTTGGAAATGTGACGATTTGAAAATTTGAAGATTAGCCACTTGCTTCTTCAAATTTTCAAATTGATCAATTTTCAAACCTGCCTGTCGGCAGACAGGTCTTCAAATTATGAAAGCATTTTACACGATAACTTTGCTCATCCTTAGCAATGCCTTTATGACCTTCGCCTGGTATGGGCATTTAAAATTCAAGGAAATGAAGTGGAGTGCAAGCCTGCCACTCATTTCCATTATTCTTATCAGTTGGGGTATTGCCTTGTTTGAATACACGTTACAAGTACCTGCCAACAGAATTGGTTTTAAAGGATATGGTGGCCCCTTCTCACTCGTTCAGCTTAAAGTAATTCAGGAAGTAATTACCCTGGTTGTTTTCGTAGCCTTCTCCCTCATCTTCTTTAAAAACGAATCCTTCCGCACCAACCATCTTATTGCCTTTGTGTTTCTGGTATTAGCAGTGTACTTCGTTTTCAAAAAGTGATTACTTCTAAAAGGCTCAGGTTTAGCATGCCCAAATTGTAGAATAATTCTACAGTTTATTTAAAAATGCTACACAGCTGACCTTGTTCAGATCGGTATTTTAGTGTCAAAAACGACATTAAAAGGTTCCGAAATATTTAGCATCACATTTGAGTATTGTCAGACAATTAAACATTACTCATATGAAAACTCTAAATTTTATCTCGACCCTGTTGATTGTTGGCTTAATCTGGGGTTGCGACACAAAGGAAAAACAAATGCTGCTTTCAAAAGTAGACTCGTTACAGGTTGAATTATCCACCAGTCTAAAAAATGTACAGACCCTCCAGGAAATAGGGTCGCTTATTGATTCCATTGATGCCAGCAGGGAAATGCTTCGCACCAATGTTGTAGAAGGAACGTCCTATGCAAACTACAAGGGCAGACTTGATGAAATCAACGTGTATATCCGGGAAACCCGGTCGAAGATCGAAGAGTTGGAGAATTCCCTGAAGAAAAACTCAGCACAATATGCTGCTACTGTAAAACGCTTGAAGAATGAACTGGAGCAGAGTAGCCTTCAGGTGGCTGCACTACAAACTGAAATTGAAAAATTCCGCACAGAAAACAGCACGCTAACAACTTCACTGCAGGAAAAAGAGACTGTGCTTGTTGCTCAAAATGAAACCATAAAGCTGAAAGACGAAAATATTGCTTCGCTTGAAACTAAAATTTCAGAAATAAACCAGCTGTCAAAAACAAGTCAGGCCGAGCTATACTTTGCACAAGCCAGAGCGCTTGAGACGGCCGCAGACAGAACCAAATTTGCTCCAAAGAAGAAAAAAGAGACCCAACGAGAAGCGCTGGAACTTTATCGGATGTCATATTCCTTGGGAAATCAGGAAGCTCAGTCGCGCATTGCAGAATTAGAGAAAGATTTAGGATAAGCAGACAGGGTTATAAAGGGTTAGGTGTTTGCTTCAATGGCGCCCGTTCGGGCGCCATTTTCTTTTATAAAGGCCATGGATCGATGAAGCCCTTGCCTCTTTCATACATCACAAATTCGTCTTCTCTAAGCAAGCAAGATTCTAGTGCCAGTTTAATCATCGTTTTTTCCATTTGTGTCCCTATAATTACCAGCTCGTTTAAGCGATCGCCCCACTGCGGATGCCATTTCTTCGCAATTGTCTCGCGGTTGGCATGGTAATCCGGCCTTTTTCTACGTTCCCTTTCAGGAACAGTTGCCCACCACTTTCCGTATACCTCGGCTTTTGACGAACCACCAGCCTGACTCCAGAGTATGGCATGGTCAGGTCGGGATGCCAGCCAGAAAATACCTTTACTGCGCACAATGTTGCCGGGCCATTGGTGCTGTACAAAATTCCAGAAACGTTCCGGATGAAAAGGACGATGATCGCGAAATACAAACGAAGAAATTCCGTATTCTTCTGTTTCAGGTGTATGCACATTGTTCAATTCCTTTATCCAACCTGCAGATTGCGATGCCTGGTTATAATCGAATAATTTTGTATCCAGAATATCCTTCGGCTCAATGTTGCCCATTTGTGTTTTAATGATGCGGGCATCGGGATTCAACTTCATCAAAATACCTTCTAGCAAGCGCAATTGCTGAGGGTTAACCAAGTCGGTTTTGTTTAATATAATTACATTGGCAAATTCGATCTGATCGGTTAACAGGTTGACAATGGTGCGCTGGTCTTCTTCATCATCAGTTAGTTTCCGGTCGTACAACGACTCAGCACTACCGAAATCCTTAAAAAAGTTAAACGCATCAACAACCGTTACCATAGTGTCTAATCGGGTAAACGGAGTCAGATCATTTAACGGTTCACCGGTTTCAAAACTAAACGTTTGTGCTACGGGGATAGGTTCGGAAATGCCCGTGCTTTCAATCAGCAGGTAATCAAACTTTCGCTGGCGCGCCAGTGCACTCACTTCTTTAATCAGGTCTTCGCGCAGCGTACAACAGATGCAACCATTGCTTAACTCCACCAACTTTTCTTCTGTTCTGGAGAGCCTGACTTCATTCTTTACGAGTCGTGCATCAATGTTTACTTCGCTCATGTCGTTAACAATTACTGCCACACGCAGGCCTTTGCGGTTGTTCAGCACATGATTAAGCAGGGTGGTTTTACCAGCGCCAAGAAACCCGCTGAGCACAGTGACAGGAAGTTTCTTAGGTTTTAAAATGGATAGCATGGTAATAATTTAAGGTTGGAAGTAAACAGTCATATTAATCTTTGGTTGCGTACAATTATCTTTTTCCGGCTTCTGCCAAATTGCTGATCCGAGCCTCAATTTGTACAAGCCTGGCTTTCAGCTCCTGCTGCACGGCCAGCATTTCCTGCGCGGAAATATCGCCTTTCCGGCTATGGTCATGGTGGTGCTCATCCTCCCCATGGTGGTGATGTTCGTCATTTCCAGGAACTTCAATCAGGTCTTCACTCCACGCTTGCAACGCTGCCTGCAAAGCAACAATTGAGTCCTGCGCGATTAAAGAATCAGTCTCCATTTTTTTGAGTTGATCGTTTAGCTTACTGGCTTGCCCAACCGCTTCGTTATGGATAGCGGCTGCCTCATCATAAAGCTTTTGCTCCTCTTTCGAAAGGCCCGAACATGCCAGTACGAGTCCAAACATAAGGGTGAAGTATATTCTCATCATAGCTATAAGGGTTTACTCAACAAGCCTGGCTTCTGTCAGTATAAAATTCAAATGATTAACGTCCGCATCATTAAGTTTCAGTTTACCTTTTACTGTAATAATTTGGTCTGCCTTAAACTTCAATGGCTTTGAAGAAAAGAAAACCTCGGCTACTGATTCCGGCCCTGCGCCTCCACAGAAGAAACACGCGGCATAAGGGTACTTTGAAATGACGATGGTCTTTTTATCATCAAACTCAAAAGGCATGTAATGACCCCGCAACTGAATTTCAGTTCCTTCCATGGCCCGGATGCGCGAATCGAAAAACGGAGTCAAAAAATGCTCCTTCAACTCTTTATAGTACTTCGATGTGAATTTGACTTTAGCAAAATGCGCCCATCCGTCTTCGGGGGAGAGAGTGGCATTTTGGGCATGTGAAGAAGCACTTAGCAAAAACAAGACGATGAAACTAATCCTTAACATGGACACGGGCATAATTCTTAAATGCAACAATGTTGCAAATATAAACGTTCCACCACATGGGTCAAGGGCTGGCCCTGGAGTAAATCAAAATTGTTTTAGCCAGGTCTTAACTAAAAATCACCGCCTTATAATTGGCAGTGATTTTCACATCAGGCAACAATTTTACATTAGTAACCGGTATTCTTCCGGCATCAGGGCAATTAATGAAGCTTTCGGTTACCGGTGTTGTAGGGACAGTGCCGGCAGCCGCTTTTGCAACAATACCCTCGTTTCAGGTGATAGGCAGCTGTAAAAACAATCTTGCCATGCTCTACATAAAAATCCGGTTCAAGCGTACCAGTCTCTTCAGTTTTTCTTTTTGTAGTATTTCTTCTGGGTATATCCATGGTAACGGCAATCAAAACAGTAAACGAACACCACCAGCAACATTAAACCGTTGGGCTGAGTAACCATATACTTCAGCGTAATCTTTGTTGAGGAGGTTGCGGAAGTCGCCAAACAATTTCAGCCGGTTCAATACATCATACTCAATATACACGTCAATCAGCTGGTAAGCTTCCAGTTGCACGGTAGTAGTGGTAAAGGTGTTAAAGTCGAAAAATAAATCGTTGCGTCTGCCAAAGCTATTAACACGTAGTGTTGCCGAAAGTTTATTAGTTACCTGGTATGCTGCGTTAAACCCTATCGTGTGCTTTGGCCTGCGAATAAGATCATTGGGTCTGGTTTCTGTACCCTGACCAACCGGTGTAGTAATTTCACCTTCTACATAGGCATAAAATCCGGATAAGGAGAGTTTATTCCATTTATAGAAAGCTTCAATTTCAATGCCCTGATCATTGAGTTTATCCCAATTTACATAGTTGGTTGTGTAGGCTATTACGTTATCGATCTTGCGCTGAAAATAAGTGGCGCGCACATCAAAACGCTTGCTTGCTGAAAACCACTGAACACCTGCTTCAAAACTTGTGCTTTCTTCTGGCTTTAACGCTTCATTGGCTCCAAACGGGCCATACAGTTGGGTTAATGTTGGTGTCTTGAAGCCCGTGCCGTAATTCATAAACACTTTTAATTGATCGGTTAAAAGGTATGATGGGTTAACGCTGTAGGTAAAATTATTGCCATATACCGAATGGTTAACAAACCTTACGCCTGCCTCGGCCGAGAAGCCTTTAATGTTGTTGGTAAAGAATGAAACATACGGACTGGTTATGGCAAAGGTTGGGTTTTCCAGCGTAGCATTTGTGGCAATCATTGTATAATGCTGATAGCTTGCACCACCCAGTAGTTGAAAGACCCGCGCTACATCGTGCCTTATAAACAACTCACCATGGGTAAACCTACCATCGTAATTGTTTAACCCAAACATGTTAGTGAACGAACGTTCCGTTCTATTGTTTGCAAACAGCAGGGAAACAGCTCCCTTGTTGTACTGGTATTCACCGGTAAGTCCGTAATGAAATGTTGAGGCTTCGTAAACAGCATCTTTCTCATCAAAAAATGCTCCTGCATCAAATGCTCCGCTAAAATTGTTGTAGCGAAAAAACGGGCGGAGGGTTAACTTATCGGTTGCCTTGAAACCCGCACTGGCCTGCAACGCATTCTGGTGCAAACCATCTTTATCAAAACCCGCCACACCGGTGGTATCCCGTGCTTCACTTAACCCATCGGTTTGAAAGCGTGTGTAACCAATGCTGTAATCTATTCTATCAGAACTTCCAGCAAGACCAACATTAGCACGCAGTGTATTAAAACTTCCATAGCTTAAGGTTCCATTACCGCCTATCGGCTTGCTCCCTTTTGTTTTGGTGATAATATTAATGACACCGGCAATGGCATCGGTGCCATATAAGGTAGACTGACTGCCTTTTAGTATTTCGATACGCTCAATCTGATCAATAGACAACAAACGGATATCAAAAGCACCATCAATACCTGACGGATCGTTAACCGGAATCCCATCGATTAAAATCAGCGTATACTTTCCTGCAGCACCGCGCATAAAAACCGATTTATCTTTAGCCGGATTGCTGTTCGCACCGTTTACAACAAGGCCAACCTGCTCGTTTAACACTTGCGATAAATCCTTCCCTGCACTACGCGAAAGTTGTTCCTGATCAATTACCGTAAGCACTTTACCTGTTTCGGAAACATTCTTAGGAAATTTGGTGGCGGTTACCACAACTTCACGAAGTGTAGTTGATGACAGTGAATCTTGCTGGGCATTTGTTTGCGTTGGTGCCCACCACCAAAAGGCAATTACGGTCATTGCCCAAACTTTGATCTCTTTTTTCATGGTTGAAAAAGGTTTAAGGTTGAAAAAAGAGTAAAGGCAGAAAATGAAACGTTGATGACATGATGCGATGAAAGCATCCTGTTACATCATTGAATCACAGTCGCTTTTACCCGAAGCACTGAACTAAAATGTGTATGGGCAGGTCTCCTGACTTACATCACTTGTCTTCGCCTTCCCATGCTGACGGTACCGTCAGCACAGTGGCTTGAAGATTTAAGACAAGCACTTACGATGCTTACAGTTGCGGGAACAGTCCCCGATTTTCACGGAATTCCCTTTTAATCTGTTCGGATTGTACTATCCAAACAAGAACCAATACAGGTGCAAGTATAAACAATTTTGTATTCTTTAAAACTTAACAATTTGATTCACCAAAAAAACACGTTTAATAGAAAAGCTTGCCTATATTGAAAAGTTATCGTCCCCAAATCAAGTAAACAAAATTCTATGAAGTTAATCGCCAGCTCCGTTCTTTACATTACACTACTCTGTACCGCGAATGCGCAGTCGGAGTGGGATTGGTTCTCAAGAAATAAACTTCCACTCTATAATCCGGGAGCAACGAGTTTCACAGACTTCAGGCTTATTAACGGAAAAGCTGCTGATGGCTATTTGCCCGGCTATTACATTACCCTCGATGGAGTTCAGAAAGATGGCGAGGTTCAGTATAATTTTCCGTATATAATGGAACGTATGTTGGCCTTTCGTGTAGATGGCCATATTACTTACTTCCGTCCTACTGAAGTTAAAGGTTACTTTGTTGACGGGCTTTATCGGGAAAGCGTAACATTCAATGCGTCCTTGATAAAAGGTGCAGAAGGTCTGCATACTTTTTTTATGCTACCAAAAGAGCCAGGACCACTGAGCCTGTACTATTACACCAATCAGGAAATTGTTTGGGATTTTGAACCTGCAGACGATCGGATTTTTAATGTAAAAAGTTATTTCGAAGCGTTCTCAAAATATAATACCATCCAGGAATCAGACATCAAAAAATCACCCAACGCTGATATTCTGAAAAAGGGCAGTGAGGTAGGATTTCTTACCGACCGTTTTGTGATTGGCTTCCCAAACAAAATGGCTGAGTTAATTAGTGAGTGCCCTGCTGTAGCCGCGAAAGTAAAAGCTAAGGAATCAGGGTATAAATCAGCTAACCTAAGAAAAATCATTCAGGAGTATAATGCATGTGTTGAAAAGAAATAGATCAACGCAAAGTCATCATTTAACGCAGCGTGTACCGCACACCAAAAAATCCTTTCAACCCCTGAACAGGCGCATAGTTGTAGGCGGTATCGAACGTATAGCCGTTCGGATTGTTTAAATCAATGCTCCGATCAAACGGGTCGAAGGGGCGCATGAGCGGATCGTTCGGAATAAAGTTTAACAAATTTTTCACGCCACCATAAATTTCCCATGCGTGCTTTTCGTTTTTTGATGTGAGCTTTCGGGTAACCTGGAGATTGATCAACGGAACCACTGGTGACATATCGGGGCGGAAGTCGTTGGGCAACACCGGCAAATGCATTGGTCCGTTTATGCGACCAGTGAGATCTATCATCCAATCACTTCCCACGGTCGACCAACTCAACGCCATTGTTCCTGAAAAACGCGGAGCAAACAGTTGCGGTACTTTCTCATCACCATCTGGCAGATTATCAATATTGTATACATCCATTACCGTTACACCCAGCATGGCTTTAAAGCCATTTATGAATTGCGCATCGGCATTAAGGGTAACACCTTTGGATATGCTGTGACCATCCAAATTATCATAAATGATTTTGTCAGGGTCGGTTAGAAAATCCCCTACAATTTTATTGGTGAAATACGTGTAAAAAACCGAGCCATCGAACATAACAAAGCCCGAGGCAAACGAAACGTGCCGTGAATAATTCAGGTTAACATTCCACGATTGCTCAGGCTTAAGTTCATTCAGAATCACCACTTCGCGCGAGCCGGTAAGCGCGGCATGATCTTCGGTGAATAAATTCACTACACGATATCCGTTTCCACCGGTTAACCGAAAAACACTGCTTTGGCCTGGAGAATATTTTAAACTGATTCGCGGTGTTAAAATACTTCCGTGAATATTGTGATGATCATAGCGCAACCCGGTTAACAGCGTAACAGCTCTGGATAGATTCCACTCATCCTGTAAAAAAATTCCAGGCAGCCAGGTAATGGCCGGAGTATTCATCCCATCTTCATCGCCCGTGCCAGGAGTGTTGTCATCGTAATACATATACCGGAAAGGAGCTCCGGCCAGGAGGTTGTGTTTCCCCGCAGTGTGATTCCACCGCAATTGTGTAAACGCTACATGCTGTCGGGCCAGGTACTTTACTGTTCCATAATATGAATCCTGATGATGATAGTTGTAGGAGTAATCAAATCCAAGTTTATCTGCCAACGGATAATATCCAATCACTTCCCAACGGTTGGTATTGATGGATTCGCCATAATACACATCGGTTCCTCGATACGCTTTGGTCCACAAAAGTTCTCCGCCCCATCTATCTTCGTTAAAATACCGCCACGCCAGCGATGCATTTTTTCCACCCCGAAGCGGCATGCTCCATTTGTTGAATAATGAATACCGTTGTTGTAATGGAAGATCAGTAAAGTTGTCGTTATTGATGTCGCGCAGTTGTTGGTAGGTAAAAGCATTTATCCCCAACAAAGATGACAACTTGCCCAACTTAAATGCAGTGGCCACATCGGCATTGAATTCGCCTACGCTGGTTCCATACACATCGGCATGAACAGTTGTTGCGCCAGCCGGTTCAACGGTAATAATGTTGATCAACCCACCTACAGCTTCCGAACCATACAACGTTGATGCCGGACCCTTTACTATTTCAATTCGTTTTACCAAACTATTTGGTATACCCGATAATCCATACACGGTAGATAAGCTGCTCACGATGGGCATGCCGTCAATCAATACCATGGTATAGGGGCCTTCCAATCCGTTAATGTGAATATCACCGGTGTTGCACACGTTGCAGTTTACTTGCGGTTGAACGCCATTGATCAGGTTAAGCGATTCAAAAATATTGGGTGTTGGATTTTTACGAAACAAAACAGGTGAATACACCTCTACAGGAATGGGCGACTGTAGTTTGGTTACTTCGCGCATAGTACCCGTGATCACAATTTCATCCAATGTACCAGTGTCTTCTTCTAGTTCAATAACAAGCGGTTCATATGCTGAACCTACCGTTACAACTTTTGTAAATGTTTTATAGCCTACTGAAGAAACCTGTAACGTATACCGGCCAGGAAAAACGTTGAAATTGAAACTTCCCACTTCATCGGTTGTAGCACCTTGTGAAGTTTCCTTTAACACCACATGCGCGAACTCTACTGGTTTACCCCTGCTGCTTACCACCCCGGTAAACGCAACGTCCTGGGCCATCGTGCTGGCAGCCAGCCCTATCAATACCCACCCAAGCAGCGATTTTAGAAACATTTTTTAGATTAGTCTAAATTTTTATTTATGTAACACTAATTAAAAATATTGACGCATGCAAATTTCCGATGTAAACACACCTTGTCCCACCTATGGAAAAACCCAATTCGGGCCCATTGATGGTTTCGCAGCTTACCCGAATTAGAGTTGTGCTTGATTACCGCGATTGGTATTAACTGGAGTGTATTGCAGTTGTATTTGGGGCAACCGGAAACAACCGCCCTAAAACAAAAAAATCCCCGGACTACTCGCTGTCGGTGCAGCTTCATCCGGGGTTTTGTCAACAACAGCTTCCATTATTTCTTCATCCACACTTCCCTGGGCAATTGTAACAACCAGTTTACAATCAAGAAGGAGGAGACAACAATCACCACACCTAAGAATAAAATGAGTAATAGCATACGCGTGTGGCTTAAATGAGTTTGGCGAATTGACTTACTTTCCATTCTCCATTGATGATAAGTGCTTTTTCAATGGTTATGGTGTGTGATGCACCGTTTGTGGTGAAAATGATATTCAGACTCGAATGGCCAAACTTCCCGGAAGGGACACTTGAACATTCCACGCGATCGAATTTAGCTGCACTCCAATCAATGCCTCTCGCTTTACCTTCTTTCACAATCTGCTCGAATGACATGGAAAGGGCCGGATAAATCTGCTCCAGGTAGACACGTGCAAAATCCCGTTTTGCTGCTTCTAATGTCGTACCGTATATGGCAGCATCTGCATCCATCAACTCGTAAAAATCCTTTAGCTTAGGAAACAGTTGTTGGTATTCGCTTATTGAGCCATGACGGAATGCTTCCAGCGCCTCACGGCCTACCTTATCATAAGAAGGGACAACACCTGTTCCTGACAAGGGCATAAAAGAACTTAACGTTATCGCTAATGTTGAAATTGAAATGGTGGTTTTCATAGTGAATTATGGATTTGTTTGTTTGGCTAATTGTAATTCCAGGTCTTCTCTGGATACCGGAGGCGGCACGAGGTTATTTACTGGTTTGATAGATTGCAGGTAGGCAAATATTGCTATCAAGTCATCATCCGTAAAGTTCCTATACATTTCCCATGGCATGGGGGGCAGCAAATCACGACTTCCTTCCAGTCCTTTGAATTTGCCTTTTCGTATGGCGGTTTTGAACTGCTCAAAGCTCCAACTGCCTGTTCCTGTATCATCTGGTGTAAGATTCGCAGCATAAGAAATTCCCCAAGGGCCAACAAAACCTGTGAGGCCTCCGTTGAACATGATCCACTCGTCACTGTAGGTCTGTATCGGGGGAAGTTTTTCATCCTGTGGATGCCCCGACAAAATTCTGTCAGGATCCAGGGTGAGTCCGTGAGCACCCATAATTTTAGGTGAGTGACAGTCATGGCAAGCACTGGTGGTCACCAGGTATTCGCCCCGTTTTACGAGCTCCTTATCGGAAAGCTCAAAGGGCTTCGCATCGTCTTTCGTGCGGAACATACAGCCGGTAAGTTGCAGCCCAACAATGGCGATAAGGGTTGTTCTAACAAAAAGTTTCATCTTTTTTGAAGTTTGGTTTTGGTGTGTTACACGAATGAAAAAGCTTCATTGTGCTACGCAAAACCAATCTCTTCCTACGCAAGACCACCTTTTGTTTATCATTCATGTTAAAATTATTGCATGGGGAGTTGAAACTCTAAACAGTTCATTTGCGTGAAAGCACTTGTTTGGAATCCTGTAGCCAGGTAACCACCATATGAATCTACCCAATCACCTTATTGTTGATAATCCGAATATCCCGGTTATCAAACACCATAAACCGGAAATGATTGAATATGGTAAGTTTACCGAAACGCATGTTGAGAATTTCGGCTCAGCGGGAAATACTTCAGTTATCAAACTGAAGGACATGTATCTACCTAATTTTTCGTTGCGGGTTATTGAGGCACAGTTTTCGGAGGACGCAGCCTTCTACAATGAACATGGGCACGGCAATGAACTCCTTGGCAGTTGCGTTTTCTTTAAAGCCAGAATACGAACCATATTACCGGGAGAAAGGCACGGAATGGATTTGTATCACCGCACGCACAATTTCAAGTACGATCCCAACAACGAGTTTCTTCATCTCACTCCTGCAAACTCCCCCTTGAGTTTTGTCCATTTTTCATACACTTCCGACTATCTCAACCAGATACTTCCGCAGAATGAAGCATGGGCCGAAAGATTGAAAGAGAGTATTGTCAAACGGGAAAGAATAATCGGCAAAGAAGCGCTACCGATCACACTTGCCCAGGATCATGCACTTCATAATATTTTTAATTGCCCGTTGAGCGGCAAGTTGGGCGAGATGATGATTGAGACTTCTATAGTCCAATTGATACTCATTCAATTGAATGGTCTTTTTGGACAAAATTCATCATTGGCAAAAAGTAATGACAAGCAAGAAAATTTAATTGCCCACGAACTCAAAGACTACCTTACACAGAGTTATCTTCAGGATCATTCGATTGAACAATTAGCCCGGCAATATGGAGTGAATTCAAATAAGCTGATGGCATTGTTCAAGAGCGCATTCGGTAAGAGCATATTTGAGTATCTCGGTGAACTTCGAATGGAGCATGCCATGCACCTGCTCAAGGAAAATAATCATCGGGTTATCGATATTGCCCGCACATTAGGCTATAAAAATCCTAACCACTTTACTACAGCTTTCAAAAAGCGATATGGGGTAACACCCACTGAACTACGGTGATTAGGTTCGGTGGCGCTCTCACCTGATTCAGAAAATCAGTACTGTGAATTAGTCATAGCGTATTGGCTATAAAGTTTACTTCTTTACCAGCACCGCTTCCTCCAAAATAAAATTCACATGCTCAATATCGGAAGCATTGAGTTTGAGTTTACCCTTGATGGTAATAAGGTCATCTACCTGGAATTTAGGTACCGTCCCCTTAAAAGAGACTTCAGCAATAGACTCCGGGCCTCCGCCACCACAAAAGAAGCACTGGCTCATGGGGTATTTTGAAAGAATGATGTAGTTGCCTTCTTCCGGGGCAAAGGGAACATAAAAACCCTCTACAGTAATTTCTTTTCCTTCAAGTGCTTTTAATGTTTCCGGGAAACTGGGGTAGAACAAATATTCGCCAAGCTTTTCGTAGTACTTGGGCTCAAATTTGGTTTTGGCAAATTCATTCCAGGCATCAAATTTGGGCTGCGCAAATGAAACTACTGCTACAAATAAGAAAAGAGTTGTGCTACTATATTTTTTCATCATTTCAATTATTCAAAATTCTAAATTCAAGATTCAAAAATGCTTTCTAAATTTTGAATTTAGAATATTGAATCTTGAATTAATTACCTGCCAATACTTTCGAAATATCTGTACGATAAGCCTGCCATGCCGGTATTAGCGCACACAACACCCCTAACAACAAACTTCCCGCCAAAATTATCCATTCTTCATGGTAGAAAACAATACCGCTTATCCCGGCTTTCTGGGTTTCGGTCACAAGGGCCGTCATGATCATTAACACCCCATGCCCCAGCAACAACCCGATTACACTGCCAAGCAAGGTAAGCAATACGCCTTCCGACAAAATGGTTACCACAAGCTTTAACCGCGTGGCGCCCATGGAACGCATGATTGCCAAATCGTAGCGTCTCTCTTTTAATGAATTGTACAGTGCAATAAAGATGCTCAACGCAGAGATAAAGATTAATACATACGCAAACGCCATCAGGATATCCACGCCTACCCCTAAAATCGAAAACAACCGTGCGGTTTCAAAAGCCGGTGAAGCGGCTTGTAAGCTACTCTGTCCATTGACGAAGCGCGGTAATTGAATAGCGCCCATGGCAGAACGATACTGTATCAATAACGATGTTATTTCCTTTGTAGAGTCACCAGCCGCAATAGAAGGAACCAACGGTGAAGCAACAAAAGAAGTATCCCGCTCGTGGTGTTGATGATCTTTTTCGGTATGAAGATCATGAACATGCCAAACACTTTCAATGGAAGTAAGGATGAGATTATCCAACACCGTATTGGAACGCTTCAATATTCCTTTCACCACAAAATTGTGCTCATCGTGGGCATGACCACCAACCGTGAGCCCGTGCGCACTGGCAAATTCATCGTTTAGCTTAAACTTAGTCATGGCGGCTACGTTGGCACCAAGAACTACTTCCAGTTCATCTTTAAACCATTCGCCTTGTTCAACCTCAGCGTTGTACAACTCAGCATAGCGTTGATCTGTTCCGATAATACGGTAGGCTTCATAGCTATCGCCCAACGCTAACGGAATGGCATTTTTCACCAACCGGTTTTTAGCAATGCGCTCCGCTTCCTTCAGATTAATGTTACCGGTAGGAAAGTCAATGTGAAAAATATTACAAAGAATTAATTGCAGTGGACTACCCTTTGCCCCTACCACCAGGTCAATGCCACGGGCATTCTCTGAAATCTTTTCCTCTAATTGCTTATTGAACAACAACAGCACAACAATTACCGCAATGCCAAGCGAAAGCAAAACAATGTTCAACACCGTGTTCAGCGGTTTTGCTTTTAAATAATTCCAGACAAGTAGTACGATGTTCATCCGTGTAGGCTAATCTGTTTTCCGATTTTATCTTTCAAGCGTTGATCGTGTGTGGCTACCAATAAGGTTGCCTGATGTTCATTCGCTACATGAATCAACAAATCAATTACCTGCGCACAGCTTTTGTCATCGAGCGCTGAAGTGGGTTCATCGGCCAAAATAACGGGAGGATTATTAAATACCGCCCGTGCAATGGCCACGCGCTGCGCCTGCCCCTGGCTTAGTTCGGTAACCTTGCTGTGCTTCTTTTCCGCAATTCCCAGGCTTCCTAAAACATCATCTACCTGCTGGTGTTGAAAGGGAAGTTCAGCGAGATAGGGCGCCAGAATCAAATTCTTTTCCACCGTGAGTGCGCTGATCAGGTGATTTCGTTGAAACACAAAGCCCATGTGTTTGCCGCGAAAATGATCGAGGGCTGTTTCAGAAAGTGAGGATAATTCCGTTCCTGCCACTTTAACTGATCCTGAATATCCACGCAACAGGCCTCCCAAGATGTGGAGCAAGGTAGTTTTTCCACTGCCGGATTCCCCCAACAGCAAACAATGTTCTCCTTTATTAATGCTGAAATCCGGAAAGGCAATTCCCTTCTGATTCCCGTAGGCAAATGACAAATTCTTAGTGGTTACCATAATGCGGCTCAAAAATAAAAGTCTGGGAGATTAAACCCGCCAGACTTTAATTTATTTATTGTTAAAGGTTAATGTTCTACGTCATTGCGAACTGAAGGGTTAGGCAGTGTGCCGGAGTGAAGCAATCTCAAAGTACGCAATGAACTAAACGTAAAATCTGGGATCGCTTCGCTCCAACCCTTTTCCTTCGCTTCTGCTCGCGATGACGTGAATTGAATTAATTTTTAATCGGCTCATAATCTTTAAACGGTGAAAGCGTTACCTTCTCCATCAACTCGCGGTACTGTTTCCATGTAGTTTCATAGAAGTTGTTCACACGCTTTGCGACTTCAGCAATTTTATCTTCTGCATGTTTATACACACGCCTGTCGGTTTCGCTTATCGGATCGCGCGAACGGCCAATGTACCCTTGTGCAGTTTGAATATACGATACCGGTGTTGGGTCGGGTGACCGTACAATACCTTGACGGGTATCTACTTTACCCAGTATAAAATCAAATAAGGCATTCACAGAATCTTTAACTGCTTTTGTTTTATCAGTCGCTTCTTTCAGATCGGTTCGTTTTGAATCTTTAATCTTCTTCTCATACTCCTCCATAATTTCCTTTGATTCGCGTAACCTATCCGTAGCCGTAGTTGCTACAGCCCTCAGTTTCTGCAAGTCCTTGATCATTGCATAACGTTGCTCATACACAGAAACCGGAACATCCATACGCGGATCGGTTTTTACATTGATTGACGTTGAATCTTTCTGGTCACCATAGGTCAGGCGTAATTTGTAGGTACCCGGAAGAACAGGAGTTCCACCAAAGCCACCAAAACCTCCTCCACCACCCATACCACTACGAGGACGTTCACGCGAAGGCTGACGGTCACTCTTCTCATTCAACATCCAACTCATTCTGTAAACGCCATTGGTTTCCGGTGCTTTCTGTCTTATTGTATTTACCAATTCACCTTTTGTGTTAAATATCTCCAGCTTCACTGAGTCATACTTCACATTCGATTTAGGCGCAGGTGCAGCAGCAGGTTTAACTTCTTCTTTGCTCTTTTTAGCCTTCGGGTCTGCAACTGGCTGAGGTGTTGAAGGTGCGGAGGGTTTATTTACAGAATAGGTTATCATGGCACCCGACTGCCGGTTTTGCCCGTTAAAAACTGCATTCGCATCGAAGCGTGGGCCTGATGGTTGCTGGATGGATACCAGGTAAGCATCCGGAGGTGTAAATATATGTGCTGACTTTGTCGCTACCGCGGATGACTTGGCCATCTCGCGCAGTGGACGAACATCATCCAATACATAAATGGCACGGCCAAATGTTCCGATAACCAGGTCATGTTCGCGCGGATGGATCACCATATCAATCGTAGGTGTTCCGGCCGGATAACCGTTTGTCCACCGGGTCCAGTTTTTTGCTCCGTCAATGCTTACAAACAAGCCGTTTTCTGTTCCAAGAAACATTAGTTTTGGTTCAACAGGATCCTGAACGACAGATAACGTGAAATTGCTTTCACCAACCTGAGCGGGTGTAACAAGGCTCTCCCAGGTAGTACCATAATCTTTCGTGCGAAACAGGTAAGGTTTGTAATCGAACATTCTGTAATTATTCACAACAGCAAATGCTTCACCGGCATTGTACGTGGAGGCTTGCAGTTGTGCCACCCAGGCATTCTTAGGCATACCCACAATTTTTGCCGTTGTGTTCGACCAGGTTTTGCCGCCATCTTGCGTTACTTGTATCTGGCCATCATCGGTACCTATCCATATTACACCTTGTTTAACAGGACTTGGTGCAATAGTTAGTATGGTACAATGATTTTCTGCACCGGTAGCATCCATGGTCATGCCCCCACTTTCGTGTTGCTTCTGTTTGGATGGATCGTTGGTTGTTAAATCAGGAGAAATAATTTCCCAGGTATCACCTTTGTTAGCCGACTTGTGCAGAAACTGGCTACCGTAATAAATAGTTGAATTGTTAAATGGATCTTGCGCTAAAGCTGCATTCCAGTTGAATCTGAGTTTCATATTTGCATCAGGATGCGTAGGCCTCAGGTTTTTTGTAAAGCCTGTTTTCAGATCGAACCGTGCCAGGTTTCCGCCCTGCGACATAGCATAGCCGTAACGATTATCATCCGGATCGGGAGCTGCATCAAAGCCATCGCCAAACAAAACTTCCTGCCAGTACGAGTTTCTGATACCCGCATTGCGCCACACATAAGCGGGACCAACCCAACTTCCGTTGTCTTGCATACCGCCATAAACATTATAAGGATGATCCATATCTACATTAATATGATAGAACTGACCTACCGGAATATTGTCGGCAAACACCCACGTTTTACCCATGTCGCGGGAAATGTTTAATCCACCATCATTACCATCAATGATGAAGCCTGGGTTTTCAGGATGGATCCACCAGGCGTGGTGATCGGGATGAACTCCGTAATAAGGCAACAATTCTTTAAATGACTTTCCGCCATCTTCGCTAACACTAACCCTAGAGTAAATAGAGTATAAGCGGTTTTCATTTTTGGGGTCGACATAAATCTCGTAATAATAGAATGGACGGTCACCAATTTCATTTTTATCATTTATCATGGTCCACTTCTCACCGCCATCTTCAGAACGATATAATGCATTCTTCTTGGACTCAATCAACGCATACACAATGCTTGGCTTGCTTCGCGCAATGGCAAGACCCATCCGACCAAGATCACCTTCAGGCAATCCATCTTTGCTGGTTAACTTCTTCCAGGTTTTACCGCCATCGTACGTTACGTGTAAGCCTGATCCCGGGCCACCGGAAGTAAATGTCCACGGCATTCTGCGGTGCTCCCACATGTTGGCGAATAATTTATTTGGGTTGGATGGATCCATCACCAATTCTCCACAACCGGTTTTGTTATCAATAAAAAGAATTTTCTCCCATGTTATACCTCCATCTGTAGTTTTATAAACGCCACGTTCAGGGTGCTCACCCCAGGGTGAACCTATAGCGCCCACATAAACGGTGTTCGGATTTTTCGGATCAATGATAATGCGGTGTATATGGCGGGTTTTTTCCAACCCAATTTTCTTCCAGGTTTTTCCGCCATCCAATGATTTATACAAACCATCTCCACCATTTAAACTGTTACGTGGGTTGCCCTCACCGGTACCCACCCAAACCACTGATGGATTATCTTGCTGAATAGCAATGGCTCCTATGGAAAGTGTTGTTTCCTTATCAAAGATGGGTTCCCAGGTTACGCCTCCACTGGTAGAAAGCCATACGCCACCCGATGCCGCACCAGCATAAATAATATCCGGGTTGCTTACCACTACATCAATAGCCGTAATACGGCCGCTCATGCCTGCCGGACCAATTGCTCGCGGGGTTATACCCTTAAGCTTCTCCATATCGAGCCTTTGCGACCAAAGTGGTGCCACCAAACAGGCACTCATAAATAATAGTAATAATCTTTTCATAGGATGAGTTGATTTAGGTGGTCAAGATACAATCCTTCACAACCATTTGAAGGGGCTGTTTTTTAAGCCCGTATTTTTTAGGATAGAATGTAGGTGGGTTATATAGACGGAAATTGGCGACTTAAATAAACTTAGCGGACAATAGGGGTAACCACCTTCTGGATTGTCCTATGTTAAAAACCGCCTAAAACCTTAACTTGCACTGAAACCACTTTGGATGGTGCAATCATCAGATACAGAAAGTTTTAGTGCGGTCCGGTCGGGCGACATTACTGCTTATGAAATGATGTTTAAAACCTATTACCAACCCTTGTGCCGCTATGCCAACACCTTTTTGGGCGATGCCGAACAGGCAGAAGAAATCGTTCAGGGAACTTTCATTGGCATTTGGGAAAAGCGACAAGCCATTGACATCACCACTTCAGTTAAAGCTTACCTGTACCGCGCTGTTCGCAACGCCTGCCTGAATGAAATCAAGCATCTGAAAGTCAGGGCAATGTATGCCCAGGGAGAGCTTAGGACAGGCGAGCGCTATTATGAAGCATCTGATCAGAGCACCTTACGTGACGAACTGGAAACAAAAATTAAGGCAGCCATACAAAGTTTGCCTGAACAATGCCGCATCATATTTCAGCTAAGCCGGTTTGAAGAACTGAAGTACCAGGAAATAGCTGATCAAATGAACCTATCGGTGAAAACGGTAGAAAACCAGATGGGTAAAGCCTTGAAAATAATGCGCGAACAGTTGCAGGATTACCTGCCGCTGATCACCATACTAATGAACTGACTGTTAGATCCATGAGCCAACAGGAGCCATACGATATAGAAGATTTAATCGGTAAACACATTACCGGTGAAGCAACTGCTGAAGAAAAACAGGTGGTGTTGGAGTGGTGTGCCCTATCGGCTGACAATCAAAAATATGTTGACCACGCTCAACTCATATTTGATAAATCTCAATTAGAAGATGGTCATGTTTACGATGTGGTGGCAGCCTGGGAAAAGGTAAAAGATAAAATTGAGTCAGGCAGGATTCGAAAGCTACCCGTAATTAACCTGTGGCGTATTGCAGCCAGTCTTCTACTCATAAGTGTACTCTCCTATTTTCTGTATTGGCAATTTTTCACTGCTGAACAACTTCAATTAGCAAGCGAAGATGAAGTTATTACACAAGCCCTTGCCGACAACACAGAAATATCGTTGAATAAAAACAGCTCTGTTGATGTCACATATAACGAACGCAAAAAGACGGGCATCATCAAATTAACAGGAGAAGCTACCCTAACCATTGCGCCAGACAAGAAGGTGAATTGGGTTGTACAAACTGATGATGTCTTTATTCGCGACATTGGCACCACTTTTAACGTGAAGGCTTACCCTGAAACTGATTTCATAGAGGTTTCGGTACTAGAGGGTGAAGTTCAATTTTACACACAAACTGATGAGGGTATTCTTATTCAGGCAGGTGAGAAAGGATTGTACGATAAATCCACCAAACAATTCTCCAAAGCAGAAGCTGATCCAAACGTAATCTCCTACAAAACACTGTTGTTCACATTCAATGACATTGATTTAAAATCGGCTGTCGAACAGCTCAGTAGCGTGTATAATCGAAAGGTTATTGTTTCCGGAAATATTGAGAATTGCAGGCTAACCGTAGATTTTGCAAATGAAGATCTCGATACGATCTTATCGGTAATTGCCGAAACGCTTAATCTTACGGTTACCGACAACGGAAATGAGATTGTACTTACCGGTGATGGTTGTTTGTAAGAAACCTTATTCCCTATACTCCGTTAGCCTGATCATTCGTGTTGTGGTATGAGGTATTTTTTTGGCCTTCTCATCGTATTTAATGGCGTTCACGCCATGGCCCAGCAAGTTCCGGTGTTGGAGCGAACGGTAACACTTACCGCACAGGATGAACGGCTCGACTCCTTTTTAAAGAGACTATCGCACGAAGCGGGTTGCGTATTTTCCTACAGTGCATCTGCGTTGGATGTTCAGCGCAGCGTTACCTATCAATTCAACAATGAAACAACCCGCGAAATACTGGAAACTGTTTTTGAGGGTCAGGTCAGGATAAAACAAAAAGGTGTTTACGTTATTTTAACACCACTGCCAAAATCTTCGAGAGAAGTAGTGATTAGCGGATATGTGGTAGATGAAGCCTCAGGAGAAAAAGTAGAATCCGCAACAGTCTATAACCCGGTAACCCTCCGTTCAGTAACCACCGATCAATATGGCTATTTTGAATACGTTGTAAAAAAGCCAACACCGGATGACTACAAGCTGGTTATAAAAAAAGTTGATTATGTGGATACCGTAATTGTCGCACAGAAACAATCTTCGTTTCAAAAAATTTCTATCAAGATTGATAAAGAGAAGTTGAACAACGTGGGTGAAAGTATTGCGAGGCCTGCCGCTAAAGTCTGGGCATGGACAAAAAACTCTGTTGCCAGCATTAACCTGGGCAACGTGCGCGATACCATTCATCGCACATGGCAGGTCTCTTTTGTACCGTTCGTGGGCACCAACCGGAAACTAAGCGGTAGCGTTACCAACGATTGGTCGTTTAATATTTTAGGTGGCTATTCTGCCGGAACCAATAAAGCAGAATTTGGCGGAGTGTTTAACATCAATACCGGAAATGTAAAGTCTTTTCAGGCTGCTGGTGTGTTCAACCTTAATGGTGGCGAAACAAAAGGTGTTCAGTTGGGTGGCTTATTCAATCTGAATATTCAATCGGCCAGTGGAGTTCAGGCGGCAGGATTTACCAACCTAATCATGCGGTATGCACATGGCGCTCAACTTGCCGGTTTCCTGAACCTGGCCGCCAAACATACTGAAGGTGCGCAAGTTGCAGGTTTCGCCAACATAAGTAGATCCATTAGCGGTACACAGGTGGCTGGTTTTGTAAATGTTGCTCAGCATGTAAAGGGATCACAAATCGGGTTTCTCAATATTGCTGATAGTATACGCGGTGTGCCCGTAGGGTTTTTGAGCTTTGTTGCGAAGGGCTACCACACGCTTGAACTTGGAGCAGACGAAGTGATACCTGTCAATATTTCCTTCCGCACCGGTGTGCGTGCATTTTACAACATCATCTCTGTTGGCATGCGGCCTGAAAAATCTGATTCTGTCACCTGGTCGTTTGGTTATGGTGTGGGCACATCACCCCGAATCTTAAAAAAACTCTACCTGAATATTGAAGCAACTGCCAATCAGGTTAATAAAGGAAACGTAGAAGCCCTGAACCTTGTAAACCGAATTTATACCGGGCTGGATTTTCAAGTCGCACGTAAGTTTGCGCTTTATGCCGGGCCAACGCTTTCTATCCGGGTATATGACACCACCTTCAATCGACATCCGGAATTATTCACCTACTACACGCCAACAATTCAGTCTGAAAAGGCTTACCCTCAGGATGACCTGGCAACGCAGGTATGGTGGGGCTTCCGGGTAGGTGTACGATTTTTTTAGAAGATTTACTCAGCTCATAGGGGTAAATACCAAGCCAGTTGTCAGTAGAGCAAACTGACTTCAAACCCTTATGAAAATCCTAAAAAAGATCGTTGTAACCGTTTTCATTTTTACAGCAACCTGGCTAAACGCCCAAACCTTAACACAAACCCTTCGGGGAAAAATCATTGATCAGGTTACCCAAACACCACTGCCGGGCGCCACAGTTATGGTGCTGAATACTGATCCGTTGGTTGGTGCCACCACGGATGTTGATGGCGATTTTAAAATATTAAAATTACCCATCGGCACCTATACCATACGGGTAAGCTTCATCGGGTATAAAGATTTTGTTCTCCCCAATGTGGTCGTCAATTCAGGCAAAGAAGTGGTACTAAATATTCCCATTGAAGAGGATATTGTTCAAATGGATGAAATAGTCGTAACAGCCGTTGAAAAAGACCGGACTATTAATGAAATGGTGCTGGTGAGCGGAAGAACTTTTTCAGTTGAAGAAACAAGAAAATTTGCTGCAGCCATAAACGACCCGGCACGTATGGCCGCATCCTTTTCCGGTGTGGTGAGTACCGATGATGGCAACAATAACATCTCCATTCGGGGTAACAACCCCAATGGTCTTTTGTGGCGCATGGAAGGTATTGACATTCCCAACCCGAATCACTTTGTGTCACCGGGCGCTTCGGGTGGTGGCATCTCCATTCTCAGTTCGCAATTGCTGACGAATTCAGATTTTATGACAGGCGCTTTCGCTGCTGAATACGGGAATGCTTTATCGGGTGTGTTTGATTTAAGCTTACGCAAAGGAAACAACGAGAAAAGGGAACTGACTTTCCAGGCAGGCTTTTTGGGTGTTGATTTTGCCGCTGAAGGTCCAATTGCTAGAAATTACAAAGGCTCCTACCTGATAAATTACCGGTATTCAACCTTATCTATTCTATCAAAAGTGGGTGTGCCGCTCGGTGATTACATCACCAACTTTCAAGATCTTTCAGTAAACATTCACTTACCCACCGGGAAGAAAAGCGCCATAACCATTTTTGGCTTTGGTGGCTTGAGCGATCAGAAGAATGAAGCCAAAAAATATTCACTGGCATGGGAATATGATTACGAACGCTACAGTTCAAATTACTTTTCCAACACGGGCGCATTAGGTATTAAGCACGCGTATATGATGAATAAAAATAATTTTCTTCAAACAACGGTACTGGCATCAGGTAATGAACTTGGCGACATAACCTATAAACTTGATGATGATTACACCAATCAACGGTGGTACGATGGCAACTTCACCAATTCAAAAATTACCCTTAGTTCAGTTCTAAGTACAAAATTATCAGCACGGTATAGCATGCGTAATGGAATCTACCTGAACCAACTTAACTATAGCCTGAGACAGCAATCCTTTCACACCGATGTTAACCAATTCCTGACGGATATCAACTCGAAAGGCAATACACAAAGTATTCAAGCCTTTTCACAAGTAAACATCAAAGCATCTGAGCAATTGACAATCAATGGCGGTGTGCATTACCTGCAATTACTCTTAAATAATTCATTCTCTGTAGAACCACGGGTAAGTGCATCGTATGCACTGGATGAAGTACAACGATTCAATATTGGATATGGACTCCACAGCCAGGTTCAACCCTTAGGAACGTATTTTGGTGAGCATGAAGAAAACGGAGAAACCGTTAAGGCGAATAAAAACCTGGATTTAAGCAAGTCGCACCACTTTGTAGTAGGGTACGACCGTTCACTTAATCCATATTTGCGGATAAAAGTTGAAACATACTATCAGCACTTGTTTAATATTCCGATCAAGGCAGGTATAAATGAAACGTATTCTATTCTCAACCAGGAGTGGTCGTACGAAACAGCTCCGCTCGTAAATGATGGTAACGGTAAAAACTACGGGGTTGAGTTTACATTGGAGCAGTTCACCCATAATAACCTTTACTTCCTGTTGTCAACTTCAGTCTATAACTCTTTATACAAAACCAATGAAAACAAATGGCGAAATACACGCTTCAATGGAAATGCCAACATCACTTTTACTGGTGGGAAAGAGTTTATATTGAAGAAGGATCGTGTGTTGGGGATTAACCTCCGCAGTATTTACAGTGGCGGATTGCGAACTACCCCAATCAACCTGGAAGAATCCATCGCACGTGGTGAGACCGTGCACTATGATGAACGAGCCTTTGAAGATCAAAACCCTGCTTATTTCAGAACGGATTTACGAATGAGCTTAAAGCGTAACAAACCTAAATCAACGCACACGCTGGCCTTGGATATTCAAAACGTAACCAACCGGAAAAATATTTATGGAAAGTACTTTGAACCATTGAGTGGAGAAGTTACTACTGCCTACCAAACGCCCTTGATTCCGGTGTTGAGCTATAAGATTGAATTTTGATTTTAAAAAAAGACTTTAATCACAGAGATCACAAAGGATTGCACGGAGTTCACAGAGAATAACTTTGTGCTCTCTCCGCCTCCTCAGTGCCCTCTGTGGTTAATTTAAAACAGGTTAATTACACCCCTCACTATAATCACTTAACTCATAAATTTTTTTGTATTTGCTTTTGTCAAGCAGCCACTCCAGTGCTTTCTGTTTATCGGTTTGCTTTTCATAAAATGACTCAGCAATAGCATACCCGATATAATACCCCAGATCGTGCATACGACTACCCGCACTACTGCCATTGTAAAGCCAGGGTTTTAAATCGGTGCTCTTTTGTTTGACAGCCTCATTAAATTCATTTTGTATTTCACAGGCGTGGGCTTTACCATACTCATGAATATGCGAATTAATATTCAACCCGGTAACCAACTCCGTAACAAAATCTGCAACACCTTCATTCATTACCGAAACTAACAAATCTGTATTTCTACCTTTCTGCCGGGTATGCACCGCCTCATGCGCTACCATAGAAACAATATCACCAGTGTTTCCGATAATGCTGTTTAACCAGGGTGTTAGTTCATCTTTTACAACCTGTTTGTCAGCCGCAGCAATCTCCGATCCTATCAGAATTAAATTACCACTAGTGGTGCCACCCGTACGCAAGCATCCTATCGCAAAACAAACATCCGGAATTTTAAATGCAGGCAATTCACGTTCAAACTTTTTAAGAATTCCTTCAATCTCATTTTTCCGGTCAACAATGTTCTCTGTCAACGGCCTTACCGAATTCCAGAACTGAGGATATCTGCCAATAATCTTCACATACTCGGCTGCAGTAAACTTGCGGATGCGGATAAATGTTTTAAAGTGATTTGTTGCCTGGTCAATATATTCTGTTTGAATGATGGTTACACTATCCTCTTTCGATTGGGCAGTGTTTAATTTATCATAAGCCCTCCAGAAATTATTAATGTCAGTGGTGCTGATAGAAGAGTGCTGACCTAAACAAAAGCTGCTTACAATCAACAAGTACACAAATAAAAATATACAACGCTTAGTAGGCATAACGGATTTCTCTAAAGACAAAAGACTTAAGTTCTCCTTTTAGCAGTACACAGAGCTTGCCTTCTTCTGTAACACCTTTCACTATACCCTGTTGTGTTTGATGGTCAATAACAAATTCATGAAGTTCATCACGCCAATATAAATTTTCTTCATATGCTTGTTTCAATTTTTCCAATTCACCTGTCTTCAAGCGCAAATACCTGGCCTCTATCTTTTCTACCAAAACCGAAAAAACAGTATTTAAGTCAAACACTTCTTCACGCTCTAAATTCATTGAGGTTGCTTGCGGCATCGGAAAAAATCGTTGGTTTACGTTTAACCCAATCCCCACAACCGATCGGTCAATGCGTTGATTAACGATTTGGTTTTCGATAAGGATTCCACAAATCTTTTTATCGTTAACCATAATATCATTGGGCCATTTGATTTTAATCGTTTCATCCGGCAAAAAGTGCAGAAGACAATCGTACAGCCCTAATGAAACTGCCATACTGAGGTAAAACTGTTGGTGAAGGGTGATAAAATTCGGCTTCAGACCAATTGAAAAAGTAAGGTTCTTTCCCGGTTCGCTTACCCAGATACTACCCTGCTGCCCGCGGCCGGCCGTTTGGTGTTGGGTTACTACTACTATACCCTCAGTTGAACCCTTTTGCTGCATCAGGCGTTGAACTTCAAGGTTTGTAGAGTGACATTCTGGCACAAATACAAGATGCTGACCTATGAAAAGGGTGTTGGCAGGGATTTTATACAAGTAATTTGTTGTAATTTTGTTCGAAAACCGAAGATAGCTTAATGGCGAAAAAAAGAAAGGGTGTCAGTTCTGAAAAACTTTGTGACGCCATAGTAAAAGGAATGCAGGAAAAGAAAGCCCTCGACATCCTGATATTAGATCTCCGAAAAATAAAAAATGCCGTTGCCGATTTTTTTGTGATCTGCTCCGGTGGATCAGACAAGCAACTGGATGCCATTGCCGATTCTGTGGACGAGGAGGTGTTTAAGGCCCTGAAAGAAAATCCACGGCATGTGGAAGGTAAGAACAATAAAGAATGGGTATTACTCGACTACTTTGATGTTGTAGCCCATATCTTTCGCAACGATAAGCGGGAATTCTTTGCTTTGGAGAAACTATGGGGCGATGCCGATATAATTGAAATTGAAGATCCGGTAATAACCAAATAAACCGGATCGCGTTAATGAAGTGAACTTTTTGAACCGAGAACGAGATGTCTGACAAACGAGATAATAAAATACTCCCCCCCAAAGCACCTAAAGGAGGAAACTACCAGTTGTGGGTAATTCTGGCTACCGTAGCCATCATTATGGCAGTGATGTATTTCAATACATCCAATACCCTGAAGGAAAAAGATCTTAGGGAATTAAAAACCATGATCGAAAGCCGCGATGTGCGCAGTATAATTTTAATTAAGGATAAGGAAATTGTAGAAGTTACCCTGTCTTCAAGTGCACTGCAGAATGCCAAATATAAAGAAGACATTCAAGGACCTATGGGCCAAAATAATGCAGGGCCTCATTACAAGGTGAAGATCATTTCAGTCGATAATTTCGATCGCTGGTACAACGAACTTGTAAGCAAAATTCCCGAATCGGAACGTCCGGAATACCGGGCTGAAACCCGGGTTGATTATTTCAACATGTTTTTCAGCTGGGGATTCCTTTTCCTGTTGCTATTTGGTTTTTGGATGCTCATGCGCAGGATGACCGGTGGTGGTGGACCAGGCGGCCAGATCTTTAACATTGGAAAATCAAAAGCTGCTCTGTTCGATGCGGAAAACAAAGTAAAAATAACCTTTGAAGATGTAGCTGGCCTGGAAGAAGCAAAAGAAGAAATTCGCGAGATCGTTGAATTTTTAAAGAGTCCGTCAAAGTTCACCAAGCTTGGTGGTAAAATTCCAAAAGGTGCACTATTGGTAGGCCCTCCGGGTACCGGTAAAACCTTATTGGCAAAAGCCGTTGCCGGTGAGGCAGCTGTGCCGTTCTTCTCCCTTTCAGGTTCTGATTTCGTAGAAATGTTTGTGGGGGTGGGGGCTGCCCGTGTTCGCGACTTGTTTAAACAAGCCAAAGAGAAAGCCCCGTGTATTGTTTTTATTGATGAAATCGATGCAATAGGTCGTTCACGCGGCCGCGGACAAATGCCGGGCGCCAACGATGAACGTGAAAATACTTTAAACTCATTATTAGTAGAGATGGATGGTTTCGCCACCGATTCAGGGGTGATCATCCTTGCTGCTACCAACAGACCAGACGTACTAGACTCAGCCCTTTTACGCCCCGGTCGTTTCGACAGGCAGATCAGTATTGATAAGCCGGATGTTGTAGGTCGTGAAGCAATCTTTAAAGTGCACTTGAAGCCCATCAAAACAGATGCTTCGGTTGATGTAAAGAAACTATCAGCCCAAACGCCTGGTTTTGCCGGTGCCGAAATTGCCAACGTATGTAATGAAGCAGCACTAATTGCTGCCCGGAGAGATAAGAAGGCTGTGGATATGCAGGATTTTCAGGACGCCATCGATCGCGTTATTGGTGGCTTGGAAAAGAAAACAAAAATTATCTCACCGGAAGAGAAAAGAATTGTTGCCTACCACGAAGCGGGGCATGCCGTGGCCGGATGGTTTCTGGAACATGCCGATCCGTTGGTGAAGGTAAGTATTGTACCACGGGGGGTTGCTGCATTAGGCTATGCTCAATACCTGCCGAAAGAACAATTCCTGTATCAGACGGAGCAACTGATGGATGAAATGTGCATGGCGTTTGGTGGCCGTGCAGCTGAAGACATTACGTTTGGAAAAATTTCAACCGGTGCCTTAAGTGACCTTGAACGGATTACTAAAATGGCGTACAGCATGGTAACCATTTATGGTATGAACCCGGAAATCGGAAACATGTCGTTCTACGACTCAAAAGCTTCTGATTACGCTTTTCAAAAACCCTATTCCGATAATACCGCACAACGGATTGACGAAGAAGTAAAGAAGATCATTGATGAGTGTTACAAACGCACTAAAGATTTACTAAGCCATCATCGTGAACACCTTGAGGTAATTGCAAAAGAACTGCTCGAGAAAGAAATTTTATTCCAGGCCGACCTGGAAAGGCTTATTGGAAAACGTCCATTTGAAAAACCGACTACTTACCAGCAATTTACGAATGGCAGCATGGATAAAAAACCAGCAGAAACTGAACCGGTAGCGAATGCGCCCGTGGCAGAACAGGAAAAACTGGAAGAAGAAGCAAAACCGGCTGAAAAACAATAAGTATCACTGGTAGATCAGTAAGACAGCCAATTGTCATGCCGGCCCACGAGCTTGCCTACCGGCAAGCAGGCCGGCATCTCAGTTTATTGTTATGGGATCGCGGGTCAACGCCCGCGATGACTCAGGTTTCTTAAAGATGCCTGAGTTTTTTATTTTTAGTACGGTGGTTTACACCAACACACTATGATGCAGGAACTTTCGCTTGGAAATAAAAAGATATTCTTCGCCTCCGATTTTCATTTGGGCGTTCCTGACCATGCTTCCAGCGTTGCCCGCGAAAAGCGTATAACAGCCTGGCTTGATCAAATCAAACATGAAGCCCACAGTATTTATTTACTGGGCGACATTTTTGATTTCTGGTTTGAGTACAAACACGCCATTCCCAAAGGCTTTATTCGCTTGCAGGGTAAACTGGCAGAGTTGCGCGATGCCGGAATTCCCATCATCTTCTTCACCGGCAATCACGACATGTGGATGTTTGATTACTTCCAAAAGGAATTGGGTATTCCCATTTATCGGAAACCGATAGTGTTGAGGTGTAATCAACAAAAACTCATGATTGGCCACGGTGATGGCCTGGGACCAGGAGATACATCCTACAAAATCCTGAAAAAGTTCTTTAACAGCAAAGTGTGCCAGTGGCTGTTTGCACGCATCCATCCCAATCTTGGCATAGGCATTGCACAAGTCTGGTCGCGTAAAAGCAGAATAAGCAACACCAAACGGGAAGAAAAATTTGAGGGGGAAGAAAATGAGTTTCTGCTAACCTATTGCAAAGAACTGGAAAAGAATGTTCACCACGATTTTTACATTTTCGGCCATCGGCACTTACCACTCGATTTACACGTGGGTGAAAAAAGTCGCTACATTAACCTGGGCGAATGGGTTCATTTCAATACCTATGCTGTTTACGATGGTGAGACAGTTAGTCTTAAAACTTTTCAGTCTTAACATGAGGGTACTTTTTCTTTTGTTGCTCCTCACGTCAATTTCTAAAGCACAGGTCAAGCCACTTACGGTACTTAAATTTGACAAAGCGGTTGAATATGCTTTCGTGGATCGGCCAGGAGATTTATACATTCAATTTGAAAACGGGAGTATCCGTAAGTATGATACTCAGGGCAAAATCATAAACGAAACATCACCCGCTGAAAAAGTTACGTTGTTTGAGCCACGTGATGGATCACGCGCCTTTAGTTATCACCGTAAAGGACAATGGTACAGCTTTGCCTTATTTGGTTCTTTTAATAAAGAAATTATCCCTGAGGAATTTGCCATCGAGCCGTGGTTGGTTTGTTCATCAGGTGATAAGAATTTATGGGTAGTGGATGCAGCCGATTTTAGCATAAAAAAAATCAATACCGGTAAGGGAACAATTGATGTGGAGGTTTTGCTGTCGCGGGATTTGCATAAGAGTAAAGAAGATCTGATTATGATCCGTGAGTACCAGAACTTTTTATTTATCCATAATAAAAATGAAGGCATTGAAATTCATAATGCCATCGGCAAGCGAGTAAAAATTATCCCCGGAAAGGATATTGAATACTTCAATTTTTTAGGTGAAGAACTTTACTACCTCCAAAATAAGAAGCTCATCTTTTACGACTTATATGATACCAGCATCCGCGCCCTGGACGTAGAAGACAACGTGAAGTTTCTGCTCATAACAGACGAACGGATGTTCAAGCTATACGCGGATAAAGCCGAGATATTCGCTCAAAATCCCTAAACCTTAGTTCATAATCGGACGAAAAAAGTGTTCATTATTGAACATCTTTGTACATTGGAGAACACCGTAAACGCGGTTAAGGCCTTGAATTCAACTAAATGTATTCTGGCACATATTTTCCATAGTAAGCACTCACTATAAATCTGAACCATGTCAACTGAAAGCACACGCCAGCCCGAAAAACAAGGAAAAATTCTGATGATTGATGACGATGAAGATGTTTTGCTGGCCGCCAAAATGCTGCTCAAAAAACAAAATCACCATGTTATCATTGAAAAGAATCCGAACAAGATTCCCTTTCTGCTGAATAACGATACCTACGATGTAATTCTGCTGGATATGAACTTCAGCAAAGACATTACCAGTGGTAAAGAGGGGTTTTACTGGTTGGAAAAAATTTTAGAAAAAGATCCAACCGCAGTGGTTATTTTAATTACTGCCTTTGGCGATGTGGAGATGGCCGTACGAGCCTTGAAACAAGGTGCTACCGACTTCATTTTAAAACCTTGGCAAAACGAAAAACTGATTGCTACCATTTCTACTGCCATCCGTCTTAAGCAATCGTACAACGAAGTGGATAAACTTCGAAAGGCGAAGGAAATGCTGGAGGAACAAATCGGTAAACCTTTCGGTGAAATCATTGGCGAAAGTTCTGCTATTAAAGAAGTGTTCTCCATGATTGACAAAGTAGCCAGAACGGATGCCAATATTTTAATATTGGGAGAGAACGGAACCGGGAAAGAATTAATTGCCCGGGCTATTCACCAACGATCACTACGAAAAGACAACAGTTTTGTATCCGTTGATATGGGTGCCATCACGGAAACACTTTTTGAAAGCGAGTTGTTCGGTCATAAAAAAGGAGCCTTTACCGATGCAAGGGAAGACAGGCCCGGAAGATTTGAACTGGCTAATGGTGGAACTTTATTTCTTGATGAAATCGGAAACCTGAGCATGGCGCTGCAAAGCAAGTTGCTCAGCGCATTACAATCCCGACAGGTAACACGTGTGGGCTCCAACCAGGCCATACCAGTTGATATACGCCTGATTTGTGCCACCAACATGCCGCTTCATCAAATGGTAGAAGCCGGAACCTTTCGGCAGGATTTACTATACCGGATCAATACGGTTGAAATAAAAGTACCACCCCTGTCGGATCGCGTAGAAGATATTGCCTTGCTGGCACAACATTATCTTGAATACTATTCACGCAAATACCACAAGCAGGTAACTACCATTTCCAGCAATGCCATGGATAAACTTAAACGTTATGCGTGGCCTGGAAATATTCGTGAATTACAGCACGCTATTGAACGGGCTGTTATCATGACAGATTCTCCTTCACTTCAGGAGAGCGACTTTCTGTTTAGCCGGCCGGTTTCTTCGCTTTCGGCAGAAACCCTGAACCTGGATGAAGTTGAAAAAGCAGCCATTACCAAAGCCCTGAATTTGCACAGCGGAAATATTTCAAAAGCCGCTGATGAATTGGGATTAACCCGGGCTTCACTGTACAGAAGAATGGAAAAGTATGGACTATAGGTTCAACTGGAAATCACCGGTTGTTCCCCGGATATTTTTTCTGGCGATAAGCATATTGGCCTTTGGCTACTTTATGTTTGATCGCGGAAGTTATATCGTGGCCATAACCTTCCTGGGCATTACTATATTTCAAATTAAGCAACTGATTGACCTGGTTGATCAATCAAACAAAGATATAGCCTCATTTTTAGACTCCGTTAGCTTTGATGATTTTTCAGCCTCTTTTAAAACCGACAGCAAAGACCCCTATGTGCAACGTTTCCATGATGAACTGAATGAAGCGCTTGCCAAACTGAGAAACTCCCGACAGGAAAAAGATACCGAATATCTTTTCTATAAAAATATTGTAATGCACGTGGGTATAGGTTTGGTCATATTCAATGAACAAACAGGAAAAATTGAAATTATCAATAGCGCTGCCCGCAAACTTTTGAAGGTAACAAAGGCTGAAGTACTTGATGACCTGAAAGAAATTGACGGCAACCTGGTTCAGGTATTTCAGAAACTAAAAACCGGTGGACGTGAGTTAATACGGCTGAAAATCGGAGAAGATATTTTTCAACTTTCCATATACGCCATTGAGCTTACCATGCGTGGCGAAAATATGAAACTCATTTCACTGCAAAATATTCAAAGCGAACTGGAAGAAAAGGAAATGGAAGCTTGGCAAAACCTGGTGCGCGTATTGACACATGAAATTATGAATTCGGTTACACCCATTTCGTCATTGGCGGGCACCATGGAAGATGAAATTCGTGATCACGTTAACGCCAAGGAGGATAAGCCGCTGCAGAAAGAACAGATTGCCGACATTCACCTTTCGCTTCAAACCATCAGCAAACGAAGTGAAAACCTGATTCAATTTGTGAAGGAATTCAGAAGTTTGACTCACATTCCAAAGCCACGACTACAATCATTTTTAGTCTGCACCTTGTTGGATGAAATTGCCATACTTCACAAAAAAGAGTTAAACGAAAAAAATATCAAATTAATCATTGAGTTGGATCCGCCCGACTTAACCATTCTGGCCGATCGGGGTTTGGTTGAGCAAGTGCTTATTAACCTGGTGAAAAATGCCAGCCAGGCATTTGAAGAGCAGGAAAGTAAACAAATAATCATTCGGGGTTATTTCAATGATAAAATGCGGCCGGTAATTGCTGTAAAAGATAACGGCACAGGCATTGATCCCGAAGCGCTGGAAAAGATATTCATCCCCTTCTTTACCACTAAGAAAACAGGTTCAGGAATTGGCTTGAGTTTATCACGGCAGATCATGCGGCAGCACCAGGGATCGCTAACTGTAAAATCAACTGTTGGCGAAGGTACTGAGTTTTTTATGCGGTTTTAAGCGCTTTTAAGTTTACACTCACCCCCTTCCTTTAATTGGTTCGGATTTAATACATTTACAAAATTTTTTACACGCTATGTCTGAAGTATCTGAAAAAGTTGCCAGTATTCTTATTGATAAACTGGGTATTGCAGAGTCCGAAATAAATCCTGATGCTAATTTGGTGAAAGACCTGGGTATTGATTCCCTTGACTACGCGGAGATTGTTATGGATTTCGAACAAACCTTTGATATTCGCATACCAGATGATGATGCTGAAAAACTGGCAACCATAGGGGCAGCCGTAAAGTATATTGAGGACAAACTCAAGGAAAAGAAGTAACTCCGGCTTCTTCCTACTGATTATTCCCTTCCGATTCGAAGTAATTGCAGAGGCGCTTCATTTCATTAGCCATCTCTTGTCGCAACGGTTGAAAGGAATCCTGACCCGGATAATTTATTATACACCAACCGTTTTGTTCTTCATACCAACGAACCAAAAACTTTTTATCCTGTTTTAGCAAAATATCCATCTCATAAATTTCTTCCTCATGCTTGTCGAGTAAGCCTGTAAACTGAAGAAGAATATGATCTCTTTTATAGAGTTCACCCTTCACACAATCGATACCGCTCAGTTTCATCAGTAACCTGGCTTCCTTATTCCAGGCTTTGAACTTGAACGTTCTGGGCTGAAATTCTTTCATTCGGCAATTTTTAGTAATGTTGGCTTGTGAACGAATTTAAGAAGCTATTATTCATTATCAATAAATATTCAGGCAAAGGATTTCAACCTCACGTTGAAGGTAGAATTTTAGATGCTTGTGAAAAGAATGATGTGGAGTGCACCATTGAATTTACCAAAAGCCGTGGGCATGCTACCGAACTGGCTAAAAACGGAATCGGAAAATATGATGCCATTATTGCTGTGGGTGGCGATGGCACCGTGAATGAAGTTGCTCAGGGATTGGTTGATTCCGATCAACCCATGGGAATTATACCGAAGGGATCAGGCAATGGACTGGCACGCCACCTTCAAATCCCCCTGAAGTTGTCTCGATCGGTTCAAACACTTTTCAAAAGTGAAATTCAAACCATGGATACCTTTCTCATGAATGGAAAACTCTCGGTTAATGTATCGGGCATTGGGTTTGATGGGCATGTAGCAAACTTATTTGGAAAAAATAAAAAGCGTGGATTTTGGGGATATGCCAAACTGGTAATACGTGAATACGTTCGTTTTAAAGAGTTCGACACCGATTTCATGTATAGTAATCAGGCACACACTTTCAAAAATAATTTTATTGTGGCTATTGCCAATTCATCACAATATGGCAACAATGCCCGAGTTTCACCACAGGCTTCTGTTACCGATCAACTGCTTCATGTCGCCCGAATTAAAAAAGTTGCTTTTCATCGTGGCTTTCGATTCGCTTTTCTGATGTTTACCCGCAAACTCCGCGACAACGATCTGTATGAATCCTTTACTTTGAAAGATGGTGTCATTACAACTGCACAACCTGTAGCCTACCACATTGACGGTGAGCCATGCGGAACAGAAAATGAATTTTGCATTGTGCTCAAACCCTCATCCTTGAAAATTCTGACACCGCTTAAGCAGAATAACAAGTCACGCATATAGCTTAAAGGATAGCTCTGCAAATTTTTACACAAACGGCTTTACCACTTTTATTGCTGATCCGTTAACATTACCGTAACCAAAATCAAAGTTTATGATTAAAAAATTACTTATGGTGTGCGCATTGGCCGTTTACGGTCAGTTTGCTGTATCGCAAGGTATTACACTTCCTCCCAGTGGCGATAATCAAAAGTCGAGTGTAAGTCAGTGGATCGGGCTCGTAAAAGTTACCATTGATTACAATAGTCCTGATGTACACGGTCCAAATGGTGAAGACCGTAAAGGTAAAATCTGGGGAGAGGTAGTTCATTATGGCTTTATCGATCAGGGATTTGGCACTTCCAAAGCCGCGCCCTGGCGAGCCGGTGCAAATGAAAACACTACCATTTCCTTTTCACACGCTGTAAAAATCGAAGGTCAGGATGTGAATGCGGGTACGTATGGACTTTTCCTTGCCGTTGAAAAAGAAGGCCCTTGGACTTGGATACTCTCCAAAGATGCCAGCAGTTGGGGAAGTTACTTCTACAATCCGGAATCAGATGTTGTGCGTGTAAAAGTTACACCACAGGATTGTGAATACACTGAATGGCTCACGTACAGTTTCGATGATCGGCAGCGTAGCTCTGCTGTTGCCTATTTACAATGGGAAAACAAGCGTGCTGGCTTTAAAATTGAAGTACCCAACACCAATGAACTTTACGCAACCAAAATGCGCGATGATATGCGGGGTACTACAGCAGGCTTTCAACAACAACCCTATCTGAACGCTGCAAGTTTCTGTGCACAAAACAAAGTGAACCTGGATGAAGCGCTGGTGTGGGCTGAACTAGCAATCCGTGATCCATTTTTTGGTCAGGAGAATTTCAATGCTCTTTCTGTAAAAGCTCAAGTGCTTACAGCCATGGGGCGTGATGCAGATGCAGAAAATACCATGGATAAAGCTATTGCCCATCCAACGGCATCTGTAAACGCGGTTCATCAGTATGCCAGAACATTGTTGGTTTCCGGGAAAACACAGAAAGCCATGGAGGTGTTTAAACTAAATGCCAAAACTCATCCAGAAGAAAAATTCACAACAAATGTTGGATTAGCCCGTGGTTACACAGCGCTAGGCGATAAGAAAAATGCAATTAAGTATTGGGAACTGGCGATTAAAAACATTCCGGAGAATCAAAAACAAAACCTTCCCTTCTACGAAGGGGAATTGAAAAAACTAAAAGGCTAATTTGATTTATTTAATAAAGTCCTTCATCTGAAAAACGGATGAAGGACTTTCAATTTCAGAGTTCTCGATTAAAGTGACTACTGCGCTGTTATTGAAACAGGACCTGGTGTGCTGTTACCGGTATCAATAATATAGCGCCAGCTCCCATCACTTTTGCGGTTCCATACCGAAACATAATTACCGTAATACACCGTATCGCGCAAGCCATCAATTGTTTTTGTGTGAAGCTCATAGCCACCAAACGTGTAGCCGAGGTTTCCGCTTGCTTCTGCTCGAAGCGGGTACCAAACCAGCCTTTCGTTTCCGGGAGGATTTTCTTCATACCATTTCATTAATGCAAACTTGCCAACAACAGGTTGTTTACCTTCAGCAGGTTTAATTACCTTTTCGTCAGCATAGTAAATAAATGCTTCGGCAATGCCTTTTTCACCGGCCATTATATTGAAATCCTTATCGGTCTGAATCAATGAGTCACGCAATTCAGTAGTATTTAATTCACCTTTGCAGGAGTATAGAAAGAAGATTACCAAAAGAGCAGAAATAAAGAATCTCATGAAGCGGATGGTCTTATCTAAAATTGAATGTACAGGATTGTAACGATATTCAAAAATTATTGTAAGTATCAGCTTCCATTGCTGAAATTGGCGTCATTGCGATCCGCCACAGGCGGATAAGAAATCCCAATCTTATCATGTAATCACGAGATTGCTTCGGTCGTACCTCCCTCGCAATATCGTCAACTTAATACTTTAGGAGTCGTTACGGATACGCATAAAAATTATTTCAGTATTCATGCCATTGGCTTTTGTGACTTTCCCAAAACCTTCGGATTATTAGGCAAAGATTAGCCCTTTGCTTTCGGATGATGAAATACGCCACGAGTACACCATCCTCGAAAAATCGAGAAAGGATCCACGGGCGTTCGGAGAACTGTATGAAAAGTATTTCGACAAAATCTTCAACTTCATCTACCGCCAAACCGATGACGAAGACCTGACAGCCGACCTGTGTTCACAAGCCTTTTTAAACGCCCTGAACAACGTAAATCGGTTTGAATTTCGGGGTGTGCCTGTGTCGGCCTGGTTGTACCGCATTGCCGCCAATGAAGTAAACAAGCACTACCGGAAGCAAAAAGCAACTCGTGTGTTCAGCATTGAAGAAATTCGTGTTAAGGAATTAGTGGAAATGGGATCCGATGGTCCGGATGAAGAACTGGTGCAACGCATGATCGGCTATTTAAAAGAATTACCCACAGAAATGCTGGAAGTACTAGAGCTGCGGTTTTTCGAAGACAAAGACTTTAAAGAAATTGCCTACATTCTTAACATTACCGAAAGCGGGGCAAAAATGCGCACCTACCGTGCATTGGACAGACTACGGAAAAACTTTAAATTAAGTATCAAGTACGATGGGAAGAAATGAAATACGGCTGCGGAGGAATATGATGAGTACGGGAAGAATTGCGCGACACCGTAATTATTCCGAGCTCATGCGTCAGCACGATCGTGATACGCGGCTGAAACGTATTCTTCGCGTATTTACGTATTTCCTCATTGTATTATTTCTGCTGATCATTCTGATTATCGTTATGCGTTGGGAAACGAAACAAACAGAGAAATCAACTAAAAACACTTCTACCGAAATTTTTCATTTACACAACAGTGACTTTAGTACCCATATGTGATTACGAAGGTGTATCAAAACACCTGACCTATGGAACCCAAGAAAACCCCAGCGAAAGATGTACACCGTTATTCCAGACATTTCTTCCTGATTGGTATTTGCATCAGTACCGTGTTGGCTATTATGGCCTTTGAATGGAGAAGCCGGATTCAATCTCCCACTCCTCCACCTGACCTACCGGGAGAATTGACTTACACCCCTTATGATATGCCTGTAGTTATTGTTGAGGCAGCGGAAATACCAAAACGCAAAGAAATAAAGGTTATTGATCTGAGTAAAATTCAAGTAGCTGAAACTGAAGACGTAACTGTTGATGACATAATCATTGAAACCATTGCAGAGGCTCCTGCAGGATCAATACATATTGATGTACCACTTGAAACCCCAATCGATACCTTTCTTATTGTAGAAAAAATGCCAGAACCCATTGGCGGATTTGATGCTTTCTACAAACACCTGGGTAAATCTGTTAAATACCCTACCGTTGCCAAACGCACGGGTACTGAAGGAAAAGTTTTTGTTGAGTTTGTTATCAATGAATTTGGTGAGCCGGTAAACTTTAAAGTTGTAAAAGGAATCGGCAGCGGGTGCGATGAAGAAGCCATTCGTGTACTGAAACTTGTTCGATGGGAACCGGGTAAACAACGTGGTAAACCTGTTGCCGTGAGAAAAGTATTACCCGTTCATTTCAAATTAAACTAGGCCCTAAATTCGTCCTAAGGAAACTCTGGCGCCACGGTATTGTTAGGTAAAGATTTATCCAATAAATGAAGGATCAAAAGTAAATCTACATCAAACGCAGGAAAGACCGCTAACTACCCTTACCTTTCAGGATAATATCCTCATTCATGGACCAATCCTTCTTCATTATTCTAGGCGTTTCGTTAATAGCCGCTTTTATTTTATTTACTTACGTTGTTCCAGTTAGTCTGTGGATTACGGCCATATTCTCAGGCGTAAGAATTGGTTTGGTGGATATGGTGTTTATGCGCTTCCGGAAAGTGCCGCCCGCCCTTATCGTGCAATCGTTGATCCTGGCTACCAAGGCGGGTATAAAAGGAATTACCTCTAATCAACTGGAGACGCATTACCTGGCAAAAGGCCACTTACAGCAGGTTATCAAAGCCTTGATTGTTGCCGATAAAGCCAACCTGAACATGAATTTTAAGGAAGCTACTGCGATAGACCTGGCAGGACGTGATGTGTTAAAGGCTGTTCAACTATCGGTTACACCTTACGTGATTGCCGTACCGGCTATTATGGGTGTCTCGGTGGAAGGGATTCAATTGGTGGCTGTGGCTCGCGTAACGGTACGCGCCAATATTCGTCAGTTAGTGGGTGGGTCGGGAGAAGAAACAATAATTGCCCGTGTAGGCCAGGGAATTATTTCAGCCATTGGTAAAGCGCCAAGTTACAAGGACGTGCTCAGTAATCCCGACAGTATCTCAAAAGAAGTACTCGGGAACGGACTTGATGCTGGCACCGCTTACGAGATTCTATCTATTGATATTGCTGACATTGACATTGGAAAAAACATCGGGGCTTTGCTGCAAATTGATCAAGCCAATGCTGACTTAAATATTGCGAAAGCAAAAGCTGAGGAACGCAGAGCTATGGCTGTTGCCTTGGAGCAGGAAATGGTTGCCCGAACGCAGGAAGCACGCGCCAAGGTCATTCTGGAAGAAGTGAAAATTCCTGCCGCTATATCCGGGGCTTTCAGAAACAGAAAACTCTTTAACTAATTTTCCGACACTCAACGAGCCAATCCCACGGATAGGGATCTTTCATCCATGCGGGTGGAGAATCAAATTCCGTATTCCAATCGTACTCAACTTTTTCGAGTGTTGTAATCTGTAAACCAGCCTGCTTCAATAACACCTCAAGCTCAGGTTGCGCATAATGCTTTGTGGGTACACCGTTGATGTGCATAATGCCGCGAACCAGATCGCGCTTGCTCGCTTTGAAATAGGCGAACTCAGTTGCAGGTATATCATTAACTCCTACTCCTTCCTTTTCATACATGCGGATTAATTGCCAGGATGAATAAAATATAGACTCAAAAGAAGGGATAACAATTACAGCATGTCCTCTATGCTTCAGCGCTTTTTGAATATTGGTAAACATCACCAGGTTCTTTTCTACTTCCGGCAGCATAATCACATTGCAGCAAAAAGCAAACTCAGCTGGTAGGAGTTTTAAATTCTTTTTCGACAAATCAGCACGCTTAAAAGAAATATTGCTGAAGGGACGCCTTCTGGCAGTAGCCAGGCATTCGGCAGAAATATCAAGCGCGAGGATTTCTTTAAACAGAGGGGCCAGATAAGGAAACGCCTTCCCTACCCCGCAACCAAAATCGATAGCGCGATGATCCTTGTTAGCATGCTTCTTGAAATAGCGTGGAAGAATTCTATTCTTATCGCTGTTAAATACATCAAAAATTTCATCTTCATAACTGGGGGCAATGGTGTTCCAATGCTTTTCCTGATCCATCGGTAATGGGATTAATGAACGTTAAGGTCAAAAATATACTAATTAGTAGAATTGGCGCAAAGTTGTGTGGAGGTGAGCACAACTTGCTAATCTCTACTTATACCAAAATAAAAAATCCCGGCCATCGTTCGATAACCGGGATTTACTTGTGCACTCGCAGGGATTCAAACCCCGAACCTTCTGATCCGTAGTCAGATGCTCTATTCAGTTGAGCTACGAGTGCAGGCCCAAAATTGGATTGCAAATGTAAATAATAAATTCAACCGGCAAAAAACAGTTTTTGCCTCACCAAACAAAAAACCTATTTTTGACCCCTTATTAAACCCTTGGAAACGTGATCTATAGAAAACTATCCCTTATTGTTCTCCTTGCAGGCATAATTCAGTCCGGTTTTTGCCAATCAACCATCGAATCAACTGAAAAAGTGAGGAAAGGAAGACCTGATATACCGGGTACATTTTTAGTGGACTTTGGATTTAACATTCCATTTGGTGAAGCGGGTAATTTCAATACCAACTTCTGGGGAAGCAGAACCTTGAATCTTTATTACCAATCGGATAAGCGGATTGGCAGCAGCAAGTTCAGTGTACACCCTGGTGTGGGGTTTGGTCTTGAGCGTTATAAATTCAGTGATAACGCCACCTTGCAGTACAAAGCCGGACCCGGTGGAGCCTTTGACTCGGTGGTTTTCGTACCCGCTGCCTCGCGATTTACGCAAGCCAGTGAGATTAAAAAATCCATGCTGATCATGAATAATTTCGATATTCTCCTGGACTTGCGCTTTACGGTTAATCCAAACGATCCGAACCGGAGTTTTAAAGTTTCCGTTGGTTTGAAGGGTGGCTTTATGTATGATTCCTTCACCAAGATCAAATACCGGGAAAACAGCGAAACAAAAAAATTAAAAGACAAGCAGGACTGGCAATTGAATCAATTCCGTTATGGTGCTACGCTGCGAATCGGGGTTGGGAATTTCAACGCCTTTGCATATTACAGTTTATCACCTATTTTCCAGAGCGGAGAAGCACCTAAGGGTACCGAATTAAACAACTTTACTGCGGGCATTTCAATTGCGGCCTTTTAATTTCATTTTCCTGTAAACACAGGTTTTCTTTTTTCAAGAAAGGCACTTACACCTTCGCGGTAATCGTTTGAGGTGCCGGCAATTTCCTGGCAGTATGCTTCGTATTCGAGCATATCGTTGAGTGATGTGCTGGTTGATTTGTTCAGCATCTTTTTGATAATGCCGATGGATTTTGTCGGAGCTTTGGCATAATAATCCGTGTACGATTTCACAGCTTCGTCAAGCTGAGTCATGGGAACTACTTTATTGATCAGGCCAATCGACAGTGCTTCCGTAGCGCCTACACGCGATCCCGTACTACACATTTCAAAGGCCTTTACCGTACCCACCATGCGCGGTAGGAAATAGGAAGAACCTGAATCAGGAACCAGGCCAATATTAATGAACACTTCTATAAACGTAGCTTCTTCAGCCGCTACAATTACATCGCACGCAAGTGCCAGCGAACAACCTGCACCAGCCGCCACACCATTAACGCGACCAATAATAGGTTTAGGCAATTCCCGCATGGCGCGAATAATAGGGTTATAGCGCTTGTGCAGCGATTGAAGAAACGAACGCTTTTGATTGCCGGAAGCTGCTTTTAAATCCTGACCGGAACAAAACGCTTTCCCTTCACCGGTTAATACCACTACCCTGACCTGGTCATCTTTGGCCACAGTCTTCAGCGCATCCTGAAGTTCGAAGGTGATTTCATCGTTCAGTGCATTGTATACCTCCGGACGATTTAGGGTTATGAAAGCAATGCCTTCGTTAACAGTGTATTTTAAAAATTGAAAAGTACTCATGATGTTTTACTTTATTCAGAACAATATTAACATACCAAAAAAACCGATGGAAAAACCTGCTACAGAACCAACCAGTACCTCACGCGGTGTATGTGCATTGAGTTGCAGGCGGGCAGACATAACTACTCCTGCAATTACCAAGGCTAGCAGCGTTGCAAAAAATATAGCAGGGTCATCAATTACCTTATTTAACGGAAACAAAATACCAATAACCCCCCAAATACCCAGACTATGAATACTGGCTTTGTAGAAAAATGTTATCAGTAGAGCAAACAACACAAAGGCATCAATAATCAGGATGAGGTTAAATACATTATCTCCAAAACTGATTTTAAATTTTGCTGACAACATATACGTGAATACGGCATACAATAACCCGATCATGAGGAAGGGTTTAATCCGTTCACCACGTTCTTCCATCGTCATATCCTTGACAACACCCAACAATCGGAACATTCCAATATTTACGGCAGGCAACAAGAAGGTCATCAAAAACAAAAGAAAAATAAATGTGTTGATGGACTGAACGAATGGATAAAGCAAAGCTGGAGATACAAAGGCCAACAAAGTAAACAGGTAGGTGGCCATCAGCAAAGGATGAAAAATAACAGAAACAAAATACGCCAGCTTATTCACGTTACATTTCCTTTCGTAACCGTGCCACCGGAATATTCAATTGTTCACGATACTTGGCTACCGTTCTTCGGGCAATGTTATATCCCTTTTCGTTAAGGATAGTTTCCAACTTATCATCTGAATAAGGTTTGTTCTTGTCCTCGCCCTCAATAATGTCTTTAATAATTTGCTTTACTTCACGGCTGCTTACTTCCTCGCCCGAGTCTGTTGAAATCCCTTCCGAAAAAAAGTATTTCAATTGGTAAATCCCAAAATCGGTTTGAACGGCTTTGCTGCTGGCCACCCGTGAAACCGTAGAGATATCCATATTAATCATCTGTGCAATGTCTTTCAAAATCATAGGCCGGAGTTTTGTCTCATCTCCTTCCTGAAAGAACTCGTACTGAAAATCAACAATAGCTTTCATGGTTTTGAGCAATGTTTGCTGGCGCTGTTTAATAGCATCAATAAACCACTTGGCCGCATCCAACTTTTGTTTCACAAAGGTTACTGCCTCTTTCAATTTTTTATCTTTCTTATTGCCTTTGTCGTAAGCCTTAAACATGTCGGTATAGGAACGGCTAATACGCAACTCAGGTGCATTGCGCGAATTCAGGGCCAGCTCTAACTTTCCATTGTTATTGGTCAGAATGAAATCAGGAATAATAACTTGATTTTTTACCATACCGGAAGAGCTTCCGCTTCCTGGCTTCGGATTTAACCGGATTATGAGCTCAACCGCATCGCGAACAAATTCCTCATCTTCCGTTCCCAGCTTCTTTTGTATTTTCTGGTAGTGCTTTTTAGTGAATTCTTCGAATGAATCCGTCAGGATTTTTTTGGCCACAGCCACATCAATATCATGGCCATTATCCATCCTGTCGAGTTGAAGCAACAGGCACTCCTGTAGGTTTCGGGCGGCAATACCGGCCGGGTCAAAGGTTTGAATTTTCTTCAGTACACTTTCAACTTCCTCAAGCGTGGTTTCAATACCTTGGGAAAAGGCAAGGTCATTGACAATCGCCTCAAGATCTCTGCGTATGTAACCATCCGCCTCAATACTTCCCACCAATTGCCTGCCAATGGCCTCCTGGTGCTCGTTCAAGCCCAGGTAGCCCAACTGCGTCATTAACTGCTCGTGCAAACTGGTTCCCATAGGAATAGGCATTTCGCGGTCGTCATCGTCATCTCCTTCGCCATCACTTTGCGTCTTATAGCTGCTGTATTCGTCATCGCGGAGGTAATCCTTGATATCAACCTCCTCTTCGCCACCGGAAGTTTCCTGGTATTCCTCTTCTTCCTGCTTATCGTCTTGCAAAGGCTCATCCTGCCCTTCTTCCAGGGCCGGGTTTATCTCCAATTCTTCCTCGATGCGGCTTTCCAACTCGGCAGTAGGCACCTGCAGAAGCTTAATAAACTGTATTTGCTGCGGAGAGAGCTTCTGTTGTAACGATTGGTTTAACCCTAATTTTTGCATCGCACGTATTCCGGTTTCTCTGTTTCTATCATGATTGACAAAGTTATCAATTCACCTTGTTCCTGAAAATACCAGGTTCGCTGGTTTGATGGAAAAGAGTATTAAATCATTCTTTTTGAATAAACTTACAAATTGCCGTTTTTTGCGCCTCATTACTTCTGACATGAAACGCTCGAAAATAAAGGAACTTCTTTCCAGCAAGCCAAATGGCCAAATTATCACTGTTAAAGGCTGGGTGCGAACGTTCCGAAATAACCAATTCATTTCCCTCAACGATGGTTCGACCATTCAGAACCTACAGGCGGTTGTTGCTCTAAATACATTTGATGACGCTACGCTCAGGCGGATAACCACAGGCGCCTGCCTTTCTGTTACCGGGGAACTCATTCCCTCTCCGGCTAAAGGACAGACCATGGAACTAAAGGTAACTGCGCTTGAAATCTTAGGTGACTGTGATGCTGAAAAATATCCACTTCAACCTAAAAAACATTCACTTGAGTTTCTGCGGGAGATTGCCCATTTGCGCTCTCGCACCAATACCTTTAGTGCCGTGATGCGCGTTAGGCACGCGATGGCTTTTGCTGTTCATAAATTTTTTAACGACCGTGGATTTTTCTACATCCACACGCCCATTATAACCGGGTCGGATGCAGAAGGTGCGGGTGCCATGTTTAGGGTAACCACGCTGGATCTCAACAATCCTCCTAAAGATGAAAGCGGGCATATCGATTTTAAAGAAGATTTCTTTGGCCGCGAAACTAACCTGACTGTTTCAGGTCAGCTTGAGGTTGAAACATACGCCATGGGCTTGTCGGAAACCTACACGTTTGGTCCAACCTTCAGGGCAGAAAATTCCAACACCACCCGACACCTCGCTGAGTTTTGGATGATTGAACCCGAGATGGCCTTTTATGATATCAAGGATAACATGGCGCTGGCTGAATCTTTTTTAAAATACTTGTGCCAGTATGCTCTGGATCATTGCGCTGAAGATCTTGACTTTTTAGACAAGCGTGCGAAAGAAGAAGAAATGAGCAAGCCGCAAGATCAACGCAGTGAACTCGGTTTGCTTGATCGATTGAAATTTGTGTCGGAGAATGAGTTTGAAAAACTAACTTATACAGAGGCTTATGAAATCCTGAGAAATTCCAATCCAAACAAAAAGAAGAAATTCCAGTACCTGATAGAAGAATGGGGGGTTGATTTACAATCGGAGCATGAGCGCTACCTGGTGGAAAAACACTTTAAGAAACCTGTAATTCTCTATAACTACCCGGCTGCTATCAAAGCCTTTTACATGCGCCAGAATGAAGATGGTAAAACGGTTGCTGCTATGGATGTGCTGTTTCCCGGAATTGGCGAAATCATTGGTGGTTCACAACGTGAAGAACGCTACGACAACCTTGTCAAGCGTATTCAGGAACTGGAACTCCCCGAAAAAGAACTCTGGTGGTATTTGGATTTGAGAAAGTTTGGTTCAGCACCACACAGTGGTTTTGGTTTAGGTTTTGAACGCCTCATTCAGTTTGTTACGGGCATGACAAACATACGGGATGTTATTCCATTTCCGAGATTCCCCGGTAACGCTGAGTTTTAGAGTTAGTTGATCAGTGAACTACTTGCTTTTAAAAGCCAGTAATGGCGCGTTGTTTAAGAAGCTCAATTGTTTCGTTACACTTGGTTTCACAAGTTTTTCAAAGAATGTATGCTTATGCGGAAACATGGTAAGCATATCAATCTTAATCTTTGTGACATACTCGCTAATAGGTGGCACTGCTTTTTTATTAACCAGTACACGAACCAGTACATTTTTGTAACCTGACTTTGCAACCACTTTATCAATTTTCTCCTCCGCAGCAGTGGCAGCCGTACGATCTTCAGCAACGTGAATGATATGAATCACGGGCTTCTCACCCTCCACAATATTCAGCAAGGTTTTAAATTCTTTTTGAATGTTCAATAAATCGGAAGCATATACTACTGATTTCAACTTTTTGAACTTGACGTCAGCCGGTATAGCCAGTACCGGCACACTGCTTGCCTCAAGCATGGAAGCCGTGTTACTTCCCATAACCACCTTTTTCAAACCTGACGCCCCATGCGTACCCATTATAATCAGGTTTGACTTATTCTTCTTGGCAAACTTTGCCACAGTATCTACAAATGAAGAGCCTTGTTCTATGGCGTGCTTTACAGGCTTTCCACCTTTGTTCATCTTGTTAACTTCGGCAAGCAAGACTTCAAAATCTTCATGGGCAATTTTTACCAGTTCATCAATAAGTGAACTCAGTCGTAAACGCATGCTTGCTGCATGCTGAGCAATATCAATAACATGAAGGAGGGTTACCTTTCCATTCATTTTCTTGGCCATATCCAATGCGTACCGTATGGCAACTTTTGATAGGTCAGAGAAATCGGTTGGGACTAAAATATTCAACATTGCTTTTTTTGTTTTGATACATCCAATTTGCAGAAAAAGGCTGAATTCACCTAACACCTTCGGTCAGTTTCCAGGCTGATTTATATCAGTGGTCGGCTACCCTAAAAACAAACTTAAGCCCTGACCATGTTTCATTTATCGCACACACTTTTATATCCACCAATCCATTCGTCAATCCGAATTCCCGTATGATATTCTCGTCCAGATCAGTAGGCATTTTTGATGATTTTTTTGGCCAGGAAACCCAAATCATACCGGTTTTCTTCAGGTGCTTTTTTGCACGGAGGAAGGCTTTTTCAAAACTATTTCTGCTGCTTGTGAAAAGATGAATCATATCTGCTTCAGCTTTTAACATTTCCATAACATGGACATCATCCGGCAAAGGGCTTATCAGATCAAAATAATTGGGTATAGGGCTCAAAATATAAACCCGATAACCTGGCTTGATACCAAGTTTTTTAAGCAACGGAGTTCCGGAATATCCAGCCATGATTAAAAAAGAAACCCTGACGGAATTCCGTCAGGGTTGGAGTTTTATTAAGAGAGTCGGACTAGCGATTTCCCATTTTATCCATTTCCTTTTCAAAGGTTTCTTTAAACTTTTCATAGTCGTAGTCAATCTTCAGGCGCTCTTCTTTAGACAAGCTTTCATGGTATTTGGAAACGATATCGCTTGCTGAAAGCTCAATGGCTACGTAGGTCTTAAAATTACCTTTATCGGTCTTAACCTGCTTCTCGCAGATAGTTTTAATTCCAGACAAGGTTTGATTCACGATCGTACGGTTTAACTGTTCGAAACGTTCTTCCAACTCTTCTTTGTTGTTAAATTCTCTTGACACCAGGTAGTTGTCGGTTACTGTTTTCACAGTAGATTGAATACTGGCCGCCAATTCAGCACGGGCATTATCCATGGCCTTCTTTTTAGAAGCTACCAGGTCCATGCTTTCACCTAACGAATTCGCGCGAAAGAATTTGTTATTGGTAAAATAATCAGACCCGGAACATGGAATATTTATTTCCGTTTCGCCCTTAGGCAATTTCTCTTTTCCCTTACACCCTATCATTACGGCACCAGCCAGTGCAAACAGGAAGAGCGATGAATACGATAACTTTTTCATATGGATCAATTTTGGTTCTACGGTTTACTTAACAATTATAAGACCAATTTAGGCAAAGCCTGTCAATTTATTGTAAAACATTGTTCAATAGTTCGGCCATGCGTTCCTTTTCAAGGGTTTCAATAGCCTTGTTATAGGCATCCTGACTGGATCGGTCATAATCCAGGCCATAGCCCTTTATACGATCTAAGGTTGTTGCATAAATTATACGCCCCTCGCGCGCTTCGGTAACACGAATAACGCCAGTCAGGAAGGTGATATAAATACTTCCTGAAATAGAGCCCTTCTCTGAATCGGCACTAACCTCCATCATCAAATCAGCTTTACCTCTTTCATCAGTAAACTCAAACCCTGCATTGGTCAATAAATTCTTCAGCCGATTGGAAATTTGTGTTGAGTTCTTACCAATTCCCAACGATTTTTCAGAAGCCACCAGGTAGACTACAGGTCGTTGAACTTTGAGTATTACCTGCGAGCCGGGAGCTTTTAAGGTGGACGAAATTAAATTGTATACTAACGAACCGCTTGTGCCGCTCATGGCATCCAGGTTGAGTTTTACACCTACCGTTTGTTCTAATTCACGTGAGGTGATTTTATTGATAAGTATTTTTGCACGACCTTGTTCATCGGTTGTATAATTTGAAAAAACTTCGCCCTGTCCCTTTTCAAATGCTGCTACTAACGGAAAAAATGCAGCAGGTTGACGAGTATCATTAAAAAACACCTGAGCCGTTACGGCTTGCCCGTTCAGGTTCATTCTTCGGTTAATTAGCATCTCAGTCGGTTCAACCTGAACCTGAATTTTATTCAGTGATGACTTTATAGAAGCATAAATTTCATTGGTTAATAAAACTTCCCGATCATCAATTTTTATCGGTATTGGTTCGCCTAAATATTTTTCAACACTGCGGAAAGCTTGAAAATAAAAACCAATGGCCTGAAGCCTTGCACCCTCCTGCTCGGCCTTGCGCGCCTTTGTTAAAAAATCCGTTGCCAGCGTAACCGCATTACGTTTTTGTTCTTCCTTTATCTGCCGGTACCGTTCTTTCGATAGCCTGTAATACACCCAATAATTCCGGTCATCTTCATAAGCTCCGGCTTGTTCAAACTCTTCAATTTCATCGGCTACAGAGGTTTGAATAATTTGCTCATAACGTTCCTGAAAATCCTTACGATTTTCCTCTAATGTGCTCAGGATGGAGGTGCTGGAAACAGTAACTTTTATTTGGGATACGAGGTCATCCAGGGCACTCTTTTTGGCTGCCTGGACGTAATTATTGGTACCGTCCTTAAAACTCTGGCCGACCCCTGTATAGTAGCGGGGTTCGTTTAACTGACCGGTAAGCCAGGCCGGCTTTGGGTCAACAGGCTGAACCTTGGGGCTACAGGAAAAAAGAATCAAAAAAAAGAGTGTAAAAATGCGGCTCACGAAATTTTTACTTGATTTAACACGTTACCTTAATGCTACTTCTGTGCCAAAAATTAAGGCTTTGAGCAAATCTAAGCCAAAATGATTATAATGTTGACTGCGGATATTTTAATTTAGTGTGAAAATAAGCGGAATATGAGAAAGTTAGTGGCGATTATTTTAGGGCTAATGATTTTAGTGAGTTGTCAGGAGAACCAACCTGCACTATCAGAATTTACAGGGAATGAAATAACCTATACCCTTCAACCCGGCTCTGACTACCCGATTAGCGGTATAGTAACCTTTAAGGAGCGAAAGGATGGGTCGACTACTGTTGTGGTTAACCTTGACGGAACCGAAGGAAATGTTCAATTGCCTGTGCATCTTCATCTTGGTAATATCAGTGAAGCAGATGCTGATGTTGCTGCCTTATTAAGCCCCGTTTTAGGAAAATCCGGTAAAAGTGAAACTCGTTTAACAAAATTAGCAAACGAAGAATCCATTACCTATGCAGATTTAATCAACCTGGAGGCTTGCATAAAAATTCATCTTGCAGAAACCGGACCTGACCGTAACATTATTTTAGCCGGTGGAAATATTGGTGCCGCAGCATTAAGCGGTGATGGCGGAAGAATGAGTATAAGTGTTTGCAAGAGTGAATAGATTCAACCTTAAAGTATAAATAAAAATGCCCTGAAAATCAGGGCATCTCTTTATTCTCCTCCTCCTACTTGCCATTCATACGAACTCACCATTGAGGTGTAATACTCCCGGTTCATGCGGGCAATGTTGGTTACACTTATTCCTTTAGGACACTCCGCTTCACAAGCTTTTGTATTGGTACAGGCACCAAAACCTTCTGCATCCATTTGTGCCACCATACGCTCTACACGCTCTTTGCGCTCAGGCTTTCCTTGTGGCAATAAGGCAAACTGCGAAACTTTAGCGCTAACGAAAAGCATGGCTGAGGCATTCTTACAAGCTGCCACACAAGCGCCACAGCCAATACAGGTTGCAGCATCAAATGCTTCATCCGCAATTTTCTTAGGGATAGGAATCTCATTAGCATCGGGTACACCACCGGTATTTACGGAAACATATCCACCCGCCTGCTGAATCCTGTCGAAAGCACTGCGATTAACGACCAGATCTTTTATTACCGGAAATGCTTTGGCGCGCCATGGTTCGATGGTAATGGTTTCACCATCTTTAAAACTGCGCATGTGCAACTGACAGGTTGTGGTTTGAAGCGGGCCATGCGGATGACCATTAATATACAAGCTGCACACGCCACAAATGCCCTCACGACAATCGTGATCGAAGTGTATAGGTTCTTCACCTTTCTTTATCAGGGAAGTATTCAATACATCAAGCATCTCCAGAAATGACATATCCGGTGAAACATGGTCATGTTGATAGGTTTTGAAACCTCCCTTATCGTTAGGACCTTTTTGTCGCCAAATCTTTAATGTAATCTTCATCATATTACTTGTAACTGCGTTGAGTCAATTTTACATTTTCAAAAACAAGTTCCTCTTTGTGAAGTACCTCAGGCTGATTATCCCCTTTGTATTCCCAGGCCGAAACAAAAGCAAATTCATCATCCTTTCTTCTTGCTTCTCCTTCTTCCGTAGCGGATTCTTCACGAAAGTGTCCTCCACAGGATTCGGAGCGGTGCAGGGCATCATCAACCATCAATTCACCTAACTCAAGGAAATCCGCCACCCGGTTGGCTTTCTCCAATTCGGCATTGAGCTCATTTCCACCACCCAGTATTTTTACATTGTTCCAGAATTCTTCACGCAATTCCTGAATCTGTTTTTTCGCTTTCTTCAAGCCTTCTTCATTGCGCGACATACCGCAATGTTCCCACATAATCAGCCCAAGTTCACGATGGAATTCATCAACAGTCTTATTGCCTTTAATATTTAAGAGACGGTTAATTCCTGCCTGCACCTTATCCATTGACTCTTTAAAAGCCGGATGATCGGTCCCAATTTTCTCATTCCATCCAATGGTAGCGAGATAATCGCCAATAGTATATGGAATTACAAAATATCCGTCAGCCAAACCTTGCATGAGCGCACTTGCTCCAAGGCGGTTGGCCCCATGATCGGAGAAGTTTGCTTCACCCAATGAGTACAATCCGGGAACGGTAGTCATTAAATTATAATCAACCCACAAACCCCCCATGGTATAATGAACTGCAGGGAAAATCATCATCGGTGCTTCATACGGATTATCACCGGTAATTTGCTGATACATGTCGAACAGGTTACCGTACTTTGCCTCTATGGTTTGTCTGCCATCGCGCTTAATGGCATCAGCAAAATCAAGAAATACGGCCAAACCACTGGCGCCTACTCCTCTACCTTCATCGCACACTGTTTTAGCATTCCGGGAAGCTACATCGCGAGGAACCAGGTTACCGAAGGAAGGGTATCTCCTTTCCAGAAAGTAATCACGTTCCGATTCGGGTATGTTCACAGCATCCTTTGCCTTTAGCCCTTTGATCGCGGTCTTTGGAACCCACACGCGGCCATCGTTGCGTAACGACTCTGACATGAGCGTTAGTTTAGATTGATGGTCACCGGAAACAGGTATACAGGTTGGATGTATTTGTGTGAAGCATGGATTGCCAAACAACGCACCCTTTTTATGGGCACGCCAGGCTGCTGTTGCGTTACAGTTCTTGGCACTGGTGGAAAGATAAAATACATTTGAATAACCACCGGTACAAAGCAATACGGCATGTGCACTATGTGATTCAATTTTTCCGGTTATTAAATCACGCGTAACAATACCGCGCGCTTTTCCATCAACAACTACAACGTCCAACATCTCTGTGCGCGTATACAATTTTACTTTGCCATTGGCAATCTGCCGGTTCATAGCCGAGTAAGCGCCCAGCAACAATTGCTGCCCGGTTTGGCCACGTGCATAAAAGGTTCGAGAAACTTGTGCGCCACCAAAAGAACGATTAGCCAACAGTCCACCATATTCACGGGCAAACGGAACACCCTGCGCTACACATTGATCAATGATACTAACGCTTACCTCAGCCAATCGATAAACATTTGCTTCACGAGCCCGGTAATCTCCTCCTTTTACTGTATCATAAAACAGACGATACACACTGTCACCATCATTCTGATAGTTCTTAGCAGCATTTATACCGCCTTGCGCAGCAATGCTATGGGCACGTCTGGGACTGTCGTGATAGGTAAAGGCTTTTACATTATAACCCAGTTCTGCTAATGAAGCCGCGGCCGATGCTCCGGCAAGACCGGTACCAACAACGATAATATCGTACTTTCTTTTATTAGCCGGATTAACAAGCTTCAGATTAAACTTATGCTTCGTCCACTTTTCAGCCAGTGGTCCTTCCGGGATTTTGGAATCTAAATTCATAATAACGATTACGTTCGATTGAGTTTATAAATCAAAAAACATGGCGATGGGAATCCAGGCAAATAATGCCGGAACAACAACCGCAAAAGTTTTCCCTACGAAATTTATAACAGCGTTATACTTCAGATGGTTTAAGCCCAATGTTTGAAAAGCACTGGCGAAGCCATGCCACAAGTGGAAACCAAGGGCAGCCATACAAAATACATAAAGCGCTACATACCAGTCTTTTGAAAACCACAGTGCAACAAGCGATGCCAGATCGCGAACTTCTTTGCCGTCATACATGACCGTACTGACACCTCCAAAATGCATCTGCGCCCAGAAATCCTTTAGGTGAATAACCAGAAAGATGAGAATGAATGTACCCAATATTCCCATGTTCCGTGACGCCCAGATGGATGACTTTGAAGAAGTGACTGCATAACCCTCTGGCCCGCGCGCTTTTCTGTTCATAATGCTTAGGATCAGTGCCCAAATCACATGGATAAGAATAAAAGCAAAATTCCCCTTCGATACGGTTTGTATCAATGTATTGGTACTCATGAACTCCGCATAGATATTAAAGGATTTGCCGCCATCATCATGGAGTAATTGCAAGTTGCCAATAAGATGAACGACCAGGAACAAAATAAGAAAGAGCCCCGTTAGGGCCATAAGGATTTTTTTGCCAAGTGTACTCGACAAAAATTTAGTAAACCACCTCATAAGTATTTGTATGCTTAAGTCTAACGATGTGACCGCATAAAAATACTTCCGGAAGGCTTACCAACCAAAGATGACTTTAGTTTAAAGGGAATCTAAATACAGGGAATAAGTTTTGTTTAACGCATCCACTCGAAGACGAAAATGATAAGCGCAATAATTACCAGCATAACCAGTAAAAACCACTCGCGCTTTAAAAAGCCAACTACCTTCTCAACCATGCGTTTCATCGGATCTGTTTCTTTAGTTTCACCGATAGCTTACCAAAAACAAGCCTAAAATATTATATAATTGATTATCAACTTTTTACATATTTATTACTTTTTCCATAATGGAACAAATTTCCCATTTTAATACAATAGTTCATTTATGGGAATAGATTTAATCTGTTAAAGCCATTATTTTTACAGTTTTCAACCACTACGAAAACAACCTGATGTACCTGATTTTTGACACGGAAACCACGGGGGTTCCGCATAACAAAACTGCGCCCATAACCGACCTCGATAACTGGCCAAGGCTTGTACAGTTGGCCTGGCAACTGCATGACCATACGGGTAAACTCATCGCCCAAAACAATTACCTGATCAAGCCAGAAGGTTTTAACATTCCCTATAAGGCTGAACAAATACACGGCATTTCAACCCAACGGGCAATAGAAGAGGGCCACGATCTGAAAACCACACTGGATTCATTCTTGAATGATCTGGAACGGACATCAGTATTGGTTGGTCATAATATCGAGTTTGATATCAATATTATTGGTGCTGAACTCATCCGGAAAAATATTGATCCGGAAAAATTTCTTAGCCTTGCTAAAGTTGACACCGGGTTATCGTCTATTGAATTCTGTCAGCTGGCGGGTGGTATTGGCGGCCGGCTAAAAATGCCGCGACTGGTTGAACTCCATGAAAAACTTTTTGGAAAGGATTTTGGCGATGCTCACGATGCCTCATACGATGTTGCCGCAACGGCCCGGTGTTTTTTTGGTTTACTTCAGAAAAAAGTTGTCAATCCATTTGATACAACACCATTACCGGAAATTGTTTACGAAGAGCCAAAACTGGATGAAGCCAATTTTGTAAAGCGAAAACGAAAAAAAGATGCTGGCTACTCGCTGGATGATGATCAGGCTAAAACTATTGACAGTCCTTATTGTCACTTACACGTTCATTCACAATACTCTGTTCTACAAGCCACACCGGAAATCAAAGCACTCATCACCAAGGCCAAAGCATTAAACATGCCCGCAGTTGCCCTTACCGATTTTGGCAACTTGTATGGTGCCTTCAAATTTGTTCGTGAAGCATTGGCACACGAAATAAAACCGGTTGTTGGTTGTGAGTTTTACCTTGCCGATGAACGAAAGAAATTAAAATTCACGAAAGACAATCCAGATAAACGCTACACGCAAATACTGCTTGCAAAAAATAAAAACGGCTATCAAAACCTGGCCATTCTTAGTTCGCTTGGGTTTACTGAAGGTTTATACGGCATTTATCCGCGAATCGATAAAGAGCTTGTTGCCCAATATAAACAAGACCTGATTGCCACCACCGGAAACCTTTCCAGTGAAATACCTCACCTGATCTTGCATGTTGGTGAACGCCAGGCTGAAGAAGCTTTCGTATGGTGGCATAAACAATTTGGTGATGACTTCTATATCGAACTAAACCGACATGGCCTGGCCGAAGAAGACCATGTGAATGAAGTGCTGCTGGGTTTTGCTCAAAAATACAAGGTGAAATATTTTGCAGCCAATGAAACCTACTACATCGATAAGGAGGAATCGAATGCGCACGATGTTTTGCTGTGCATAAAAGAAGGCGAATTCAAATCAACCCCGATAGGTGAAGGGCGCGGACATCGGTACGGGCTCCCCAATACTGAATTCTATTTCAAATCGCAGGATGAAATGAAATCTATTTTCCGCGATTTGCCTGAAGCCATCGAAACCATTCAAGAAATTATTAATAAGGTTGAAGCTTATTCCCTTGAACGACAGGTAGCCCTTCCAAAGTTTGAAATCCCGAAAGGATTTGCATCAGAAGATGATTACCTGAAACACCTGACCTATGAAGGCGCAAAAAGAAAGTATACCGAAATCACAACCCAGTTAAAGGAACGCCTCGATTTTGAACTGGAAACCATCAAAAAAACCGGGTACCCAGGCTATTTTCTCATCGTGCAGGATTTCACTTCCAAAGCGCGTGAAATGGGTGTTTCGGTTGGCCCTGGTCGCGGTTCAGCGGCAGGATCTGCTGTTGCCTATTGCATCGGCATCACAAATGTTGACCCCATAAAATACGACTTGCTGTTTGAGCGCTTCCTGAATCCCGACCGGGTTTCACTACCCGATATTGATATTGACTTTGATGATGAAGGCCGCAACAAGGTGCTAGACTATGTAATCGACAAATACGGTAAAGACCAGGTAGCCCAAATTATCACCTATGGCACCATGGCTGCCAAATCATCTATCCGTGATTGTGCGCGTGTTATGCAACTCTCGTTGGCCGATGCCAACTTCCTCGCCAAAATGGTACCGGAACGACCCGGCACTACACTTGATGCTGCCTTTAAGGAAGTGAAAGAGTTGGCTGATTTTAAAAACGGCACTGACCTGAAAGCCGATGTCCTCAAACAAGCCATCGTACTGGAGGGCTCTGTACGAAACACCGGCACGCACGCCTGCGGGGTTATCATTACCCCCGATGCCCTTACCAAATTTGTTCCGGTAGCTACGGCAAAGGATTCCGACATGCTGGTAACACAATTCGATAACAGCGTGGTGGAAAATGCCGGATTACTCAAGATGGACTTTCTGGGGTTGACTACACTATCCATTATTAACACGGCATTAAAGAATATTAAAAAGAGTAAAGGAATTGAAATAGATATTGATTCAGTACCCTTAGATGATGAAAAAACCTATCAGCTTTTTCAGCGTGGTGAAACCTCCGGAACATTTCAATTTGAAAGTCCGGGTATGCAAAAATACCTGCGCCAGTTAAAGCCCGATAAGTTTGAAGACCTGATTGCCATGAACGCCCTCTACCGACCAGGCCCCATGGAATATATTCCTGCATTCATCAACCGCAAGCATGGTCGCGAGCCGATAAAGTACGATTTGCCGGAAGTGGAGGAATTTCTTGCTGAAACGTATGGCATTACGGTGTATCAGGAGCAGGTAATGTTGCTTTCACAAAAGCTGGCCAACTTCAGTAAAGGCGATGCAGACGTGTTGCGAAAGGCCATGGGTAAAAAGCAAAAGAGCGTTCTCGATAAAATGAAGGATAAGTTTATTGAAGGATGTAAAGCCAATGGGCACGCACAGGAGATCTGTGAAAAAATTTGGGTAGACTGGGAGGCCTTCGCGCAGTATGCCTTTAATAAATCACACTCCACGTGTTACTCGCTGGTGGCGTATCATACGGCTTATCTGAAAGCTAACTATCCTGCTGAATATATGTCAGCAGTACTGACGCATTCGCAGAGCAACCTCGATAAAGTAACCTTCTTTATTGAAGAGTGTCGCAACCTTGGCATACCGGTATTGGGCCCTCACGTTAATGAATCCGGTGTTTATTTTGAAGTAAATAAAAATGGAGAAATACGGTTTGGGTTAGGCGCTATAAAAGGTGCGGGAGATTCAGCTGTTGAGGCAATCATACAGGAACGCGATGCTCATGGACCGTTTGATGATATTTTTGATTTTGCGAAACGTGTTAATCAACGATCAGTAAACAAAAAAACATTTGAGTGCCTGGCATTATCTGGTGCATTCGATTGCTTTGAAGGTATCCATCGCAGGCAGTATGTATATGCCAAAGATGGTGACGCCAGTTTGATTGAAAAAGCTACCAGGTTTGCTGCCAAAACTCAACTGGATGAACAGAGCTCGCAAGTAAGTTTATTTGGTGGCACGACAGGAACAGCTATGCCAAAGCCCAAGATTGAGTCAGTGGAACCATTCAGTGAACTTGAAAAACTGAATCTTGAAAAAGAAGTAGTTGGCATCTATATCTCCGGCCACCCGTTGGACAATTTCCGGTTTGAAATGGATGCCTTCTGCAATACGCTGTGCAACCAACTCATCGACCTTGAACCTTTCATTGGGCGTGAAACAAAAATTTGCGGTATTGTTACCGCGGTTGAACACCGCACTACCAAAACCGGCAGGCCGTTTGGAAAATTTACCATTGAAGACTACAGCGGAAACTTTACATTCACTCTTTTTGGTGAAGATTACCTGAAGTACAAAAACTTTATGATGCAAGGCTGGTTCCTGTTTATTGAGGGCATGATCCAGCGCAACACCTGGGGAAGAATGGATGTAGAGTTCAGGATCAGAAGCATCGAACTTTTGAATGAGCTAATTCAAAAGCGATTACAGGGCCTTGCATTACGATTGCCCGTTCATGCCATTACTGCTGAGGTAGTCGACAAAATCGAAGAACTTTGCAAGAAAAACCCGGGACAGGCTGCTTTACAGCTTTTTATAAAAGATGACTACGAAGCCTTGCAAGTTGAGTTGTTGGCCCGTACCTATCGGATAAACGTTACCAATACCTTGGTTCAGGAATTTAAAAAGTATGCAGAAATTGGGGTTATCACAACCAATGCCCAGGTACGCTGGTTGAGTGAAATTGTTCAGGAAGATAAGCTTGAGGTGCTGGATGAAGATGGAACAATTTCTTCTACATTTGTGTTGGACTCAGCAGAACTAATTAATTGATAACTTTTTAAAACGATAACATGGGCAAAACTATTGAACTTACTGACTCAACCTTTGATCAAACCATTAAATCCGACAAACCCGTTCTGGTAGACTTTTGGGCCGAATGGTGCGGACCTTGTAAAATGATTGGCCCCGTGGTTGAAGAACTTGCCGGAGAATATGAAGGCAAGGCTGTAGTGGCAAAACTTAACGTTGATGAAAATCCTCAAACGGCTGCAAAATTTGGTATTCGTTCTATTCCTACTTTGTTGGTATTTAAAGGCGGCCAGATTGTAGACAAACAAATTGGTGCTGTACCTAAATCGGTGCTCGCTCAAAAATTAGCTGCCCAGGTTTAAGTGCTCAAAAAAATTTCAAAATCAAAGAAGCCACGATGCGCATAATGCCAGTGGCTTTTTTCATTTTCGTCCATTCACTTTGCCTTATGAATTAACCGCCAATTCTCGGTTAATTTTTATCTTTGTCCGAATAGGTTAATCATGAAAAAGGCTTTAATCATTCTTTTTGCGTGCACATTCTATTTTTCGCACCTGTTTGCGCAATCTCCAGGAGGTGTTTCCACGAACCTTAGGTGGTGGATGAAAGCAAATGCCGGCACCTTTACTGACAACGGAACAACACCTGCCACAGAAGGGCAACTGGTTCAGCAGTGGAATGACCAAAGCGCCATTGCCAATCATGCGCGGCAAACCACAAATGCAAACAAGCCGGAATACCGAACAAATGTTATCAACAGCAATCCCGTATTAAGATTTGCCAGCAATCAATTTCTTGATGGCTTGGCAGCCCCTGGTATCGGCCCTACAGAAAGTTTTTATATGTTTCTGATCTTCCGACAAAACTCCTATACGGCAGGTGGAACAAATGATGGAAATGGAACCTTTATCATTGATCGCCCTACTGCCACCCAAAACCTCACTTCTTTTAAGATTGTGAATACGGACAAGTACATGTATCAAAAGAGAACGGACGGAGGTGCCAATCTAGGCGGCCCTGTTTCTATTACATCCGCACCTACCAATAGGTTTACGATTATCGACTATTTCAGGGAAGTTAATGTGAGTTTCGGCATCTACATTGATGGCCGTTTGGACGTTACTGCCGGAGGCGACAATACCAGTATTACCGGTCCAATCATTCGCATTGGCCGTCATGCAACAACTGTCAACGGAGGCCTCAATGGCGACTTCGCTGAAATGGTAGTCTACAATACGAATCTTTCAACTGCCGATCGTCAAAAAGTTGAATCGTACCTGGCCATAAAATACGGCATAACGCTCAATCAAACCGTTGCCAGAAATTATGTGAACTCGGCAGGTACCGTTGTTTACCCGGCAGCCACAACACATGACGATTATGATTTTGATATTGCTGGTATTGCGCGCGATGATGGCTCTGCCCTCAACCAAACTTCATCGCAAAGTCAAAATCCCTTAAGTATGGTTAGGATATTCAACCCGTCTTCTCTTGACGATGGGGATTTTCTGATGTGGGGCCATAATGCCCCAACCATTTGGAACTCCAATAATGTTCCGGCACCATATACCAACCGGTTAACGCGTGTATGGCGTGTTGCTGAAACAGGAGAGGTTGGCACATTTAGTATCTCGTTTGACCTAACCGGGTTAGGTGTTGATATGACCGACCCGAATCAGTTTGCATTATTAGTTGATAACGATGGAAACTTTAGTGATGCATCGGTTCACACCACCGGAAGAACCATTAGTGGAAATGTAGTTACGTTTACTGGGGCAAGTATCAATACCAATCAATATTTCTCACTTGCATCGGCACCTGTTCCCGGTCCCGGTGGGGTGGCCGGAACTACTATCTGGCTGCGTGCCGATGAAGATGTTTACGTAAATGCAGGAACCACATTGGCTACTAACGGTCAAACTGTGCAACAATGGAATACCCGTGGTGGTATAACAGGTGCCAATGCCACACAAGCTACTGCAGGGAACCGCCCGACTTTCTTCACTAATATTGCCAATGGCAACCCGGTTGTTCGATTTGCAACAACACGCTTCCTTAATTTTGGTGCGTTGGGTGTTGGCTCTACCAGTAACCTTGCCATGTCAGCCGTCTTTCGACCGGCTACAAACAATGGTGGTACAATTGGCAATACAACCGGAGGCTATATTGTTGACAGAACATCAGCAACAACACCGGTAGTATCGTTAAAAATATTGTCCAACAACAAGGTTGGCTTTCAGCAGCGGGTTGATTCAAATCCCCCATTGGGGGGTCCCGTAACAACCAGTGATTTTTCAACCACTACACCTCAGATCATTGACTACTTCCGCGATTACGCAATAAGGTTTGGAATTGCCTATAACGGACAACTGGAAGATATTCAGGCAGAGGCGGGTGGGGCGTTAACATTTCCAACCCTACGAATTGGCGCCCGTGAAGGCGGAGCGAATGGACTTGATGGCGATATTGCTGAATTTATATTTTACACAAGGTCACTAACAACCGGAGAACGAAACCGAATTGACTCGTACCTGGCAATTAAATATGGCATAACGTTAAACCAAACCACGCTTACAAATTATACAGCCTCTAATGGAACAACAGTGTACCCGGCAACCAGCACCCATAGCGGATATGTGAGCAATATAGCAGGCATTGGGCGCGACAATGTTTCACGATTGCTGCAAACGAATTCCCAAAGCGCCAATCCGAACTCCATGGTTCGTATACAAAATCCAAGCAACCTGGATAACCTTGAATTCCTGATGTGGGGAAGTAATAACGGCAGCCTTACAACCCCCAATTCAATTGATGTTGACGGTACGCTTATAGAAGTAAGGCTTAGCCGGGTTTGGAAAATAGCCGAAACAGGTGAAGTAGGCACGGTTACCATTAGCGTTGATCTGGCAAATGTACCTGGGCCGAAACAAGAGGCTGATTTACGGTTGTTGATTGATCGGGATGGCGATGGCTTTGCCGATAATGATGTGACACCCCTTACCGGAACATTGGCCGGCTCAGTATTTACCGTAACCGGTGTAAACTTCCAGCACAATGACTTATTTACGATCGGATCGGTTAACAATGTATCCACCCCATTGCCTGTTGAACTTCTCTACTTCAAAGCAGAGTATGAAAGGCCTGTTGTTGTTACTTCATGGGCAACAGCAACGGAATTGAACAACGACTTCTTTACACTGGAACGTTCTTCTAATGGTGAACATTTTGAAGAACTGGCAATCATTCGCGGGGCAGGAACAACAAACGAAAGAAACAATTATTTTGAAATTGACCCATCGCCCTATTATGGCAAGACTTATTATCGTTTAAAGCAAACCGACTTTGATGGTACGGTTACCTATTCAAACATTGTACACGTGAAAACTGATGATGACCCCTCCATGGTTCTGACGGTTTATCCTAATCCAAACAAAGGAAAAGTGCTTAATTTTTCGCTAAACGATAAATCTTTTCAACTCCACAACATTGAAGTGTATAATCAACAAGGTATTACTTTAGAATCGCAAGTTATACAATCGCCTTCCGTTGTTGTTTATACCGCTGAATTAAAGTCGGAATTACAACCTGGAATTTACTTCATCAAAGTTCAGTATAACGATACAGTAAAAACAGTGAAGCTTATTGTAAACTAGCTTTTTTTAGAAAGGGAAGTATCTTAGATTTTTCATTAAGTTCCCTTCAATCGTTCGGCACTCTCAAGGCGGACCAAATCGTTGTAAAGGTCTTTACTTACTTTTCCGGGTTTGCCATCGCCAATAATCGTTTCATCCATTTGCGTAATGGGTACAATACGTTTTGAAGTACTGGTTAGGAAAGCCTCCTTCGCCTGAACAATATCATTAAGCGTAACGCTTCCGATTTCTATTTTGTACTTCTTAGCGGCTAACCGAAGCACATGCTTTCGCGTTACACCTTCCAGAATATTTTCACCGGGCGTAACAACCGTGTTGTCTTTTCTTACCATAAAGAAGTTGCATCTCGGGAATTCTGATACCTCGCCTTTATAGTGATACAAGACATCCGCTGCTTTTTGCTCAAGAACTTTGTTTTGTATCCAAATACCCACTACATAGTTTATGGTTTTTACATGTGGTTTATCGCGAAGGTATTCGTGCGTAATAATTTTAATCCCCTCTGTTGGAAAACCCGCGGCAGGAAAGTTCATCGGCTTTTGCACCATAATCAGATTTGCCTTGTCCGCCAATTGATAGCCATCGGGTGAGTATCCACCTGTGAGGATAACTTTTATAGCCGACATTGGAATATTATTCTTTTGAATCAACTCAAATATTAATGCTTTGAGCTGCTCGGGTTCGTAAGGCACTTTAAGGTGCATTTCCTTTGCTGATACATACAATCGCTCCAGGTAATCTTCAATAAAAAGCGGGTAGCTATCCATCACCCGAAAAAAATCAAAGATGCCATAACCCCGCTGAATGGAAAGATCACTTACGTGAAGAAAGGCTTTATCATCAGGAACAAAAGAGTCATTTAAAAACGTATACATCACTTCTCAATCAGGTTATGTTTTTTAAGGATTTTAATCACATCATCATGCGGAAGGGCTTCAACCTTATTACCATCTTTACCGGTCATGGTTTTAGCCATAAGTAATGAATTTATGATTGCTTCTTCCGTTGCTTCGATAACGGCCATGAATAAAGGTGACATCGCATCGTTTCTTACAACTATTACTTCATCGGTAAACGATGCCTTTTCATGCTTAATCCTAACGCGTTCATCTGTAGAAAAAGCAATTACATAATCGCCACTTCCGTTGGAAGCAATGCCACCGGTTTTGGCCAGGCCCAACATAGCCCGTTGCGACAACCGTTCCAGGTTGCGTGCATCTAGCGGAGCATCGGTAGCAACCACGATCATACACGATCCATCCACATCATCTTTTAGTTGGCCACTCAGGTAATATTTTTTCAACGCTTCACCTACCGGGGCGCCATCAATTTGTAATACGCCACCAAAATTGGTTTGCACCAAAACCCCTACTGTGTATCCACCGGAAGACTTCGGCAAAACACGAGAGGCTGTACCAATGCCTCCTTTAAATCCGAAACATACTGTGCCTGTTCCTGCTCCCACATTACCTTCTGCAACGGCTCCACCTTTTGCATTACTCAGCGCATCAAGCACATGTTCTTTTTTAACATGCCTTCCGCGTATATCATTTAAGTAGCCATCGTTGGTCTCACCCACTACAGCATTTATTGATTGCACCCTTTCGTTTCCAGGCTTTCCTAATGTGTACTCAATTACAGCATCCATAGCCGTGGCAACACTCAGCGTATTGGTGAGCACAATGGGCGATTCGATGTTACCCAATTCTTTCACTTGTGTACTGCCGGCCAGTTTACCGAAACCATTGGCCACAAATATTCCGGCCGGAACTTTATCCTGGAAAAGATTGCCTTCATGCGGAAGGATAGCGGTAACTCCGGTACGTATCGAAGATCCTTCAATTAATGTAACATGGCCAACGTTCACGCCCTGCACATCGGTAATAGAATTCAACTTGCCGGGTTGCATCACCCCGATCTTAATACCCATGTCCCGCGCACGTTGTTGACTCCATGCCGGAGGAGCAATTAGCAAAACAAACGGAATTATAATTCTTATGAGCATACGTTTATGGTATCCATAACTTTGTGATCTAACAAGCATATTCGAAAATCGTCAATCATCAATCTTCAATCGGAATTCAATCTAAAGTTTAACCTGCTTTAAGCGTTCAACCATTTCCAGTACTGCGGGACAAACCAATGTATTTTTATGTGTTAAGTCCATGATTTGTATCATCTTTTTCCGATCGGTGTGCGGATATTCGCGGCAGGCTTTCGGCCGATCGTTATAAATCCTACAATAGTTGTCTGCATCTAAAAACGGGCAAGGTGAGGATTTTAGCACATAATCCTTGTCTTCATCAATGCGTAAATATTTTTCGATAAAATCACCCGGCTTCATACGCAGCGCTTTCGCCACGCGCTCAATATCGGTTTGATAAAAAATCGGGCTTGTGGTTTTGCAGCAATTGGCGCACGTCAGGCAATCTATTTCTTCAAATACTTCATCATGAAGCTGGTGGAATATTTCATCCACCTTCCTGGAGTCTTTTTTCTTTAATCCCGTAAGGAGTGTTTTGTTCTCCTTAGAAAAACGTTGGGCTTTATTATTAAATGAGGTTAAATCCATAAGGAAAGTTCAAATATCGTAATTCTGATTTATCCTATCTTAGCCCCATGGAAACGCGCGGTATTATTTCACACATTTCACGACACGTTACCCTTTCGCAGGAGGAAGAACAGTTTTTTACCTCATTGCTTATACCGGTAAACCTCAAACAAGGTGAATTTATTGAACAGGCGGGGGAAATAACAACCAATTTCATCCATGTGAATACGGGTTGCCTGATGACGTATTTTACTGATCCCGCTGGCAACGACCATGTTATCCAGTTTTCAACTTCCGGCTGGTGGACAGCCGATCTGCACAGCCTCACCCATCAGCAGCCCTCTATTTATTCAACCCGCGCCTTGGCCGACAGTGAGATTCTTCTACTCCCGAAAATCCGGTTGGAAGAATTGGTGGAGCGATACCCCGTGTTTGAACGCTTTTTCAGGATTATGTTCCAAAACTCATTGGTTACGCATCAGCATCGTATTGTTCAGGCTTTTTCGTTTACAGCCGAGCAGCGCTATGATTACTTTCAACAAAAGTATCCGCAACTGGAGCAGTTCGTTCCGCTCAAATACATCGCTTCTTATTTGGGCATAACACCTGAGTTCCTCAGTAAAATCCGCAGAAAGCGGATGGAAAAGTGATTTCTTAATCTAGTTCAAGCCTATACGGTTTCGTTCTTAACCTGGTTCAACCTTGCCAGTGAATGGGTGGGCATACCTTTGTGTTATCATTTTGAACATAAATTTTAACTAAAACAATAACACTATGTCAACCGAAACAGCAGTAACAACAAAGTGGAATTTAGACACTACCCACACCGAAGTACAATTTAAAGTGAAGCACCTGGTAATTGCCACCGTAACAGGTTTCTTCAAAAAATTCAGCGGAAGCGTTGAAAGTGAAACTGATGATTTTGATGGCGCATCAGTCAATTTTAACCTGGATGCAACCAGCATAGACACCAACAATGCAGATCGTGATGCACACTTGAAATCACCCGATTTCTTTGCGGCAGAGCAATATCCTACCCTTGATTTTACCGGAACATTGAAAAAAGTATCTGGTAACGACTACAAGCTGGATGGCGCGCTGACCATTCGCGGCACAACCAAAGCTATCGTACTAGATGTAGAGTTTGGCGGTACTATGGTTGACCCTTGGGGCAACACCAAAGCAGGGTTTGAAATCAACGGAAAAATAAACCGTAAAGATTTTGGCCTGAACTGGAATGCGTTGACCGAAGCCGGTGGAATGGTAGTGAGTGAAGAAGTGAAAATTCATATCAACGCTGAATTGGCTAAAGCATAATAAGATAAGGTTTGGTTTGTAGAGAGGCCTTGCAGGAAACTGCAGGGCTTTTTTTATTCCAAATACCTTCAAACCGGGATTGCTAAGCCGTTTAAAAAATTCCTGATACAGGTTTTCATAATAACCTCTACTTTCGAAATTGAAGCACTAAACCAATACCCATGAAAAATCTTTATCCGCTACTCTTTTTAGTTCTTGTGTACGGTTCAACCTTTGCGCAACGTGTGCTGGAGGGCGAATCGGCCGTTACCACCAATAGCACGGTTACGGTAAAAGGAAAAATAATTCCTTACACCGCCACGGCTGGTACACAACCCGTTTGGAATGCCGAAGGAAAACCGATTGCCTCACTATTCTACACCTACTACGAGCGCAGCGACATTAAAGACAAAGCCTCCCGCCCGCTGATTTTTTCTTACAATGGCGGGCCTGGTTCTGCATCGGTGTGGATGCACGTTGCATACACGGGTCCACGTATTCTTGAAATCGACAAGGAAGGTTACCCGGTACAACCTTATGGTGTTAAGGAAAATCCGCATAGCATTCTTGATGTAGCTGACATCGTTTACATCGATCCGGTAAACACGGGTTATTCCAGAATTTTGGACAAGGACGCCAAGCGTGAAGAATTTTTTGGTGTCAATGCCGATATTAAATATCTGGCTGAATGGATGACTACGTTTGTGTCAAGAAAAAATCGTTGGCAATCACCCAAATATTTAATTGGTGAAAGTTATGGAACAACACGCGTATCTGGTCTTGCACTGGAATTGCAAAACGCACAGTGGATGTACTTGAATGGTGTGATTCTGGTTTCCCCGACTGGCCTTGGCATTAACCGGGGCGATCAGGTAGAAGCCGCCAACCGCCTTCCTTATTTTACTGCAGCAGCATGGTATCAAAAAGCATTGCCCCAGGAATTACAACGCAGGGATTTGACTGACCTGTTACCTGAAGTAGAGGAGTACACCATTAATGAAGTTTTACCGGCCATGGCACGTGGTGGATTTCTGGCTGATGCTAAACGCAAACAAGTAGCTGCAAAAATGGCCTATTACTCTGGCATTTCAGACAAAGTTATACTCCAACATAATCTGGATGTGCCAACCGCATTCTTCTGGAAAGAGTTGTTGCGTGATAAAGGGTATACGGTTGGCCGACTGGATTCACGTTACCTTGGCATCGACCGTAAGGATGCAGGCGACCGCCCTGATTACAACTCTGAGCTAACCTCATGGTTACATTCATTCACCCCTGCCATCAATTATTATCTACGCGAAGTGTTGAAATACAAAACTGATGTGAAGTACAATATGTTTGGCCCGGTAAATCCTTGGGACCGCAGCAACGACAATACCGGAGTTAACCTGCGGCAGGCTATGGCCGCCAACCCGTATTTGAATGTAATGTTTCAATGCGGTTACTTCGATGGCGCCACCACTTACTTTGAAGCGAAGTATACCATGTGGCAACTTGACCCCAGTGGTAAATTAAAAGATCGTTTTCGTTTTGAAGGCTACCGCAGCGGCCACATGATGTACCTGCGCGAGGAAGACCTGGCCACTTCAAATGAACACATCCGTGATTTTATTTTGAAGTCGACCCCGAAGAAGGGTCAGCCCGCGAAGTACTAGATACCATCTCCTATGTTTGTTTTAGAACAAATGTAGGAGAAGGCTTCTTACTAACAGGTATCCTTCCCTTCAATGTGCAGGATACCTAGCTTTTCAATACCTGTGGCAACTGAACAGTAAAGCGACTGTAAGCCCCAGTCTTTGAATCGACCGAAACATTACCTTTCATTGGCCGTAAACATCGGCTCAATATATATAGACCTAAGCCGTTGCCCCGCGATTGCTCCGTTCCTTTAAAAAACATATTGAAGATATTCGGACGTACGCTCTCATCAATACCAATGCCATTGTCTTCAACTGTAATTTCAATCTGTTCACCTGCCTGAGCAATACTCACAGCCAACCGCTGTTCAGTCACATCGCTCAATGAACCAAAGAAAAGTGCATTATCCACCATATTGGTAATCACTACCTCTAAAAGATGTGGATAGGTTTTAATGGAAATAATATCGGGACAGGAAAAAAGAACCTGTACGTTATTTCGCTTAATGTCAGCTGTGAATTTTTTAAGTATGCGTTCTGCCGCTTCCCGCAGGCTGACTTCACCGTAATCGCTGGGTTGATTTATTTCGCTGATCACGTTCAGACTTATGAGAAGTCTGTCCATACGCGTGTTGGAATCTAAAATTTTTCCAAGCAATTCTTCCTTAGGAATATGATCGGCCAGGCTGCATAATCCATAAATGGAGGCCACGGGCGTGCGTAAATCGTGCGATGCCTTATATAAGAAGGTATCCAGTTCGGCATTTGCTTCCCGAAGCATTTTAGTGCGTTTGGAAACAATGTTTTCAAGGTTGGCGTTGATCATGCGAATCTCATTATTCGCAACTGTCAATTTTTTCTTTTGACTACGAAGCCGGGCGCTGAGCCGTACCAACAAAACAATCAGGATACTGAACAAGGCCACCACCCCAAGGGCAATAAGAATACGCTGCCTGAATTCACGCTGTTCCTGTAACCGCAGCGCTTCGCTTTCAGTTAACCGGGTTTCCAATGTGCTGATGTCAAAATACTTTTCCTTAAGTTCATCCAATATTCTTTTGAATTCACTTTGGTTGGAAGTAAAGCGACTATCGTTTTCCTGTATTATCCTTTCCAGGATGGCTATCTCTCCCAAAAGTTTCTCTCTGGATTCAGGATCAAGATCGGCTAAGCCTGAAGAAAATTTCCTGTTTAGCGTACCAATTTGTAACTCAAATTCAGCGCGTTGATTTTCCAACTCCTGACTTTCACGGTTGGCTTGTTCAATCAATAATCGCAAATCCTCGGACACGGCAGATGTATCACTGATATAAACCCGTGCCGGCCGTTCAGCCCGAACTGATTCCTGCATGGCACGCAACAACGTATTGAAGCGACCATCAACAATCCTTTTGTCTTCCTCACGTAGATCATTTAAGGGAATATCACGAATAACCTGATAAAACGAGCTCAAACTTTTTGTGGTGTCCAACTGATCGAGCGTTCGTTGATAAGAAGGTTTTGTAGCCTCAGGTGAAGGTACAACTTGCTTGCTTTCTTCCTGTATTATCCGGCTAATAGTCAGCGTGTAGGTATTATTCCTTGAAACCAGACTCATAGGTCTGTAGCCCACAATGATAAATTGATCCATAGAGCCCATCTGCTCATCCGGATCAAGCGGAAGTTCAATCCGGCCATCATTATTGGTAACAACTTTTAACCTTCGAACACCCGTGTAGGTTACTTCGATCTTTGCCACAGGTTGCTGTTGATCAGTAACCACAAGTACCGGCACTAACCTGTAATTTTTTTTTCGAACCGTAATTTCAAGGATGCCTTTACTGAAATTCCAGGAGGCTGGTTCCAGCCCTTCATTGTTAACCTGTACGGAACGAATGGGAAAATCTGATTCGCTCATCTCAACAAAATCATATCCACGCTCGCCTGTATTGACTTTTATGGAATTATTAATCAGCAACTCCAGATTTTTATAAGGCTTCAACTGCTGATCAAACGCTTTTACCTGAACGCGTTGTTTCGTCTGAGCAATCAAAAGTGTGATCGGTAGTGTGCACCACAAAAAGAACAGCAGTGTGAAGGTCTTGATTGGTATTGTATTGAAGATGCGCACCGGTTGCATCAGGGTTTAGTTAACACTTAGTTTAATTGACGTTAAGCACTTACGTTATTCTTTTGTGTTTTCGTGTATTGGTGGCTATTGACTTCACGCCACAAAAACACAAAATCACCAAGCTCCACAAAGGTTTTCTAACATCTCGCGTAAAATCAGTTCTTAAGCGTTTGAAAGATATCCTTAATTATCACAACTTCATGAAGTGTAGCCTCTTTTCGTTGGCGGGGGATTTCAAATACAGCCATGTTCTCAATCCCATCTTCATCAATTACGTAAACACCGTACTTACTGAAATAAGGGATGCTAAGTGAAAATTTACCGTCTGAATCAGAAGTAATCTCCTGAACAATAGCTTTACGAACCGTGTCTACTAACCGAATGCGGGCATTTTTCATAATGCGCATACTGGAGGAGTCACTCCATGAATGATCCATTTGCTTAAGTATACCGGCTACCACAAATGGATAGGTTTGCATGTCCATGTCAAACTCAAACACATCATCATCCAGGCCGCCAGCCTTTCGGTTTGAACTTAAAAATCCACGCAAACCGGACGGATCAGAGAAAGCAAAAGCAAAATCATCATGCGGTGAATTAAGGGGATGCCCCAGGTTTACCGGTTCATCGGTAAAGGAATCGGTTATGGTTGTTTTAAAAATATCTAACCCACCCAGACCCGCATGACCATTGGAAGAAAAATAAAACATACCGCTGTGCACATAAGGAGACACTTCGTTCATCGGTGTATTGATGGATTCGCCCAGGTTGACCGGTGTAGCCCATTTACCGTCTACCCATTCTGATCGATAGAGATCCATTCCACCCTTTCCTCCACTTTTATCAGAAGCAAAATAAAGTGTTTTACCCTGGTCATCGACAAAAGGATCGGTGAATGAACAAGTTATCTCATTGTATGGAAATGCACCGGTTGATTGCCATTTTCCATCACGCAACTCGGCAAAAAATAAACCTAACATTCTGATGCCTTGCGAATTTTTTGTTGGCAACGATGCGGTATAAACCATTTTTTTTCGATTGTCATACAGGGAAAATGAACCGACATTTCCATTAACCGGAACCGCACTGGCATAACTATTTGGGTTGCCATAAAGTTTACCCCAGCCCTCTTGTAAGGTATCGGGTTTTTCCATGGCCTGATAAAGTCTGAAGAAATTCTGTTGTGTAGAAGCATCAAGCTTTTTTACTGGCTTATTGGTTTCACGATTGGAGAGAAACAATACACCGCCATCAAACGACAGGGCGTTCCATTCAGAAGCTGGTGTATTGATGGATAAAAGGCGGGTAGCAAAGTGAATAGAATCTTCATACAGGTAGTGCATGTTGGATATGCGCCACAGTTTTTTTTGAATCCATTCGTTATCCGGCTCCATGTCCAAAATCTTTTGATAGTTCAATTCAGCCTGTTCATAATTTTTTAAAGAAAGCTGGGCTTCCGCCAAATTTAAATAATCCACTCGTTCGAACTGGTCTCCGCGCGAATAAGCCCGTGCATAGGCATCTGCACATTGTTGATAATCCCTTAGCAGAAAATAACATCGCCCCATCATCAGGTAAGTGTTGCCTGTTCTTTTGGATCGCTCGTATAATTTCAAAGCCGGAACAATTTCTCCCTTTTCGAAATGTTCATTTGCCAGGGTGAGATCTGATTTAAATAGCTGAACAATGGACTGTTGCGCAAGTACATGATTAGATAGAAATAACTCAACCAACAAAACCAATCCCAAAACAACAAGCACTTTCATTGCTCTCATAGTCGTGGAGATTTAATGCCCGACCGCTCATACCGAAACAGGTATTGGACCATCAATTCATGCGAACCGTTATTTAATTGTGTAAGCGAACCCATCGGATAATCATAGGCATACCCAAATTGCAATTGGGGCACTACACGAACCTTCATCAGATAACCCAAAGAAGCATCTAACCTGTACGATACACCTGCGATAAGAATATCCTTGTAAATAAAGGTCATGGCCGCATCCGCGGAAAGCGGTAAATCATTGGCGTACTTTAACAAAAATGCTGGTTCAAATTCCCAGGCGGGGCTAACCGTAAACCGGTACTTTAAAAAAGAAAACAAATTGATGTTTTTAAGGTCTATCGATTCGGTTTCATTTAACGATGTTGTTTTTGGTAATAACTCCGGAGCAGATATACCCCAATGAAATCTCTTGCTACGAAAATACACCCCTGCACCCACTTCAAAGAAAAGCTCATTGATAATTACATTATTCAATTTCGGATCAGGGACCCCAATTGATCCATAATCCGATCGGATATGAAACGCGCCTGCTTGCAAGCCAAACGAAAGAAAGGAATTGCTGGCCACTTTCAGGTGGTATGCGTAACTCCCTTGTACAGTCAGATTTCTATGAATACCGATCTCATCATTCACTACCAGTAATCCTAACCCAACTTTTCTTTTTGCAGTAAGCGTGTGAAGAGAGAGCGTTTGAGTTTTTGGCGCTCCTTCCAGTCCGCTCCACTGGCGTCTGTCGATAACCATAGCGCTCAAGGCTTCATCAACACCGGCATAGGCCGGATTGATAACAAGCCCGCTAAACATATACTGTGTATAATGCGGATTTTGCTGAGCGTTGCTCCCCCAAACACCGGCAAGCATCATGTAAACAATGATTAATGACTTTTTCAATATTTTACACAAGATGCTCATTGTACCAGTTCAACAAATCCTTCCCATCTAAACTTTTCATTACCGGTGGTTGCTTCTATAATATAAAAGTAGGTGCCCGTAGGAACCAATGAATTACTTTTATTCTGTCCGGCCCACACTACCGACTCATTATTATAGCCAGTAGCCTGATAGATAACGCTCCCCCACCGATCGAATACCGTTACTGAATTAGAGGATGCCCGCTGCAAATTTCTTATCTCCCAGGTGTCATTAACTCCATCACCATTGGGCGTTATCAATTTAGGAATCTCAACTTCGAAAGAGCCTGGTTGTACGGTAACTATAAAGGAACATCGCGTTGAGTTGCCTAATCCATCGGAAGCTGTATAAACAACTTCTGTAGTACCCACACCAAAACTACTTCCCGGCTCATGCGATTGTTCAACGGTAAGCGTGCCACACACAATGGCAAAAACAGGCTCATCCCACGTTACAATCGCTTCTCCATTTATTTCCGCAGTGGCGGTTATGTTCTCCGGACAACCCGTTAGTTGTGGTGGCTGATTGAAGGTAACTACAACATTAAACTGACATACGGTTTCGTTTCCACGGGCATCGCGGGCTGTGTAGGTAACTACCGTTGTACCAATCTGAAATTCAGTGCCGGGATTTCGATTACTTGTAAAACTTGTTACTCCACAATTATCTGAAGCCGTAGGTGGAGTCCAGTTTACGGTTGCGGTACAATTAGTATTAGCTGGGATTGTAATGGATGCAGGACAGTTGGTAATTACCGGAGGTGTTACATCTTCCACCACCACAGTAAAATTACGGGTAGCAACATTGCCCGATCCATCCGTTGCGGTATAGGTAACTACCGTTGAACCGACATTAAATTCCTGACCGGGAAAATGGCTGCTCACTAAACTTGAAACACTGCAATTATCAGAAGCGGTTGGAGGTGTCCATGTGGCAACAGCTTTGCAATTAGCGTTCGCAGAAAGGGTTATATTGTTTAATGTTCCGTTAATGACTGGTGGAATATTGTCGGTTAACGTTATAGTAAAAACACAGGTAGCTGAATTATTATAGATGTCTAATGCGGTATAGGTTACCGTGCTTGTTCCCAGCGTGAATGTGCTGCCTGGAAATACGGTGATATTTCCAGGTAATGTACTGGTAAAACTGGCCACTGCACAATTGTCAGAAACAGATGGAGGCGTCCAGGTTACGGATCGGGAACAACCTGAAACAAGGGGTAGTGTTATGTTTACAGGACAATTGGTGATCACCGGAGGAATTAAATCCGTGGTGCCCGGTGCACAGCAAAGCGCTCCACCATTTAAACTGGTTCCGGCAGTAACCGTAAATAAACCATAAACACTTTTCACAAACGTTCCTCCAGAGCAAGCCGTTTGTATGGTGGTGTGAAGAAACCCGTTGATGTAAATGGAAATAGTTGAACCTGTAAATTTGTCGTTGGGATTTGTGCCCGTAAAGGAAAATACCTGTCCTGAAAACAGAATATCATTAAAAACTTCTGTGGCTCCATCCGTAACACGTATAGTTGAGCCGGATGCCCCGGTATACCGAAGCGATAAACTTTTAAGGCCGCCTACACATGCCCCGCAACTGGCCACCGGGGGGCAATCGCAACTTTGGCCAAACGCATAAGCATGCGCCAGCACAAGCAGGAAAACCATTACATAGTGAACCCTGACTCTCATTACTGTTAAGGGTAGGTAAAAAACTACTCCGTTTAAAAAATCTATTGTTTTACCTCAATCCAGCGAAAAAAATAAGTGAGAGGCGCCAGTATTAAGGTATATGATTATTTTCAAAAAACATTTAGCGTGAAAGTTCACAAATTTCCGGGTAAAAGAAAAGGAATATCCAAATAACAAGGAATACGAATTGGCCTGTTGGGGGCAGAATCTCTTAAAAGGACCCTTATGTAACCAAAATCACCCAAGGTTATTATGAACATTTATAGCTTTGAGATTAATTAAACGTTATCCTTCCAAATGAAAATAGTTATCCTGAAGTGGTCCATTGGTATCGCCCTGGGGGCGGCAGCCGGTTTTTTATACTGGTACTACATAGGTTGTACCAGCGGAAGTTGCGCCATAACTTCTTCACCTGTTAACAGCACCTTATATGGCGGACTTATGGGTGGGCTATTATTGAATATATTCGAATCTAAAAAACAATCCGATGAAACCGGAAAAGCACCTGATCAGTAAAGACGATCCGGCATACGAGGCCATTGGCAACTACATCCACAGTAAAGACAGTGTGGTGGGTATTGATGCACGGCATACACATATCATTATCATCAATAAGCTGCTTGAACTGGAGGATAAAATTAACACTATCGAAAAGAAGCTGACTAAAAAAAAGAAATCCAAATCAAAGAAATGAAGAGCACTTTATGTTATAGTGCGCTCTTTTTATTCGTTATTATACTTGTTGTATCCTGTAACCAACCCAAGCAGGAAAATCATTCTACAGAGTCAATCCCTGATTCAGTTATTATTAAAAAAGGAGACCAACTTGTTTCACTAACCTTCGATACGTTACGCAATTCCCTGCTGACCGCTATTGGTGAACAGGGCTTTGCATATGCTATTCAGTTCTGTAACGAGAAAGCGTATCCGCTTACGGCAAGCCATGCCACCCCGGATATTATAATAAGAAGAACTTCTCTGCAGTATCGAAATCCATTAAACCAACCCGATAGTCTGGAGCATACTGTATTTGAAGAATTCAAATCTGGTAGCCCACGTACCAAACTCATCCGAACCACTGGTGAAGTGCATTATATTAAACCGATTATAATGCAGGCCATGTGTTTAAATTGTCACGGCTCACCTGATCTGGACATTAAGCCGGAAACAATGGCTGCAATTCAACGCAATTATCCACAGGATAAAGCCATTGGCTATGCCGAAGGCGAACTGCGAGGCATTTGGCACATCATCTTCCGTTCCGAGCCTGACTAACTGCCTCGATACAATTTTTTCCTACGTAACAAAAGTAACGGATCAGAAAGAGAACTCTGCTGATCTTTGCATCATGTTTAACCCGAACCATTGTAACAATAAATTTAGAATAAATATATGTTTGGATTATTTGGATTAGGAACCAAAAACTACGAAGAACTTCGTGGTGCAGAGTTTAAAGCAAAATACAAAGCTACACCAGGTGCCGTGCTGATTGATGTGCGTACACAAGGTGAATTCCGTTCAGGGAGTATTTCCGGTGCACGGAACATCGATATTATGTCGGCCAATTTTGCTCAACAAATTTCAACGCTCGACAAGAACAAAGAATACTTTCTGTTTTGCCGCAGCGGCAACCGCAGCGGTCAGGCCTGTAACATGATGGCCAAGCAAGGATTTAAGGTACACAACCTGGCGGGTGGCGTTAGCGACTGGCCAGCATAATGTGGGGTTTGGTTTGAGTGAAAGCCGCCACCGGAAACGGGGCGGCTTTTTGTTTTTTAGTAACTTGCTATTCTAGTCGATCTACTCCAATTACTTGAGCAAGATTTACACTCATCATCAGTCATCTTACTTGCTAATTGCCCTTTAAAATAGTCATCACCTTATGCAGAATAACTTTTGCAGCGTGTGGTATTTTAGTTCCAGGGCCAAAGATGGCAGCCACTCCTTTTTCATAGAGAAAATCATAATCTTTCTTCGGAATTACACCACCCGCAATAACCAGTATATCTTCCCGCTTTAACCGCTTAAGTTCATCAATCAACTTTGGTATCAATGTTTTATGACCAGCCGCCAGGGATGATGCCCCTACAATATGTACATCATTCTCAACCGCCTGACGAGCAACTTCTTCCGGAGTTTGAAATAGTGGTCCGATATCAACATCAAAACCCATATCAGCAAACGAGGTAGCAATTACTTTGGCGCCCCGATCATGGCCATCCTGACCCATTTTGGCTACGAGTATTCGCGGGCGTCTTCCATCCAGTTTGGCAAATTCGTCTGTGAGTTCCTGTACTTCTTTAAACTCAGCATCTTCTCCTCGTTGTTGAGAATAAATTCCAGAAATGGTTCGAATGGTTGCTTTGTGTCTTCCGAAATGTTTTTCCATAGCATCCGATATTTCACCCAAAGATGCACGTTTCCGGGCGGCATCTATTGCCAACGCCAACAAATTTCCTTCGCCTGTCCTTGCGCATTCAGTCAGCGCATTTAACGAAGCTTCTACAGTTCCCTGATCTCGTTCACTTCGTAACTTTTTTAATCGCTCTACCTGCGCGTGAAGCACGGCAGTATTATCCACTTCCAGCGTTTCAATGTCAGAAGGTTCTCCGCTAACATACTTATTAACGCCTACCAACACATCTCTTCCTGAGTCAATGCGTGCCTGTTTGCGTGCAGCAGCTTCTTCGATTCGCATTTTTGGAATACCTGTTTCAATAGCTTTTACCATTCCTCCTAAGGATTCAATTTCCTCCATATGCTTCCATGCTTTCTCGGCTAGCGCTTTGGTCAGGTACTCCACATAATTCGATCCTGCAAAAGGATCAACAACACGAGTCATGTTGGTTTCATCCTGAATGTACAATTGTGTGTTTCTTGCAATTCTTGCCGAAAAATCACTGGGTAAAGCAATTGCTTCATCCAACGCATTGGTATGCAATGATTGCGTATGACCACAGGCCGCAGCCAGGGCTTCAATACAGGTACGGGCAACGTTGTTGAAGGGATCCTGTTCACTCAAGCTCCAGCCCGAAGTCTGACTATGCGTGCGTAAGGCCATCGACTTGGGATCTTTCGGATTAAATCCTTTCACAATCTTTGACCACAATAAACGACCTGCGCGCAGTTTAGCTATCTCCATATAATAATTCATGCCGATAGCCCAGAAAAAGGATAACCGTGGTGCAAATTCATCAATGGAAAGACCTGCTTCAATACCGGTTCGGATATAGGCCAATCCATTGGCCAGCGTATAAGCCAACTCAATATCTGCCGTTGCACCGGCCTCCTGCATGTGATAACCCGAAATAGAAATAGAATTAAACTTCGGCATGTACTGGCTGGTGAATCGAAAAATATCACCGATGATACGCATAGAGGGCGCAGGTGGATAGATGTATGTATTGCGCACCATGAACTCCTTTAGAATATCATTTTGAATGGTGCCACTAAGCTTCTCCATTGAAACACCTTGTTCCTCGGCTGCTACGATATAAAAAGCCAGAATGGGAATAACCGCACCGTTCATAGTCATTGAAACTGACATCTTATCCAGCGGAATCTGATCGAACAGAATTTTCATATCCAGTATAGAGTCAATCGCAACACCTGCCTTTCCAACATCGCCCACTACCCGCGGATGATCTGAATCGTAACCGCGGTGTGTTGCTAAATCAAAAGCTACCGACAAACCCATCTGTCCTGCTGCCAGGTTTCTGCGATAGAAGGCATTGGATTCTTCGGCTGTTGAATACCCGGCATACTGACGGATCGTCCACGGACGCGTTACGTACATCGTAGAATAAGGACCTCGTAAAAAAGGAGGTAGCCCGGCAGCGTAGCGCAAATGTTCTGCTTCTGTTAAATCCGTCAGATCATACCTGCCTTTTACTGGTATGCCCTCGGCCGTGAGATTAGATTCTGATCCAGTGCTTTTAGCACGTTCAATCAAAGGAAGTTTAGTTATATCAAGTGATGAAAAATCAGGCCTCATAATGCATCTTTTAAAACTAATTGTCAGTTTTTCTCAGCTGGAGCAAAAATCCTATCCTGAATGACGGACAAAACTTCTACCGCATTGGATTTAATATGAATGAAGTAGTCCAGTCCTGCAGCCTGCAGACTTTCCACCAACATTGGCGGATAACCGGCCAGTACGAGGATTTTATTAGAATTATTTTTCCTAAATGCTTTTACACATGCTTCTGCATGAAGCGTGTAATCATCATCCGAAGCACACAATACAATAACCTGTGAGTCACTGCTCAGTGCAGGCTGAATTCCAGTCAATGGATTCTCATGAAAGTGCTCAGCTGAACTGAAGCCGGCTGCGGCAAAGAAATTTTGTGAAAATGCCACCCGCGCTTTACGCATGGCAAGGTTACCAAATGCAAGCAGAAATATTTCCGGGACCTTACCGTGTCCATTGGCAAATTGCTGTGTTCGCTGTCGCAGAATTTCAAAACTCCTCGTGGCATGCTGCGCAACCAATACATGATCGTTTTCCTTATGCTCGTCTGTTACCGCAACAGGAAGTGTTTCAGCAGGATTAGCATACTGATTAATACCCACATACACTTGCTTTCGGGTATGGATATCCTGCAATTTTTTATCACGTACACTAGCTATTCTCAGCTGAACTTTATTCTGTTCAAAAGCCTTTACAAATCCACCTTCCTGTTCCACTTCTTTAAACAAGTTCAAGGCATTTTCATACAACTTATGGGTGAGCACTTCTATGTAATAAGCGCCTCCGGCCGCATCAGAAACCTGATCGAAGTAGGATTCAGCCTTGAGAATATTGGAAACATTCAACGCCATGCGCACATTAAATTCATCTGGTGTTGAAGAAGTATTCGTATGCGGTTTGATCAGTAGTCCATCGCATCCTCCAGTAACAGCAGCCATAGCTTCGGTGGTATTGCGCAACATATTCGTGTGGGCATCATACCGTGATTTCGACCATATTGAACTAACGGATAAAATAGTTGCTTTCACCTGATCGAGCGAATAGTGATTTATCAATGTAGCATACAAGGCCCGTAACGAACGCAACTTGGCAATTTCAAAAAAGTAATCGCCATTAATAGCTGTTCTGAGGTGTACCTCACTAAAGATTTCCTTAGGTGAAAGTCCGGCATCTGAAAGTAGATCCGTATAGGCCACAACTTTGTTCAAAAGAAAAGCAAGTTCCTGGGTTACATTTCCACCGGCATCAACAAAAGTATTTGACCGAACTGTGAGGCCCCTGAAACCCGTAGCTTTTTTTGTTAACTGAAGCTGACGTGCAAGCGATTGAATCGTGGAGGTCTGAATCTTAGTTTCTCCGGTGATCCATTTTTCCAGTATGTCTGCATCACAAAAACCATGAATAGCCCCCAACGATACTCTTCGCTTTTCAAGGTACTTAAAGTACGCTGCAATAAAATCAGGATCCGGCTCCGACAGGACAAAGGATATATGAACAACAGTTGGATCAACTGAGGCTAAAATCTCATCAAATAAAAAATTGGTCGCCCGATCAATACTAAATATCAGTCCATCGGCTCCTTGCTGAATACATCGCTCTGCCTGTAGCTTTTGTTGCTGCGCAGAACCGGTGCTTACTTCAGCGTAATTAATCCACTGGACATTCAGCGGTTGTACTGACTTAACAAACGCGGTAAAGTCAGCCAGTGGAAGAACATCCTCCTCTGTATAAAATGGATCCACTGAAAATCCTTCATAGGTATTCCACACCAATTTTTTGGAGAAATCCGCTCCCTTTAAATCCTGAATGACTTTATCCATCCACTGTTGTTTGGTGATCGCGGGGAAATCTGAAAAAATTTGTTGTTTGCTCATGAATAATCTGGGTTCACACTATCCTAAAACTTAATGGTATTTTGCCGGCAAAAATTCTGGAAACTGGCCCATAATCTTCACTGCCCCACTTTTTAAAATTTCATCAAATTAAACTCCTCCTTATCGTTTTTCACAAAATTCAACCAAAACTCCTTTGGTTGATTTAGGATGAAGAAAGGCTATATCCAGGCCCTCAGCGCCCTTTCTGGGTTTACTATCGATGAGTTGTACACCTTTAGAAGAAACTTCTTCCAGTTGTTTTTCAATATTCCTTACAGAAAAAGCAAGGTGATGCATTCCCTCGCCCTTCTTTTCAATATATTTTGCTATCGGCCCATCCGGTGCGGTGCTCTCTAATAGTTCAATTTTTGTTTGACCGACCTGAAAGAATGCTGTTTTCACTTTCTGATCTTCAACCTCTTCAATACGATAGCATTTTAATCCAAGTACATTTTCATAAAACTCGATTGCCTTTTCCAAATCAGCAACTGCGATTCCAATATGTTCAATGTGTGAAATTTCCATAATGAGTGGCTTAAAGTTTTTAATTTAAATATCCTTCCATTAAAAAAAGGGTGCTGTTTATCAGGTAAGAAAACAAACTTTTGATAATAGATTTTCTTACCTAAAAATATGCAAACGATTGCTAAGGTAGTATTAAATCTTAGGGTGAATCAAGTGTAGAACTACCGAACGGTATAAAAAGAAAACATTCCTATCTCAGGTTTGAATACCTTGGTATAAGAATGTTTAACATGGGAGTAAAAGTGGAGCCGCAGGGAATCGAACCCTGGTCCAGAGAAGATCATAATCGTATCTTCTACATGCTTAGTTGACTTTGATTGTCGGGAATATGCCGGCAGGCAACAGCCAACGCATTCCGTAGTTACGGTATCTTAGCTGCATGATGTAACGTCACACAGAGCAGTTCTGCAAAACGACACCGCTATATCAGCACCTGCAGAACAGCGCACTGAGCGATGATGGCCCCCCAATTCTTAATCGGGGTAAGCTAACCCAACGTTATGTCAGATTAAGCAGCCATGGCGTAGTTAGTCTCGCCACGTATGGTTTAGGACTATCTTTTAAGGCTCTCATCCCATGAGCCTGCATGCTTACACACGTTATAACACATCCTGTCAAAACCGGTCGGCCCCTAAATCAATGAACAATTATCAATTGGTAAGTTTTCAATTTACCAATCAATTGCAATATTAATCAATTGATGGACATAAAAGTTCCCTTATCGCCAAAAGCTAATTGCTAATTGCCAATTGAATTTTAACTTGCAAGCCCATGGATAATTTTGTTGTATCGGCACGAAAATACCGCCCAACCGGGTTTGCTGAGGTGGTGGGTCAGGAGCACATCACCACAACGCTTAAAAATGCCATCGATAATAATAAATTAGCCCAGGCACTCCTATTCTGCGGACCCCGCGGAGTAGGGAAAACTACCTGCGCCCGAATAGTGGCACGACTGATCAATGGCTTTGAAGAAAAGGCCGAAGTAAACTCCCTGAACATTTTTGAACTTGATGCCGCCTCCAACAACTCTGTTGAAGATATTCGTAACCTGATTGACCAGGTGCGCTACCCTCCTCAGTTTGGCAAGTTTAAGGTGTATATTATTGACGAGGTTCACATGCTGTCGAATGCAGCCTTTAATGCATTTTTAAAAACCCTGGAGGAGCCACCATCATACGCCATTTTCATACTGGCTACTACGGAGAAACATAAAGTGATTCCAACCATTCTTTCCCGTTGCCAGATTTTTGATTTTAACCGCATACAGATATCCGATATCGGTGATCATTTAAAAACTATTGCCAAACAGGAAGGTGTCGATGCGGAGGATGAGGCATTACACCTCATCGCCCAGAAAGCGGATGGAGCGTTGCGGGATGCACTATCAATTTTTGACCTGATGGTCACGTACTCATCCGGAAAGGGTATAACCTTTAAGGATGTTCTACAGAACCTGCATATTCTCGATTACGATTACTACTTCGCAGTAGTAGATACACTACTTTCCGAAAATCATACACAACCTTTGCTGATTCTTGATGAAATACTCAGAAAAGGTTTTGACGGACAAAATTTCATTGTTGGGCTGAGTGAGCATTTGCGCAATTTGCTGGTATCGCAAGATGCCCGCACTACCGAATTGATGGAGGTGCCGGAAAGTGTGAAGAAGAAATACGCTCAGCAAGCCCAGGCTGCCTCTCCCTCATTATTGCTCTCGTGGCTTAACATAGCCAATCAATGCGACATTCAGTATAAGAGTAGCAAAAACCAACGCCTTTCTGTTGAACTGGCGTTGATGAAGATGGCCCACGTTCAGGCTGTTTTCAACGTTGATGCTTTTCCTCCTCAGCCCGAGGCATTAAAAAAAAAATTACTGACGAATCCGTAAAAGAACCCGAGGCTGCCCCTTTAGCAAAAGCCCCAGAAGAAATTCCACAAACTAACAACTTACCAAAGAAAGCAGTTACGGAAACAGTTGAACCAACATTGCGTTCAACCTCACGCAGTAAGAGCACGCCAAAAATTCCTGCTCTTAAAAACATATTACAATCGGGTAACACACCGGTTGAACCTGAACAAAAGGAAATCAACCAGCCAATAGCCAATCAGCCTTATACTTTTAAACGTCTGCAGGAAGTTTGGCTGGAATTTGCTGAGCAACGAAAAAAATACCGGGCAGAGTACCAGCTCCTAACGCAGCAAATTGAACTTCAAGAATCAACCGTAATTGTACACCTTCATAATCCCGTTCAGGAAACCTTGCTCAGTGATTTGAAAAGTGATTTGATGCAATATGTACGGGAAAGTTTAAATAATTACGCCATTCAGATAACCGGTGAGCTAAAAAGCAACGATAGCAAAAAGGTTATATATACCAACCGTGAGAAATTTGAACACCTGGCAGAAAAAAACCCTAACCTGATACTCTTGAAAGATCGGTTAGGGCTTGATCCGGATTTTTAAAAAAGGCTATTTCTTCTCTTCGTAATTCTGAAAAGAATAGGCGAATCCAAAATTGAATACCTGACTAACTTGGGCTCCGGGATCCTGATCGAAATCGTATATAAGAATTCCGCCTAATCCAACCGTAATGAATTTATTGACTCTTGCAGAAAGCATCAAGTCTAAACGATGATCAATCAACTTTGCCTCCAGGTTTTCATAGTTGACAAACATCATATAACGCCACTTTAAATTTAAATTTTTGGCTATCTCCTTGTCGAAGTCTGCCGCTAATTGAAAGGCCAGCCACTCCATACGTGTTGACTCACCAACCAGTACACCGTAGGGACTAATCGGATCAACTTCGTCAAATCGGCCGTTATTGTCGCTAACAATAGTAATGCGCGGAGAGAATGGTGATAGTCGGAGGTAGAAGTAATCCACCGGTTTGTATTGAAAACCCCATGCTGAGGTAATAAATGCCGGAGCCAGAAAATCAGAGATTAAATCCTCGGTATCATCATCGTTGTAAATGAATCCTTTAGAAAACTGACTTAAAAAGTTCAGTGACGTAAACAGACTCCACTTATCGGATAGCTTATAACCCACTTTGGTATCCAGAAATATCCGGTCCAGGGTTTTACGAAATCCTTGGCCACTGTTATCGACAAATCCATAGAGAAGGCCTATTTCATTGTCCCAGGTTATTTTATCGTTTGAATAGTTGGCCTTGTAATTAAAGGCCCCATTCAAGCCTATTGAGTTTATTCCTCCTGCCTTCCAATTAGATGAAAATGATGCCTGATTAACATTAATATTGAAGAGCAACTTCTTCTTCCAGTTTGAGGTGGTATCGGGCTTGATGATTTGAGCTGATCCAAAAAAAGAAATCAACAGAAACATAATTGTGCTGGCACCTGTGATGAGGATAGTTTTCATAGATGAAATGAGGGTTTATAACAGATCTTAAAGAACAACAGAGACTAAATATTGTTCAATTTGATTTCTTCGAGAGCGATTTCGGTAAGCGGTTTGGTGATAAACTTAATTACATGATTGTTGTTAACAATCTTATCAATATCACGCTTATTGTCAGAGCTGGAAAGAATAATCACCTTGCACTTATTGCGCACAATTTCATTGAATTTTTCGAACTCGTATAAGAACACAAAACCGTCAACAATCGGCATATTAATGTCCAGAAAAATCAGGCTCGGCAGGTTCTCAGCCTTATTTTCGTTTTCTTTCAAATAATCAAGTGCAGCCTTACCCGAGCCCTTCGCTTCAACCCGCTTCGAGAATTTGGTGATTTCGATAATACGTTTACTGATAAAATTGTCGGTGTCGTTATCATCTACCAACATTACTAAATCAATGGATTTTGTATCCGTTTCCATCCCAATAAGAGTCAATTACATTGCTTTAAATTCTGACAAAATCGCAAGTCACAAAAATATCCTTTTTTAGATACTTTAAGCCAGTCCTTACTAAAATCAAGGGGTTGACGTAATAAATTCACAAAAAAGGAAGTAAAATTAAGCTTATTTCATCTGAATCTTAAGCTTCTCGCCCGTAGCAACATTAAAATCCTTTTTCTGATTCCAGTCCATCAGGTCTTTTATGGTAACGCCATACTTCCGCGCAACACTGTACAGCGTATCGGATGGTTTTACCTCATATACAATAAATTCATCTTGCTTTGCGGTATCCATAAGGCTATCAGGCTGAGCCGGATCTCGAAGCATTAATGTTTGACCGGGCTTTATTCCGTCTTCCATCTTCAACTGATTCCAGTTCACAATGTCCATAACCCCTATTCCATATTGTTTGGAAATGGCATAAAGGGTTTCACCGGCTACCACAATATGCTGGGCAGGAAAAGGTTTAGGTTGCATGGTTGTAACTATTTCGTCAACCTTACCAGGGGTTACATCCTCTGTCTCAATAACGGGTTCAACTACATTAGTAATCGTATTTTCCTCCTGCTTCGAGGGCTCAGAAACTGAAGTCGGCCACTCCGCACTTTTGTTTGTAGAAGCGGTTGGATTTACCGACCAACTAAAAAATTCACCTGTCTCTACCTCAACTGTACTGGCAACAACCGGTTCAGCAACCGCAGACTTTTGGGTGCCTGACAATACCACCAGCGTGCCAGGCTTAAGCGATAAGGTTGGCAAACCTGGATTTAACTTTGCCAATCTTTTTAACTGAACTCCGTATTGCTGACTTACTGACCACAGCGTTTCATCGGATTGCTTTACTACATGTGAGGCTATCTGGGTTTTTGATCTTTTCTTTTTCAGATAATAATACTGTCCCTCAACCAGTGGATCGCTGATAGAAAGATCGTTACATGCCAGAAAAAAAGATAACCCTACACCGGCTCGTTTGGTCAGAGCAACCGCGTTTTCGCCAGCATGCGCCTTAATGGCAGGAATTCCATTAATAGTTTTTTTATCACTTTGTAGGGCAAGGGCCGGTTTAGCATCAAGCTTTTTGTGCGAATTGTGTTTGTTATGATCGGTATTTACCTTTTCAACAGAGGCATAAACAGCCTGAGCCTCACCTTTAACCGGTATGGCTACGATATAATTTTTATCACCCGGTATAGTTCCCTTCTTCACCCATTTATTAAACTCCATCAGGCTTTCCTCCGGAACAGAAACTTCTTTTGCAATTACTGATAACGACTTACTGTTACGGCTTTCGTAGGCAATAATGTTTACTTCACCCTGCCCTCTCACTGCGCCTTCAAATGCAATTTTATGTGCCAGAAACTTTTTTACGTACCAGTAAGTCTGACTGGTAATCTCCATATGCTTTGCTCCGCTCTCATAATCTTTCACGGCACGCATCACACCACCAGCTCCCATTTGATAGGCTTGCAAAGCATATAGCCAATTGTTAAAAAAAGTATTGTTCTTTTTGAGATATTGTGCAGCAGCCCGAGTGGATGAAACTATGTTCATGCGTTCATCTATTTCCTTATCTACACGCAACCCCATTTCTGCTGCTGTAAAATCTTTAAACTGCCAGAACCCCACGGCATTCGATACCGATACAGCATCGGGTATCAAGGCGCTTTCCTGGATCACCAGGTATTTGAAGTCGTCTGGCAAGCGCTCTTCTGCAAATATTTTCTCGATGATGGGGAAATATGTTTTTGCCCGATCAACTTTTATGTTGAAATATTTAGGGTATTGGGTAAGGGCGTCAACATCCTTTTGAATTTCTCTACGCGCATCGTCTCGGATGGTGAGTGTCATACCCGCAAAGTTCATCTTATGCGGAACCTCCTGAGTTTGAGCTAATACCACATGCAGAAGTAAACTAAAAATGGCTGTGAGTCGCATACTGCTAAGGTTAAAAAATATTCAGCCTAAAAAATCAATCCTTCACTTTACGTGCAATCATAATGCCATCACGCACCGGCATCAGGATATTTTCAACCCGGGTATCGTTTTGGATCTTTCGATTGAAGTCCATGATGGCCCGGGTGTCTTTATCCGGTTTTTGATCCAACACCTTACCACTCCACAACACGTTGTCAGCCAGGATATAACCTCCCAAAGGTACGAGATTGAATACTAAATCGTAATAGCGGGCGTAGTTTTCTTTATCGGCATCAATAAAAACAAGATCGAACGGACCTTGCAGCTTTGGAATAATATCCAACGCATTGCCTATCTGATAGTCAACTTTCTTCGATAATCCAGCCTCGTTGAAATATTGCCGAACCCTTTCCTCGAGTTCCTCATTAATATCAATGGTGATCAGCTTTCCATCAGGGGCAAGGCCCTCGGCCAGGCATACTGCCGAATAGCCCGTATAGGTTCCGATTTCGAGGATTGCCTTTGGCTGAAGCATGCAGCTTATCATTGCCAGCAATCTTCCCTGCAAATGTCCGGAAAGCATGCGTGGCATAAGTACCTGTGCGTGCGTTTCACGATTGATCCGTTTTAATAGCTCACTTTCAGATGAAGTGTGTTGCTCGGCATAGCGTAACAAATCGGCATTGAGAATATCCATATTACGTTGGAATCATTTTTAAAAAACTTAAATCATCAGCGTCAAACATTTCCTCGGCTATACGCCTTAGTGTTGCCGAATCGGTTTCGTTGATGATTTCAAAAACTTCCTGAAGGGATGGCACACGATCTAAATCAAGTGTCGACCGGCCCAGCAACATCATCATATTCTGATTGTTTTCCTCTGCCATGGCCATTTGTCCTTTCAATTGTTCCTTGGCGGCCTTCAACTGACGGCCATTGAGTGGTTTACTCTTAAACTTATCCAACTCTTGTTGAACCAGTGTTATACACCGCTCAAGTTTATTAGGCTTCGTACCAAAGAAAACAGCAAACATTCCGGTGTCGGTATAAGAAATGTAATGAGCATCAATAGAATAAACATACCCATGCCGCTCGCGCAGTGCCATATTGAGACGGGAATTCATACCGGGGCCTCCCAACATGTTCACCAGTAAATAAAATGGAATCCTGTTATTATGATGAACCGGATAAGCCGGGCGTCCGATCGCACATTTGGCCTGCTTGACAGGGCGTATCAGTTCTTTATGTTGTGGTTTATACTTTCCAGCGGACTTTCTTTTTGCCGTTCGCCTCGAAGACATTACACTAAAGTATTTGCGAAAAGTTTCCTCAACTTCAGATGGTGCCAAGTTGCCCACACAGCTGAACACAATTTTTTTTGTATCCATTCGCTGTTTGAAAAATTCTTTAAAGTCTGCACGCCTAAATGTTGAAACAGTTTCCTGGCGGCCCAGGATGTTCATTCCCATCGGATGTTTACCATAAATAACCGATTCGAACTCATCTTGAAGGGAGTCATCAGGGTTATCAAGGTACATGGCCATCTCCTGAAGGATAACACCCCGCTCCTTTTCAATTTCCGGTTCTGGAAAAACAGAATTGAAGGTAATATCTGCGAGCACATCAACTGAGCGCTCAAAATACTGATCACGAACGGAGGCAAAAAAAACTACCTTCTCCTTGTCGGTATAGGCGTTTAATTCGCCACCCACCGAATCAATACTGTTAATAATCTGAAAAGCCTTTCGCTTTCGGGTGCCTTTAAAAGCCATGTGCTCCCAAAAATGCGTTAGGCCCTGAGTGGCTTCGCTTTCATCACGACTGCCCACATCCAGAAATACGCCACAGTGAACTATTTGGGTATGGTCCACCTGCTGATAAACCAAGCGGATTCCATTAGGTAAAACAACACGATGCAATTCTTTCATACCAGGTGCTAAAATACCATGTAAACGACTACCGTCCCAACTGCGAACACGGGTGACCGTTCACGGGCAAGGATTTGCTTTGTGTTTGGTCATTTTACTTAATTTGAAAAGATTGAAAATGGCATATCAATTGTAAACTCATCTGTACTATGGAAACTCAACGCGTTAAAACCTGTTTTACAATTACCTTCACCGATGAACAATTCAACCGGGCGAAAGAATATGTTGAAGATATGAAGCGTCATCCCAACAGGGTTTTCTGGCGGGGTAAAGAAGGCAAGACCGATCAGGAACTGATTGTGGAACAAATTGCCCACCGGATTTTGTCTGGCTTTTATAACGATGATCCGTTTAATGCCGGGCGTTATATCGTGCGCATGGATGCCGGTATTAACGGCAATTGAATCATATTCGCTCCAGAACCTTTTTAATTAAGGCCTCAACAATTTTTTCAGGGTCTTTCGCGAATTTGTTTTTCATGCGGTTGGCAATAATGGCATTAACACTCAGCATTTCATGACCGAGTAACCTGCCCATAGCATAATACGCGGCTGTTTCCATCTCAAAATTAGTAAGCCAGAAATCACTGGTTTTATTGTGGTAAAAATTGAGGTCATCCAATAGTTTAGGCATGCGAGTAGTTGCCCTAACCTTTCTTCCCTGCGGGGCATAAAACCCGGGTGTTGTAATGGTGTTACCCCGTATCATGTCATGAGCGATACGGTTAAACAGTGTTTCAGATCCTTGCACAACATACGGACGAAAAGGGATTTTTACCTCTTTCTGAATATCCGCAGCGATTGATTTTTCAAAAGTTGTGGCCGGTAAATCGTAAAAGGTCATCAGGTTATCCAAACCAACGGCATAATCAGTAGCGAGGTGTGCTCCTAACGGGATATCTTCCTGTAAACCACCGGAAGTTCCAATACGAATAATTTTAAGCTTCTTTTTGCGCGATTTCGGCTCACGGGTTTTTAAATCCATGTTTACCAACGCGTCAATTTCCGTCATAAAAATTTCCACATTATCGGTACCGATGCCGGTACTGATTACTGTGATTTTCTTTCCATTGAAATGACCTACGTGGGTGATAAACTCACGTTTGTTCATTTCAAATTCTACCTCATCGAAATACTGGCTTACTTTATACACCCGGCTTGGATCGCCCACCGCGATAATAATATCCGATACATGTTTGGGTAATAAATTGAGATGGTAGACACTGCCATCTTTATTCAGAATTAAATCGGTTTCAGATATTTTTGGCATAGGTTATTGCTTTATGGGTTGGGCAGGATTTCCAAATACGGTTTCACCATCTTTAACCGGGGCAATAACTACAGCACCAGCACCAACCCGCGCACCTTTGCCAATAGTAATGCCGGAAACAATTGTAACACCCGATCCGATAAACGCTTCTGGCTCAATGCGAACACCCGAATTAATAATTGTTCCAGCACCCAGCTGAACAAAATCCGCTACAACTGCTTCGGCCCCAATAAGCACACCACTTTGCACGATACAATGGCTGCCCAGTTTTGCTCCCACACCAATTTTAACACCGGTATCAATAAGGTTACCGTGTCCCAACTCCACATGGTTGGCCAGCAACGCATCGCGATGAATAGCATTTACAGGTTGCACATGGCGAATGTCATTCAGCATTTTCACCAGGGTTTTCCGAAACCGGTTATCATCAACGGCCACAAACGCTTCACATTTCTTTCCAATCAATTTTAAAAATCCATCATCATCTGTACTACCAAGCACAGCAATGCCGTCAATTTCCTTTCCGTGACGCTGCTTATCGTCATCTAAAAATCCATATACCACATTTCCGTTTACCTCAAAAATTTCCCGGGCTATTCGCCCCAGGTAGTTTGCGCCAAAAATTATTACAGGATTATCCATAGCTGTTTGTCAAAAAACAAATGTACTTTCATTGCAACAGCCTCACAAGGACGAAAATCAGTTGTTTGTGAAAAGTTTTGAAAACCACCGATCAAGCGGTGAGTTGTACATAATCAACATTATAAAAAAAGGAAAGAAACCTACACGATACCTGACATACGTACCAAAGTTTGGAGCAGAAAGCGCAAGGAATACACACAACATGGCGCAGTAAAGCAGTACGGAGAATAGCAGCAAGCGATCAGGCGAGGCCGTTAGTTTACGTACATTTCTGAAGGCCAAAAAAGTAAGAAGTAACAAAAGCAAGTTCTCCAAACTCACTACCAACTGAAAGACATTACTTGCTTCCCAAATAAAGGGGCGAAACAATCCAGAAATCAACGCCCAGGGAGCATGTAGCATAATACTCCCTATTTCAGGCTTCAGATTATTAAAATGAACCATCTTATCCGGATCAGATTTCTGATAGAAAGCGTCATAGTTTTCGACCACCACTTCAAGGATCCGATGCGGGTAAAAATTAGGATGAACAAACGTAATCACAAAAATGAAAACCATTAGCAACACTACCAGCAACACAAATTCGCGGTAAGCGGAAACTGCCGAGGGTTTCATTCTGTTTTGTATAAACCACTGCGTTAACACAGCCGACAACGCTACCGGCAAAAAAACTGCTGCATAGTAATACTTGAGACTCCACAAAACCCACACACAAACCATAGTCATTGCGATTTGTAACCAGGTAATTTTATGGCTTTGCCAGATAATAAGAAACAAACCTGCCATTAAGTAGAGAACGGTCATGGCAACACTTTCTTTAATAATTCCTGCACTCCAGAACACACACGAAGGGAAAAACAAAAAAGCAACTACAGCAGATAATGTAAATGCCGGGTAACTCAGGCTTATTTGTTTCACCAACCACCAGGCCGCAGCAAATGAAAAAAAAGAAACGTAAATCGAAATTATCCAGTAGTTGTTATTGGTGATAATTGAAAATAAACTCACCAGCTTAACGAAAAACAATGTTCTGTTCTCACCTGAAAAAGCCTGCTCTTTTTCAAACCATAAATAGCGGAAGTACTCAACCCAATCCGCCCTTCCAATGTCCGCCAACCGGATACTTTCCTGAAAAAATGAAAACGTATCACTGTCCACATAGTATCTGCTGTAAATCAGTCCCAATGCAATACCTGCACCCAGTTTTACCAAAAGTGCCGGCCAGTAAAATTTATCGATAGAAGACATGTTATGCTTAAACCACCACCAGGCTAGCAGAAAGATAACAGCACCATGAACACAATAGAGAATGATCGTCATACCGGTTGGATTAATGAAGCACCTACGGCACAGTCGAGGCATCTTCGCTTCATGCAATATGCAATGTACAGCTCAATAAGTGCTTGAGAATCGAATGATGTTTTAGCGGTATAGCCTAACTCAGTCCATTGCCGGGTTATGGTATTTTTTTCAGCGGGTATTTGTTGTAGCCAATCCACAGCCCGCTCCATATAGGAATGGTAGTCATGTGTTATAGCATAAGCCGCCAGCAAGGGCACAGCGGTGTTGATAATAAGATTTTGAATACTGGATCGCCCCAGTACAGGAACACTGTTGGTCACCTTGCCAAACTGGTAGTGTGCTTTCCAATAATCCGATTGTTGAACAGCGAGCCATGCATATAAATCCTTAAAGTCTATTGTGTTAAGAATAGTGGAGAATATATTTTTTCGCTGATGAATGACAGCTGCCAATTGGGCTAACCGTACCGTAGGAAAGTTGGCAGGCCTTAACCGCAAAAAACGCCATTGCGATTTGTGAAGCCGTTTACTCTCAAGTCCATATTTTTTTTCAAGCAGCTTAAACTCCCGAACCAATAACCGTGTGTATTCATCGATTCTAACTTTTTCTAAAAAACCAGCCTGACCAAAAAGTAAGGCCTCAACTTGGTGGGGTTGATCGATGTGCTTTAATAAAATCTTGTACGACAGAGATTCTGCTAATCGCTGAAATGAATCAGTATTGACTTTAAATCCAAAATTTTTACTGAGTAACTGATACGCTGTTTCTTCCCAATCGCCTTGGTTGCGCTGCAACATTTCGATAACTACACTAGCTTTTGTTTCCAGTCGCTGCGTTAAAGCCTTATCCAGCATCGATAATTTTACCAGATCATCTACCTTACGCCACAACGATGAGCATGGTATACGCTCAGCGCTGGTGAACAATTTTTTATACGTACTCCAAAGCGATGGGTCTACTTTGTTTTTTAATTCCAATGTCGGCATTGCAGAGTTGTCCGATCGACTGATGGGTTTGTCATTTTCCCACACCACATGCAGTATTACTTTTTCGTAGGCAGCATCATCACCATGCCTGTGGTCGTTCCAACCTGAAGCTTTGATGTGTATTTCCACACTTCCACGCCACTCAAGGTTACCTATTTTTATTTTGGCCTCGCTAAAATCCGGGCCGGCATGGGTGTTTCGCATGCCCGGATGAAGCACTTGCACCAACTCGCAAGAAGTGGTTTTCAATTCCTTCTTATCGAAGTACTGGAATTGCCAGAGGTAGTGAAGGAAGGATTCGGTCATTTTAGAAGCAATAGAAATACAGAAACCACAAAGGGCACGAAGTTCTACACAAAGGCCTCAAAGTGGTACAATTCAGCACTTTTTGATTTGTGAACTTTGTGCATTCTTTGTGTACTTTGTGGTTAAGCTTATTTTTGAGATAGCCTCTACAGTTGTGTCGGCCAGATTTTTCATCGCCAAGAGTTGGCTTTGTGCTGCAAATTTACAGCGCTTTGATCCTTGTTCAGAGTGCTTTCCCAATCGAATGAGAAGACTCTCTGCTTTTTAACGCTTTGTCGGATTAAATTCTCTGCCAGGTCAACAATTTGTCGTTGAATTTTCTTCGGAAGGTATTCGAATCGAATTAAAAATGTAGTTACATCCATAAAATCCTCGTGACTTAACAAATCTACAATTTTTCCGTTAACTCCAGAAACACACGCATCTGTTCCTGAACCGCTTTGGCTTCCCTGGATGCCGCTTCTGCAAAATCGCTTCCTGAAGAAGCGTAAATGATAGCACGGGCAGAATTCACCAACAGGCCGCACTCCTTATTCATGCCGCACTTTGATACCATTTCCAAATCACCACCCTGTGCCCCAATACCCGGCACCAGGAAGAAATGCTCCGGAGCCAATTCACGAATGTGCTTCATTTTATCGGCTTGCGTAGCCCCAACCACAAACATTAATTGATCGGGAGTGGCCCAGGTTTTAGCTTTGATTATTACCTCTTCATACAGTCTGCGGTTTGTAACTTTTGATTCCATCAATTGAAAATCCGCACTACCGGGATTAGAAGTATGCGCCAACAAAATCACCCATTTGTCTTTAAACTTCAAAAATGGCTTTACAGAATCTTCACCCATATAGGGCGCTACGGTTATAGCATCGAAATTCATCTGTTCAAAGAAAGCCCGTGCGTACAGTGAAGAGGTATTGCCAATGTCGCCACGTTTGGCATCTGCAATGGTGAAACAATCTTTAGGGATGTAGTCCAATGTTTTCTGTAAGCTCTCCCAGCCTTTTGGGCCAAGGGCTTCATAAAAAGCAATATTGGGTTTGTAGGCCACACAATAGTTATGCGTAGCATCAATAATAGCTTTGTTAAACGTAAAGACAGGATCCGGTTCAGTTTTTAAATGGGATGGAATTTTTTCCAGATCAGTGTCTAATCCAACGCAGAGGTAGGATTGTTTTTTTTTGATTTGATTAAAGATCTCGTGATAGTTCAACTTATCTGTTTTGACAGGCAAAATAGCCAATCGAAGCAAGAGTATAAAGCTTTGAAAAATTTATTTGATTTCGCATCTTTAATTAAATAAAAGATTACATGCGGCAGATCTTAATTCTTTTTCTTTTTATAAATGCAACTGTTCTTAATGCACAAATATCCGGACAAGTAAAAGATTTTAAGTCACAAAAACCCTTAAAAGGTGCAGAGATATTCGTTGATGGAGGATTAACTAAAGTTGTCACAGATGAAAACGGTTATTTTACACTGGAGGGACTTCAGCCGGGAACACACAAAATTGCATGTTTCAAAAAGGGATATAGAACTGATGCCAAAGTTTTATCCGTAAAAAAAGGCGAAAACATTGTTCTGTTTATTCTTAAAAAAAATTATAATACAAAAAAAATAAAAGACAAGGCCATTATTGCTGAAGTAATTTCCAACGTAATTCAGCAAAATGAACTGTTTCCTGAGTGGGATCAAAAACTTGTTACTCAAACAATATCTCTAAAAACTCAGGATTCAAAAATTTTTGGAATGATCTCATTTCAAAATTTAGCACTTGGATACGCTGTAGAGTATCATCTGCTTGATTACACAGGAAAAACTTCAAATCTCTTAACAAAGTTTACCCCTCTTCGAGGTTCTGAATCCGATGAGAACCTTTGGGCCGAGAATCGATTTGCGCGTTTTAAACTTACTGCAAATAATTTTCTTGAATCAGTCTTACAAAACACCAATTCAGTTTACGGTTATCACGTGTTCGATGTCAACAATCAAATACAAATGCTGGATAACCAATTAACTATTGGACTTAGTGGCGAAAATAATATTCTCAAATTAGATCAACAGCTAAAAATTATATTTACCGTTGATGAGCAAACACACAACTCCTGGATTGAGGCCAATGGCCGCGTTGTCTTTGATGACAATGGATTAATACAGAATAAAGATTCAGTGCAACTAACCGGGACATTCGCTGATAAATCATTATCTGGTCTTTTACCCATAGAATATTCGCCACCTGTTGAATGGAGGCGGTTTAATCTGGAACCCTATTTTGAAAAAGCTTACGTGCATACTGACAAGCCGTATTACTTTCCCGGAGACACGGTATGGTTCAAAGTGTACATGAATTATAAAACGTTACCACTTATTGAGTCATTAAGCAAAGTACTCTACGTTGACTTAATTGAATCACAAGATGATAGGAAGCCGCTGGTTACCAAAAACTTAAAAATTGAAGATGGTGAAAGCTTGGGTGAATTTGTATTACCTGAAACACTTACATCTGATTTTATTGCTTTACGGGCATATACAAACTGGCAACGCAATTACGGTACAGATCAGATTTTCTTAAAATACTTTCCCGTTGTACAAAGAAGTGTTAACCTGAGGAACCAACGGACTGATTTTGAGAAAGACAATAACGTTTTGATTTACTTTGACAAACCTGGTTATTCTAAAAGAGACAAGATTCGTCTAACGGTTTCCGTTGTTGATGAAAATAATATACCATCTTCTGCATGGATGTCTGTATCCGTGACCGACCTATCAATGGTTAGAGTATTACAGGATTCCTTAACGATAACAAAATCATTTGAAATAAAACCCTATCCGATCCCAAGTAAAATTAAATATCCTATTGAACAAGGATTAAGCTTAAACGCAAGGTTTATCAGCGAAAATAATAAGCCCATAGAGGCTTCTCTTACACTAATGTCAGAGAAGTTTGCCCAAGCTTTTGAATTCAATACAGACATTTATGGTAAATTTTCAATACATGGACTTGACTTCACAGATTCTGCCACCGTCAGGTATTCTGCTAAAAATGATCCATTTCAGGTATTCGGCAAAATTGAAATACTAAGGGAAGATCCCCTACCCCTTGAATTAAAATGGCCAAAACCCTCAGAAAATATTGAGAAAGCTGATTTTAAAATTGATAAAAACACAACCTTGCTAAGAGAAGTTATTGTTGAGGCAAAAAGAATTGCCGTGCAGCAGAAAAAAACTGAGCAAGATAAAATTAAACGAGTTAAACCCTTTGGTGAGCCTAACTATGTTTTGGAGGGAAATAGACTAAGAAGAGGTGCGGTTAATGTTATTGAAATGATGCGTGGTCAAATTCCAGGATTGGCAATCGGCTTCAATGGTGCAAACTACTCCATTAGATTTACCCGTTCCGGCTCCATTAGTCTGGACACTAGTCCAGCTGTTTTTATAGATGATATACCCACCGGTGGGAATATTGAACCAACACTATTGGCAATAAATCCCTTTGATGTTGCTGCCATTGAATTTATTACCCGGCTAACTTCTGTTGGTGGAGCGCAAGGGGCTAATGGTATTATTGCAATTTATACCAAGGCCGGGGGATTGCGTGGAAGATTTATTGAGGATGAGAAAATAAAAATGTTTTCTTTAAAGGGATATGCCACGCCTTCAAGGTTTTCAGGTATTGATCATAAAAAGACTTTTGTTCCTCAAAATTCTGATTTCCGATCAACCATTTATTGGTCTCCTTCTGTTGTTTCCTCCCGAAAAGCAGGTCCAGCCAGAGTTGACTTTTTTGCCTCTGACTCTGCCGGACCTTATTTAATTACAATTGAAGGAGTTACTGATAAAGGAAAGCCATTCAGACATGAACAACTATTGGAACTAAGCTCTGAAGATTAAGAGTGAATAAGTTTAACAGTGTAATTACCTAAGGTCAATAACCTCAACCCCCGGATACTTCTTCGGATCAAACGTAAAAAAGGCATCAGCTACCGCAACGTTTGGCGTGAACTTAGAGATGGTGTACTTGTATTTATTTCCGCTCTTATCAAACATGGTCCAGCTTTGAATACTTTTATCCTTCTTACCGATGTTCATTTTAATTTTAAAATACTGGGCATCCTTTTTCTCAGGCACCAGGTCAATCACCTCACACAATACACCATTTTCAGTCTGATCCTCGAGGTATAAATACTTAAAGCCCTTTTTATACAACTCGTAAATCTTTGAGGGATTTATCTCATCTGCATCGGGATCGTAATTATCAATATTCACTTCTTTTGCCGCGGGAAGGTATGTCCACACGGTAGTGCCGTTATTAATGATTTCCTGATCGTCCATAGCCAACCGGAATTTGTCACCCTTAACAGTGATTTTACCTTTAAACTCCTCCTTTATACCTTCCGTTTCATTGGTCATGCTTGACGTTATGTTGGCTTCAAATGAAGTATAGGCTTTGTATCGTTTACTCATCGCCTCCAGAATTTCAAGGGCTTTAGGATCGTATTGAGCAAAGGAGGCCTTTACAAAAAGAGCCAAAAGAAGGGTTACAAAGAGCTTTTTCATTAATTATCCGAAGTTTGATAGCACATTTAAACGGACTGCAAAAATAGGTTACTGCCCGTGTTTTTCCTTCAATCCATTCAATAATTGTTCCAAACTCAACTCGTCTTTAATAAGGACTTCGCGTGCCTTGCTCCCCTCAAAAGCACCTACAATACCGGCCGCTTCAAGCTGGTCGATAAGCCGGCCGGCCCGGTTATACCCCAATTTAAGCTTCCGCTGAAGCAATGAGGTACTACCTTGCTGGTGCATAACGATAAGTTTTGCTGCCTCCTCAAACAACGCATCGCGTTCAGAAAGATCAACCGTAGAGGCTCCGCTTTCCTCATCCTCGTATTCCGGTAACAGATAAGCTGAATCATAACCGCGTTGAGAGCCGATATATTCGCAGATGCGTTCAATTTCGGGTGTATCAACAAATGGGCATTGCAAACGGATAACATCAGACCCTGATGACAGTAACATATCGCCCATGCCTACCAACTGATCGGCACCACCGGTATCCAGAATGGTTCTTGAATCTACTTTTGAGGTTACCCGGAAGGATAATCGAGCCGGGAAGTTTGCCTTAATCACACCGGTAATAACATTAACCGAGGGACGCTGAGTGGCCACCACTAAATGAATTCCTATGGCACGCGCCAATTGTGCCAACCTTGCGATAGGTGTCTCCACTTCCTTACCGGCCGTCATCATCAAATCGGCCAACTCATCAATCACCAAAACAATGTAAGGCAGAAAACGATGACCTTCTTTCGGGTTAAGTTTACGCCCAACAAACTTTGCGTTGTATTCCTTTAAGTTTCGGGCACCGGCATCTTTTAAAATTTCATACCGGTTCTCCATTTCAATACACAGCGAGTTGAGGGTATGAACCACCTTGCGTGTATCGGTAATGATCGCTTCTTCACTGTTGGGAAGCTTGGCCAGGTAATGCCGCTCAATTTTGCTGAACAGCGCCATCTCTACTTTCTTCGGATCAACCAACACGAATTTCAACTGCGATGGATGACGCTTATATAATAAGGAGCCGAGAATAACATTTAAACCAACAGACTTACCCTGACCTGTAGCACCGGCCACCAGCAAATGCGGCATTTTGGCCAGATCAATAACCAGCACTTCGTTGGAGATGGTTTTTCCCAACGCAACCGGCAGTTCCTTATCTGTTTTTTGAAACGCGGCAGTGGATAGTACCGAGCGGATGCTCACCATCTCGCGATTCTTGTTGGGCACTTCAATACCAATAGTACCCTTGCCGGGGATGGGGGCAATAATTCGAATACCCAAGGCGGATAGACTCAAGGCAATATCATCTTCCAGGTTTTTGATCCTCGAAATTTTAATACCCGCATCGGGTACAATTTCGTACAGGGTAACGGTGGGACCAATGGTTGCCTTGATGCTGGAGATGCCAATTTTAAAGTTGGTAAGAGTAGCAAGAATTTTATCCTTATTTTGATTTAGCTCTTCTTGGGTTACCTGAACTTTGCCTGTATCATATTCATTTAACAATTCAAGCGGAGGAAATTTATAATTGCTCAGGTCGAGGGTTGGATCATAAAGTCCTTTATCCTCCACCAGCTTCTCCGCCAACTCATCGGTTTCGGTTCGCTCTTCAATAATAAAATCAGGTTCAGCTTTTTCTTTCTTAATTATTTCCGGTTTGGCTACTTCGAGTTTTACCTCCTGTACAGGTTTTTCCGGTTCAACGGGCTTCACTAAAACAACAGGCTCAGCAATGGCCTCATCTTGAGTAACCTGTTGCGGCCAATTATCTTGATCATCCAGGTATGATTTATCCATTTCCTCACCGGCCAGTATAGCATCATTGCCCATCGGTTTGGGATCAGCCGGATTAAAAGCCGGTATGGAGGTTACATTGAAAAAGAAGATAATAAAAATGAATAAGGAGAGCACCAGCAGCAAAAATGTTCCCCAGCCCAGCAATCCATGCGACAGCATGGCCAATTGAAAGCCGAGGCCACCGCCCAAAAAGCTCCACTCGGTAACGCCATCAACATTTAAGGTTAAATAGCCAAACAACAAGCAAAGCCATAAACTTGTAAATACACTAAAGATCAGTGCACTTGTAATCGATAATAAGGTGCGTTTAAACGCCAGCCTGAAACCAATCAGAAATAGAATAAATGGAACCAGAAAGGCCGAGATACCAAACCAGTGAAATATAAAATAATGTGAAGCAACGGCTCCGTATAATCCTAACCAGTTTTCTGTTTCTAAACCTGAATCAAGCAAGCCGCTTTGTGAGAGTCCTTCTACCACGCTGTGATCAGCCTTACCTGTAAACAAGTACGAGAGAAAGGCAATGAATAAAAAAACAGATGTTATAAGCACAACAAAACCCAACGCCAGCACAAGTTTTGGGTCTTTCAAAAACTGGATGTCGAACTTGCTTTTAGAGGCTTTGCTTTTTCTTTCTTTCTCAGGTTTTTTAAACGTGTTGGATTTGTAGGTGTTCTGCGCCATCGATAAGTTTAAAAAGTACTCAAAACTAAGGAAAAACCTCGAAACCTGAGATTTTAAGGGGAGCAATTTCTGTTAATGCACATCTATAGAGGGTTCCTAACGATTGTGTATCTTGGTAATTCACAAAAGTCCCATGCCTCGCCTAATCCTGCTCTTTGTTCTGATATCCTGCCAGGTGGTTGCTCAAAGCAGGATTGACAGTATGCTTAACATTGTTAATAAGAACCTGAATGATTCAATCCACGCCAGAACGCTTGTTAACCTTGGGGTTGCCAGCGAGCGAAGGGATAACATAAAAGCCCGGAAGTATTTTAAAGAAGCCATTGCCTTGCATGAAAATGGAGTAGGTGGCACTTGGATAACGTCAGCTTATGTTCGGTTGGCTGGTATATACGTTTCCATTGGTAACCGCGACAGCGCCCTGTATTTCTTTAATTACGCTAAAAATCACCTCGAAAAAAATCCAAACAAAAAAGCCTTATCGGCTTATTTAACCGGATGGGGCATATTTAATAATACATTCGGACAATATGACGAAGCGTTGGCAGCCTATGAAAGAAATGCTGCGCTGGGCGAAGCGGTTATCGGAAAGGAAAGCATGGCTGGCAATTACCTGAACATGTCGAATGTGTATGCTCGTCTCAACCAGGCATCCAAACGCGAAGAGTCAATTTTCAAAGCGCTAGCGTTGTTTGAAGAACTGAATAATGAAATGGGCCTTTCTTTTTGCTACAACTCGTTGGGAAATATTTTTTACGAACAAAAGGAATATGCAAAAGCCGAACAATACTATCAAAAATCGTTAGACATCCGCATAAAGCGAAACGATAAGCGAGGCATGGCTACTATGTATAATAATCTTGCCAACATTGCCATGGATACTGAACGTTATGCCTATGCGCTGGAATTGCAACAAGCATCCTTAACGATTAACGAACAACAACAACAACAGGAAGAGGTCGGCAAGAATTATGTAAACCTTGGAAAGATTTATCAAAGAATGAACCGGCTACAGGAGGCACTTGACTATTTTGATCGGGGTGAAAAAATTTTTAAAGCGCTCGGTATAACGCGACACGATGCCTTTATCTCAGCAGAGAAAGGACGCATCTATACCCAACAAGCCAATGAAGATCAAACCCGAAAGTCACTTGCGCTTCAAAAACTAAAAGAGAGTGTCGCCCAGGCGCAAGCCAACGGTGAGCTAATCAGCGAGTTAAATGCCGTTACGTTTCTACGGGAGTTTTACGTTCAGGAAAAAAATTTTGAAGAGGCTTACAAACAATTGATTCGTCAGCATGAACTAACGGATTCGCTCGAGGGAAAAGAAGTAAAGCTTCGGATCTCTCAGTTGGAAACGCAATACGAAGTGGCGCAAAAAGAAAATGAAATCGCCTTGTTAAAAGCACAGCAACAAGTACAGGAAGCCGAGCTCGACCGCCAACAAGCCAAACAAACCATTATTGCTGTAGCCTTGATTTCTGTAATCATCATCAGTTTACTCTTTGTAAACCGCTACCGGGTGTTGAACCGCACCAGGCGCCAGCTTGAAATTGAAAAAATGCGCAGTGATATTGCGCGCGACCTTCATGACGATTTGGGTTCTGCTCTTTCCAGTATCAACATCATCAGCCAGATCGGACTAACCCAACAAAATGGAAATGCGGGCAATCATTTCCAGCGTATTCATGAGCAATCCGGACGCATGATGGAAAGCATGTCGGACATTGTGTGGGCCATCAATCCGGAAAACGATACGTTGGAAAAACTGATCATAAAAATGAAAGAGTTCGCAGCGGAAATTCTGGAACCGAAAGGCATCACCCTTCACTTTCAAATACCCGAACAAGCGAATCACATTCGCCTGAATGCCGAAACAAGAAAGAACCTGTTTTTGATTTTCAAAGAGGCCCTGAACAATGCCGCCAAGTACAGTGCGGGCAATGAAGTACGGGTGACCTTAACACTCGTCAACAATACGCTCACACTCCTGGTAACCGACAATGGAAAAGGTTTTGAAGAGGCTACCATCAAAGCGGGGAATGGGCTACGTAATATGGAGTCGCGGGCACGTGAGATGCATGCACGGTTACAGCGAAAAAGCACACCGGAGCAAGGCACAGAAGTTTTGGTGGAAATACCCCTCACATGATTGGGGTATGTATTCTTAAAAAACGTTCGCATTACTTTATATAAATTTTCATTATGGCTGTTAAGGCCCTCATTTACGAAGACAACCCACTACTCCGGGAAAGCCTTTGCAGTTTAATCAACGCAAGAGATGGATATGCAGTAGAAGCCGCCCATGATAATGTGTTGCAGGCCACTGAACACATCAACGTCATGGAGCCAACCATAGTATTGATGGACATTGACATGCCCGGCATGTCGGGCATAGAGGCCGTGAAGCAAATCAGGAAATTCAACGGTACGATACCGATTATCATGCTCACGGTATTTGATGATAATGAGCACGTATTTGAAGCGTTAAAAGCCGGAGCCAGTGGGTATTTGCTGAAGAAACATTTATCCGAAAAATTATTTGGCGCCATTGATGAAGCCCTTACCGGAGGCGCACCCATGTCGCCCAGCATTGCCCGCATGGTGATTGAGTCGATGCGCAAAACCGGAAAGGAAAATCAATACCAACTCACCCCGCGTGAAAAAGAAATTCTGGCTTCCCTGAGCAGTGGCAACAGCTACAAAATGATTGCTGCGCAATTGGAAATAAGCCTGGATACGGTGCGCACGCACATTAAAAAGGTTTACGAAAAATTGCAGGTGCATTCGCAAACAGAGGCGGTAAGCAAAGCGATTAATGAAAAATTAGTCTGAGAATGCACGTAAATTTCGTCCAAATATGCTCCTGATTTTATTCTTGTGCTAAGCCCATCATTTGATTATCTTGAACATGAAACAAAGCCTGCACAATCACAAATCAGCGCATGGAAAAAGTTCAACTATTCAAACCACACAAAGCCCTGCAGGATTTTGTAAGCTATATTTTGGTGATTGATGCAATAGCTGATTCAGAAAACTTGATTTGTCATTATCCTCCAACTCCGCATCATTGTATCGTCTTGTACCTCAGCGGGCCTTTGAAAGCAAAAAAAATTGATGAGGACGAGTTTACTGAAAGACCAACCTGTGTTGTGGTCGGTCCGCAAGTAACCCGTGTCAATCTTATGGTTAATAAACACCATAAAGCTGTTAATATTGGTTTTCATCCTGGAGCCCTTCACAGATTATTGGGAATGCCCATGCACGAACTTTATGATGATGGTTTTGATGGCCATTATTTGTTAGGGCCGGACGTTGAAAGATTAATTGAATCTTGTTCTTTATTAATTGATCTCTCGGCAATAAAAAACGAGGTGGATAAGTTCCTGCTTAACAAACTCAGAAATCTAAAAGATATTATGCCATTTGATTTGGCCATGTATCAATTAATCAGGAAGAATGGAAATGTAGTTATCAGCGATGTGGCATCGTTGGCCTGTTTAAGTTTAAGACAATTTGAAAGAAAGTGCTATGAGCGTTTGGGTATGTCACCCAAGATGTATGCACGTATCGCACGCTTTGCAAATGCATACAACATTTTTGAACGCAGCCATACCATTGATTGGGCATCTATTGCTTACCAAAGTGGTTACTTCGACCAAATGCATTTCATTCGCGATTTCAAGCAATTTGCCGGTGTAACCCCAACATTGATGGAAAACGAAATTGCTAATGCCCCCTTTAAGTTTCAGGCTGATTACAAGATCTAATCCCCTCATTTTGTCGTTTTTGTACTATCTGTTTTTATCCCCGCAAGAGATCTTTGTATTGAAAAATTACTGAATCATCACATCATCGTGTGATTTTCAGATAATCTATTTCTGAGATATTAGAACTCAATGCATAACTCTATGAAAATGAAACCCAAACTCATCATCCTTATGGTGATTGTTGTGGCTGCTATTAGTTTTTCATTCATTCAAACCTGGCAATATTATTATTCTGAAATTCCGCGCATCTGGACAAACGAAGCGCTGAAGGATTGGGAATTGCCCAATGCGAACCCGACATTCACAGTTGAACCTGTAAGCGAAGAGTTCTATTTTGCTTTGCCCGAGCGTGTGATCTATAAAACCTACCCGGTGTATCATCCCGATTATGAACCTGAAGGGTATTGGGAATGGCTGCATGAGCAAGATGCACAAATTGTATTTGATGCATCGCAACTCAAAACCGAAGCAGACTGGATCAAAGCCGGTGAATTACTATTTGATTATCCGATTGATACACTAGGTGCCGTTATCAGTACGAAGCATGTGCGCAACAGAGAGTTTTATACAGCCTCAAGAATGCCCATAACCCCTGAAGGCATTATGCCTTTTGTTCAGTGGGTAGTGGCGGGTAAAGGAAAAGTGTATTTAGGAAATCTATCCTGTGCGATGTGCCACACACGCGTGATGCCCGATGGCAGCACCATTAAAGGTGCCCAGGGTAATTGGTCGGGAGATAAGGCATTTGCTTATGCGCTTGAGGCAGATGACGCCCCAGAAAGAGCAGTAAAAGGCATTACAAGTTTTTTATTCAGCAGCCCTTGGGCAGTAGGTGACCCGCACGGCAAACTGCTCGCCAGCGGAAGGGAAGAAATTATTGGGGCCTACAAGGCCGTTCCCGAAGGTGCCTTCGGCAGGCAGGGAACCAGCATCTTGTATCCTCCGCAAGCGCCTAACCTAATTGGTGTGAAAGACAGAAAGTATTTAGATCATGGAGGGCTTAGTCAACATCGAAACATCGAAGACATGATGCGCTACATCGCTATGAATCAGGCGCTGGACTTTTTGAATTTCTATGGTGATTACAATCCGATTGGCTTAACCAAAGAAAGATTATATAACGGAAAGCCTGTCATTTTTCCAGGAACATATGACCGTCATTCTGAGGCGCAACTCTTAGCCATTGCAAAGTATGTATATTCCCTTACCTCAGAATCCCAACAAACCATCAGCACTTAGTGAAAAAGGGAAAATCATTTTCGTCCAACAAGGTTGTGTTACCTGCCACACACCTCCCCTGTTCACCAACAACAAACTCACACCTGCTGATGGCTTTGCTATACCTGATGAGCATTACAGCAAGTACGACATCTTTGACATCTCTGTAGGTACCGACCCCGGTTATACTATGAACACCCGAAGAGGCACCGGCTATTACAAAACGCCTTCCCTCCTGGGGCTTTGGTATCGTGGGCCATTCATGCACGATGCTACATTAGCGAATCTTGAAGATTTGTTTGACCCAGCGCGGCTAAAAGACGATTATGTACCTACCGGCTTTAAACCACACGATGTAAAAACTAAAGCCGTACCCGGACATGAGTTTGGAATGGATTTGAGCAAAGCAGAGAAAGAAGCATTGATTGCTTACCTGTTAACCCTGTAAGTCATGAAAGCAATTTATTTATTAACTGCCCTTTTCATTTCACTATTTAGTGCAAATACGGAAAAGGGAATTGAGCCGATTCGATTTCAAATTAAGAATGCGGGCATTACGGTTGCTGGAACAATCAGCGATTGGGAATTTGATATAGTTTGGGACGCTAAAAAATCAGCTAACTGTAAAATTACTGGCCGTGCTAATCCAGCTTCCATTGATACCGGCATAAAACTCCGCGATAAGCACCTTCAAGGAAGACAATATTTCCATGCAGAAAAATTTCCCTCCATCACGTTGCAATCCAAAAAAATACTTTCGAAAGGGAAGGGAAAATATTCGGGAATATTCGATTTACAAATCAGAGGTGTGATCAAAGAAATAGAAATCCCTTTTACCGTAATATCGAAAAATGATAAGTTGATGTTTTCGGGAGAATTTATCATCAACCGCCTGGACTATCATATTGGAGAGAAGAGTATGGTATTAAGCAATGATGTAACTATTTTTATCGAGCTTGTTAAATGAGAAAAATGCAACAGTCATGAACTTCCAAAATCAAATTATCTGGATCACCGGAGCATCGTCAGGACTAGGCCGTGAAATGGCCCTGGAATTTGCCCGTCATGGGGCGAGTGTCGCGGTTACCGCAAGACGAATGGATTTATTGGAGGAACTGGTAGTCGAAATCGAATCCAGTGGCGGGAAGGCGAAAGCATTTTTTTGTGATGTGATGGATGCAAAAAATATCGAAGCGTGTGTACAGCAAATCATTACACACTTTGGCAAGCTGGATATAGCCATCGCCAATGCTGGAGGGGGTGTCTTTGGTAAGATTGAAGATTTAACCGAAGCCGACTGGCAGCGTCAACTAACCTTGAACGTGACCAGCCTTGCACTCACTGTAAAATATTCTCTGCCCCATCTGCGGCAAACAAAAGGTAGAGTGGTACTGCTCGGCAGCGTTGCTGCATTTGTACCCAATCCTATGGTTGGTGCGTACGGAGCTTCGAAAGCTGCCGTGCATAATATTGGCGAAACATTACAAGTGGAGTTGCTGGGAAGCGGTGTAACCTGCACCACCATACATCCTGGATTTGTAGATAGCAATATCACCCGTATCGATAACGAAGGAAATTTTCATCCAGAGAGGACAGACCCGCGTCCAGCCAACTTAATGTGGCCAACCGATAAAGCTGCAAAAGTTATGGTGAAGGCTATCGCGCAACGAAAAAAAGTATATGTGTTTACAGGTCATGGAAAAATTGGTGTGTTCTTAGGAAAGTTCTTTCCATCTGTGGCGAGAAAGATGATGGCTAAGAATAGTCCTGAAACATAATAATGTTGTAACTTTAATTTAAGGAAAAAATCATTTAACTATTGTGACTGCTCCTGCATGGCAATTGAAGATGTTTATTGTCTCTCACTGTCAAAAAACTACAGACATTAAAAAAACAAACTCAAAAGCTACATACCCAAACCGAACCATGAAAATAATTCTCTTCTTACTGGTATTTACATGGATGCTGCATGCCTGTGAGCCAAAATCTGATCCAACTGCTTTTTACATGCCCGGTGAATTTGAACCACACGAAGCTGTATGGTTGGGCTGGGAAGAGTATGACACCACCCTGCATGAAGTTGTTTATGACATTATAAAAGGATTGGAAGGTAACGTGCCTATGAAAATTGCTGTTGATTCCGACAGTCTTAAACGTGTTGCACAAACCCGGCTGTCAGTAGCAGGAATAGATACAGGTGCCCTTCAGTTTTATGTTACTCCCGGAGATCGGTATTGGATACGCGACCACGGCACGGCATTTTTAGTAAACCAGAACGGTGAGTTGGCCGCGGCAGATTTTGGTTGGAACCTTTATGGGTATTACGCCTGGTGGAAGCTGCGTGAACCGGAGCGTGCAGACAGTATTGATTATTGGGAAAAAGAGACGCTCAATGGAAAAACCAGTAAGGTAGATAGCCTGATGGGTGTACTTACCGGAGCGCGCCACATCAAATCCAATCTTATTATTGAAGGCGGATCACTTGAATCAAACGGGAAAGGTGTACTGATTCAATGCGAGGCGGTTACACTTCAACGCAATCCCGGCTGGACGAAAGAAGAAATTGAAGCCGAGTACAGGCGGGTGATGAATGTGAAGAAGGTGATCTGGCTCAAGCAAGGTCTTGCCGATGATGAACACATCTGGCATTTGCACAACCGGAAGTATGTAACGATGGGCACAGGCGGCCATACCGATGAATTTGTTCGGTTTGCTGATCCCCATACAATCTTGTTGGCATGGATTGATGAATCTGAAAAAGATCTGCATCCCCTCAATCAATTAACCTACGCCCGGATGCAGGAGAATCTAAAAATTCTGGAAGCCTCCACGGATCAGGACGGGAAACCCTTTCGTATTATTAAAGTTCCTTTACCCAGTCTCATTGAACAACCGGCAGTGGTGGTTGAAAAATCATCACCTATGGAATTCTGGAAATTAACCCCGAAGGCTTTTCTGCCGTCAGAGCGCCCGGCTGTAGGCGATACCTTAATTCGGATTGCTGCATCCTCTTACCTTAATTTTTTGGTAAGCAATGGGGTGGTTATCAATGCCAGCTACACCCAACATGGAACACCAACCGAACGGGAAGAAAAGGTGAAAGAAATTTTCAGTGAAGCATTTCCTGATCGGAAGCAAGTGTGGATAAACGCATTACCCCTAAACTGGAACGGAGGTGGTATTCATTGCAGTACGCAACAAGAGCCCAAAAAACGATGAACAAATCCTTGCTTGATCGTGTAACCTTTCCCTGGCTTGCCTGGGCATTGCTATTATTGATACCCATTACCTTTTTTGGTTTCTATCCAACTTATTTCAGCAAACTCTCCGGTTCTCTCCCATCCGTTTACCATATCCATAGTGGCATGATGCTGTTGTGGCTGTTCATGGCCATCGCACAACCTTTTTTAATTAAGCTCAACAAAATCCGGTATCACAAAACAATTGGCAAAATCAGTTATGTACTGATGCCCTTGATCATAGCAAGCGGTTATTTCATTATTCGTTTCTCGTATCACCGTGCTTTGTCGGGTGAGGCAGTTGTCCCACCCGATTATTATCCAAAAGATTTGCCTTTGCACATTAAGGCAGCTGATTTCGTAGTGATCAGCAGTGTGTATTGGATTTGGTTAATGGTGTACTATATACTTGGGGTTTCCTTCAGGAAAAATGTTGTAGCCCATGCTACGTTTATGCTGGCTGCTGCCCTAACCATTCTTGGTCCGGCTGGTGATCGGCTGATCGGTCATATTTGTGATGCCATGGGCTGGCCTTTTAATGCTATTGCCGGAAATTTTGTATTTGGTTTGGTGGCCGCAGTATTTATCGGGCTTTTATGTATACATAAAAAGAAAAACTTAGAACTACAGCCAACCATTTCTGTGCTGGCAATTCATGGTCTGGGAATTTTTCTCTTCTATTCCATGCCGTATCATCCGTTATGGACCCGGTTTGCTGCATTTTTTTTCAACACAATCTGATTTGTCTACGACCACTCGCAACCTTACTTCAACACGGTCACTGTACAGACAGTCCTATCACATTATTAGGGTATTTTCCTTCCGGCATTTTCTAGCGAAATTTCAATACGTTTAATTGTCTTCTATGTCACGCCTGATAGCCCTCTTATCGCTGATACTGGTCGGTGAATTATGTTTTGCTCAAATCACCAGCACGTTCGATACCGATGCCGAAGGGTGGACAGCTGCTCACACAGGAGGAACTGTTGCTACTTCAACGTTTCAAAATGCCGGTGGTAACCCTGGTGGATATGTATCAGTTGCTCCACCTACAGCAGGCGGAACCGTAAACACCGGTTTTGCCTGGTATTGGAATGCACCAGCACAATTCTTTGGTAACTACGATTTCTCGTACGGTTCAAATTTTAAAGTTGATCTGCAACAATCCGTAGCCGGTACAGACAATTCACAAAGTGATATTATAATTTATAGCGGAGGCAACTCTATACACTATAATTTTCCTACCAAACCAGCGGTTAGCCCGGCATGGTCAAGCTATTCAATCGCGCTTGACGAAACAGCTGGTTGGCGCTGGAATTCAGTTGCAGGTGCATTGGCCCTAAAACCTCAAATCAAAATCGTACTTGCTAATATTACCGGCATTCGTATTCGCTGTAAATATATTAACAGCACTGGTTATACCAGTGGAATTGACAATGTAACAATTGAAAAAAGAATGTTACCTGTAGGTCCAGTTATTACTTCGTTTTCACCAACTTCAACTTTTCCAGATGAAACGGTTACTATAAATGGAAGCAATTTTGGAACAATTCCCACGAATAACATAGTTTACTTTGGTTTGGTTAGGGCCGAGGTACTAACCGCAACTGCTTCGCAGCTAACCGTTAAAGTACCAAAAACTGCAACATTAGCACCGGTTTCTGTTATCAACACGTCTACTGGCTTAACTGCTGTCTCTGCGCTTGATTTTCTGCCCTTAACAGTTACCGATCCGGATTTTATTGGTCACTTGCTTCCAGGATCATTCAGTAACAACGTAATTATTCCGTATGGAGATTTTAACGATAACGGATTAGCGGGCGGAGCCATGGGCGATATTGATGGCGATGGATTGTTGGATATTGTTGCCTTTCAAGATCCTGGAAGTTTCGCTATTTTTTTAAATCAAGGTCACACGGGAGCATTATCACCAACATCATTCTCTTCTAAAATTGAAATTCCTTCCGGTGAACTTGGACAAGGTAATTCCAATGGTACTATCCTTAAAGACTTTGATAATGATGGTAAGTTAGATATTGCCACTTACTTCCGAGGCGCAAGCCCATCACTAACAGGAGGCTTTGCCGTAAGTCGTAACATAAGTACGCCAGGCAATATTTTATTTGAACCAGCCGAACAGTTTTATAATGTTGGAATTTTTTGCTCAGGCATGGATGCGGCTGATCTGGATGGTGATGGCCTGTTGGACTTTCTGCTAAACTCAAGCGGCTTATACTATGCGCGAAACATCAGTACACCCGGCAATATAGAATTTGCCACACTCAGGTTTTTAAATTCATCAGGTGGTGCTGTGTCAACTAAAGATTTAAACGGAGACGGGAAACCCGAAATTATGGTAGTGGGTTCCAACAGTTTTGATCTGTTGGAGAATCTATCCACGCCAGGCAATGTACAATTTGCAACACCTGTAAATTTTCCAGGCAGTGCCGTAAGTGGTATTACCATGGCCGATCTTGACAACGACAACAAATCTGACATTCTATATTATAGGATTAATGGATTTAATAATTATGATCTGGTAATTAAAAAGAATATTCATTCTACAGGAGCATTAACAACTGCTTCCTTCGATTCAGATATTATCATTTCAAAAGTTAACCGTGCTTATTCGCAACGGGTGGCCGATTTAAATGGTGATGGCAAACCTGACATCCTGATTGGTCTTAACAGTGGCAGTACAGGTTATGGGTTTGGGGTGTTTGAGAGTAGAGCTGAGCCCGGTACGCTAAACACTTCTTCCTTTTTACCTCTTGTCGAATATGAAGAAACATCCAATGGATCTTTTGCCATACCGCTAATTGGCGATTTGAATGGTGACTTATTGCCCGATGTAGTTGGTTTTGCGAGTAGCGATGGTGGCGAACATGGTCTAATTCTCTACACCAATCAAACAATTTCAGCACCCAACATTTCAGTAAATACAGTTTCACCCTTGACAGCACCCGTTGGAAGTACAGTTACGATAACCGGGAATAAATTCTCTGCTGATATTACAAAAAATACAGTCTGGTTTGGTGGCGTAAAAGCGCAAGTGCTCACAGCAAGTAAAAACGAAATTACCGTTACTGTGCCGCCTGGTGCAGGCTATGAGCGTGTAAGCGTTACCCGCGATAACAGAACTTCACGTTATCACTTACCATTCTCTACTACATTCTCCTCGGGCGTAACTTTCGATGGTACATCATTCGCAGCACCTGTCACCTTTCCGGTAACCGGTGCCGATTATGATGTAGAAGCCGCTGACTTAAATGGTGATGGAAAACCAGAATTGATTGCCGAGTCGCGTGTCGTAACAGGTATAATCCGTAACTATGCCTGGTCATTCGAAAATGTGCATACGACCGGACCCATTTCATCCAGTTCATTTATCATAAGCGACACCACCAACGAGTCCGCCTTAAACCTTCGCATGGTTGATCTGGATGAAGATGGGCGGCTTGATATTTTATCTCAGCAAGCTTTGTTCCGCAATACAACCACCACCAATGAAATTGAGTTTGATAACAACGTTAACGGTGCAGGTGGTGGCAATCAAAACTGGGCCGATTTTGATTTAGATGGCAAAACGGATGTGATTGCCGCCAATACAGCTGGTGCATCATTATTGTTATATCGCAACACCTCAAAACCTGGTCCGTTCCGAACGGGTGCATTTGCTACTTTTGGAACCGCATTAGGGCTTACCAAACCTGCCGCCAATGGCGGAACTGCCGTTGGTGATTTTGACAATGATGGCTTAGTAGAATTTGCAAGCACGAATCCTACATCAGATAACATGAGAGTATGGCGAAATAATGGTGGCTTTCCACTAAGTGCAGCCCAGTTTTCGGTTGTTGGTGATTTACCAACGGGCGATAACCCGGGTCGATTATACGCTGGCGATTTCGATCGGGATGGAAAACTTGACCTCCTCCTTTATCATGGCACCGGAGCCAGTAATACTTTACTTACTATTTTTCACAATACCAGCACAGTAGGCAACATCAGTTTCACACGAATTGATTTAACTAATCCAAGTGCAACTACGGTTGCCACCATTGCCGATTTAGATGGCGATGGAAAGCCTGAAATTATTACCACCAGCGAAAGCGGAAATCGTTTTTCAATCTTCAAGAACATTCACACTTCCGGTGCATTAACAGCCGCTTCATTCGCAACTCCGTTCAACACAACTGTAACCGCACCACGTGGCATTACCACTGGCGATTTGAACTTAGATGGCAAACCGGAAATTATTCTTACCCGGGCCGCAGGGTTTTTAGCTGTATATGAAAATCTTATCCCTACTACTTCTATTACAATTTCCACACAACCCATTACTCCCAACAATGTTTGCGAAGGCAGTTCCACCTTGTTCACCACTGCAGCCACTGGCACCACCAACATCACCTATCAATGGCAAAAGTTTAATTCCGGCACTTCGCTTTTTGAAGACTTAACCAACAATGCCGTGTACTCCGGTGTTGCAACCGGAACGTTGTCAATAGCTAATGTAACTTCTACGGAAGCGGGCAATTACCGGTGTTTGATCAAAGGTGATTTGGCCGCGGATGTTTTCACCAATGTAGCTACTCTTGTTGTAAACCCACTGCCTGCATCTCCTGGTGTTACAGATGCTTCAACTTGTGGCTCAGGCTCGGTAATTCTATCAGCATCTGGTGGCACGCCTGGAAATTACAGGTGGTACACACAAACACCACTCGCACTGATTGCCGGTGAAGTAAACGAAACCTACACCACACCGGTGCTGACAACCACCACTACTTACCTTGTTTCTATTGCGGATGCGTTCTGCGAAAGTAATCGTGTTCCGGTTACTGCAACGGTGTCTTCCGTTCCTACACAGCCTGCAATTGCTTCAAGCATTACACCGGTCGGCAATGCCGTTACCGTGTGCAGCAGCGCCACGCTTACGTTAACTGCACCTGCAGGTTTTGCAGCATACACCTGGTCGACAGGCGAAACAACTCAACAGATTACAGCTGCTACCAGCGGAAATTATTCTGTTACCGTTACGAATGCCGAGGGTTGTGCCAGTCCGGCTTCTGCTTCACTCAATGTTACAGTTATTCCCGAACCGTGTAGCAACCAGCCACCGGTAATTATTTCCGCGTTAACGGGATTGTACATTGAAGGTGTTGTTCGGATTGACCTGACTCCTTTATTAAGTGATCCGGATGATAACCTGGACCTGGGCAGTCTGCGGGTGTTGAATACACAAACTACAGCGGGAGCATCTGCTTCTATAAATTCTTCCAATGAACTGATTTTGGACTATGGCGGCATCTTGTTTACGGGTATTGATCGCATCTCCATTGAAGTGTGCGACTTGCTGGGTGTTTGCACACAACAGCAGCTCACCATTCATGTAGAAGGCGATATTATCGTCCGAACCGGCTTCTCTCCAAATGGCGACACACGAAACGATTTCTTTCAAATTGATTACATCGACCTGTTTCCCGATACGCAAAACAACCGCGTAACCATTTACAACCGTTGGGGCGATGTGGTGTTTGAAATTTCTAACTACGACAACCAAACTCGCGTGTTCCGTGGGTTGAATAAAAACGGTAATGAACTTCCTTCGGGAACGTATTTCTACAAACTCGAATTCACCAGCAGCGGGCGGAAAATGAAAACGGGGTATCTATCACTCAAAAGATAGAATAGCCGAATCCAATCATTTTCAGTTTAAAAACATACTCTGCACGTTATACCGCGAAATATCTACCGGAATTCAGGTAGATATGGTCACCAAAAAAGTAACGGCTTTCCTGTAAGTATAAATCCCTATGGTTTAAGCATAAAAAAACAGGTTGATTTGGTTGTGTTTAAATAATTGCAAACCAAAAACCCTTTATGAAAAAACATAACACCTACAGTTTGATGCCGATGGTATTGATCGGCATCTTCGCTTTACTCACCTCATGCGAAGGTCCGGAAGGCCCCGCGGGTCCAGCAGGCCCTGCCGGACCCCAGGGGCTTGCCGGTACCACCGGTGCACAAGGCCCTGCCGGCCAAAATGGCAACGCCAATGTTATTGCCAGCAGTTGGATTACGAATGTGTGGGCGGTTGAATCAAACGGATACAGAGCTCATCGGAATATTCCTGCATCTGAAATCACTCAAAACATTATAGATAATGGAACTATGTTAGTCTATACGAGACTAAGCTCAGCGAGTACGTCTATAAAACTAATACCATGCCCTATTTATAATGTCACTACCGGGCAACTTGCTTACATAATTGACGCTCTTTTTAAGATAGGGAACTTTGATGTACTAGCTGGTGCACCTCCAAGTGGAATTAGCGGAATTGAGGTAACCGCCCCCAACTCTCAAGTACGCTATGTAATTATACCGCCAGCCAGCAACGGCCGAACAAGCTTACCGGAAAACCCGGAGGATTATTACGCCACCTGTGCCTGGTTAGGCATTGAACCATAATAGCAAAAACATCGTCACGCTGTCCGGAATTACAATCCGAACTCCTCTCTTCTTCGCAGGGTCCCGCAAGGGACTCTGCGCAAGAATTTCCTTTACATCAACCCATAATCCATCGCAAAAGCCACTACCTCTGCGGTCGACTTGCTGCCGGTTTTGCGCAGCAGGCTTTGCCGGTGGTTGTCAACCGTTTTTTGTGAAATGCTCAGCGCATCTGAAATTTGTTTGCTGCTTAAGCCTTTGGTGAGCAACTTAAGCACTTCGCGTTCGCGTGTGGAGATTTTGGGAAGCTCCTGGAGATTAGATTCTCTCGCTTCGCCATTGAAACACAAAAACATACGACTGGTATTATCGCGCAAATCCAGCAACGTCATGGAAGCAACCCCGCCTTGCTTTACGTGCGACACATCCGTAACCAAGGTAAGTATGTACACCAACTGACCAACCTCATTAAAAACAGCATCCAGGTACTGGATTAAGGCCCAGTAAAATTCTCCCTGTTTGTTTTTAAGCCGGATAAATATGGACGTGCGAATGTGTTTGCGCTCATCGTCAGCCAAACGTCCACAATGCATGGCATAGTATTTCGAAAAAGCAAACATTTTTTCACCATCCTCAGGGTGCATATGTTGAAATAAAACCTGGGCAGGTGCATTCACAAATTCATGAAATTGCAACGGCAACATTTCTTCCAGCGCGCCACCGGCATGCAGGTGCGTAAAACTTGTAGTGTCTGCGATAAACCAAAAATAACGACCGATAGAAAAGGTATCGATGTGCTCTACGCGGGCGCGAAGTTGTGCCAATGCCTGCTCAGCATCGCGGTGAGGAACATCAAGCTTGTGTTTGCTGAATGTCTCAACATTAACCTTAGGGAGGATACGGGTTTGTTTAACCATACATAACGTTCGGTGCTTACAATGCTCGCGCACATATACAGAATAGGGATAAATCCCTATGTTTGAAGATAGTGAAATTGTCTAAATCCTCCAAGGGCTTAAAGATCCTGGGGGGATTACCATAGTTTTTCTAATCGAATTCTAATCTAGAAACCCAAACCCCCGCGCCAGCTTCAGCAGCGACTGAACGTTATGGACATTAAACTTGCGGAATAAATTTTTGCGGTGCGTTTCAACGGTAAGGTCACTTAACACAAGTTGTTTGGCAATTTCAGGCCCCGACAAACCACCCGCCAGCAAATCCAGTATTTCTTTCTCCCTGCGGGTTAAGGATGGCCTTTTCACTTCCTCAAGGTACTTGTACTGCTCCAGTACTTTCAGGTTGGCATCTTCACTTAAATATACATTGCCCCCCATCACTTTCTCCAGCGCCTTCAGCAGTTCTTCCCGCTCCATATTTTTAAGCAAGTAGCCGTTGCCTCCGCGTTGCAACAACCCGGTTATCATGCCAGCTTCATTAATAGAGGTGAGCCCAACAATTTTCACGTTGGCATAGTGTTTCCGAATCCGCTCACACAGTTGTAATCCATCCATGTCCGGAAGGTTGATATCAAGCAAAATAATATCAGGCACGTTAACCGCCAGAAATGCCAATGCCTCCGCTCCACTTTTGCAAGCACCGATTACTTCTACCGTAGCCTCCGACTGCAACATGGCTTTAATGCCATCCTGCACCAAGGGGTGATCGTCTATAATAAGCACCCGTATCATACATCTTGTATTAAGAAATCCATCATTACCGTGGTGCCCACATTCTGCTGCGAGTCAATACTCAGTTTACCATTCAGGTAGGCAACCCGGCTCTGCACACTTTCCATGCCCGCGCGCTTTTGGTTATCTGCTTCGGCCGTATTAAAGCCCCTGCCGTTGTCTTCCACCTGCACACTTAACCGGTTTCCATCGCGCACGATCTGAACAATGGCTTCAGTAGCCTGTGCATGTTTTATAATATTGTTCAATAGCTCTTGCATGATCCTGAACAACATAATTTCAGTGGTCGTGTTTAACCGTTTATCCATGCCATGCACTTCCAGACTTACTTTTAACAACTTGCCGACAGAAATATTGGCACACAAATCTTTCAACGCATTCACAAGCCCCATCTTCAACAGTACTTCCGGCATCATGTTATGCGCTATGCGCCTGATTTCTTCCGAGGCATCGTTTACCAGCGTGTAACTTTTTTGAAATAACTCCTGCTCGCGTAAAGCGGGTTGCTCGTGATGAAGGGAGTTGAAATACATTTTAATGGTGGAGAACACTCCGCCCAATCCATCGTGCAAATCTTTAGCAATGCGGGTGCGTTCGGTTTCCTGCCCGTTGATCATAGACTGCAACGACACTACCTGCTGCTGGCGTTCCAGAAATTTTACACGGTCTTCCTGAAGTTTCCTTTCTTTTTCTGCAAGCGTTTGCTTTTGGCGGCTGTAACCGGAATAAATAATCAGAATGATGATCAGCGCAACAGCTGAAATTCCTGCAATTAAATACATCCTGTTCCTGCGCACGGTTTCGAGTTCACGTAACGTACTCTCCGACTTCAGGGTAGCCAGTTCCTGCTCCCGCTTCTGATGTTGATACCGCGATTCCAAGCCGAGTATTCGTTTTTGAGTTTCCGCATTGGTATTGCTGTCCACATAAATTTTATGAAGTTCAGCATACTGTAAAGCACTTTTATAGTCACCTCGCGATGACGCTACCCGCTTCAATACATCATAACTGCCGGCCACATCATCGTATTGTTTCAAAGGCTTACCCAATGCAATCACTTCATTGGCATAGTGTATCGCCTCATCGTACCGGCTGATCAGGTAGCATGCATTGGCTAGACTGCCGGCCGCGGTGGCAATCAGGTAATCATTTCTGATTTGCCTACAAAGACGATACGCCTCCTGATACGCTACAAAAGCTTTGGTATGATCCTTCATCGCCTGGTGATAATTGCCTTCATTCATAAAGACAAAATTGGAAATCACCATATTGTTAAGCGATTGATTAAAGAAAATAGCAGAATCAAGATGTGCCTTGGCCAACGTTGTGTTCTTCAATTTCAGATACGCATCTGTAATCTCCAGGTGAAGGATAACCCGGTAGCGCCCCTCGGTTGGATAGTTACGTATGCGCAAAGCCTTTTTCGCATACCCAATACCGCGTTCATATTGTTTCTCGGCAATCAGGTTACGGCTTATGCCGGAAAGGATTTGTGGAAAAAGATTACGCACTTCGGTTGATGAGGATTGATCGATCAATGTCTCGGCCTCCAGCAAATATTCTACAGCCGATCCATAGTCGGACTGGTAATTACTGAGTATACCCATGGCATTGTAAGCATTCACCTGTAATAAAGTATCCTGCAGCAACGGCCAGTAATCCAGTACAGCATCGAGGTAAAACCGTGCACTGTCGTACCGGGCCAGGTTGGTGTACGTCATGCCCATGTTGTAATGTGCGCGGGCGCTTGCCTTTTCATCTTTTAATTGAGCGGTAAGCCTCATGGCCAGCTGTGCATACTTAAGTGTTGAATCGTACTGCCCGCGCTCAAAAAAGTAGCGCTGTAATTGCATGACCGCTGCAACCGATGCTGAATCCGGGTTGGGTTTATTTATGATGGCCAGCAGGCTATCGGTGTATGCCGTTGACGATCCCTGACCATGGGCTGTTTGGACCAGCATAATGCCAAGCAATGCACATACTACACCAACCATACGGAATGAGAGAACCACACGCTTTTGGAAAGGACACGGCAGAAAAACTACTACCGGAATTCCGGTAGTTTTTTCCGCCAAAAAATGACGGTTTTCAGGTATTGAAGCACAGCAATCCAAATGGCAACTTTATCATGGTTGAACACAGCAATACGTAAAAAAAGAGGTTTGTAAATCAAGCCGCAACCGAACCGCACTAGGGATAAATCCCTATGGCATGAAGATAAGAAATTGTGTAGATCAAAAAGCCAAAAGTGATCCAAAATGGAAACAGCAAACAGGACCGAAAGCCCCGAAGAAACCAAACGCCTGGCCATCATTACGCTTGTTTGCGTTATTGGGTTTATCACCACTATCCTGGTACTTCAAATTGCTTTTTCAAGTATCCTTGAAGATGGGGGGTGGTATCCTAACTACCTGACGCTTTCAACTTTATTAAGCCTGGTGTGCCTGGTCGGAATTTGGAAAATGAAGCGTTGGGCTGTATTTGCCTACACGATACTCGCTGTATCCAATCAAATTATTTCTTTCATGGCAGAGACGTGGGACCTAACGGCACTAATTGTACCCGCCTTAATCGTGATTTCCTCATTGGCAAACGTGAAGAAAATGAGCGGCTCTTCAAATTCCTGGATGGTAGGATCACTGGCCGGAGTGGTGGCCATTGCTTTGCTGTATTTCTTCGTTGTTCAACCCGGAGTGGAAATAAACGCCCAACGGACAGCGGAATTAGAACAAAGACTAAGGGAATTGGAAGAGAAAGATGATGATGGCAATACTGAAAACTTTCTGGCCGCTGCAATCAGTCTGCGGGAAGCAGCACGACAAGTAAATGAAGCATCGCCTTTGATAGTAGACTCAGAAACGCGCCTGGATGGTGCAGAAGTTCTGCCCAACAATACCTTTCGATACAACTATACACTGGTAAATGTAACGAAAGCTCAAATCGATACCCTTGATGCCAGGAGGCAACTGGAACCTGACATGATACACGTCCTTCGAACAAATGTTGGCGCTCAGGTATTCCGCGATCATAAGACTACGGTGGTGTACCGCTACCACGATAAAAATGATGCTTATGCTTTTAACGTTACCGTTACCCCCGAAATGTACAGCCTGTTAAATATGCCAGTACAGACTAACAACTAACAACTACTAACTAAGAACTAACAACTAACAACTAACATCCCATGAAAAACCTACTCCTCTTCTCGCTACTCATACTGCCCCTCACCCTCTCTGCCAAAATCTGGATTGTGGACAGCAACCCGGGCAGCGCCAGTAAAGATTTTGTGAACTTGCAGGAAGCCCACGATGGCGCCAGTGCAGGTGATACGTTATACCTGATTGGATCGGGGGTGAGTTATATCTCCTCGAAAGTAACTATCAACAAACGCCTCATCATTATTGGGTCAGGGTATTTTTTGAATAACCCGGAGACGCAGGTATCCATGCTGAGTGCTTTCATGATTCAACCTTCAGGATGTGGAGACTTTATTATTGATTTTGTGAATGGCTCTCAGGGCTCGGCTTTAATAGGTGTAATCATACGTGGAAGAATAAGTATATCAACTAATAACATCCTGATTAAACGAAATCTATTTGAAGATGAAAATCCAATTGGAGTTTGTGGTACCCCACGAATTACTGCCAATGGATCAAATCTTCTTATCGTACAGAATTACTTCAGAGAAGGCGTGAATGGGCGCGGAGTATCAGTAGCAAATGGAAACTCAAATATAAAAATCACTAATAATTATATTTATTCTACAGACAATAGACCTATTAAGGCCCCAACTTCTGGGGTGGAAATAAATAACAATATTTTAAGTGGGGGACCAGAAGCAAGTAATGCTGTAATTCAAAATAACATTTTTGTAAGTAATAGTGGAGTGGAATCAGCAATAGGCTCAGTCATAAGGCACAACATGGCAACGTTCCCTGGCATATTACTTCCTGCCGGAGATGGCAACGTTAGTAATGTTCCTCAAAGTTCTGTTTTTATTGGTACGGGTACTATAGATGGCAAGTGGAAACTCAAAGATGGATCCCCTGCAATAGGTTCCGGTTTCGAAGGTGTGGACATGGGCATGTTTGGTGGTGATGAGCCGTACATGCTCTCGGGTATTCCGCCCATACCCACCATTTACCAACTCAACGCCCCGGCCGTAGGCGAGAAAAATACCGGGCTGCCTATTACGATCAAAGCAAAATCGAACAATTAAGATGGCGCTTCGCCTGCTCATTACATTGTTGCTCAGCAGTACGGTAGCACTTGCGCAAACCATAACACGGGTGGAGTATTTCTTTGATACCGATCCCGGCTTTGGCAACGGAACGTCCATTCCCATTACCAGCGCGGCTACCATCACACAAGGCTTTACCATTCCGTTAGGTATGGTAAGTCAAGGCTTTCACGCGCTGTACATTCGGGCAAAAGATAGTAATGGTGCATGGAGTATTCCGGTCATCCACCCTGTTTATGTACAACTCTCCGCGCAAAGCGCCAGTGTTACTCCGCTTTCGCGGATTGAATATTTCTTTGATACCGATCCCGGCTTGGGTAATGGCATAAACATTCCTATCACAAGTGCGATCAACATCACGCAAGGCTTCACAGTGCCGTTGGGCACGGTAAGTCAAGGCTTTCATGCGCTTTACATACGTGCCAAAGACAACAATGGATTGTGGAGCATCCCGGTCATTCATCCTGTTTATGTACAACTCTCCGCGCAAAGCGCCAGTGTGACTCCGCTTACGCGGATTGAATATTTTTTTGATACCGATCCCGGCTTGGGTAATGGCATAAACATTCCTATCACAAGTGCGATCAACATCACGCAAAGTTTTACCGTTCCGTTAGGAACCGTGAGCGAAGGCTTTCATGCGCTTTATCTCCGCGCAAAAGACAGCAACGGGTTGTGGAGCATCCCGGTCATTCATCCTGTGTTTGTACAAAACAATGCGCAGTCGGCCCCCACGCCTTCGTTAAAACGGTTAGAATATTTTATTGATACCGATCCCGGGCGCGGCAATGCCGAACAGGTGGCGTTATCAGCTTCTAACACTACCGAAAGCATTGTCATCAGCCTGGCGAATGTGCCCGATGGCTTTCATACACTCTACCTGCGCACTGAAGATGTGAACGGACGCTGGAGCCTGCCATTGGCGCGACCGTTCTATGCACAGCAATCGGGGCCCGGTACAGTAATTACCGTATTGGAATATTTTTTTGATGATGGCACTACCACCACTTCGCCCCGCACGTACACTGCCTTTACACCGTCTGCCAACGTTGATCTTTCGTTTAACGCACCGCTCAATGAGTTGCAACCCAGCACGAACTACGATGTTTACATCACCGCAGTGGATAACAGCAACAAGCGCAGCAAGAAAGCGAAGCATGCGTTCATCACTCCTGCCGTGATCTGCGATCCGCTCAACACACCATCAGCTTCGGCCATCACGACCTGCCTCAACACAAGCGCGAACTTAACCGCCACCGGTGCCGTGGGTGCCGAACAATACGCGTGGTATGCGGTGGCCACAGGCGGAGAACCCTTGTCGGTTACCGCCACCGGTGCATTTACTACGCCCGCTGTAGCGGCCAACACTACGTACTTTGTTTCCATCCGCAACGGCACGTGCGAATCGGCACGCGCAGCCATACCGGTTACGCTTTCGTTCAGTGCACAACCCACCATCACCACTTCCTTCCCGGTAAACGGCAGTCAGGTAACACTTTGTTCGGGCAGCAGCATTATACTTTCTGCGCCCAGCGGCTTTACCGGTTACGCCTGGTCGAACGGGGCCACCACACCATCCATTACCGTTTCTGCTTCGGGCACTTATTCAGTATCGGTTACTGATGCCACGGGCTGCACGAGTGTACCCTCTGAAAATTTTGAAGTAATCATTCAGGCCCTGCCATGTTTAAACCGGCCGCCAGAAATTGAAGCGACCGTTACCGCGGTATGGATTGAAGGCAAAGTTTCCATCGACCTGAACCCACTCATCAGCGACCCGGATGATAACCTGGATATTGCAACCCTGCGTGTGCTTACGCCCCAATCGCAGCGCGGTGCCTCAACCTCATTAAACAATCAACTGCTTACGCTGGATTACAGCGGAGTGTTGTTTGCCGGATCTGATTTTGTGGATTTGCTCGTGTGCGATTTATTCAACGTGTGCACCCAACAAACCCTGCAAGTAGAGGTGGGTGGCGACATTGAAGTGTTCAATGCCATTTCGCCCAATGGCGATACCAAAAATGAAATCCTGTTTATTCAATACATCACCACCTTGCCTGATGCACAAAACAACCGTGTAACCATTTACAACCGCTGGGGCGATGTGTTGTGGGAAGGCAGAAATTATGATAACACGACCGTTGTATTTACAGGTATAAATAAAAATGGTAAGGAGTTACCCTCAGGCACCTACTTCTACAAACTTGAATTTGCCAACGGGCGACCGATGAAGACGGGATACCTGGCATTGAAGAAATGAAACGGTAATACACGTTTGGTTTGTGTGGATACAGACCCGAGTGATAAATCAGCAAGTGAGCAGATTACAAACCATTAGTAATATGGAAACAACAATGCCTACAACACCTACAGCAAAACAGATGATTATGCTTTGCTTCACGGTAAGCGTAATGTTTGTCAGCATCACTTCATTTGCTCAGGACAAATGGCTTGGCTTTTACGAAAGTCCTGCCGACAAAATCCTGCTTCAGGTTGAGCCCAAAGACAAAGAGGGCTATTTCCGTGGGCGACTGTTATACCAGGATGTGATCATACCCATGAAAGCTTTAACGCTACTGGGTGTAATGGTTGGTGAATATCAATCCAATGGAGCAGATAAACAATTTACGCTTACCCGGACGGGCGATGTATGGGCCTTCTCTATTGACAATCAGGATTACTCACTTAAGAAAGTACCCAACGCTGAGTTTCCTGCCGATGCAACAGTAGCCACCCAGGTTACCAAATCCAGGTTGCCACCGCCACAGCAGGCAGCCACATCAAATGCAGCACCTGTTACTGCAACTTCCACAGCAGCATCTGCCGAGGTGATCATCCCGGAAAACTTCAGCACAGTCATCAAAGATCCGGGCGGCACGTTTACCGTAAACATACCCGATGGCTGGCAATCCAAACTGCAAGACGATGTATATGTGTTAACCAAAACCGGAGAAACAACGGAAATCGGGATTGCGGCTCATCACTATTCGGACCGACAGCAAATGCTGCGCGAAGGCAATGGTGAAGAGTTTGAAGATATCTTCAATTACATTACTGTAACCGTACAGCCGTACGGCACGCAACATGTACGCATGACGTCAAGTGGTAAACTAAAAGGCAGGAATGTGGTGATCGAAGCACTTTTTCTCTACTCGCCCCATGGCGGAGGGGCTATGGTCAGTGCAACCATGTATAGTAAAAACCTTGTTCCGGAACATTTTCGTTTAGTGGAACAAATTGCCCAAACCGTGGTATTCGAAAAACCGGTGGAAGACAACACGTGGCTCAACCGCGTACGCGGTAAACAGTTGCTGTACCTGAAAACCATTAGTGGTGGAAGTACCAAGTACTACTATAACTTATACAGCAACGGGCGGTATGATTATGTATATACGTACACCTACAATTCGAATAGTTTCTACGGTAGCGACAACGATCGCGATCAGGGAACCTGGAGAATTGTAAACCGGGGAAACAAAGCCGTGCTGATACTTAACGGAAACAAAAAAGGGATGCAGGAAATTGTATTGGAGCAACGGCCCGCATCAAACGAACTCACCGGAAATGGTGAACGGCTTTTCGTAAAGGCTATTGAATAGACAAAATAGTAGCAACTAAATACACTATAAATATGAAACACACACACCGCTTAACACTACTCCTGCTTGCAGGAATTACCCTTTTCAGTTCAGGCACCTATTCACAACCTGGTGTGCAGGTAGGCTTTATTGGTCTGAATCATAGTGAAGGCTTTATTACCAATGACTCACTGAGTACACTTGGAGGCCCTTACGGTTTTACGGGAGGGATTCTATTCGAACTACCGTTAACAGGCACTCTTTCATTGCAGCCAGCGCTAAACTGGGTAAGTAAAAACTGGAGCGATGAACTTGATGATGGCATTGAAATCACAAAAACAAAAATGGTAATTAACTACCTGGAAATACCTGTGCAATTGGTTTTACGACAACCACGTGAATCAGGCTTCTTTGTAGGACTGGGGCCTTCCTTTTTTTACGGGCTTTCCGGAAAACGGACCGTCACCATTGATGGAACCCAAACAAGAAGCGATGATTATGTATTCGGGAGTGAAGAAGGTGAACAACGAATAACACTCGCCTTTAATGTTATGGCGGGTTATGCTTTTGGTAAGCTAAAACTAAATTTCAACTACAGTAGAGGCATCACCAATCAGCCCGGTGAAGGAGCAGACTTTGGAAATGAAGATCACTTCGCATTGCGTATTGGGTATTTGTTTTCAATCAACTAGAGCCAACCCGTCAGAAATTCCAGTGGGCGACCCGCTAAAACAGGTTACTTGACGCTGAGAAAATAACTTCTGATCTGGTCCTGAAAGTAACTTCCACGTTTCCAAAGAATTAACACGAGGGGTGCTCCACCAATATTAAGTTGTTTGGCATGACACACGATTGTCAGTATATTCAGGTTTGCGTATTTCCATTTTATCTTGCCTATGCGCTTTTTGATCCGGTTGGTGTGTGTGTGGCTGTTTGTTTATGGCTCAGGGCAGGTTACCGTAGCCCAGCAAGCGGACAGTCTGCTGCAGTTACTGGACAAGTCCACCTCACCTGAGTCAACCATTCATCTGTATCAGCAACTGGCTGAGCTGGCCTCCGATGAAAACACGGCATTGGCATACTACCAAAAGGCGTTAGCCACTGCCCGGCAAACCAAAAACAACAACCTGATTGTGGAAGCATATACCCGGTTGGGTAAGCACCACCGCCTGCGCAGCGATTACCTGTTGGCGATTCCCATTTATAAAAATGGGTTAAGTGTTATTAATGACTCATCGAGTCCGGTTCTACTTGACACCTATCTTGAACTGGGCATTGCATACCTCCGCTTGTCTAAACTCGACTCAGCGGAATATTATTTAAAAAAAGGTATCAACATCACTTCGGCACATCCGGATTCACACATGCAAGCTTCCCTGTATAATATGATGGGTAACCTGATGAAGGAAAAAAACGATTACAAGGAAGCAATAACATACTACCTCAAAGCCACTGAAATTTTTGAACAGACGGGTGATGATGATGGACTCACACAAAGCCTTTCGAACATTGGCAATCTGCAAAACCTGTCGGGCGATTACGACAAGGCACTTGACTACGCGTTGAAAAGTCTTGCGATTGCTGAAAAGATTAACAAGCAACCGTCCATCGCATATGCCAACCGGTTGCTGGGCAGAATTTATCGCAGGCTTGGTCAATTTGACAACGCGCTGCTTGCTTATGATCGTGCCCTACGTGTTTATCAAACTTCAGCAGCAAAGCGCGATGTTGCAGAAACCCTGACCAGTATCGGAAACATCTATTACGAAAAAGAAAACCTCGAGAAAGCAAAAGCAAATTATCTGAAATCCCTGCAGATCAGCAAAACCATTTCCGATTCAGCCAACATGGCGTACAGCTATTCGGCTTTGGGATTTGCCTCCTATGAACTAAAGCGCAATAAAGAAGCCGTATTCTATTTCGATTCCGCTATTCGTGTGGCCAAACAGCTAAAACTTTTTCCATTGGTCATGGATGGCTATCAGGCCCTGAGTGAATTGTATGCTGGTCAAAAAAACTATGAGCTTGCGTATGCCTATCATCAGCGTTATGCATCATTAAGCGACAGCCTGAGCCAAATGCAAAACAAACGGGAAGCAGCTGCACTGGAAGCACGTTACCAGAACGAGAAAAAGGAAAATGAAATCCGGGCATTAAAAGCTGAGAATGAGATCAACCAATTGCGGCTGCAAAAACAAAGCAGTCAACGAAACTACCTGATCGGCTTTCTCCTCCTTTCGCTTATGGTGATTGGCATGTTCTACTATTTATATCGCGAAAAGCAAAAACTTACCAAAAGGCTGGCAGCACTCAACGAGACACAATCCAGGTTCTTCGCCAACATTTCACATGAGTTCCGCACTCCGCTTACGCTGATTATTGGTCCGCTTCAACAAAAAATTGAACAAAACCCTTCATCACCGGAAACAAAAGATTTTAAAATGATGCATCGTAATGCGTTTAGGCTGCACCGGCTAATTGATGAGATACTTGATTTATCAAAAATTGAATCGGGCAACATGAACATACAGGCAGCAGAAAGCGACCTGAAACAATTTTTAAAAACTGCATACGCGTCCTTCGAATCGCTGGCCAACCAGAAACAAATCAACTATTTATTACAACTACCGGATGCAGCTATTGTCGGATATTTTGATCGCGATAAAGTGGAGAAGATTGTTTATAATCTTTTATTCAACGCGTTAAAGTTTACGCCAGAAGGTGGTACGGTACAACTCATCGCTTCGGTGAGCGCAGACCAACTGACGATACAGGTTGCGGATAGCGGCCCGGGCATACCAGAAGAAAAACTGCCCCACATTTTTGATCGCTTTTTTCAGGTAGAGGAATCGGCAAGTATCCATGGCGGTACAGGTTTAGGGCTTGCATTATCAAAAGAATTGGCCCATGCACATCACGGAACGTTAACAGCAGCCAACCAGAAATCGGGCGGAAGTGTATTTACATTAACGTTTCCCATTGCACAGGGCTACTATAAAAATGAATTATCGCCAACGGTTTTATCACCTGCTGATTTTTCATTTAAAACGTACCTCGAAGAGGAAGTGCTCTATGACACAGCCGTTGATGCTGAAACTGCCTTGCCCGTATTGGTGATTGCTGAAGATCAATCCGATATGCGCGAATTTATCCGCCAGGTTATGGCTGATCACTATCAAATCATATTGGCTGAAGATGGGAAAGATGCCTGGGAGAAAATTCTGCAACACGTTCCTGACCTGGTGATCAGCGACCTGATGATGCCCGGCCTGAATGGCAACGAACTGTGCAAAAAAATTAAAAGTCATGAAGCCACCAGCCACGTTCCGGTGATATTGCTTACCGCACGTGCCGATCAGCAAAGCAAACTGGAGGGACTGCACACCGGTGCTGACGATTACCTGACCAAGCCATTCGATGCGCGTGAATTGCAGGCGCGTGTTCAAAACCTGATTACGCAACGGGAAAAATTAAAAGTACTGTTTGCCCATCGGTCTACACCTTTTACTCCTGTTGCTGACGAAACCCCTGAATCACAATTTGTAAATAAGGTAATCGGTATTCTCAAAAAGAATTTTGCCGATCCGGACTTTGGGGTGGATGAATTTACCCGTGAGATCGGCATGAGCCGTATGCAGTTGCACCGCAAACTCAAAGCCCTTACCGATAAATCGCCTGGTGACTTTTTACGGCTTTTCCGGTTGGAGCATGCCAAAAAGCTGCTTTCCGCAAAAGGGATATCCGTAAGCGAGGCCGCGTATCAATCCGGTTTTAATAACCTTCCCAATTTCAGCCGACTCTTTAAAGCGTGGGCAGGTGTAACACCTTCCGAATACATGGAAAATCCATCCAAAAGCCCTGGTGTTACAAATCCGCAAGACATTGTTACAAATCCGTAACACCGTAACGTAAGTCGTCAATATTTTTAACTGGGCATCTATCCGAAAAGATTTGGGTAGTAACCGCTGGTAATAAACACATTTAATGGGTTCCCAATCCGGCAAAAATTTTCCTTTTACACAATGCAAAGATTAACCGCACTAACCTTTATCTCCTGCGTATTGGCGATCGTTTCGCAGGCGCAGATTGCCAGTACATTCAACACCAATGCTGATGGATGGATTTTGCGAAATGATGGAAAAAGCATATCGGCAACGGTTACCCATCACGCAACTGGTGGAAACCCCGGAGGATATATTTCAGGGGAAGTTCCTGTTGATAATTATCCTGCTTTTTTCTGGCAGGCTCCTGAAAAGTTCAGGGGTAACTTAACATACCGGTCTTTCGGACAAACCCTCACCTTCAGTTTGCAACAAGCGCTTTCAGGAGATAATGGAGAATTCAATGGAAATTATGATGAAGTCAACTACCCCGATGTCATTATTTCAAACGGCTCTCAAACGATCTATCTCCACACCAGCCCAAAACCAGAACTGGCACCAGGATGGAGCACGTATTCAGTAACATTAAGCACCTCCTCGGCCTGGCGCACCGGCTCATCCATGCTTAGCGGACTGGCCACGAATGCACAAATAAAAGCTGTGCTTAATAATGTCACCACACTTCACATTCGGGCAAACTACAATCTATCAGCCAATACATTGGGCTTAAGTAATGTTTCATTAGGGCAGCGCACGCTTCTTACTCCACCTTCGATATCAGGAATTTCGGACACATCAGGAAAACCAGGCAGCATACTTACGATCACTGGAAATAATTTTGCGACCAACTCTGATGATAATCTGGTTTACTTCGGTGGTGTATTGGCTACCATATCCAGTGTCAGTACCACTCAATTAGTGGTGACTATTCCTACCGGAGCAACATACGACTATATCAAAATAGTAAACAAAGTAACCGGCCTTACCACCAGCAGCGCAAATCCTTTTGTTCCCACATTTAATGACGGTGGTAGAATTATAGCAGCTTCCTTCAAACCAAAAATTGAAATACCTACATCATCCGACAATATGTTAAGCATGAAAGTTGCCGATATTGACGGAGATGGGTGGAACGATCTGGTAATAACAGAAACTTCAAATACGGTTTCCATATTCAGAAATAAAGGAACAGGAAATGACCTTACGGCAGATTCATTCGAAAATAAGGTGACACTATCCGGTGGCGGCAACCAAACCGGATTATTTATTGCCGATGCTGATGGAGACGGAAAGCTGGACATCATCACCGGATTCAGTAATGGCTTTCAAAAGAGCTTTGCCACGTTTCGCAATACCAGTTCACCTGGAACCATTTCTTTTGAAACCGTAGAATTATGGCCTGGGCTTGTCTATTCCGGTATTACATCCGAAGCCATTGATCTGGACGGTGATGGCCTTGTAGATCTCATGGGCCAACACGGCAACAGTTCTGCTGCTCCCGACTTTTGGGTTGCGCAAAACATCAGTACACCCGGCAATATTGAGTTTGGAGCTCCCGTTGGTTTCTTTGGATCCAGTACAGTTGATGCCGGAGTAAACGTTACCGCTGGCGACCTCAATAGTGACGGTAAACCTGATCTCATTATAAAATATGGATTTGGTGGGGGCTTTGCGATAGCAGAAAATACTTCAACACCGGGTGTCATTTCTTTCGGAACACCCATTGCCTTTGTACGATCTTCCTATGGAAGATTGGTGATCGGTGATTTTAACAATGATGGAAAAAACGACATTGCTGTGAGGCATGGCTTTTTCAATGACGACATTATCCTCTTTATGAATAACGATACGGATGGAGCACTAACCGCATCTGATTTCAGCACGCAGGTAATTATCGACAGTGAACTTTTTGCGGGTGGAAATATCTCCGTAGCTGATGTCAATGGTGATGGTCGGCCGGATTTTGTGCTCACAGACGGAACATATTTCGGTGTGTTTGAAAATGTTTACATGGGTGGAGTGTTCAATGCCAATGCATTTGTACCGGCTTACCTGGTGGGCACGGAAGGCGCCTGGTTAAATGAAGCTCCACCCGTGATTGCTGACCTGAACGGTGATGGCCAACCGGAAATTATCGTGTATGTCACTGCAACCAATCCCAGGGCATTTGCTATTTATGAAAATATCAACGCACAGGCCCCGGTAATCTCGCTGAATACCATTACTCCGTTAAGCGGTCCAATTGGAAGTTCCGTAACCATTACGGGCAGCAACTTTTCCATAGTACCTGCGGAAAATAGCGTCATGTTTGGTGCGGTGAGAGGAACGGTTACTGCTGCCTCGGAAACCAGTTTAACCGTAACTGTACCGGCTGGTGCTTCAATGGCAAAAATTTCAGTAACCCGCGATCGACTCACATCAACCTATCACCTGCCGTTTACCCCCACATTCTCGGGAGGAGTAAGTTTTGATAATACTCACTTCGCCCCTCCGGTATCATTTCCAGTTAGTTCGGTGCAATACGATCCAGAAGTTGCCGACTTAAATAATGATGGCAAGCCTGATATCATGGTGAATGGGTCTGGTAATGGATTAACTTTTCGCAATACCCATACTAGCGGAAGCCTTTCAGCCACTTCATTAACAGCAGGTACCACAGCTAACTCTGCATCTCCGCCACGGCTAATGGATTTAGACGGAGACGGCAAACTTGACCTCGTTGGTGGGAGTAATGTCTTTCGAAACATCAGTTCCGGAGATCCTATTGATTACTCTACATCCGTTTATATCAGTCCGGGCGGGTTCTTTTTTAACGATTTCGCTGACTTTAACCGGGATGGACGAATCGATTTCATCGGTGTAAATGGTTCTGTTGTATCATTGATCGAAAACAGAACAACTGTAGGTACATTTTTAGGACTTACCCGGGCAAGTTCTTTCAGTAACTCCATTCAATTTTCAAAACCTGCAGTTGGGGGATCGGTTGTTGCTGCCGATTTCGACAGCGATGGAGAAACGGACATTGCTGCCACCAACCCCGGCACAGACAATGTTTCGGTTTGGAAAAACAACGGTGCTTATCGAATTACCACTACCCAGTTCACAACTCTGCCGGTCATTACTGTTGGTGATAATCCTTCGCGCATCTATACCGGTGATTTTGACCGGGATGGAAAAATTGATTTACTGATTATCCACTCAACCGGTACAACCTCAACACAAATTACCATACTGCAAAACCAGAGTACGCCCGGTAATATTTCATTCAGTGCACCCCTTAACCTTATCAACCCATCGGCATTAACCGTTGCCCATGTTGCCGATCTGGACGGTGACGGCAAACCCGAAATCATTACTACCAGCGAAAGTGGTAATCGTTTCTCGATCTTCAAAAACATTCATACTTCAGGAGCGTTGACAGCAACTTCTTTTGCGGCCCCTTTCAACACAACGGTTACGGGCCCGCGTGGCATTACTACTGGCGACCTCAACGTAGATGGTAAGCCTGAAATTATTCTTACGCGTGCAGCCGGGTTATTGGAGGTGTACCAAAATCTTATCCCTACAACTTCCATCACGATTTCCACGCAACCCATTACTCCAAATAATACTTGTGTGGGTAGTTCTGCCTTATTCACTACCGAAGCCACTGGCACCACCAACATCACCTATCAATGGCAAAAGTTTAATTCCGGCACTTCGCTTTTTGAAGACTTAACCAACAATGCCGTGTACTCCGGTGTTGCAACCGGAACGTTGTCAATAGCTAATGTAACTTCTACGGAAGCGGGCAATTACCGGTGTTTGATCAAAGGTGATTTGGCCGCGGATGTTTTCACCAATGTAGCTACTCTTGTTGTAAACCCACTGCCTGCATCTCCTGGTGTTACAGATGCTTCAACTTGTGGCTCAGGCTCGGTAATTCTATCAGCATCTGGTGGCACGCCTGGAAATTACAGGTGGTACACACAAACACCACTCGCACTGATTGCCGGTGAAGTAAACGAAACCTACACCACACCGGTGCTGACAACCACCACTACTTACCTTGTTTCTATTGCGGATGCGTTCTGCGAAAGTAATCGTGTTCCGGTTACTGCAACGGTGTCTTCCGTTCCTACACAGCCTGCAATTGCTTCAAGCATTACACCGGTCGGCAATGCCGTTACCGTGTGCAGCAGCGCCACGCTTACGTTAACTGCACCTGCAGGTTTTGCAGCATACACCTGGTCGACAGGCGAAACAACTCAACAGATTACAGCTGCTACCAGCGGAAATTATTCTGTTACCGTTACGAATGCCGAGGGTTGTGCCAGTCCGGCTTCTGCTTCACTCAATGTTACAGTTATTCCCGAACCGTGTAGCAACCAGCCACCGGTAATTATTTCCGCGTTAACGGGATTGTACATTGAAGGTGTTGTTCGGATTGACCTGACTCCTTTATTAAGTGATCCGGATGATAACCTGGACCTGGGTAGTTTGCGGGTGTTGAATACACAAACTACAGCAGGGGCAACTGCCTCTATAAATTCTTCCAATGAACTGATTTTGGATTATGGCGGCATCTTGTTTACGGGTATTGATCGCATCTCCATTGAAGTATGCGACTTATTAGGTGCTTGCACGCAACAGCAGCTCACCATCAATGTTGAGGGCGACATCATTGTGCGCACAGGCTTCTCTCCTAACGGTGATGATCGTAATGATTTCTTCCAAATTGATTATATCAATCTGTTCTCCGACACGCAGCAGAACAAGGTTACCATTTACAACCGCTGGGGCGATGTGGTGTTTGAAATTTCGAACTACGACAACCAAACACGTGTATTCACCGGGCTGAACAAAAATGGAAATGAATTGCCTTCAGGTACGTACTTCTACAAACTTGAATTCAAAAGCGGGCGACCGGCCAAAACAGGGTATTTGTCGTTGAGGAAGTGATTTGATTTGCTACGGGCTTGGAAAATCCGCTTCTCCAGGTCCTTTTGTTATAAATCAGCAAAACATTGTTACAAATCCGTAACGGTGCCGGGAGGTATCGGGGTTAATTTTGTGTAATACTAAAACCTATCAGCCATGAAAAAATACCTGCTTGCTTTGTTCATCGCAATAATCTCTATCAATGTAAGCGCTCAAACGCTTTCTGTAATTCCAAAAATCGGTATCACGGTATCAACTATATCGATGGAGGAAACTGATAATGTACCCTTTCCCGGCTTTGAAGATGAAATCAAGTCGAAAATCGGCTTTACGATAGGTGCTGCACTTAACTATTCAATTAATGACAGGATTTCAATACAACCAGAACTCAACTTTATTCAGAAAGGCTATACAGAAAAGTCCACTTCAACCTGGACGGAAGATGATGATGGACGCTTCATCACCACCGTAACTACATCCACAACAAAAAACACATTAAATTATCTTGAAATACCAACATTAGTGAAGATCTCTTTCGGAGGCGACACAAAATTCTATGTCCTTGCAGGTCCATCTTTTGGCATTGGACTTGGAGGAAAATATACGTATGACAGCAAAATAACAGAGTCATACGATGATGTTTCAGACACCTTTAAGAGCAGCGGTAAAGGAAATATCAAGTTTGGTGACAGGCCAGAAAACGCTGAAGGTATGTATATTGACAATCGCCTCGACTTTGGTCTTCAGTTGGGTGGAGGTATTTTGATTGCCCGGAAAATATTGATTGAAGCCCGGTATGGATTAGGCCTGTCGAATCTTTACGATTCGGAAAATAATCCGGAAACAAAAAACAGAGTTTTCCAACTAACTGCAGGCATACCCTTGACGCTTCGGTAAGTCATTTTTTCTGGGACACGTGGCCCTGACAAAAAACACAATGTTTAGGCGCGTATGAGTTAAGTGCGTTTCAATTATCTTGCATAAAAGACACTACCATGCGCGTTTATTCATGCTGGCCTTTATGCCTCTCAACGTTGCTTGCTGCCAGCCCTGTTACAGCTCAGATTTTAAGCACCTTCAATACTGATGCTGAAGGATGGACTGCCATTGATAACCTTACCGGCCCTAATCCCACGTATGTTACCCTGGGCGGAAACCCCGGTGGGTTTATTCAGGTGGTGGATGGTGTAGGAGGCACGGCTACTTATTTTGTTGCCCCTGCTAAATTCCTGGGTGACCGGTCAGCGTCCTTCGGTCAACTGCTACAGTTCGATTTACAGGTTTCGGTTATCGCCAACAGCAGTACCGCAGGTGTACGGTTAACGGGCGGAGGCATAATCCTGGTGAAGTTGCTCACCCCTGAGTTTTTGCTTCCGGTTGTTGCACCCGGATGGTCATCTTACGCTTTTCGTTTAGATGAATCAACTGCATGGCGGGTAACGTCTACTACTGGTCCGCTTGCTACCAACACACAAATTCAAACGGCATTGGCTTCACTCACTGAATTGGCTATCAATGGTGAATACAGCACGGTTGGTGCCGATGGTGGCGGACTGGACAATGTGGTGTTGGAAGAGGGCAGTGCGCCACCCATAATCGTCTATAATGCGGTATCACCAAACGGGGATGAGAAAAATGAAATTCTGTTTATTCAGTTTATTGATGCAAGCCCACTAACCCAACAAAACCGGGTGAGCATTTACAACCGCTGGGGGGATCTTGTATTCGAAGCAGAGAACTATAACAATAGCAACCAGGTATTCAAGGGCCTGAGTACATCAGGAAATGAATTACCGAATGGAACCTATTTCTACCGGATTGAATTTGCCAGCGGCCTGGAAACAAAAACCGGTTTCCTGTCATTAAAAAAGTAAGCTTGCCATGTAAGCCCTTCTTACCTGTAAAAGATTACCTTCACCAAATCATATATTCATCATCATCCAAAACGATTAAATCTTATCCTTATGCAAAAATTAAAATCCCTAACGCTAACGCTTTTTGGTACACTACTCTGGTTTGCTGCCTGTACCCCAGCCGAAAAACAGGTAAGCTTGCCCGATGTGGCACCACCCGTTGCCACCATCATACCGCATGAGCTCACCAGCAAGCACGGGGATGTTCGCACCGACAATTATTACTGGTTGAAAAATCGCGAAGACTCCACCGTGATCAATTACCTCACAGCCGAAAACAATTACCTCGACACCATGATGGCGCACACCAATGATTTTCAGGAGGCCTTGTTTAATGAAATGCGCGGCCGTATTAAGGAAGATGATTCTTCAGTGCCCTACAAACTTGATAATTACTATTACTACACACGGTTTGTTACCGGTGGCGAATACCCGATCTATTGCCGCAAAAAAGGTTCAATGGATGCCCCTGAAGAAATTATTGCCGATGGTAACGAATTGGGCAAGGGGCAGTCGTTCTTTAGTTTCTTTACCTCTGTGAGTGTTGACCACAAACTGGTGGCCATTGTTATGGATACCGTGGGAAGAAATTTTTATACCGTTAAGTTCAAGGACCTTTCCTCTGGTAAAATGCTGACCGATAAAATTGCCAATACCCGTGGTGGTTATACCTGGACCAACGATAACAAAACAATTTACTATGCAGTACCCGATGAAAAAACATTACGCAATTACCAGATTAAACGACATGTATTGGGTACCGATACAACAGCTGATCCTGTTATCTATGAAGAAAAAGATCAAACCCTGGATGTGGGTATTGGTAAAACCAAATCGAAAAAATATTTTATTATCTCTTCCGGTCGCACCGATGCTAATTTTTCACAATACATCAGTGCTGACAACCCAGGCAAGCCGGTAGTTATTGAACCTCTTCAGGATAATGTGCAATACAGTGTTGATCATGCGAGTGGCGACAAGTTTTATATTTATACCAATCTTGATGCTACCAACTACCGCCTGGTGGAAGCGCCCATCAATACCCCTGGCAAAACAAACTGGAAAGATCTGATCGCACACCGCGAAGATGTTTATCTGCAGGATGTGGATTACTTCAAAGATTACCTGGCACTGGAAGAAATGAAAGCAGGCCTTGCTTCCATCCGCTTAATTAAATGGGCCGATAAATCAGAACACACCATCGACTTTGGCGAATCGGCTTATTATGCAGGCATTGGTTACAATCCGGATTTCAACACCAATTTGATCCGGTTTAACTACCAATCCATGACCACGCCCAACTCCACGTTCGATTACAATATGGACACCCGTGAAAAAGAATTGAAAAAGGAACAAGAAGTGCTGGGTGGGTTTGTTAAAAATAACTATGCCACCGAACGCGTGATGGTGAAAGCACGCGATGGAGAGGAAGTTCCGGTATCAATAGTATACCGTAAAGATGCTTTTAAGAAAGATGGCACTTCACCCGGTTGGATTTACGGCTACGGTTCGTATGGCGCCTCTATGTACCCAACCTTCAGCGTTGCCCGAATCAGCTTACTGGACAGGGGGTTTGTTTATGCCATTGCTCATATTCGCGGTGGAAAAGAAATGGGTGGTGCGTGGCACGATGACGGTAAAATGCTGAACAAGAAAAATACGTTTACCGATTTCATCGACTGCTCAGATTGGTTGATTCAAAACAAGTACGTTGCAAAAGATAAACTCTTTGCCTCGGGTGGTAGTGCCGGTGGCCTGCTAATGGGTGCCGTGGTGAACATGCGGCCTGAATTATACCGCGGTGTTATCGCGGCCGTTCCTTTTGTGGATGTAATAACTACTATGGAAGATGAAAGCATTCCCCTAACAACATTTGAATGGAAAGAGTGGGGCAACCCGAACATCAAAGAAGAATACGACTACATGCTCTCCTACTCCCCTTACGATAACGTAGAGAAAAAAGCTTACCCCAATTTGCTGGTCACCACTGGTCTGCATGACTCGCAGGTACAGTACTGGGAACCCGCCAAGTGGGTGGCCAAACTGCGCGCGATGAAAACCGATAACAACAAACTCTATTTATATACCAATATGGATGCCGGCCACGGTGGCGCCAGCGGCCGTTTCAGAAGGCTACGCGAAACTGCGCGAGAGTATACGTTTGTATTCGATATCCTCGGTATGAAGGAGGTGATTGAAACAAAGCCGAAGGTAGAGAAGTTGTAATATCATTGCCATGGCTTGAGTCGACACAGACCACGTAAAGGAAAATTCAAACTAAAACCTCCAACACCAAAACCTCCGGGTTAATATCCTGGAGGTTTTTATTTTTTTTACGCCATTCATCAATTTTATCAAAAATTACTTTCTACATTCGGTATCCTAAAATCTAAAACCATGAAAAAGACTCTTTTAATTATTAGCGTGATTACACTTGTAGTAACCAGTTGTAATTTTTCGGCTGGCACCAAAGCCGATCTTGTTTCCGGGCTTTCTTCATCCTGGAATGGCTTAAGTGCTGAAACCATCTATTTTGTTGATCAGGAGGATCAATCCATTGCCAACAAACAGGTTTCGTGGAATACCGAATGTTCCTTTGTATTCGAGGGCATCAGCAATTACACCTTAAAAGATGGCAATGCCTTTCCGGGCATCACCTTAACAGTAACCGATCCTTCAGGAGCAGAAGTGGTTGCCTTTGATGATATGCTGGCCAGCTACACAGAAGGTGTATCACCCACCGATGCAGGCGTACTGCGTGCCACCCTTACCGTAGGCGATCCGATGAAAGTTGGCGAAACCTATACGGTAACGGCAAGGGTATTCGATAAGCAAAATGCAGAAGCAGAAATTGTAAGTAAAGTTTCTGTTAAAGTGGTTGAGTAGCATTGTCGTTATTCTCTGGTCTGTGTCAGCACAGACCAGAGATAAATTCTTACTCTTTAACCAAACTAAACCGGCTTCCACTATACTGCATATCCTGCAGGTTAAGTATTCGCCCGCCCCGCACAGCCTCAAACCATGCATGATACTTACTGGTTTTTCCTTCCCAACGGTTGGGTAAAATAATTTCCCAGTTAGACACGGTGGCCTTTCCTTTATATTCCTGCGAATAGGTTGACATAGAGCCCACCATGCCCGAAGCACCCTGGTGCTTGCTTGCATAATCTCCGTTGGCAAAAAATTCAAACTTATCGCTCATAGCAACGGCACCCATGCCTGCATACGCACCGGTGTAAGCATTGTAATAATTGGCAGCAGCACTGCCCCCGCCACTCCATTTACCTACAATGTCGTTTAACGCAACGGCAAACCTGTTGTACCGGCTCATGCCCGGCAATTCAGAATCAAATTCTTTCTCTGCATTCGGGAAGGTCTTTCGCAAGGTGGCTTCTTCGGGCATCACCGCCACCACCGGAAACATGTTGCCATTAGAAGAGGTGACAAACATGGCCAGGAAGCAGTTCTTACCAGTTTTGGTATCAATGGCGGTACCTTCAATATAAGGAGCCTGAAATGATGAAATGACTTCACCATGATCGCGGTATTGTTTGGTAAGAATGCGAAACTCTTTGACCAGATAATTATCCCAGTAAAAATCCCTTCCGGCATGGCGCGAAGCATCATTGTATGAAATAGGATAATACAGGTGAACCCTGCTTGCGCCTTTCGTTACAACCACTTTGTCATCTTCGATGGTAGAAACCCAACCATCATCCCAGTTGGTTACCGAAAAGGTAAAGCTGGAGGTTCTGACGGGTTGAACTGTTGACTGGTTGTTAGGTGATGATGTTGCTTGAGTTTGTTGACTGAACGTTGCTGTTGTTGAGGAAGTATTTTGTTGAACAGGAGGCAAGGTTGTTTTTGTAGCAGGTTGCTGTTGGTTTGCAGGCTGATTAGAAACAACTGGTAAGGAATTTTCCAAAGCGGGCACACCTTCCAGCTTACCAAAATACAACTCTGGGTTTTTGAGGTTAGAAAACCAGTACATAAAATAGTATTGTCCTTGTTTAACCAGCCAGGCATACTCGGGCCGCTCATCCAGCGGTCTGATTTCCCATCCTTTCGAATTCAAAGATACTCTGATGGCATCGGTATGATTAGTACCGGGAGGGAGTTTGAACACCTCTGCATCGCTTACCGTAACGTTGAATTTTTTCGTCTCCCCTTCCAGGAAAGTTGACACCAACGAAACATTGAACAGCCGTTTATCCTGCCGTGTACCGGCCGGAAGGTCAATGCCCGTATAGGCAGAGTTGGAAACAGGAAACACGTTTTTTTGAGCAAAAACCGAAACTGACAACAGCAGGGATAGTATCAGGTTGAGTTTTTTACTTGCCATAACCATTCTCTTTTATTTAAACGATTCCCAAATTTCGAAACCTGAGCGAAATTCCACCTAACGCATTAGTGGCATTGGTTAACGGTTATGTTGTATTATAAAAAAAGTTGATTTCTGAGTACATTGGTGGTGTTAATTAAGTTTTGCATGGCGTGGGGGCGTTTTTTACAATGGTGTCTACTGGTGCTGCCCGGCCAGGTGTTTTGGTTTTCCGCACAAGCCCAACCGTCCCTTGCCCAACACCTTACCTTTCCTACGGGCACCATATATGAAATCCTTCGCGATAGCAAAGGGTTTGTGTGGTTTGCTGCCTCCTCAGGGCTCTATCGATATGATGGCTACACTACCGTTGTGTACAAGCATGATCCGGAAAATTCAAATTCTTTAAGCGACTCGTTTATCACCGCCTTGCAGGAAGATCATGACGGAAATTTGTGGGTAGGTACCCTGAATGGCGGGCTTAATAAATTTATACCAGCCACCAACACCGTTATCCGCATGAACAAGTCATCACCGGATAAAATTGGCATTCGGGTCAAATCAATGACCGACATCGAAGTAGATGAAACCGGAAACATTTGGGTGATAGCAGGAAAGGTTTATAAAATAAATCCTGTTACACTGGTAATTGATAGCCTTTCGCCTGCACTGCCACCGAACTTTGAAATTGCCAAGATTTTCTTTGGCAGCAACGGCACATTGTGGGTGGGCTCTAATGGCGATGGATTTGGTGTGCTCGATAAATCAACCGGGCAATTTGAAATTTACCGGGTTGCCAACCCAGACGCTGCTATTGCGACACGGGCCAATGTAATACGCGCAATAAAGGAAGATGAACATAGCACCCTCTGGCTCGCCACCTATGGAGGCCTGGTGCAGTTCAATCCTGCTACAAAAAGCATCCGGCATTGGGTTAATAAACCAGATGACCCTTCCAGCCTACGGCATAATTCGTTATGGAATATTTATCCTGACAAACACGGAAAAATCTGGATCGCTTCTTGGGGAGGAGGAGTGAGTTATTATGATGTAAACCTGGAACAATTTGAAAACAACAAGTTCAAACCAGGAGGTCTGTTCGGAATCAACAGCAATGAAATACGTTCTTTCTTTGCCGACTATGATGGAACGTTTTGGTTTGGAACAAATGGCAATGGCATTTACAAACTTAAGCCAATTGAAGCATTGGCTGTAATTCCCGGTTCGGGGCAATTGAAACAACCGTTTCGGACAGTTATTGCGGGCAGGCGTTATCTCTACTTTCTTTCCGATCAGCACGGATTAATGGCATATTCGGAAAATGAAGGTTTAGCATTCACCCTGCCACCGTTCCGTGACCGAAAACCAAACGGGCTGGGCGGCAACTACGTTTCATGGGTTACTGAACGCGATGATGGAAAGATTTTTATAGGAACGGACTTTGGTATTACCGAGTATGACCCCGAAAGAAAAAAAGCAAATTACTATTTCAATATACCGGGTGATAATACCAGCCTTAGTCACAATTCTGTTAATTCTGTTTTTGTTGATTCGAAAAACAGATTTTGGGCCGCCACTCCGTTCGATCTTAATTTATTTATACCGGACACACGGCAGTTCTTTAAGTTCCGTAAGCCGGAGTTTTTTCAGAAAAGCATTCTGCAGTTTTTAGAAACCGAAGAAGGATTATGGATTGGAACGGCAACAGGCGGCCTGATTCTGTTCAACCCGGAGAAAGACAGCATTCAACAAAGCTTTCAACAAAAAGCAGGTGGTGAAGGATTAAGCAACAATTACATCAATACATTATACAGAGATCATAAAAACCACATCTGGATTGGTACTAGCCAGGGATTGAACCGCTATAATCCAAAAACTAAAACAGTTGAGCGCATTCATACTTCCACCAGCATGGATGCAAGCGCGATCAACAACATTGTTTCCGGAGCAGGCGATGAGATTTTAATTCAATCAGGTAACGGACTTTTCAGTTGTTTATGGAGGGATGGAGACTCTGAACTAGTATTCAACAGGTTGCCATCACCAATTCCAACAACAGAAGTTCCCGTTATGGGTGTAAAAAATAAAGACTATAACCTGGTTATAGCCGATCAGGTTTATCGTTTACCCTATACTGCTTATGTTCCATCAACAACAGCAGCACCGGTTGTTATTACACAATTTGCCATTGATCCAAACAATAGTAACCCGCTTGATTCTGCCGAATTGAGTATCGATCCGGCTCACCGAAAAAGTATTACGTTAGGTTACGATCAAAACCTTTTTTCCATTGAGTTCTCCTTGCTTGATTTTACCGATTCTAAAAACAACGAATACGCCTACATGCTGGAAAATTTTGACAACACCTGGACGTACAGTGGCACGCGCAGGTTTGTAACGTACACCAATATCAGTCCGGGCACGTACGTATTTCGTGCAAAAGGAAAAGGACACAACGGGGTATGGAATGAAGAAGGTGCCTCCATGATTATTACCATTCTTCCGCCACCGTGGAAAACCTGGTGGGCATTTACCGGCTACGGGCTGATATTTATCGGATTGTTGTGGCTTGCACGAAAGAACATCGTTAACCGTGAACGCCTGAAAGCACAAGTGGCGTTGGAGCAAAAAGAAAAACAAACCTTGCGGGAACTGGACCATCTGAAAACAAAATTTTTCTCCAACATCACACACGAATTTCGAACACCCTTAACCTTAATACAAGGACCGGCCGATCACCTACTGGAAAAGACCACCGATAAAGAGGCCACTCAACATCTTAACCTGATCAAATCAAATGCTCAGCGCTTACTAAAACTGATCAATCAGTTACTCGACCTGGCGAAACTTGATGCTAAAGAAGCTAAACTGGATGTAAAACCATTGAACCTTGCTTCGTTGTGCCGTTCAACGATGGCGCAATTCACCAGTCTTGCCGAATCACGTAACATTACTTTTCAATGGCAGCTAACTGAACCTATACCAAACGTGCAGGGTGATGTGGAGAAAATTGAAACTATCCTTATTAACCTCATTTCAAACGCCATGAAGTTCACTTCATCAGGCGGACAGGTGAAGGTATCTGCAACTTTTGAGGATAGCAAATTCTACTTCCGTGTGGAAGATACCGGTCGTGGTATTCCTGCCAACAAACTGCAACATATTTTCGACAGGTTTTATCAGGTTGAAGCATCAGACAGCAGTCATGCAGAAGGCACCGGTATTGGCCTGGCTTTAGTAAAAGAGTATGTCGAGTTGATGAGGGGAATTATCCATGTGGAAAGTAATCCAGGAAAAGGTACGGTATTTACTGTTACGTTACCTCTCCAACCGGTAACAATACTGGCAGAAACTGATACCGAAGAACACAACACGCCAATTATTCAGCAGGAAGCAAACGAAACCAATGGTGCAGCACACCTTCCGAGTCTCTTATTGGTGGAAGACAATGAAGACATCCGTACTTTAATAAAAAGCTGTTTGGGTGTGTCTTATCGATACAGCGAAGCGCGGCATGGAAAAGAGGGACTGGAAAAAGCCAGAACGGAAATTCCGGATATGATTATCAGCGACCTGATGATGCCCGAAATGGACGGACTTGAATTTTGTGAACGCATAAAAAAAGATCCAAACACCAACCATATCCCGTTTATCATGCTCACGGCCAAAGCTGCTGATGAGCACAAACTTACCGGTTTACAAACCGGTGCCGATGATTATCTGGTTAAGCCTTTCAATAAGCAAGAGTTGATTTATAAAGTACAAAACCTGGTGAAGCTTCGTGAAAAACTTCAGGAACACATTAAGGTTAACCTGCTTACCAAAGCCACCCCGGTAAAGGCCGTTTCGGCTTCCGAGCAATTTGTTATGAAAGCCAAAACATTTGTGGAGACCAACCTGGGCGATGCGTCACTTTCGGTTGAGCGATTGGCGGAGGAATTGAACCTGGGCCGTGAACAGTGTTACCGGAAAATCATGGCCCTTACCGGCCTGTCACCATCAGCGTTTATCCGAAAACTGAAACTGCAACGAGCGGCCCAACTTCTTGCCGCAAAAGCCGCCCCCGTTTCGCAGGTGGCCTACCAGGTAGGGTACGAAAACCTTTCCCATTTCAGCAAAGCCTTTAAAGAAGAGTTTGGCAAACTGCCCAGCGAGTATACCAACCCCTCTCCTGCAGGAGGGCAGGGGTGAGGTACCACAAAACAACCACACCGTTAAGCAATGTCACATAACCATTAGCACCAATTAAAGCGATAGGCTGAGCTTTGTTGCGTTGGTAAAAGACCAAAACCATGCGCAAAAAGCTACCCTTACTTCTAATCCTGGCCGGACTCCTAACCCTGATAGCCGGGGTTTTCATGATCTTCGATAACGATCAGAATACAGTTTCCCTGGCACAGTCTAACCTTACCAGTAAAACGCTAAACGTGCAGCCGCCCGCACAACCTGGAAACGAGCTCTTGATTGGTGCACTGATGATTACCGGTTTGGGATTAACCACATTCGGCTACTATGCTTTGCGAAAACAAAAACAAGCCTCCGCTAAAAACTCCATCACCTTTGATTTCTCAAAAACCGACCATCACAAACTGCGAGAAGTGGTTGGTATTTGCCTGATCATAGGTAGCACCTTCCTTTCCTGATTAACACAACTATGAAATACAAAAAATACAGCCATATGAAAACTTTATCGATTATCGGATTGATTACATTTTTATACTTACCTGCTTTGTCCACTGTGCGTACAGTAAGTAATGATGCTACCCGCCCGGCACAGTTTAATGGAACAGGGAACGCAGGATTTGTTGCAGCCCACACTGCTTCTTCCGCAGGTGATACAATTTATGTGTATGGTTCACCTTTCGATTATGGTACCCTTACCGTTAGCAAAAGGCTTGTGGTGATTGGAGCTGGCTATGGACCCAACAACCAGTTCGGGCAACCCACACGGGCAAGTCAAATCAGTTTGTTCCGTGATGGCTCTACAGATCCTTCCAGTTCGGTAATCACGGGGTTTTTAATCAGCGGAAGCATTACCTGCACTGGAACACTAGTAACCAACAACGTAACTGTATTCCGTAACCGTATAGGTAATTATATTTATCTATATATCAATTCTACTCTTCAAGCTACCGGTTGGACAATTTATAACAATATCGTATACCAGGTACTTGCTAATGCCACTTCCAGAACCGCAGCCTCAGCAACTAATATTCTTATCGCTAACAATATTATTACCGGCAGCGTTACGAACTTTAACAGCAATACAGTTTTAATTGATCACAATGTTTTTCTCGGCCCAACTAATTTGATTGCGCTTTGGAATGCTATTGTAACCAACAATATTTTTGTTCGCTCCAGCGGAGATCTTTTTGCGAGTGAAGTAATCTTCAACACCTTCAATAAAAATATTTCACTACAAAACACGATCGGACCGGCTACGTATAGTCCCACCAATATTTTCGAATCAACCTATACCAGTACAGGCGGGGGCTCTAACTCCGGCAGTGGCAACCTGGTAGGCACTAACCCCTTGTTTGTGAACGTGCCCAACAACAATACCTATGATGCTACCTACAATTATCGCCTGCAGGCAGGCTCTCCGGGTAAAGCACCTTTTAGCACGGATGGTTCGGATGCAGGTATCTATGGTGGAAGCTATCCTTTTCCATCGGGAGGAACTCCGGGCAGTGGTTTCGATACCTCTCCTATGCCACCCATTCCGCAAGTAACAGCGGTGAACATCCAAAATGCAACCATCGCACCAAACGGCACACTGAACGTGCAAGTACAAGGCAGGGTGAATAACTGATTGGGTCAGTAATGCAGTAGGATGGTTATGAAAATTACAATTCTCAGATCGGATACTCTTAGTCCAAGGTCGATAGTCCTTAGAAGAAAGGTATCTATTGACTATCGACTAAAAAACTATGGACTTTTTATCCTGTGCTGCTTACTAAGTGTAACAGCCTTCACCCAAACCATTAACCGCGCGGAATATTTCATTGATACTGATCCAGGACACGGGAATGGAATAAATGTTACCGTTTCAGCACCAGCGGCCACTGTGAATTTCAACTTTTCAATTAATACAAATTCCCTGAGCATCGGCTTTCACCAATTAGGTTTCCGGGTGCGGCAAAATAATGGCACTTGGTCGCATCCCAATCACACGCTATTTTTTATCACTCCGGTAATAACCACGGCTACTAACCTGGTAAGTGCTGAGTATTTTTTCGATGCCGACCCAGGCTTTGGAAACGGCACATCTTTTTCGTTCACCCCGGGTAACTCTGTAAACATTCCTGCACTGAATGTAAATATTGGCTCCTTGTCGCCAGGTTTTCATTTTATAAGTTTTCGCTTTCGCGATGACCGCGGCCGATGGACACACGCCAGTGCGCATAGTTTTTATGTGATACCGCCTGTAACTGCTGACCCCGCAACCAGCATTACACGCATGGAGTATTTCTTCAATACCGACCTGGGGCCGGGAAACAATACTTCTATACCTATTACAGCAGGCAATCCACAAAGCAATTCATTACCCATAACCATACCGGCATCACTTACTCCCGGCTTCCATCAAATCGGCTTTCGCTACCGCGACAACAAAAACCGGTGGAGCCATGCTGAAACAAGAACGTTCTACGTACTAAACACAACTGCTGTGGTGAATCGTCAAGTCGTGGCGGCAGAATATTTTATTGATGACGTGCAAGGCACAGGCACTGGTACGCGCATACCGGGCATTGTACCTGCGGCTGATCTTAATCAACTCGTGGCACTTGATATGACCGGTGTGCCCACTGGCAACCATACCCTGAGCATCCGCATTAAAGATTCACAGGGCGTGTGGAGCCTTTTGGAAACAGCCAACTTTACGGTATCGGCCTGTACACCACCAGCTCCCCCGGTGGCCCCCGGTGTAAGCCGGTGTAATGAGGGCACTGTTACCTTAACCGCAACAGGAGCCACAGGCGCGCAGGTGTACCGCTGGTATGATGACCCAATATTGAATAACCTGTTATTTACCGGATCTTCATTTACAACGCCTTCGCTCACCGTCTCAAAAAATTATTACGTCAGCATTTTTGATCCGGGTACAAGCTGTGAAAGCGCGCGAATAACCGTAGCCGCTACGGTAATCAACATCGCAAAACCCACCATCAATCCAACGGGCAGCCTCTCTATTTGCCAGGGCAGTTCGGTATTTCTTTCTGCCCCTTCCGGGTTTACTCAATATATATGGTCAAAAGACGGAGCTACGCTAAACGAAGCCACACAACAAATACTGGCTACACAATCAGGAAGCTATACGGTACAGGTTGGTGATGGAACATGCCAGAGCGAAGCTTCCGATGCCGTTACCTTATCGGTTATTGCGGCTCCCGCCAAACCGGTAATAACGGTTACCGGCAATACCACCATTTGCGGAACGGGTACTGTGGATTTAACCGGGCCAAACGGATTTGAATATGTATGGTCGAACGGGGCCACTACGCAAACCATTACGGTAACGCAAACCGGTGTGTTCTTCCTTACCGTAAGAACAACGGGTGCCAACTGCCCAAGCTTGCCTTCAGATCCGGTGGTGGTATCGGTACTAACACCTCCCTGTAGTGGCGGTAATCCAACCAATGCCCCTCCTGCAGTAAATCCAACACCGCTGGCTTCACAAATTGAAGGCAAAGTGGAAGTTGACCTGACCACGCTGGTGAGTGATCCGGATAACAACATTGACTTTTCAACGCTGCGCGTAATCAACAATGTTACCGCACGCGGTGTAGCGGCAACCATTGATGCCTCTTACTTTTTACAAATTGACTATACCGGCAATCCGTTTACCGGTACTGACCGCATAACACTGGAAGTATGCGACCTTGCCGGATTGTGTGTTCAACAGGTTATTGATATTGAGGTGGTCGGTGCCGTAGTGGTATTCAATGGTCTTACACCCGATGGTGATGGCTACAACGATTTTCTGTTCATCAAATACATTGATGTGGTGGAAGGCGCTTCACAAAACCGCGTGATGATTTTTAACCGCTGGGGCGATGTGGTGTTTGATATTGAAAATTATAACAACATCGACCGCGTGTTTACCGGGTTGAGTAAAAACGGTTCGGAACTTCCTTCAGGCACATACTTCTATAAAATTGAATTGTCGGGTAACAAACCATTAACCGGCTTCATCACCTTAATGCGATAACGATGAAAAAATTTATACACATGTTGGGTGCGTTTAGGTTAGATCCCTCCCACAAGGCTGATGATTCAGGTCATCAGCCTTGCCGCACCACCATCAAGCCATTCAAGATACTTGCTTTATTGATGTTTATCATTCTGAAAACCACACAAGCCCAGCAGGATCCATTGTATTCGCAATATATTTTCAATCCTTTTATCATCAACCCGGCTTATGCCGGCTTTAGCAAAGACCTGACCGGATTGGCCGCTTATCGTGTGCAGTGGGCCGGCATGGATGGCAGCACTATAACCATGAATGCCTCGGGGCACATGGCCCTGGCCGATAACCGCATGGGGGTTGGGCTAACAATACTTCAGGATAAAATTGGTACGAATAAAACTACAGAATTTCTTATCTCGTATGGCTACCATATAAGCTTCCGTAACGACAGCCGCGTGTCATTTGGTTTACAAGCCGGTGCCATAAACTACCGAAACGATTTCAATGACCTGACCATTGATAAAAATGATCCGAAATTTCAAAGCAGCATCAGCGAGTTCAGCCCGAGTTTTGGGGCCGGTATTATTTATTCCTCCGATAAATTTTACCTGAGTGTTTCCGTTCCGAAAATGCTGGACGGAAAAACAACAACGGATGACAACATTGATGTGGTACTGTACAGTCAACAGTTTTATGGGATGGGTTCGTACCTGCTCACGCTTTCACACCGCCTTAAACTCAAACCTTTTATTATGGCCCGATACACTGCAGGTGCACCAGTGAATACCGATTTTGGTGTTGCGCTGAATGCTGACGACAGTTATACGTTAGGCTTGTTTACCCGAAACCTGCATACCTATGGCGCCATGATGAAAATTAACTTAGGCGATATGCTGCGGGTAGGATACATATTCGAATTGCCTACGGATAAGTCGGTGGGGTTAAACTATACAGCTCATGAAATTACCGTTGGCATACGAACACGTTTGTTACGGTTTCATGACCTGAGCACAATTTCTGACTTTTAAGTACGATTAACTGCTCAGTAAACGATAATTCATAAACTTCAGTTTATGCAGTTTCCCGATCTGGCACAGTCTAAATAATATGAAAATAATATTTTCCCTTTCCTTCATTATAAGCTTGCACCTAAGCGGATATGCACAAGCACCCAGCATCACCTCCTTCTCACCAGCCTCCGGCCCCATTGGTGCCACGGTAACTATTACCGGAACTAGCTTTAGCACAAATCCATCAAACAATATCGTTTTCTTTGGAGCATCGCGTGCTGTAGTTACCGCTGCAGCTACAACTTCGCTTTCAGTTACTGTGCCTGTTGGTGCAACGTGCGAACCCATAACTGTTAGCACGGGTGGTCTAACGGGCTACTCAACACAGCGGTTTATGGTTACACATAGCGGTGGCTCCCTAAGCTTTAATGAAAAGATATGTTTTCCTGTAGGAAGTAACCCACGCGAAATGGCTATGGCCGATCTGAACAATGACGGACACCTGGACCTGATTGTTACCCTAACAGATGTATCTACAGCCGCTCTTTTTTTCGGCAATGGTAACGGAACTTTTCAGTCGCCAGTTTCCATTACCACCGGAAGCGGTGGTGCTTTAACGGTAGGAGATTTCTCCGGTGATGGTGTTCTCGATCTTGCTTTCGCCAATTACAGCGCATCGGCCAATGCAACAGCGAGTGTACTCATCAACAATGGCACTGGAAATTTTCCGGTAACGGATACTTATTTTCTCAGTAATCCGCCTGTGGGTATAGGCAGCGGGGCAGTTTACATTGCTGATGCCGATTTTAACCTTGATGGAAATGTAGACCTGGTTTCGGCAATTGATAATATTCCCGGAAGTCTGAGTGTTTTGCTAAATAACGGAACATCGTTTAACCCAAAAGTTGAATACCCAACTAATGATAATTATCCGTACAGTGTAACCGCAGCTGACCTGAATAATGATATGTACCCCGATTGGGTAATAGCAAATTTCTTCTCTCAAACTGCTAAAGTATTTATCAACAACGGTACCGGAGGTATCTTAAGTGAAGCTACCTATGTCACCGGCTCGGGCTCTCATGAAGTAGAAATAGCCGATTTAAACAAAGACGGTCACCTGGACTTGATTGTGGTAAATGCCACGGGTAATAGCCTGAGTGTTTTATTAAATGATGGATCTGGAGGCTTCAGCCCCAAGACAGACTATCCAGCAGGAACGGGCTATCAACCGGATGTTGAACTAGCCGACATAGATGGCGATGGAAACATCGATGCCGTAGTGGGCTCAAGTGGCACTCAAATTTTTATTATGAAAGGCGATGGCGTTGGTGGTTTTGACATCCCGCAGTTGTTTGAAGTGGGTAGCAGTCCTTTTGGGATTGCTGTTGGCGATTTGGATGAGGATGGAGAACCTGATATAGCAACTGTTAATTTTGGAGAGGGTACCATATGCATCTTACTTTCGAAACCACCACCGTCACCAGAAATCAATATTTACAATGCGCTCTCTCCTAATGGAGATGGAAAAAACGAAAGCTTTTTTATTCAGCACATTGATCTAATACCCGAAACACAAAATAACAGCGTACGCATTTTCAACCGTTGGGGTGATGAAGTGTGGAGTGGGAAAAATTACAATAACACCACGGTAAAATTTGAAGGCCTGAACAACAACGGAAAGGAACTGCCGGGTGGAATATACTTTTATAAAATTGAGCTGGGTAACGGAGAAATAAAAACAGGTTTCATTTTACTTAAACGTTAACTAAACACCCATGAAAAAACTTCTTGTTGCCGTGTTCTGCACCATGCTGCCCTCGCTTACTGCTCATGGCCAGCAAGATCCGATCTATGCGCAATACCTCAATAATCCATTTGTACTCAACCCTGCTTATGCCGGCCAAAGCACTGTATTGTCGGCTTCACTTCAATACCGAACCCAGTGGGCTCAGTTTGAGGGCAACCCGGTTACCGCCACACTTACCGGCCACATGCGGTTGCTACGCTTTCATGACCTTAGCACGATTTCGGATTTCTAAATACACTTAAAAAGCATTCTAACCCCTTAGCCAAATTTTTACTCAATGAAGCGACTAACTTTTGCTACCTGTTTATTACTTATCGCTATCGCTGGATTTACACAATCAAAAGTTACTCCAGTTACGCGATCTGAGATGGCCGGCATTGAACTGCCCGCTGGGTCTAAACAAGACAAACGCATCCTGGCAACCGCTTCGGCCAAAACATTGCTGGACATGACAGCGGAAGAAAATAAAATTAACCTGGAGGAAGATGTGGAAGTTTTTACATTAGTCGGAACTGTTGGGTCAGGCACCGTAGAACAGGTAAAGCTTGCCACTCAGCAAGCAGGTTGGCAACTTACCTCTCTTTCAGGCCAAGCCAAGTATTGGGTGCTGCGTAAAAATTCCTCCTCCCTGCTCATGTATCTGGAATCCAACAAAAGAGACACGCAACTTTATTTATCGCGAATAAAGACAGACCCGAACAATACACCAACAGTTGTATCACAAAACACTCCTTCGCAAAATAAAACAAACGATCAACCCGCTAATTCAGAACCCATAACTACTGCACAAAAAGAAAATACTGATCAAAGAATTACAGCCGCTCCTGCTTCATCACCTCCTTCAGGATATAAATTTACCACCATCAACTTTGATGATGGTTGGGTAAGCAACGAACGTGAAGATTGGGTGGAGGTAACAAAAAACAACGTGCGGGTTCTTATTCATTATCCCAACCCAACAACCAATGAATACATATCCGATCCGAATGAAGCGAAGCGTGTTGCCTGGAATACCTTGGTAGCACCACGCTATAGTAATCTTCAAAATTATTTCGTAGCAAAGTGTGCACTTTCCTATATCCAGGGATCATTTATATCCGGAACACTAACGGACAACCAAACCGGGCAAACGGTATATGTGGCACTTTTTAAACGCGACAGAAGTCCATGGATGGAATTTATTGCACCGAACATTACTGCCTTTGGGCAAGCTACCGGCTTTGATATAACTACCCTTAATGGGTATGTTGAAAATGAAGCATGGAATCCATTGCACAAGTTTGAGGGTTATAACAAATTTGCCGTAGCAGCTTCAGACCTAACCGGTACATGGACAAACAACTTTAGTGGTTTTACTCAATATGTCAATGCCTATACCGGTGCAGATGCAGGAATGAACACGCACTCCTCTTCGCAAACTTTTGAGTTCCTTGCCAATGGTACCTACAATTGGTCAATAGGTGTTGCCAGTGGATTTGTGGGGAGTATAAAATTTTCTGGTGCCAAATCATCCGGAAAATTCACCAATCCAAACAACTGGCAAATTCATTTTTCAGACCTGGAAGGAAAACCAAGATTGTACAATGCATATTTCTCCAGCATAAAAGGAGCGCGTATTTTATGGCTGCAGGATACTGGCTATGGTGATTTCTCCGGCTATGGAAGGAAAGAGTAAGTTGGATTATCAGGTATTTTAAAACTTTAACGATGTGAAGATTTTTTTTCAAGTGCCTTTACTATTCTCTTCACAAACCCCGGCCCTTCATACACGAACCCAGTGTAAAGCTGAATCAAATCCGCTCCTGCATTTAATTTATCAATCGCATCCTCCACCGACATTATTCCACCCACACCTATAATGGGGAAATCAGACCCAAGTTGATTCCGCAAATACCGGATGACTTCAGTTGAATGACGGGTTAAGGGTTTACCGCTCAATCCTCCCGCTCCGATTTGCTGAACAACATCAGCCGATATTGATAATCCATCGCGAGAAATAGTAGTATTGGTGGCAATGATGCCGTCCGTTTTGGTTTCTTTTAAGATTTCAATCACATCATCCAGTTGCTCAACCGTAAGATCAGGTGAAATTTTTAATAAAACTGGTTTGTAAATAATTTTAGAGGCTACTTGTGCTTTAACAAAGGTCAGCAACTTTCGTAAGGGTTCCTTTTCCTGCAAGTCGCGTAAGCCTGGTGTATTCGGTGAACTTACGTTCACGACAAAATAATCTACTACCGGGTAAAGTGCTTCAATGCAATAGGCGTAATCATCCAATGCTCTTTCATTGGGTGTATTTTTATTTTTACCGATGTTACCCCCAACAATAACACCCGACTTTCTTTTCTTTAATCGCTCAACGGCTGCCAGCACGCCTCCATTATTAAACCCCATACGGTTAATCAGGGCTTGATCCTGAGGCAGCCTGAACAATCGAGGCTTATCATTACCGGGTTGGGGTTTGGGCGTTAATGTTCCGATTTCAATAAATCCAAAACCAAAGCAGGCGAGTTCGTCAATGAGTTTGGCATCTTTATCAAAGCCGGCTGCCAGGCCAATGGGGTTTTTAAACGTCAGTCCCAGAATGTTCCTTTCCAACCCGGGATGTTGGCTGTTAAACAACAGCCGAAGAATTGGTTTAAAGCCCGGAATGGCTCCTTTCAACCGAAGTACGCCAAAAACAAAATGATGGATTTTTTCCGGATCAAAAAGGAACAGGATGGGTCTAATCAGAAAACTGTACATATGCAAAAATAAACTCTTAAAGGTAGTGATTACCTGAATGTGATCAGAGTGTAAACCCTATGGAGAAATGCCAACGCAGCTTACGCACTTCACTGTTGTTGGATACAGTAACTTGCACAGGGCCTATCAACGACATGTAACTGGCCGTTACACCATAACCAAACTGATAAAACGCTTGTGTAATGTCATCTTCGCTAAAATTAAAATCAAAAAGAGTCCTCCAGTAGTCAGAGGAGTCGAATCCGGCTGCGATCAAATTTACAGCGGGTGACAGGTAAACATTTTTATACAACTCGGTTTGAAGCTGTGTCCCTACAGTAATCACCTGAGGAGCCGTCAGTTCACCCTCCCGCAAGCCCATAAAAACAAAATTGTTTAGCCGAGGCCGGTTAATGCTTCCCCCAACGATCATGAAGTCCCCGGCTCCCAGCAAGTATGATGAGTAACTTTCGGAACGGCTGCTTAAATCCTGTGTGAAGGCAAGCTGTGTAATCAGTTGCAATGTCATTCGGCTGCGCAATGTAATATTTCGTAGTCCTTTAACAGTAAGTCTGCCGTAGGTTTGTACGTTACCTTCCAGGGGCACCTCGTCTCCATTGGTTAAAAAATTCAGATTATAGGGAGCATTAAAATTAACTTTTGCTTCCGCCCTTATCCACTTACCCTGTGTAGGAAAAAAAACTTTATCCAATGTATTGTAGTTGAAGTGCACCTTTGCCCCCAGGCTGCTCAGGTTATAGTTAATAACTTCAAACGGGTCAGGATTGGATTGATCGCGCGGATCAATCTTTGGTTTTAACTGACTCCATTGCCAGGCAGGACCAAAACCCCAATACGCATTACGCGATAAGGTTTGATTAAGTACCATATTGAAATAACTGTTTCGGTTAATCAGATCCGATATGGCCGTTCCATTTATATAGGTATTGAGCAACACATTCTCCGCATAGAATTCAGTAAAATGCCACCAGCGCATGTGCTTACCGAAGTAATAAAAATAATTGACGCGTAAGCCCGGATTTTCAGCCAGGTCAACCGTGGTGAGAAAGCGTGAAGCCGGGAGTAACACATTTCGTTTTGTAAAATTCAATAATAAGCCAGCGCCACGCTCCGAGTCGTAATGAATGGCAAACTTAACAGCATTGGCTGATTTTTCTCTACCCCGGATTACCATCTGCGATTGGCTGCTGTCGCTTTCAATAACGTAGTTTACTTTATCAAATAGCCGGGTGCCTTGTATACGATAAACTGCTTCACCGGCATCGGATCGGGTTATTGTTTTACCCGGCTTCAAATCAAACCGCGCTTTCACGAACTTTTCATTTTGTTGAGAGACACCTTCAAACCCGATATGCTCCAAAGTATAAGTAGGTGTTGAAAAATTTATCCGTTGAACCTTACGGCCAGGAAAATCCTTCATGCGTTGCACTAAGGCCACTAACTCAGGCATGGCCACAGCAACGGCAGAATCCCCGGCTGCCAACATCGCATCGGTATGTTCAAAATCCATGGTACTGTACGTGAGGAAGGGTAAAACATTCACGTATATATCACACTGATCGCGCTCTTTTTGGTAGTCAATGTTACCCGCCAGGAAAGTAGTTTGCAGTAGCATAGTAAGGGCCGAGGTGAGTTCCTTTTCCTCATACAATCCTCCACCTACATCTACGGCTATTACGTAGTCTGCGCCCATTTCACGACAATAGGTAACCGGAAAGTTTACAAACACACCTCCGTCCACGAACAATCGATTGCCAATCCGAACGGGTTCAAAGACAGTGGGAATGGACATGCTGGCGCGAACAGCCGTGGCGAGGCTGCCACTGCGCAAAACAACAGGCTCACCCTTAATAATATCAGCGGCAACGCATAAAAAGGGTGTTGGTAATTTATTAAAATCAGTAATCGTGCTCACCGGAAAGAACAGGTTCGACAGCAGTTCTTCAATTTGTTGTCCTGCCACAAAGCCCAGCGGCAATCGGGGTTTCAAGCCATCGAGCGACAACTCATATATGTACCTGCCAAATTCGTCCTTTTCTTCAATATTAATATCCCTGAACTCCACCGAATTGGAGAACATGGCTGTCCAGTTAATGGCTTTAGCTATTGAATCAATTTGGTTGCCGGTATATCCGGCTGCATACAAGGCCCCAACAACAGAGCCCATACTGGTGCCCGCGATATAATCCGGCACAATACCCAACGAATCCAAAACCTGCAATACCCGAATGTGTGCAATACCTTTTGCACCCCCGCCACTTAATACCAAACCGATCTTTGGTTTAGCTGACTGGCCTAATCCAGGTGAAAAAACGGAAAGAAAAAGGAGGTAAAAAATGATCTTGATAATCCTGAACATATAGAATGCTAACGATCAAGAGTAAAACTAACCTACCGATACCAATTAACAATGCTTATAAAAAAACTATCCACACCAGTGGATATAGTGTGGATAGTTTTCAAGACAAAAATTACTTAGGCTATCAGAATTTATAGGTTATTCCAAAAGTACCTCCGGATGAAGTACCTCCCCCAAACTGGAGATTGACACCAAAATTATCGTTGAAGAAATACCGGCCACCAACTTGTGCATACAAACCAAGCCCGGAAGATTCCCTACCTATGTAATCATTATCTGACCAGATATAATACCCCATAGTTAAACCTGCATAGAAATCCCATTGGCTGGGTATATCTAAAATCGTATTGAAGTGGTAGTTTCCATTGAAGCCAAGCACGATCAGGTTCTGATTATATTTGTTTCCGGCAGCTGTATATCCGTAATTCTGGAAAGAAATCACCGGACCAATAGTAATATCCTGATGTACACCAAAATCAAGCCCTGCATAAATGGGAACACCCCAGGTTGAGAAACCAAGACCAGCGTTGAGCTGTTTTCCACCTTTTCCAAGAGGTGCTTGTGAAAATGCTGCTGAAGAAACTAAAAGTAGCATGAGCATTAATAAATTGATCCTTTTCATTGTCATGAGATTAATGAAGTTTTTAAAATTAATTTTTGCAAATGTATCAAATAGAAAGGTTAAAACTAACCAGAAGCCATTTCAAAAATAGAAGTTCGTTAACCTGAGTAAGCCGTCCCTGACAATCAATTAGATCGATTATCCGCCTGATTCTAATAAGTGTGTTGAATTGACATACAGGGAAAAACTACATTAAATAGAAAAATTCATTTCTAACGCTTCATTTTCTTCTGTGGTTTTTCCTTTTTCGTTTTATCCGGAAATTTTTTGAAGGCATTTCGAACCGCCATGTCGATCAAATCACCACCGCGTGCACGGGTTGCATCTACGGCTCCTTCTGCCGACCAAATGGTGATCTTTTTTTGAGCATCATCTATCATGACAATTAATGATCCTTGACGAAATTCCCGTGACCAGCTTTGTGCATTGCTAACATCTGCCGCATTGGTGGTGGGCATTTGTCCCATCGGCCCAAGCTGTACCACATCCATTCTAACGGATGTTTCCAGCACATAACTCACTCTTAACTGGGCTGTGGAGTCGTCAATGAACTGATATCCCCTAAGGCTTAGTTCGCGTATGGTAGCCTCTTTAAATTTCGTATAAAAGGCTTCCTTATCAATGGTATTTTCTTCACCCACCACAATATCGCCCTTCACTACGGTAAAGGTATTATACGCTTTCAGGTCGACCCCGCTTTGTGTAGATGAAGTAAAACTTTGAGCGCTAACAATAATCGGTGCCAGAAGAAAGAAAAAGAGCCATTTTAATTTCATGATTTTTCTTTTTACCAAGGTACAACAAATGGAAATAACTTTAACTGCGCGGGTGAAATTCTGTAATCACCTGTCGCAGATAATCTCTGTCCAGATGTGTGTAAATTTCCGTGGTGGTGATGGATTCATGGCCCAACATCTCCTGTACCGCACGTAAATCGGCACCACCTTCAATTAAATGCGTGGCGAAGGAGTGACGGAATGTGTGCGGACTAATGGTTTTCTTTAACCCAATTTGTTCTGCCAATCCTTTAATCATGGTAAATACGGAAACCCGGGAAATTTTTTTTCCGAAACGATTGAGAAAAACATAGGCTTCAAATCCCTTCTTAACAGCTACATGAACCCTAACTTCCTCCAGGTAGATTTTTAAATGCTTCATCGCACTACGACCAAGCGGTACCAACCGCTCCTTGTTTCCTTTACCAATTACCCTGAGAAAACCAACATCAAAATAAATGTTGTTTATTTTAAGTTCAACCAGTTCAGAAACCCGTAAGCCTGAACTATACAGTACCTCAAGCATGGCGCGGCTGCGGGCACCTTCCGGTTTCGACAGGTCTATGGCTTCCAGCAATTGTTCAATCTCCACAACATTCAATGTGTCGGGCAACTTTCGTCCGATTTTGGGGCCCTCAATTAATTCCGTAGGGTCTTTTTCAATCAGCTCCTCAAACATCAGGTACTTATAAAAACCCTTTATACCTGATAAAATGCGTGCCTGGCTATAGGCACTCATGCCCAACTCATTAATATATTGCAAAAACGCCTGTAAATGCTTCGAAGTGATGGTAAGTGGTGAAAGTTTCAGCTTATTCAGCTCCACGTATTGTTTCAGCAATTCCACATCATGCACATAGGCTGCAATGGAGTTTTCTGATAATGAACGTTCAAGCTTTAAATAATGACCAAAGTGCTTAATGTGTAAATCCCACATGTTTTAATCAAAATTCAATATTCAGTATTCAAAATCAAAATCGCTATACGTGACGCCATTTACTGTCGACTATGGACTATCGACTAAATCTATGGACTATTGATCTAAGACTCGCTATCTTTCGACTATGAAAATTCAAATCATTAACGGGCCGAATTTAAACCTGCTGGGAGTGCGGGAGGAAGACATTTACGGAAGTCGTGATTTTGAAAACTATCTGGAGGAACTAAAGCGCAAATTTCCACAAGCCGAACTTCATTATTATCAATCTAATATTGAGGGCGAGTTGATTAATAAACTTCATGAAGTTGGTTTTAGCTTTCATGCCATTATACTGAATGCCGGTGCCTACACGCACACATCAGTAGCTATACACGATGCCATAGCCGCCATTAAAACCCCGGTAACCGAAGTACATATATCCAACATTTATGCCCGTGAAGAATTCCGGCATAAAAATCTGATTACTTCAAAATGTGTTGGATTAATTTCAGGATTCGGTTTGTCCAGCTATGATCTTGCCATTCAGAGTATCTTGACTTCTAAGCCTTAAACTTCCGCTCCTGGTTATGGTATCCTTCTACCCCGGCCCATCCCGCGTTTACTCTAAGCTACCCGTTTACCTGAAAGATGCTTACACACAAGGGATCATGAGCATCAATCACCGCAGTGAGGAATTTGTTGCCATCTCTAAAAAAACAGTTACCCTCTTAAAAGAGAAACTGAATATACCAAAGTCGTATTCCATTTACTTTGTCTCCTCAGCCACCGAGTGTTGGGAAATTATAGCCCAATCACTAATCGAAAAAGAAGCTGTTCATATTTACAATGGAGCGTTTGGCGAAAAGTGGTTTCAGTATACCAAAAAATTAAAACCACATGTAAAATCCTTAACGTTCAATCGGGATGAAGGATTGTTACCGGAAAAGCTAACATTCAATACTCCCGAAGTTATTTGCCTAACGCAGAATGAAACATCCAATGGAACGCAGGTTAAACATGAAATTATACAATCTGTTCGTAAAAATAATCCGAATAGTCTGCTTGCCATAGACGCCACCTCCTCCATGGGGGGCATTGCCCTCAACTTTGATGCTGCCGACATCTGGTTTGCTTCGGTGCAAAAATGTTTTGGTTTACCGGCAGGCTTAGGCCTATTGATTTGCTCACCCAAAACCCTTGAACATGCCCGTTCTGTAAATGACCAGCAACATTATAATAGCTTGTTATTTTTGGACGACATGATGAAAAACTGGCAGACATCATACACACCCAGTGTAGTAGAAATATATTTACTCATGCGGGTTATTGAATCCGTTAAACCCATTGATAACATTCACAAAACGATCATTAACCGGCATCAGAAATGGGAAGCTTTTTTTGACTCAAAAAGTGAGCAGTTAAACCTTTTGATCAAAAACAAATCGGTGCGTTCACAAACCGTATTAACTGTTGAAGCCAAACCCGAAGTGGTTGAAAAAGTAAAAGTGAAGGCAAAGAAATCCGGAATTATTTTAGGAGAAGGCTATGGCGAATTGAAAAACTCAACCTTCCGCATTGCCAATTTTCCAGCCATCCAACGCAAGGAGATCGCGCTACTCATGGATTTTCTCCACGATTTTATCTAGGTAAAAATTATCGTATGGTGTAAACGAGCATCCTCGCGTTCAGGTTTCAGTAAATAATTTATTTTCATTTTTGCTAAACCACTTTTCCTTGCGCTCGTACAACGGCTCATAATCATTCCATTCAATCCACATGAAAGAAGTACTATTGTCGGTCAGCCTCATGCTGATCCTGTCTTCGCTTTTTGCACAGACCATAATTCCACGTGCCGGGATAACCTTATCCAGTTCGGCCTACACGCCCAATAGCGACTTTGTTGAAAAAACAAATCAACAACACTTAACCGGTTTTACTGTTGGTGTAGGATACGATCTATTTATCAACGATCGCTTTAGTCTGCAACCCGAAATAAATTTCATTCAAAAAGGCCAAAAGCGTGAAGACATTGCCTATCCGGATAATTATGAATACAAAATGAAATCTGAGTACCGTTATAACTACCTGGAGGTTCCTGTTCTGGTAAAAGTCAAATTTGGTGGTGTTACTAAATTCTATTTGAGTGCCGGACCATCTATTGCCTTAGGGCTTGGAGGCAACTATAAATTCACCAGCACGTTTGGCGGATTACCCCTTGACGAGGATGTGAAGAGTAAAATCAAATTCTCCGATAAACCTGATGATTATGACGGTGATGATATTTATGTTGACAACCGCCTCGATGCTGGCGTGCAGGTTGGTGCAGGCGCACTTCTTTTTGGAAAAGTGACGGTTGATATCCGTTACGGCTTAGGCTTAACGGATATCTACAAAGAATATGACTCAAAAAACAAGGTTTTACAATTTAGTGTAGGTGTGCCGTTAAACTTATTCTAACTGTATTTTGCCTAATCTGCAGAATACGTTAGCAGAAGAACTTTAATAAAATAAGAAAGCCGTAAAAAGGCTTTCTTATTTTTCAAGAAGACCGATACCCCATTTCATAAACCGATTTTGAATGAGGCCCTAAAAATACACGGGCATAAATCCGGATAATCGCCAGTCCATCTATAATAAAACTTAAGGCGGTTAAAAAAGCCAGGATCATCTGATCTTCATAAATATGACTGAAAATTAAATCTTCACCGATAAAGGTAGGAGTAATTGGAAAACCAGATACAGCCAAACAGGAAATCAAAAACACCAACGCTATTTTAGGATGCCTGTACACATGGCCATGAAAACGATTCATGTCGATACTACCTTCCAGATTCCTTAATCGCCTTAAAGCAAAATAACCAATCAGCCCAAATACACTTATGCCGCTCAGGTAAAGTACGGTATGGGTGTAATCAAAATGAGCGTTAAACGAAATAGAAAGCGCTACCCAAAAATGATTAAGCAAAACCAATATCCAACTCATACGGGCATGCAGCCGCTCAGTAAATGACTTTAGCACCATCGCAACACCGATGAGTGAAAACGTAACCGGTAAATAAGGTTGCACGGTAACCGGCACCCATTCTTTATTAATCAGCAGAACCACACCTAACACAAATACAGGAACAAAAAATAGTAGTACGCGGGTAGTATTCAGGTACCCGAGCTTCCTTCCAACCCACTTAATGGGGTTCCATAAATAGTTGTACATCATAGCATCCAGGTTCCACTCTTTCAGACAAAGCATATAGATGGTAAACTCAATTCGCTTAGGCAGTGAGTCTTCGATAGTATGGTGGCGAGGAATGAAATTATAAAACTGTTCCCGTATCTGGTAACTCACCACCGAAGGCGAAACCAGAAGTTGATAGGTTCTTAAAAAAGCATTGCCGGCAAAATGAAAAAGAGCCAGGTAATGAAAACCTGCTGCTACTTCAATAAAAATTAAACCGATTTGAGCTATGGATGAATACGCCACCTGACTTTTTACAGAGGATTGAACGCGCGCCATGCCGGTAGCCAGTATACTGGTTAACAATCCCATCAGTCCAATTAAAATACGAATAGAAAGTTGGTGTTCCCAAAAAGGATATGTTCTAAGAAGTAAAAAAACACCAATATGAACGGACAGTGAACCGTAAAAAATAGCGCTGGATGGTGTGGGGCCTTCCATGGCCCTTGGCAACCAGGTAGAGAAAGGTAATTGTGCTGACTTCGCTGCGGCAGCAACAAGCAGCATCAATGAAATAAATATTCCTATCCGGCTATGTGCCTGCAGATGATCATGTACCAATTCATAGTTATTCAATTTTAAGAATGTAATGTTTTCGTGAAACAAATGATGGCTCATCCACATGGCCAGCAACAACCCCACATCTCCAATACGGTAAATAGAAAATACCTTTACTGCATTTTTTACCGGCAAGTACCGATCACGATAGAAGGCAATCAGCAGAAAAGAAGAAATACCCAGTACTTCCCAGCCAACAAATAAAGTTTCAATGTTGCCACTGAAAATAATGATGTTATAGCCCAGGTAAAAGAAAAGTATGGTGTTGAAAAAACGTTTATAACCTGTTTCACGATGCAGGTAATACCGACTGTAAATGGTTACCATAAACGTAAGCACCGAGCCCACAAACAAATAGGTAGCAGTAATCTTATCAAAATAGAAGTCGATCAAAAATTCGTAATCCAATGACTTAAAAAGCACGAACTCTTTAAGATTCAGTGTTGGGTAGCCGTGCCATAACCAGTACACTAAAAATACCTGGAAGCCGGCCAGGTGTATGCCTACTGTACCAAATACAATTTTTGAAATCAGTCCTTCCTTTTTAGCAGGAATAAACAAGCTAAGCACAAAGCCAAGAAAAGGGATGAGAATGAATAGTTCGAGAGTTTGTGTCATGTCGATTTAGCTTATCAGTGAGTAAACAGGTATGTTTTCGTGATGTGATTCAATAAGCTGTTCTATATCCGTTACTGATTTTACAGTATCACTCAACGTAGTATAAGGTTCAAAGAAACCTTCCCTAAACACATAAAGCATTTTTGTCTCCGGATGGATAACCACCAGCTTTACCCATTCATGAATAAACCATTCGTATGTTTCCGGTAAATGCTGAATCGTTTTTAATACGACTTCCGGAAAATGTTCTGTAATCATTAACAAACGCACGGGATCGTGCACTTCAATCATCTGGCTCGGCAAGCCGGGCCGAAGGTCGCCATCAATACCATTGGCCACCCCGAATAATCCCATCACATTGTGCGGTAATTTTGTGCCCGCTCCCAACTTTTGGTTATCGGTTCTGGAGAAATAATATTCGAGGTTGATACCACCACAAACCGGGGCTGCAGCCTTTATAATATTTAATAAATAATTTCCTTCCGGGTCAACCCGGTAATCGAATGAATTTAAAAAGGCACGCCTGTCGAGAAATAAATGCCGTGAAAGTTCTCTGCGCCCGATAATGCACAATGCATTAGTAGCATGATTCAACTCGGGACGAGGCTCAAATAAAGATACCGAGCGGATTTTTATCTGCTCATGTATTTCACGGATATCACTATCCGTGTTAATAGAATCAAAACGCCTTGATCGTTCTTTGGCATTCAGGTCGAGTGCATTAAGAAATGTGCCCTCATTGTACCTGTGAAGTTCTTTATTTGACACCAAAAGTGCATCTTCATCAAAGTACACAATCTCATCGCGGGTGGTGTCGTGCAAGGCACCAATAAACTGGGTTTGATTGGGGATGACAATACCCTTTTCCGACAAACGCTTCCGAACTTCAATGTGGTTAGCCATGAAGCAAATAACCCGTGAATTAACCGACCCCGCTCTACCAGAGCACGCGCCACAATCATATGCGGCATAGTGTGGGTTGTTTACGCTGCTTGAACCATGACCAACAACATAAACCAAGGATGCAAAGTCCTTTACCAGGCCTATACTTTTTAAAAGTCCTTCCACCCGTAGTACCATTTCGTCAATGGTAAAACCAACCTGCAGTCCCTTCTCCGTATGCTCAGGATGTTTATTTTCAATAGTTAGCCTGGAGTGTTTGTCCATGTGATGAAGCGAAGTTGCCGTAGCGGGCCCCATGGAAGGTTTAAAAATATTCAGAAACAATCGGAAGGCTGACCAAAAACCAATAGTCTGCGCAATTAACCATCCACCAAAAAGGGAGTGGGTGTTTTTCAAAAAGTGCGCATCTGTTTTATGCTTTCGCCTGATGCCAATTTCCTTTATCAGATATTTTGGTGTTACCGGTGCGGGGCAAAGTTTTGTGTAAAACTTTCCGTGGTCGGGCTGAAAATAAAACTCAACCCCAAAAAAACCGGGTGTGCCGAAGGTTTCGCAATTCGGGTCTCCCCTTTCCAGGTAACGCCTCAACGAACATTCCCGATCATCAATACAAAATAATGCCTGAAAACTCTTTTTTCTGATTACTCCATTTGATGACTGATTTTGAATACCCGTCAAAACTTCATCGTAGTAACTCCATTCAAAAGCTTCCTGCCACAACATGGTCACTTCATCCAATTCCGTTACCACCACTTCGGCAAAGAGATTTTCCGGTTGATCCGGTAAGGCTTGATCCAGCGGTAACCACGATTGACCAAAATGATAATCCAAAGCATCAATTTCCAGCAACAATTCAAAGATGATCAAGTCATGCAACGAAATTTTACGGTGATCAAGCAATGTTTCTGGGTAGGTCTCCACGGTTGCCACCATGCCCGACCACCCCTGGTGGGCAAACTGTTGATCAAAGATGTATTGTTCATACAGGTTTTCCTTGAAGCCAACCAGTATCCGCATCAACTGTTGAATACCGCAATGACCTTTAAGCAAAAGTTCTTTGGCGCGGGGTGTTCTGAAAAAACTTGTATAACTGGTTTTCTCCAGCTCACGAATGGAGGCAAGAAATCCTTTGTGCCAAACCGGAAAGTTCCAGATGGCAATACCCTGATCGAGGTAGCTGCAAAGAATTCGAAATAGCAATGGATGCACCAATGAATCAAGATCAACCTGATGGAGCTTCTTCCAATTCGATCGTAACGTTCCGATGCGCGGTGAAGGTCGTTGATAGTTACCGGTAAGTAATTTATCCTTCCATTCCTGCAGGTTATCTCCACCCTTCTTTTGGGTGATAATCCGGTCAAGCACCAGATCCTTAATACGACCGGTTTTATAATGGTCGCGATACTCCGCCAGAGTTAATGATACCTTGTAACCCAGTATAGCGGATGCACTAAAAATAGCCTGATCGAATTTCAGGTATTGAAAAGCGTGAAGCGTATTGTGATGAATGAAGTCTTTAAGCGGTGCCTGTGCCGGCAGGTAATGTTTTAGTTTGTGTAGTACTTCGTGCTCATCAAAAGCATGTGAAGTTGTTGAGGTCATAATATAAATGCTGAAAAAAGTTATTACGTAAGTAAAAGGCAATGACCTGAAAAGGTCAGATTTGAATTTTTACTTCAGATACGTAAACTTCGATTGGTCAGGTAAAGAGAAGCAACACCTGACAATTGCCATGACGCAAAAACCTTAATGCAAATATCTGCACTGTAACAAGTTGAATTCTGCTTGAGCGAGTGGAAAATTGGAGTAGATCCCGATTGCTTTTCTGATCCTTTCTCCCCCTCCTTTTCTTCAATAATAACCTGAATTATGCGCTTAATGCCCGCTTCAGATTTTTGCGAGTAAAAGGTATGAAAAGAGTTAGCGTCTGAGGTATTTGTAGCAGAACGGCTAAGTACCGAAACCAATAGAAAGCAAAGCACAAGAAGGCTAGCCAAAGGTCTTAATCTGTTTCGGTTCATACTACAAAGGTATGGAAAAGGTTTGCCCGGAAGCAAATCCTTCAAGCCAACGATCGAAAACGTACCATAAGCAAACAAAGTTCAATGCCTAACCATCCACACTTTAGACCTTAGATATCCATCACGTAAACGCCATTCTACATATCACTACTTCGATTGCATTTAAACTGAAGCCTTGATTTCAATATTACATGGAAAAGATTCAAAAACCTGTATGGTTTTAATCGTTTTACTACATCATTTGAAAAATTCAGAAAAATATGCAGACCTTTGATGAAGGTTTTTGTTTAAACCTTCAAAATTCATCGCTTTGCGGTCATTACTGGTTTTCTTATTCTGTTTTGAATTGGTCGCTTCCTGGGGAGCCTCTGCTTTCGCAGCCGGGCATCATGAACCAGCCGTAAGCTTCAACCACTTTTCAGAAGATTTCCACTCTACCGATCTGATCCTGCATATCCTTTGCGAGGAAACAAATTCGGAAGAACGAAGTGAAAAAACTTCGCATACTTTCGTTATTGTTTTTGAGGTCTTTAGTGAACTGGAAAAATTTGAATCCGTTGAGGTAACCTGGCGTATACCACACAAACTGTTCAATTCATCCCCTCCCAAGTATTCCCTTCATCAGGTTTTTCTGATTTAAGTCGTTTTCATTTTAAGTAATCATACCGCTGGGTATGCTTTACATGTGTGTGCTTCACGCACCTATTACTTTCTCAATCAACATAATCTGGTAGCCCCGCTACCTACATCATCAAAAATGAAAACATTAGAAATTCCAAAAGACGGACTGGAAGGATTAAAACAAAATTGGCGAGTAGATGCACTCTCCGGCTTCCTTGTATTTCTGTTGGCTTTACCCTTAAGCCTTGGCATTGCCAAAGCCAGTGAGTTCCCTCCGGCCATGGGTGTGCTCACCGCCATGATTGGTGGGCTTATCGTAAGCTTTTTTGCAGGTTCACGATTAACCATTAAAGGACCGGCCGCAGGATTGATAACCATTTGTGCCGGAGCCGTAACCGAAATGGGCGGTGGCACACAAGGTTGGCAACTAGCCTTAGGCGTTATTGTTGTTGCTTCGCTTCTTCAAATTGTATTTGGCTTTTTAAAATTTGGAGCGCTTAGTGATTTCTTTCCGCACTCTGCTGTTCACGGCATGTTGGCCGCAATCGGGCTAATTATTTTTTCAAAACAAATACACATTCTTTTGGGCATTGATCCGGCAACCTTAAAAGGATTAGAACCAATTGAATTGTTTGAACGAATACCTGACTCAATACTGCATGAAGATTTTCGCGTTACCTTCATTGGGGTTGTAAGTCTGATTATCATTTTCGGATTGCCGCTGCTGAAATCTAAATTCTTAAAACGATTTCCGGCTCCTGTTTTCGTTTTACTGATAACCATTCCGCTGGCATGGATTATGGATTTCAAGCACACAGAGCCAGCTTTTGACATGGTGCAGATCGGTGACTTTTGGAGTTCTGTTGGCTTTAATGCCAACTTCTCCATGATTGGCACTTTTGTATTTTGGAAATATGTGATCATGTTTTTGTTTGTAAACAGCCTCGAGTCGCTTCTTACGGTTAAAGCTATTGATGGACTTGACCCATGGAAGCGCATATCAAACCCAAACAAAGATTTAGTGGCGGTTGGTATAGGCAATACCGTGTCGGGTTTGCTTGGGGGCTTGCCCATGATTTCAGAAGTTGCGCGTAGCTCGGCCAATATTTCGTTCGGGGGCCGAACACGATGGGCCAATTTTTTTCACGGTTTCTTTTTGTTAATCGCCATGCTATTGTTCATACCCGTAATTGAAATGATACCCAATACGGCCTTAGCGGCTTTACTGATTGCGGTAGGGTATCGGCTGGCATCCCCAAATGAGTTTTTTAAGACTTACAAAATTGGTTCTGAACAATTGGTGATTTTCATTACTACCATACTTGTAACCATTGCCACCGACTTACTGATAGGTGTTGGCGCAGGTGTGCTCATGAAGTTTATCTTTCACATTGTTAATGGCGCACCCTTGCGCAGCTTATTTAAGGCGCGTTATGAGCGCACAGAAAACAATGGACAGTACCTTGTAAAAGTTTTCGATGCAGCTATTTTTTCAAACCTTATTGGTTACCGTAAACTCTTTCATTCATTCGAGCCGGGTAAAAAAGTACAATTAAATTTCTCGGAAGCACGCATGGTTGACCATAGTTTTATGGAAGCCTTTTATCATTTTCAGGAAGAATACCAGCATAATGGCGGTCAAGTAATAGCAACAGGTTTCGATAATTTCAGGGCATTTTCCAACCATCCTCTGGCGGGGCGTAAATATGATCCTGCTAAGCAGACTTTAATTGAAATAAAGCTTACGCCCCGCCAATTAGCCTTGCGAAAATTCAGCGAAGAGCAAGGGTATACGTTTTATCCTCAAAAAATAAGAAGCGTACTGAAGTACAAGGATTTTCCAATTGAAAAAGGAACGCACATCCGTTATGAAGAAAACCTGATGGAAAAATACCTGGACCAGGGAAGAATTACAGTTTCAGATATTACCCTTACGGAAGGCGCAGGACAGGCTGAGCACCACACACCTATTACCGTAGTAATGGTAAGCGAGCTGGAACAGTCTATTCCCGATTTTGCTTTAGAACCCGAAAATCTCTGGTCGGCTTTTTCTGAACTCACCTCCGGAAAGGATATTGACTTTGTGCACCATCCGGAGTTTTCAAAAAATTATTACCTGCGCAGTGAATCAGAAGAAGCCACACGCGCATTCTTTACAGAGTCTGTAATCACCTTTCTGGAAAGTCACGATAAAATTCACATTGAGTGTCACCGGAATAAACTTCTTCTGTATGAAAAGCGTGACCTGCTGGATACTGCAGAAATACTGCATCTTGAAAAATTCGCAGAAGATTTTCTTGACGTCCTGAATCAGAAAGTTAGTTCACCGCTGAGTTTATAATACATACAATCATTACCCTATTACAAGTCCGGCTTTTTTCATTTAGCTTTGCGCTCTAGTTGATTCCTTATGGCCGACCTCAAAGAAATCTTTTCCGTTACCCTAATCCTGTTTTCCGTTATTGATATCATCGGGGCGATACCGTTCATCATCACCATTAAGAAACGCGAAGGAAGGATACACGCTGAAAAAGCTACCATTATTTCAGCGGTGCTGATGGTTGGGTTCTTATTTTTAGGACAATCCATCTTAAAACTATTTGGGCTGGATGTTGAGTCTTTTGCGGTAGCAGGTTCCATTGTTATTTTCATTGTAGCTATGGAAATGATTTTGGGTATTACACTTATCCGTGATGATCCGGATGCCAAAGGTTCGGGATCAATTGTGCCCTTAGCGTTTCCGCTTATTGCCGGAGCAGGCACATTAACTACCATTCTTTCGCTTCGTGCCGTATATGAACAAACCAACGTTCTTATTGGCATATTGCTTAACCTGGTTTTTGTTTACCTGGTGTTACGATCATCATCCTGGCTGGAACGTAAACTGGGTAAATCTGTGTTTTCAGTATTGCGCAGAGTCTTTGGCGTAATTCTTCTGGCAATTGCCGTGAAGATTTTTAAGGATAATGTTTCCTTCCAGTAATATAATTAATGCTTTTGAACATAGATGTATTAAATTTGAAATCATGAAGGCATTAAAAGTTGAATTACCGGACGATCTGAATCTTACTGAGCACGATGTTAAAATGATGCTTGCTGGACAACTTTATGAAAACAAGAAGTTAACGTTGGGGCAAGCTGCGGGTTTGGTTGGTATTTCAAAGCGAGAATTTATAGAAACCATGGGGAACTACGGATTTTCCCTTTTCAGTGAGTCTGTCGAAGATTTCAGAAATGATTTTCTGAATGCATAAGGTTGTAATTGCAGACACGAGCTGTTTGATAGTACTGCAAAAACTTGAGTTACTAGTCATTCTTAAAAATCTATACACTGAAGTTTTAATTACTTCAGCTATAGCCGAAGAATATTCTTCACCTCTTCCATCCTGGATTATAATAAAAAATCCATTGAATCGTGTTGAGAAAGTTTTTGAATCAAGCCTTGACCCGGGAGAAGCCAGCGCCATTGCCTTGGCCGCAGAAATACCTGACGCTATTTTGATCCTTGATGACTTACAAGCCAGGAAAATTGCCGCACAGTTATCGCTGAGTTATACAGGTACACTAGGTGTCCTTGCTAAAGCAAAGAAAAAAGGATTTATACCATCTATTAAGCCCATCCTTTCTAAATTAAGAGAGGTTAATTTTAGAATATCTACTGAAGTGGAAGAAGATATCCTGATTCAATGTAACGAGAAATGATCCGCATTTACACCGATGGCGCAGCACAAGGAAACCCCGGCCCCGGAGGCTATGGCGTAGTGATGAAATACAATCACCATGTAAAAGAATTGTCTGAAGGCTTTCGGTTAACAACGAATAACCGCATGGAATTACTGGCTGTAATTGCCGGACTAGAGACTATAAAAAAAGAAGGTATACCCATAACCATTTATTCCGATTCAAAATATGTAGTTGAAGCTGTTGAACAGGGTTGGATTTGGAATTGGGAAAAGAAGAATTTTGCCAAGAAAGCCAACCCCGATTTATGGAGACGCTTTATCCCACTCTACCATGCCTACAAACCAAAATTTAAATGGGTAAAAGGTCATGCCGGCCACCCGGAAAACGAACGTTGTGATGTGCTGGCAGTAGCGGCCGCCCAAGGCTCATCGTTGCAGGTGGATACCTGGTACGAAAATAACCGTGACCTTGCTGCAGAATAATCGCGCCCTTGGCAATTCATTTTTGCTTGTTATCTTGAACAGCTAAAACGGTAGTATTGGAGCCTAAAATAAACTTTTCGCCTGGTTCACTGCAGGCATTAAATGTCTGTCTGGCCATAATCATGTTTGGCGTTGCGCTCTCTATTAAACCGCATCACTTTTATCAGCTTCGTCACCAGAAAAAAGCATTGTTCACCGGGTTAGCATCGCAGTACCTGTTGCTGCCGCTAATCACCTACCTGCTCATTATTATACTAACACCTTCACCCTGGATTGCGTTAGGAATGATGCTGGTGGCCGCTTGTCCGGGGGGAAATGTTTCCAACTTCTACACCATGATCTCGCGGGGTAATGTTGCTCTGTCTGTAACCCTTACCGCGTTTACCTCAGTACTGGCCTTTATCATTACACCGGTTACTTTTTTATTCTGGGCATCTCTGGTTCCCGGGCTTTCTTCGCATCTGCGCCAGCTTGAAATTCAGTTTCTGGATTTATTCCTGAATATGATTGCCATTTTATTACTGCCCCTGATAGTAGGCATGGTTTTCAATAACCGTTTTCCTAATGCTGCTGAAAAAATTTCCAAACCTGTTCGGGTTACATCTATTTTAATTCTGGTCAGCTTTATAGTAGTAACACTTTACTCCAATGCTTTAGTGTTCAAAGAATATATCATGCTCATCTTCTGGTTGGTTATGCTCCACAATGGATTGGCACTTACCGGTGGGTATATACTCAGTTACCTTCTCAAAAACCGTGATGACATGCATCGAACGGTAGCCATTGAAACCGGCATTCAAAACTCGGGCTTAGGACTTGTTTTAATTTTTACATTTTTTAACGGCAACGGTTATATGGCGCTCATTGCGGCATGGTGGGGTGTATGGCACCTCATTAGCGGATTCATCGTGGCTTATATTTTTCAACGAAAAAGCATTCATCAAGTAACATGACTCCTTCCTGGCGCTATTTTTTATTGAAAGCATATGTACGTTTAGGGCTGAAAGTTTATTTCAAGAAGTGGCAGGCTGTTAATGCACATCATATTCCTGAAACGGGGCCTTGCATTTTCGTACCTAACCACCAAAATGCATTTTTGGATGCCCTGCTGGTAGTATGTGGTACTAAACGAAACCCCTGGTTCATTGCGCGTGGCGATGTTTTTAAAAGTCAGCTCGCCATCAAACTCCTCACCTTCATGCGCATAAAACCCTTGTTCCGTTTTCGCGATGGCCATGAAGCCATGCGAAAAAATGACAGAATGATGAACGAGTGCATCAATTTGCTTAAGGATGGTGAGTGCATTCTGATTTTCGCGGAAGGAAATCACAACGAACCCTGGACAACACGTGAACTACAACGTGGCTTCGCCCACATGGCGCTTCAGTATACAGAACAAACAGGTGAGGATATTAAGCTGATTCCGGTTGGCTATCATTACGAAGATCATCAAGGTTTTCGTTCACGGGTTTTGGTAAACTATGGCGAACCAATTTCGGTGCAGCAAATAATCCATTCATTATCCGATAGCCGTGAGAAACTAACTGCATTGGCTAAACTTACCGGTGAAAAAATGCGATCACTTATTCTTTCTATTCCAAAAGATGAAGACTACCCGGAAAGAAAAAATTTCCTCATCAACAACCGGAAACACAAAGCGGATATGCTGGAACAATTACAGGCCGACCGTGCGGTAGTGGCCAGTTGGAAAAAAGGAGAACCAGGAAATAAAGTGAATAAACCTTCACGCTTTCACTGGTTTAATCCCTTATTCCTCTACGGAAAAATTGTTCACCTTATTCCAGAGGTCATCATCAATTGGATTGTGAGGAACAAAATAAAAGACGATCAGTTTATCGGCTCAGTTAAAGTAGCCATAGGGATTTTTCTTGTACCGATCAGTTACCTGTTGCTGACAGCAATTTTTTATGTTGCCACCAAAGAGCCCTTATGGACGCTGGGATTTTTTACTTCTTTACCCATCAGTGGTCTACTGGCGTACAACCGCTAATGCTCCATCATTTCAACGCCCAATGTTTTTAATTCCTCCAGTATCGGCTTGTATAACTCCGACTCGGTTGGAATAACAACACCCTTGATTTTTATTTTATCCTGCAATAAAAGTTTTGCGGCTATACCCATGGGTAAGCCAACTGTTTTTGCCATAGCAGTATAAACAGCATCTTCACCTTTCACCACCAATGATGATTGTATGGTTTTTGATTTACCGTGGAAATCAGCCACAAAACGATGGATCATAACAATCATATCTTTATCGTTGCTGGCTAAAGCCCATCTTTTGTTTAAGATGTGCTCCAACACCTGTGCTGGTGTTCCTTTTACTAATCCTATCTTCTCATCTGTAAAAAATCCTGACCACGTCAGGCGTTTCATTTCCGGGCCATCGGCCGCAAGACCAAACTGACGAATGATCTTATCTTCAGTTGCCTCTATTTTACTGCCTTCCAGAAATACATCCAAAAAATCGCGATGCGTCATGGATGCTATTCCATCGATTATATAAGAGTCATCGCAACACCCTAATTGTACCAGTATGTCCCACGTTGGGCAAAAGCCATGATTCCGAAGTGTTCCGCGCAACATGGTTTGAATACCTTTTAGCTGGTACGTTTCAATATATTTTAATGAATCGCGATTAGCATAGCCTTCGAAAGCTCCGTATCCCGGAACGCTGACATGACTGATTCTTTTAAAGAGTTGCTGATACGGTATGTACTTTACTTTTCCCTCCTGTAGAAATTTGGCGGTACTTTGCCCGGCCATAACCACATTGCGCGGATTCCAGGTGAATTTATAGCGCCACGGATTTTCCGGATTAGTTTCAGGTGCAATCAGTCCGCCCGTAAAAGATTCGAAGGAAATAATCTTTCCGCCTTGCTCATGAATGCTGTCAATAATTTGCTTGGCACTCATGTGATCAATGCCCGGATCAAGTCCGCACTCATTTAAAAAAAGAAGACCTTTCGAACGAGCTTCTTCATCCAGGCCTTTCATCTCATCTGCAACATAACTGGCCGTGATCAGGTGTTTGCCCAGATTCAGGCAATGACGCGCCACTACCGGGTGAAAATGCGGTGGCAAAAGGGAGATAACTAAATCTGCAGAAGCCATGGTATTTCTACTATTCTCTTCGTGCTCTATATCAAACATCATGGCAACGCCATGCGTAGAATTTCCAATACGGAGTTTGGCGGCCTCTAACGAATAGTCGGCAACCATAACTTTCCATGAGAACTGGGCCGCGACTTCTAATAGGTATGCGATTAATGAAGATGACGACCGGCCTGCACCTAAAACAAGAATGGTTTTCATAACCGGCAAAGTAGCCGAAATAGAGGGTTTGTAGAATTCCATTCCAAAAATTTTTAACTTACTCTCCTAACCCGTTCCGTATGAGTGAATTCAGTATGTTTAAAAACTTCGATGACCTTGATCAGGAATCGAAATACCTGGCGCACAAGGCAAAAGATGCAGCCAATCACGCCCATGCGCCCTATTCAAAATTTACCGTTGGAGCGGCCCTCATTCTGGATGATGGTTCTGTAGTGACCGGTGCCAATTACGAAAACGCTGCCTATCCATCCGGCATGTGTGCCGAACGGGTAGCCTTTTTTGCAGCTTCTGCCCAGCATCCGGGTAAGCGTATAATGAAAGTAGCTGTGGTGGCTAAAAAGAAAGGTGGTAAAGACCTTCTACCGGCTACGTCATGCGGTCCGTGCCGTCAGGTGATGCTTGAATTTGAAACCAACCAAAAGAAATCCATCGCTATTGTTATGCAGGCTGATGATAATACCTGGGTTATTGCTCCCTCAGCAGCATCCTTGCTTCCGTTTAGCTTTACAAAAGACAATCTGGACGTACATTCTAAAAAGTAAAAGTGTCCCATCCCAGGGTTGGTCATAGTTATAAAAAGGCTCAAAACAGCTTAAAAATGACGTTTATTGGTTAGTACCGGTAGACAATAGCTTACCTCCTATAACCTGCAGAATTTTTTATCTCTAATTAAAATCGATTTGGTGCTCCTGTATTTAACTCATGTAATATTTTGCATAGAATTAGGCCTGTCAGGCATTTATGGTGACCTATTTTTGAGGCCAGTTAAAGAAAAAAGAACCTACTCTCATGCAGGATATTGACATAGTCGACCTGAAAAGGATTTCGGAGCTTATTTACCAGAAGTACAACTACGACTTCCGGAACTATGCCATGTCATCGTTCAAGCGCAGGGTGCAGCGCATAATCGAGTTGAAGAAGCTTACTGTAGACGGCCTGATCAAAAGGCTGAATGACACTCCCTCTTTTATTAATGAGTTTCTGGATGAACTGACTGTAAATGTTACGGAAATGTTCCGCGATCCCAGTTTCTGGCGAATTATGCGCGAAGAGATTATTCCAGCTATACTCCTGAATCACAAGCAATTCAAAATATGGCATGCGGGCTGTTCCTCCGGTGAAGAAGTTCTTTCCATGGCCATTCTGTTAAAGGAGATGGGCATTTTAAACAGCGTACAACTTTACGCCACCGACCTTGATGTAAATATTATGGAGCGGGCTAAAATGGCCACTTATCCCATTAAAAACATGGAATTGAATGAGAAGAACTACATCCGGTTTCAGGGAGCAGGTGCACTCAGCGACTACTATAAAGAAGAAAACGGTATGGCTGTTTTCAATAAAGACCTTCTGGCTAACGTAAACTTCAGAAAGCAAGATCTGGTGTTGGGTGAGCCCTTCAATAAATTCGATTTGATATTGTGCCGTAACGTGATGATTTATTTTAACCAGACGCTTCAGAATGAAGTGCTGAAAAAATTTCACGAAAGCTTATTCAAATACGGCTACCTCGCCATCGGATCAAAAGAATCACTGATCTGGTGCGACTATGCCAACCGGTTTATTGTGGTGAACAATGAAGAAAAAATTTATAAAAAGATAAAAGACTAGGCTGATCCGGATGAGCATGTTTACTTTAAATAACAGCTACAAAGCCGTTGTTATCGGTGGATCAGCCGGCAGTTTCCAGGGGGTTGTAAAAATCCTCGCCCAACTGCCAAAAGGTTTTCCACTTCCGATAATCATGGCCCTGCACAGGCTCAAACACGTGCGCCATGGTTTTATTGAAGCGTTGTCATTAAAAAGTGTTGTGCCTGTGGTTGAACCAGATGATAAGGAGCCAATTAAAAAGGGTGGGGTTTACCTGGCACCGGCCAACTATCACTTGTCTGTTGAATTGGGAAATAACTTCTCCCTGTCAACCGAAGAAATGATGAACAATTCACGGCCAGCGATTGACATTACACTGGGCTCATGTGCCTATGTGTTTAAAGATAAGCTGATTGGCATCTTACTGTCAGGAGCCAATCGCGATGGCGCCATGGGAATGAAATACATAAAAGATCGTGGCGGTCTTACCATCGTGCAGGATCCTTCAGAGTGCATGATTGAAACCATGCCGAAAGCTGCCATGGCACTAACCCCGGTTGATCATGTGTTGAAAGTTGATCAGATTGTTGAATTTTTTAAAGAATTAGATAAGCACTACCGATGATGCAGTTATTTAAAGACCGGCTCCGAAGCAGCCATATATTAACAGCCCTGTTTTTTCTGGGTGTATTGGTCTCTGTCTATTTCCTGTATAGAATCCCTTCAACACTATACCTCACCGATGGTTTCGCCAGACTGGCAACACCTTACATCGTTATTGCTATAACATTTGTGTTGGGGATTGTAGCGCTGGTATTTGCCCTGGAGTACAAAAAAGAACTTATCGTAATGCGCGACCGCATAGTTTCATCGCGCGATGAAGCTGAAGCGAAACAATCCTCTCAAGCCGCATCATTCAACATCGGGTTAATTCAAACGGCACTTAAAAATGCAAAATCCACTAACGATATTTTCCATCAAGGACTTCAGGCTATTGGCAAAGTATTGCAAGTTGGCCAGGGAGCCATTTACCAGGTGGCAAAGAAGAATGACCAATCAACAGTAAATTTTATTGATGGCTACGCATTCACCCTGGAAGAAGGCAAAACCATTCAATTCGATTTAGGTGATGGATTGATCGGACAGGTGGCGGCTGATGGAAAAATCATGCATATCGATGAAGTACCGGAGGGGTACATCAATATCATTTCAGGATTAGGAAGTTCATCTCCAAGGTATTTGCTCATTGTTCCTGTAAAAAAGGAAAACGATGTGTTGGGTGTAATTGAACTGGCCTCTTTTTCATCTTTCGACAGTGCCCGGCAGAAATTTGCTGAGCAGGCCGCACAGCTATTGGCCGATAAATTAAGTTCTAAAAATTAAGCGGGAATCAGATTATGTATAAACTGTATAAAGATCTTGACATAACCTCAAAAATAACGATCCTCGTTCTCATTCTGTCGATTGTTGCTGTGGGGGGAATTAGTCTGTTCACATTCGACTTCAATAAGAAAGCCACCAGCGAAAAATACATATATAGCTTGAATGCTATTACAGAAACCCGTGCCCATCATATTAATCTCTTTTTTGAAACCACGTCAAAAGCAATAACTACCATACAAGGTGGTATCGACAATGCCTCATTAGGCGACTACCTGACTACACAGAAAAATGTTTACGGGTTTTCACAACTCTACTTGCTTTCTGAAAACGGATCAATACTGGAAACAACGGATGAATCATTAGAAAGTCGCATGTTCCAGGATCCGGATGGTACCAGTTTTTCCAATGGTTCACGTGGCGTTCATTTCAGCACCGTATTCAAAAATGAAGGGGATTATTTTCTCTATGTATTCGCTCCGGCCACCACCTCCGCTGGTGATGGGTTGCTGGTGGGTAAAGTAATTCTAAACGCTGTATTTACTCCTTTAACCAACTATACAGGACTTGGTAATACCGGTGAAGTTATACTTGGTCGTAAAGATGAAGCCAACAAAAAAATTCTATTGGTAAGTCCGCTCCGCGCAGAGCCAGATGCTGCCATTAAATTATTCAACCTTTCCGATAAACAAGTTGCTGCATTCAGCAGTGCCCTTGAAGGTAAGCAAGGAAATGCAGAGGGTATAGATTATCGTAATGCCGAGGTGTTTCAGGTTTGGCAAAAACTAAATCAACCGGGTTGGGTGCTTATTGGTAAAATGGATATCCGTGAGGCTTCGGGAGATGCAGTTGAGCTTACAGAGGTATTTTTGACGATCGGGCTATGCGTAATTCTGCTTGCCATTGGTGCCAGCATACTTTACTCACGCACCTTGCTACGCCCTATCAATACCATGACCACAGCGCTGGAAATGATATCGCAAGGAATTCTTCCTGAGAAAATTGATGACGATCACCGGGATGAGTTTGGGGGCATGGCCGTAAAAATTAATAAACTCACACAATCCTTGAGAAAAAATGCCGACTTCGCACAACGCATTGGGGAGGGTAAGTTCGATACGGAATTCACACCAGCCGGTGAAAATGACTTACTCGGCATGTCGTTGTTGAACATGCGCAAAAACCTGGTCGATAACGAGCGCAGAGATACAGAACGCAATTGGATTGTTCGAGGTGTGGCCGAGATCAGTGAAATGCTAAGGCTTCATGATTCCATCGACTCGCTAAGCGATGACGTGGTAAAATTTATTCTCGACAAGATTGGAGCAGTGCAGGGAGCGTTTTATGTAGTAGATGACGAAGGCAGGGAGCCCATCATTGAAATGCGTGCCAGCTTTGCTTACGGAAGAAAAAAATACCTTCAGCCTAAATTCAAATTTGCCGAAGGTTTGGTGGGCCAGGCCGCGATAGAAAAAGATACCATTCTGCGCACCGAAATACCGGATGATTATGTAACCCTTACCTCGGGCATTTTAGGCGACCAGCGCCCAACGTGTATTCTTATCGTTCCGTTGATTACCAACGAAGAAGTTTATGGCGTATTGGAGTATGCTGCACTCAAAAGGTTTGATCCTTCACAAGTAAAATTTGTTCAGGAATTAAGTTTAATACTTGCACGCACCATCTTCAACATTAAGGTAAACGAGCGCACGCGCAAACTACTGGAAGAATCGCAAGCCATGAGTGTTGAGCTGCAGGAAAAGCAAGAAGTGTTACGACAGAATGCGGAAGAAATGCAAGCCACCCAAGAAGAGTTGGAGCGTACCAATACAGAACTTGAGCATCAGGTTGAAGAAGTAAATCGTACACAAAAGCGGATGCAGTTACTTCTTGAGAATGCATCTGAGGTTATTACCATTTACGAAGAGGATGAAACAATCCGCTACATCTCCCCTTCTGTTGAAACCATTTTAGGATACGGGCAGAAAGAAATGATCGGCCATAATGACTTTGAAAAGGTTCATGCCGATTATAAAGATGTATACCTCGGCCTGTTTGAGCGGATGAAAGAAAATCCGGATGAAAAAGTAACGGTACAATACGAATACAAAACCAAAGATGGAAGTTACATCTGGATTGAGGCCACCGGAACAAACTTTATGTCGAACCCGGCAATTCATGGCTACATCCTGAATGCCCGTGATATCACTGAAAAAAGAAGAGCTGAATTGGAGCAACGCATGCGCAGTAAAATGCAGGCGTTATCAGAAAACTCACCTGATCTTATTACACGTTTGGAGGGCGAGGCTATTTCGTATATCAACCCGGTTATTGAATCCTATACCGGAAAACGTCCCGCTGATTACCTCAATAAAAAATTCCGCGAAGCTGAACTGGACAATTCTATTCTTGAAGGCTGGTTAAGCATTGTTGAGCAGGTTAATGCCTCCAATGAAACTGTAGCTACAGAAATGGATTTCCCTTCGGAGTTAGGTAAGCGGGTAATGCAGGTCAATGCCATTCCGGAATTTGATGAGTCTAACAAACTTGAATCGGTGCTGGTGGTATCACACGATATTACCGAGCGTAAACTGATTGAACTTGAAATTCAGAATAAGAACAAGAAGATAACAGAAAGTATAAATTACGCCAAGCGTATTCAAACGGCTATACTTCCGAACTCACGCGTTATTAACAAAACACTACCCGACTCATTTATATTATACAAACCACGTGATGTAGTAAGTGGTGACTTCCCTTGGTATATGCAGGTGAAGAACGACATCTACATTGCTGCGGTAGATTGTACAGGTCATGGTGTTCCGGGTGCTCTCTTATCGCTGATTGGCTACTTCCTGCTTAACGATATTGTTCGGAGCCGTAAGGTTACTGACCCCGGAGTTATTCTTGATTTACTGGACGAAGGTGTAACCAAAACCCTCCGTCAGGATGAAGATGCATCCACCAAAGATGGAATGGACATAGCCCTTTGTAAAGTAAATATGGACAGCCGCGAAGTGGAATATGCCGGAGCCCACCGTCCGTTATACATTATGCGCAATGGTGTAATGGAGGAAATCAAGGGTAATAAATTCCCTATAGGCGGGGGTATTTTCAAGAACCAGACTAATTTCACCAACACAAAACTCACCCTTAAAAAAGGCGACTCTATATACTTCAGTTCCGATGGATACCCCGATCAGTTCGGAGGCCCGGAGGGACGTAAGTTTGGACCTAAGCGGGTGCGCGAAATCATTGAACAAGTGCACAAATTACCCATGCCTGAGGCCGGAAAAACATTCGAACAAGAGTGGGAAGGCTGGCGTGGTGAGACCAAGCAGACAGACGATGTACTGCTCATAGGCATAAAGTTTTAACAGATGTATGAAAAACACTCATTTAGAGCTATTTAAATCATGATATTGACCCAAATCTTAATAAATTCGAAACCCAAATTATAACAGCGACATGAACTTCATTTACGAACTGCACCGAACCATGATGTCAGAAAAACTGATTCTGGTGTACCAGGGCGATTTCACCCAGGAAACAACAAAGTCTATTCTGACGATGGCGGAGCGGAACCTTGACTCTTCCGGTGAGGGATCAAGCACCAAACGCAAGGTGTTTAATGTGATGGTTGAGGCCCTGCAAAACATCGTAAAGCACAGCGATGAACTGGTTGACGGTGAAACCCGCAGCCACGCAGCCATCTTTCTTATCGGAAAGCAAGCCAACCGTTACTCCATAATGTCGGGTAACCCTATCCGCAAGGAAAATATTGCCAAGCTGGAGAAGAAACTGGAGCATATTAACGGGTTGGACAAGGATGGTTTGAAAGATCTCTACAAGGAGATTATAAAGAACACAACCATCTCCGAAAAAGGAGGCGCCAGTTTAGGCTTTGTTGATATGGCGCGGAAATCAGGTGAAAAACTTGAATTCTCATTTCCGGAGATGAATTCGGAATACTGCTTCTTCTGCCTGAAGGTTAACGTGCCACGAGGAGAGGAATAATATTGATTAAAAACACTAACAGATAACTGACTATCACCATGGAAATTTTAAATTTAGAAGGAGCTGAGGATACCCCAAAAATTATTCTTGATAAGAAAAATGGAATATTTGAAATCTCCGGCCGCTCATTGCCCGAAGATTCTGCCGAATTTTATCGCCCCATTTTAGAATGGATTGGCAACTACAGTGGAGACCCTAACCCATCAACTGAATTCGTTTTTAAACTGGAATACTTTAATACCGCATCATCGAAATTAATCCTGGATGTGCTTTCCGCCCTGGAAGATATCAAGGGCATGAAAATTATGTGGTACTATCACGAAGACGATGAAGATATGGAAGAAGCCGGCCAGGAATTTTCTGAACTGGTTGAAATTCCTTTCGAGTTCAAAACGTACTGATCTCGAAACAGTATGAATTGCTGTCGGTTATCTGTATTATGCATGAGCAAAAACGGATAACCGATATTTTTTAATCCTGAACCATGAGTGAAGAAATACTCAAAGCGCTAACACAACTTTTTGCGATCATCACCAAGCAAGACGGTGGTGTTTCTGCCAACGAGCGTCAATACGTTATTAACTTCTTCCAGACAGAACTTGACCAGGACACGATAAAGGAATACCTGGCGCAGTATGACGAACAGTCTGGCTACGGTAAAACCGGTGATGAGGCTGGCAAAAAACTTACCTCCGTAAAAGAGTCAGTTCGGGTATTGGGAATCTGTAAAAAGATCAACAAAACCCTTACTCAAAAACAAAAAATTGTTGTGCTTATCAAATTATTGGAGCTTGTTGCTATCGACAAGAACTTCTCGGCACAACGTATGGAAATCATCAACACCGTATCCACGGTGTTCAATATTGAAAAGGAAGAATATGATTTAATTGAGAGCTTTATCACTACAGAAGATCCAGGAACACTTCAGTTCAAGGATATTTTGCTGGCAAATAATAAAGAAGCGGCCGAAGCCGGTAAAAGCCACAAGCATATTCACGCCCACCTGGAAGGTAACCTGGTATTCCTTCGTATTCGCAGTGTGGATATGTACTACACCAAATATGTAGGCGAAGAGTCTAACATGCTCAACGGGTTTATTATGCAACCCAATCGGGCGTATCTGTTCTCGCACGGCAGCACTATCAAAACACAAGCGGGTGATGCCTTGTACTATAGTGATCTGGTAGCTGACTTCAACGATGAAATCAAGACCACCAAGCTTTCATTTAATGCGCGGGTTGATGTCTTGCAATTCCCCAACGGAGCCATTGGCCTACGCGATGTAGTGGTCTCGGAAGGCCCCGGAAAACTTATTGGCATTATGGGTGCCAGTGGTGCCGGAAAAACAACACTGCTTAATGTGTTGGCGGGTCTGGTCCCTCCCACGAAAGGTAAAATCCTCATCAACGGATTTGATATTTATGAGGAGAAAGAAAAGATACACGGTGTTATCGGCTATGTATCGCAGGACGATCTGCTGATTGAAGAATTGACTGTTTACCAAAACCTGTATTACAACGCCAAGTTGTGCTTTGCTCATTTCACCGAAGAGCAAATTCAACAACGCGTTATGGAGGTGCTGGAGAATCTTGGCCTCGACCAGCGCAAAGATCTTAAAGTTGGTAACCCCTTGGAAAAAACCATCAGCGGTGGCCAGCGCAAGAGACTCAATATTGCTTTAGAGCTAATCCGTGAGCCGGCTATTCTTTTCCTGGATGAGCCTACATCCGGATTGTCTTCTCGCGACTCAGAAAACGTAATCGACTTACTCAAAGAACTTTCCTTAAAAGGCAAGTTGATTTTTGTGGTGATTCACCAACCATCATCCGACATCTACAAGATGTTCGATAAGATGATCATCATGGATACGGGCGGATACCCTGCCTACTACGGGCCTCCGGTAGAAGCGGTAACCTACTTCAAACGTTCTACCCTGCAAGTGGATAGCAATCGCGGACAGTGCGAAACCTGCGGTAATGTAAACCCCGAGCAGATCTTCAACATCATTGAAGCCAAGGTAGTTGATGAATACGGTCAGCCAACAAACAAGAGGAAGATCACTCCTGTTCAGTGGCACGATTGGTTCAAAGAGCGCTTTCGGTTAGCCAAAGTCGAAGATGTTAAAGAGGAACCTCCGGGCTCGTTAAACATACCTGCCAAAATCAAGCAATCCTTCATCTTTGCTACACGCGATACGCTTTCCAAACTCAGCAATAAACAATACCTGCTTATTAATTTGTTGGAGGCTCCGCTTCTTGCGTTTATCCTGGCCATTATCATTAAGTATAAAAGTGCACCAGGCGGAAAAGAATACATGTTTCGTTTTAACGATAACTTCCCTGCGTTTATACTCATGAGCATTATTGTAGCCCTCTTTATGGGGCTTACCGTAAGTGCCGAAGAAATTATACGCGACCGGAAAATTCTAAAACGTGAATCGTTTCTGAACTTAAGCTGGAACAGCTACCTGGTTTCTAAGGTGAGCATATTGTTTACTTTATCCGCCATTCAAACACTAATGTTTGTTCTGGTGGGTCACCTTATGCTGGAGATTGAGTGGAGAATGATTGTGCCTTTTTGGTTTGCCCTCTTCACCGTTTCGTGCATGACCAATGTTCTGGGGCTTAACATATCATCCGCCTTCAACTCTGCCGTTACAGTGTATGTTATGATTCCGCTGCTGCTGATCCCTCAAATGATTTTGAGCGGCTTACTTTTCCGATTTGACAAGCTTAATGATCTTATCAGCACGAAAGGTAAAGTACCCTTAGTGGCAGACTTTATGGCGTCTCGCTGGGCCTTTGAAGCGTTGGCAGTATACCAGTTTAAAAATAATTCGTATGAAAAGCCATTCTACGATTACGAGAAATTTGAATCACAGGCTGATTTCAGATCATCGTTTCTGGTGGATGAACTTGAGAAAAAGAGAAAATTTATCAATGAGAATATCCTGTCAAAGGATGATTCCATTAAGCAAATTATTAGGACAGACTTAGAGATTATCCGTAAGAGCCTGAAAGATGACTACTTCAAAAGAGGGTTGGAGAACATGGATATGGAAAACCCCTGGACCGTAGGTAAGTACACCACAGAATTTGACCGGCAACTGGAAGAATTTCTTTTAGCCTACAAGCGCTTCTATCAGGATATTTATAACAAAACGGTGGCCGCACGCGAGCAGTTGATTTACAAAATGGAAAATGACAAAAATGCTCCTTACAATCTCAACGATTACAAAAACCGATATTATAATGAAAGCCTGGCCGATTTGGTAAAAAATGTCTCAACGAAAAACAGGATACTGGAATACAAAGGAGAATTAATTCAACAAATTAATCCTATATTTCTTGAACCTAAAAATACCGGGGCATTGAATTACAGAGCACATTTTTTTGCACCAACCAAGAATCTGTTTAACACAACCTGGGATACGTATTGGTTTAACATTGTAGTTATTTGGTTCATGGCGATTGGCTTTTATATTACCTTGTACTTTGAATGGCTAAGAAAATTTATTGATATGTTTGGCAAAGTAAATTTGCCAACGAAGAAATAGCATTCCTGTACCTTTTTGGTCAGGAATGGTGAATTATTAACTTTGTAACCTCATAATTTTGAATCTATGAAAATTGTGAAATTTGGGCTAATAGCAGTGCTTTTGGCAGCATGTGGTTCAGATAAAAAATCTGATGAACAGGCTTTCCTTGAAACACTGGATTCAGGTAAATCTGAAGGACCCACAATCTCCGAAGCCGTTATTGGCGACATTTTACAACAGATACCAAGTCCGTTGGAAATTTCTGTTTTGCTGAAAGAATCCGGTAAGAAGTACAATGCTTCCCTGTTAAACTCAGCGGATAATCTACCGAAGTATAACAGCAATTATAAGAAAGCTCTCAATCTCGGAATCTATGGTACCGATTTGGGATACACCAATATTTACGAGCAAAACCAGGATGGTGTAAAATACATTTCATCGATTAAAAGTCTGGCGGATGGACTTAACATCGGTCAGTTTTTCGACATTGAAACCATCGGACGGTTAGCCACCAACAGCAAAAATCTGGATTCCCTGCTACTCATCACCACCCAGAATTTCAACAGTATTAACCATTACCTGCAAACCCAGGGGCGGGCGAATTTGAGTGTACTCTTGTTAACCGGGGGTTGGCTTGAGGCGGTGCACATTACTTGTAACGTGGCCATGAGCGATCCGAATAATAAAGAACTTCAGGAGAAGATTGGAGAACAGAAGGTAATTCTGGAAAATATTATGCTTCTGTTATCTTTTTACAAGGATAGTGACCAAAATATGGCATCCTTATTGACTGACATGAGCGAGCTCAAGGCAGCATTTGACAAGGTGAATATTACATACACTTATAAGGAGTCAACATTTGAAGTAGTTGATGGTGTTATGGTTATTAAGGATAACAGCACAACAACTATTGATATTACCCCGGATGATATTAATAGCATCCGTTCAATAATTAGTTCCGTAAGAAATAAGATCATTAGCTAAGATAAATGAGCCCTATGAAAAAGTTAATCTTTTTTATTTTGTCAGTGTTTTTAATCAGTACATCCGATGCATCGGGGCAATGTAATGCTGAGAATTTATCCAACGATTGCATTCCCAAACTTGCTTCGGGTTTCAACTTTTTGAAAAGTTATAAAATCGATGGTGTTAACGGATCAAAGGATAAGGTTGAATACTCGTATGTATTCACTAAAGGAACACAATACATGATCAATATTTGTGCCCCTGCTCAACCTACTGATGGAATTGTAGTTACCCTATTCGATTCAAACCGAAATAAAGTGGCATCCAGCAAAATCAACGGACAATTCATCTCAGCGATCGCGTTTCCTTGTAACGCCACAGGAATCTATTACATCCAGTATACGTTTGACGGATCGTCTAAATACTGTGGCGGAAGCGCCCTTGGATTTAAGCGATAACCAAACAAACAAAAGATAATAAAATTAAACCCTGACGAATTCGTCAGGGTTTTTCTTTGTTTATCGGTGTCAGCGATAGAACTTAGACTTCTAATTAAATATCATGCAGGAACTTGAATTGGAGTTTACATTCAGAGCCAGGTATTACACCCTTGGAGAATTGAATTCCAAAACAAAGCAGGTGTGGTTTGTTTTGCACGGTTATGGTCAATTGGCCAAATACTTTTTACCAAAATTTGAAAGCCTGGAAAAACATAACATTTGTGTTGTTGCCCCCGAAGGACTTTCACGATTTTACTTGGAGGATGTAACCAAGCGGGCTGTAACTGGAAATAACCGTGTTGGAGCCACCTGGATGACGGCAGAAAACAGGTTAATGGATATCACCAATTACTTACACTATCTTCAGAAAGTATACAACACAGTGATGAGTAAGAGTACCACGATACCCGTAACCTTATTTGGGTTTTCACAAGGCTCGACCACGGCATCACGTTGGGCCATCAGTCATCCTGAAAATTACCAGCGACTGATCCTCTGGGCAGGTATCTTTCCACCAGACATGGATTTTGAAAAAGCCCATGAAATTCTTTCGCATAAACAAGTAACACTTGTTTACGGAGAAAAGGATCCATTCATTAATGAAAGTCGATTAAAGGAAATGACAGACCTTACCGGAAAGTTAGGCATCCAGCCACCTGTGATAACTTTTAATGGTGGACATGAAATTCATGAACCTACCCTTCAACAATTACTCTAAATTTCCTTTTTAACAATTGTACTGCTGGCCTGTGCTGTAGGAAAAACGGTAATGTCGGCAAGCATGACATGATCCGGCTGTTGAAGTGCAAAAAGAATGATGTTGGCAATATCTTCTGCCACCAAAGGCTTAAACCCTTTATAAACCGAACCAGCCCGGTTTTCATCACCTTTGAAACGCACCAGCGAAAACTCAGTTTCAACCAATCCAGGATTGATGGAAGTTACTTTTATACCAAATGGATTCAAATCCATGCGCATACCTTTTGTTAAGGCATCGACTGCAAATTTACTGGCTGAGTAAACATTACCATTCGGATAAACTTCTTTACCAGCGATGGAACTCATGTTAATGATATGCCCCGACTTACGATTGGTCATCGCGGGAATCACTTGCTTCGAAACATACAGCAATCCCTTCACATTAATATCAATCATGGCGTCCCAATCGCGCACATCACCACTTTGAATAGGATCAAGGCCATGAGCATTCCCGGCATTATTGATAAGCACATCAATGGATTTCCATTCTCCTGGCAAAGAATCAAACGCCTTTTTTACAGCTTCCTGGTCACGAACATCGAATGTTACTGTATGAACTTCTGTAAAGTCACTAAGCAGGGCCTTTTCCTTCGCCAGTCTGTCTTTTCTTCGCCCACAAATAATAAGCCTGAAGTTATTCTTTGCCAAAAGGTGAGCTGTGGCCAGGCCAATGCCCGAGGTAGCTCCTGTTATTAGCGCAATTCGCTTATGCATTATTGAAACAGTAAATAAACGGTGACAGTGTTGGTATTAATACGACTCAGTGGCGCACCAAACTTATTGGTTGCATTGTCCAGGTGGTTAATTACGCCACGGGAAAAGCGAATTTCCGGTGAGAACTTGAATAGCGGGAAATAAAGATCAAAACCTAATCCCGCCTCAACGCTAAAATTAAACGGAGTGACTTCCAATTGATCGGAAACATTTTCAATTTCCTTTTTTCCGGAAGCTTCAATGCCAGGTTTTATGCCGCCAATCATGTACATTCTAACATTGCCTCTTCGCATAGATTTATATTTCACCAGCATGGGAAACTCCACCATGGTTGTTTCTACTAATTCCGTTTCACTCGATCCGTCAGTAAATCGGTAAACCAACGCGTGCTCATAAAAAGCCACCTTGGGTGTTATACGAAAGTCAAGAAACTCATGTGCGCGATAATTAACTATAAACCCAAGTGAAAATCCGGGTTTCCATTCAGGTGTTACGGCAAACAATGTATCAAAGGCTGGCGTAACAAACTGATCGCTGTAATTGACCTGATAAGCTGTAGTATGTAGCCCGATTAAAAAACCATAAGTGATTTTGCGTTTCTCATCATAGAATGGGTTATTCTTTCTGGCATAGAGAAAGCCCTGTGCCTGACACATGCCTGAAAAAAGTAGAAACCAGATAACAACTACTTTTGTGCGATGTAAATAGAGCTTATTCCGAATGTCAGCGGTTTGCATGAAACGTTTTTATATCCTGCTTCCTTGAGTATTGTTAAAAAGTCATCTCCATCCGGAAAGGCCTCCACTGATTCAGGAAGATAGCTATAGGCTGCCTTATCACGTGATATCCAACTTCCGATTTTAGGCAAAATGGTTTTAAAATAAAAATTATAGCCTTGTTTGAACGGAAATCGTCTAGGACGTGAAAACTCCAATACGGCCAACAAAGCTCCAGGCTTCATAACCCGCAATATTTCTTTCAATCCTTTATCGAGATTCTCAAAGTTACGCACTCCAAATGCAACGGTTACAGCATCGAATTTATTTTGTTCAAACGGAAGATTCTCTGAATCTGCCTGAATCATTTCGATAACGTGCGCTATTCTTCGTTTATCCATCTTCTTCCGACCCACATCCAACATGCCAGCAGAAATATCTACTCCGATAATTTTTTCAGGTTTTAATGAAAGCGCCTGAATAGCAAAATCTCCTGTTCCGGTAGCGACATCCAATAAAACTTTAGGATGAGTGGGTGCTAACAGTTTAATGGCCTTCTTTCTCCAGCCCCTGTCAATTCCAAGGCTTAAAAAATGATTGAGAAAATCATAACGGTGGCTGATGTTATCAAACATGCGGGCCACCTGCTCTTTCTTTGTTGCTGTTTCGTCTTTATAAGGAACAACTTCCATGATTCTGATTTTATAGAGAACAATTTTGAGCGGCAAGTTGCTAATAAAAAGTAATAAAAAAGCCTCCCAAAAGGAGGCTCAGGTTCTAATTTTTATGCCTTTCTAATTTGAAACTACTTTAAACTCCACTCTTCGGTTCAATTCGCGGCCTTCTTCCTCGTCATCATTGCTGGCCAAAGGCTTGGTTTTTCCAAAACCAACTGCTGTTATTCTGCGGGCATCAATACCCTTTTTGGTAAGGAAATCCTTTACTGCCTCAGCCCTGCGCTGCGATAAGGTCATGTTATAGGCTGCTGTGCCTATGTTATCTGTATGCCCGGCAATTTCAACTTTCATGCCCGGGTTTTGCTGCATCATACGTTCAAGCTTATTCAACTCGTTATATGACTCCTGTTTAAATGTTGCTTTGTCAAAATCAAAATAAAGGTTTCTAAGTATGGATACCATGCCGGTTTGGAGCTTACGCAATTCAACAGTGCGGGTAACTTCCCTATCTTGATCTGAGGCTCCGTCCAAACGAACATTTTGATTAACGAACATATAGCCCTCGCTTTCCACCGATAGTCTATAGTCTTTAGCCCCTGCTTCACTAATTCTAAACTCTACTTTTCCGGTTTCTTTTGGTGAAGAAGGAACGATGATGTTGTCCCGTAAACCTTCCAGCCTGATGCGCGCATCAACAGGCTCTTTTGATTGTGCATCAACTGCATTGACTATATACCGCAATGGAGTTGTTGATTTCTCTACCGCAGGATCGGGATCTTTTTTAGCAACTGGCTGATCCGGAATAGTGATCATGTAGATGTCGTCATACCCTAAGCCATCTTCCCGAACGGAGGAATAATATGCACGCTTTCCATCCTTTGTGCTGACAAAGAAAATATCATTATCAGGTGTATTAATGGGGTAACCCATATTCTCAGGCTCTGACCATTCGTTAGTGGCTTCATCAAAAACAGATTTGTAAATATCGAAACCACCCATGCCCTTTCTTCCCTTTGAACTGAAGTAAAGTGTTTTTCCATCGTAATCGATAAATGGTCCGTCATCATCAGCGGGGGTATTAATTTTAGGGCCCAGGTTTTTTACACTCGACCATTCACCTTTTGAATCTAATGTGGCTTTATAAATATCCAATCCTCCAAAACCACCTGGACGATTACTGGAGAAGTAAAGTGTTTTTTCATCAGGAGACATTGTAATTGACTTCTCCTCGAAACTGGAGTTAATGATGCCCGGTAATGGAACAGGTTCTCCCCATGAGCCGTCAGCCTTTCGTTCCGTATAGTAAATATCACCCCCATTGTCAGTTTTGTAAATGAACAGCGTTTGACCATCGGCCGAAAATGCCAGGTTCGAATCATGATAAATAGAGTTAACTACGGGGCCAATATTTTCGGCTGGTTGCCAAACTCCACCTACCTTTTTAGAAATAAAAATATCTTCAAAAGGTTTGTTGTCTGTGTCCACATTTTGGTTGAGGTTTCCATCTCTTCTTCTTGAAGTAAAAATAATTTCGTCTTCAGCGGCATTGAGCACGGGTGCGTAATCATCCCATTCGGAATTAATATCACGACTGATATTTACAATGGAATAATTTTTTGGACTACTTACAAATTCTTTTCCGCTTTCACATTCCTCAATATTTTTATCAACCGTAGCCAGATCAACCCGGTCGCGGCCCTGATAGTTAGGACGTTTGTTAAAACGATCTTTATACCGATTGTAAAATTCAATTGCTTTGTCGAATTGCAAACCGTATTGATAGCTTTGACCAATAAGGTATTCAATATGAAAGCGATAGTTGGGATCTAGTTCGTAAACACGCATGAAATATTGAACCGCTAAATCCTTTTGGATGGTCATTAAATGATATCGACCTGCCTCGAAGTTGATGGTAAGATTCTCCGGATCCAGATCGGCACCTATGACGAGCACACCGCGAATATCATTATCGGCCTGAGAGCCTTCACGCATCTCTTCTGCAAGCTTCAGGTAATCCTGAGCTTGTTGTTTGTTATCCTGACTGTAACTAATGACAAACGTCCCTGCAACAGCTAAAAAAACCAGTACATACCGGATGCTGAACATGCTAAAAATGGGTTTACGATTAATGGTAACTATAGCTCTAAAAAAATTAAGTATGCCAATATAGGAAAAAGCGCTTTTAGAATAACACAAATATCCTCCATAAAGCACTCAAATCTTACATTATTAGTATTTTGGGGTGAAAGCTTTACTTCAACCAAAAACCATGATTATCCGGGAGGCAGAATTCATATCCAGCATTACAAATCTTAGTAGCTTACCGGAGAAGAAGTTACCGGAATTTGCCTTCATCGGCCGCTCCAATGTGGGTAAGTCCTCGCTAATCAACATGTTAACCGGCCGAAAACAATTGGCCAAAACATCTTCAAAGCCGGGCAAAACACAAACTATTAACCACTATCTGATCAACGGTGCCTGGTACCTGGTTGACTTGCCGGGTTATGGATGGGCAGGAGTAAGCCAGGAGAAAAAAGCGGGCTTTGGAAAAATCATTGAAAACTATGTTAAGAAAAGTCCCAACCTGCATTGTCTTTTTGTTTTAATTGACATTCGACTGAAGCCACAACCCATTGATCTTAGCTTTATTAATTGGGCCGGAGCGCAAGAAGTACCCATCACTTTTATTTTCACCAAGGCCGATAAATTATCCAAAAGCAAGGCAGAACAAAACCGTAAATTATTTGAACTTGAACTTTTGAAAGACTGGGAAGAATCACCACCGGGTATTATCACCTCGGCCGAAAAGAAGACAGGCAAGGACGAGGTGCTTGACTTTATCGATGTAACGCTAAAGGCAAACCGCTAAAATTATTAGTTTTGCGCCCTGACAAAACACAATAACATGAAACTTGAGGATATTGCAACGATTTCCGGAAAAGGTGGCCTCTTTAAAATTTTAAAACCTGCAAAATCGGGGGTAATCCTGGAGTCGATGGATGATGCTAAAACCAAACTTGTTGCCACCGCCCACCATAAACTTTCGGTGCTCAGTGAAATATCCATCTATACCACAACCAAAGAAGGAACTGCGCCCTTGGGTGATATTCTAAAAAAGATGAACAAAGAATTTGGACAAGATCTTGGGTTAGATAGTGATGCTGATAATGCTGAACTAAAATCATTCATGAAGTCGGTACTTCCGGAATATGATCAGGATCGTGTTTACGTATCCGATATAAAAAAATTAGTACGCTGGTATGATATTCTGCTTACGAATGCACCAGAAATTTTTGCTGAACCCTCTGGTAAAGCTGAAGATGAAAAAGCCAGTTAATACTGCTCAGCCAGCTCCACCATATTCTTTGAACCAACATAAAACGGTGTTCGTTGATGCAGCGATGTAGGCTGAATATCAAGAATTCTTTCCTTACCGTTAGATGCCTTGCCTCCCGCCTGTTCGGCTATAAAAGCCAGTGCGTTACACTCATATAGTAGCCGCAATTTTCCGTTAGGGTCTTTTGCCGTTGCCGGGTAAATGTAGATACCACCTTTCAATAGGTTTCGGTGAAAATCAGCCACCAGTGAGCCAATGTATCGACCGGTGTAGCCTTCATCTTTACAGAAATGCAGATAGTTGCGAACCGATTGTGAAAAGGATTTATAGGAGCCTTCATTCACAGAAAATATTTTTCCATTAATAGGCTGGCGCATATTCGGGTGCGAAAGAAAATATTCACCCAAGGTAGGCTCATAGGTGAAACCATTTACACCATGCCCGGTAGTGTATACCAGCATGGTGGAGGAACCATACAAAATATAACCTGCAGCTACCTGTTCCGATCCTTTCTGTAAAATATCTTCCTGTTGAATGGGGGTACCCGGTTTACTCTTTCTTCTGTAAATAGAAAAGATGGTGCCGATGGAAACGTTTACGTCAATATTGGATGAACCATCTAGTGGATCAATAGCAATTACATACTTGCCATCATTATTAAGATCAAGATAGGTTTCACTTTCTTCTGAAATCAAGGCACAAGCTTCCCCTCCTTTCATCAACGCTCGTGTAAAACGGATGTTGGCCAGCACATCAAGCTTCTGTTGCTGTTCTCCGCCTGTATTCGTTGAACCGAGTGAACCCATAATATCAATTAAACCAGCCTTATTTACTTCACGATTAACCACTTTTGAGGCTAGTGCGATGTCACGAAGTAGTTGAGATAGTTCACCACTGGCGTAGGCAAACTGATTTTGCTTGCTCTTAATAAACCTGTCGAGTGCGCTGCCAATGGGCTCAGCTATTCTGGATTCTTCCATCATTGGGATTAAACTTTTTTTCCGTTGATCTTTACAGTCTGTAAAATTAACCTGCAAACGATTTAGAACAACGAAATATGAAGGTTTTTAAATTCGGAGGGGCCTCCCTTAGAAATGCGCAAGCCGTGCGCAACATGAGTACTATTGTTAGGGATTATGCCAATGGCCCCCTTTTAGTGGTCGTTTCTGCCATGGACAAAACCACAAATGCCCTGGAGCGTGTTGTGTATAATTTTTTAAGGGGCGGAAACTATCAATCAGAGATCACCACTATTTTCGAGTATCACCAAAACCTGGTAAACGAATTGTTTGAAAATCCGCAGGAAATACTTCACATACTTGAAGGTTTAGCTTCGCAGCTTACTGAAAAACTCCGTACCACCAGTGATGAGGACAAGTTATACGATCAGGTGGTGTGTTTCGGTGAAATTCTGTCGTCTGTTATTGTCCACCATTATCTGGCCGCAGTGGGTATAAAGAACATGTGGAAAGATGCCCGCCAACTGATTTGTACTGATAGTACCTTCCGGGAGGGAAAGATTAATTGGGCCTTAACCGAATCCAGCATATTGTCCCTGCGGCAAGAATTGGAAACTCATGCAATCATTACACAAGGATTCATAGGTGGAGATGAAAGCGGAAATACCACAACGCTTGGAAGAGAAGGTTCGGATTTTTCAGCCGCCATTTTTGCTTCATGTCTGCTGGCCGATTCCGTTACCATTTGGAAAGATGTGCCCGGAGTAATGAATGCCGATCCTAAACGGCTGCCGGCAGCCATCGTGTTTGAAGAATTGCCGTATAAGGAAGCTGCCGAGATGACTTATTATGGCGCTTCTGTAATCCATCCAAAAACCATAAAACCACTGGCCCTGAAAGGTATACCCTTACTGGTAAAAAGCTTTACCAATCCTTCATTGCCCGGTACAAAAATTCATGATTGTAAGGTTGAGCACCTGCCACCGATGATTGTTTTTAAGGACAACCAGTGCCTGATTTCGTGTAAAGTAACCGATTTTACATTTGTCAATGAAGATCAACTCAGCGCTATCTTTTATGCCCTATCGGAATTGAACGTTAAATTAAACGTCATGCAAAACTCTGCTATTTCATTTTCATTTTGTATCGACTTTCGGGAAAACAAAGTTATGGCGCTTATTGAAAAACTTCAGGAACGTTTTGAGGTATACTATAATACCAATCTTACGTTAGTAACCATCAAAAATTATGATGAACAAAGTTTTGAAACCTACAGAAAAAAGCCCGGAGTAATACTTGAGCAATCATCCCGATCAACGCTACAGGTTTTAGTAAAAGAATAGAAGATTTTACTTAATCTTTAGATGGTTCTGCTCAAGGTGTTGCAGAAAAGATTCTGTGGAACGGTCCAAAATTTCAAAAACTTCCTGAAATCCGCGCATACCACCATAGTATGGATCCGGAACTTCATCATGATTATCGCTGGCATCAAAACTGCGCATTAAAAATACCTTGTGTTGATGTTGGTCGGCCTTTGGCAAGCGCAGTATATTCTGGTGATTGCTCTTATCCATAGCCAGGATGAAATCAAAATATTCCAAATCGGCAGATTGAAGTTGACGACCCCGATGATCAATGACAATCCCATTCTCCAGGGCGTTAGCCAGCGTGCGCTCATCAGGCGTATCACCAATATGATAGTTTGATGTGCCACAAGAATCAATTTCCAGAAACTGGTGGTAACCCCGTTGCGATACTTTGTGCTTAAAAATTGCTTCTGCCAGCGGGGAGCGGCAAATGTTGCCCAGGCATACAAAAAGTACTTTTATTTTAGTCATATACGGTGATTTGTTATTGCTTGCGTTAAGCAGCCAGTTTTGGTGGTTAAAATAATACACCAAGTGGTTACAAAACACTTCAGCTTCGGTATATAATCACGCATAGCACACTTTTACCGCCTTTTGGTTTGAAAAGCCCTACTTCACTTGCTCGAAGGGGGCTTTTCTTATTATACCCCTTCCTATCGCCACATTGCCCTGTCAATATTTTTATAGATTTGTAAAAATCTCATGCTATGGAATTTATTAAGGTAACTGAACAGTACCAACCTGCTATCGCCCTCATTCAACTAAACAGACCAAAGGAGCTTAATGCTTTAAATAAGCAACTGATGGAAGAAGTAAGAGACACCCTTCAACTGCTGGATAAAAATGAAGCGGTAAGGGTAATTATTATTACCGGTGATGAGCGCGCATTTGCAGCGGGTGCCGATATCAAGCAAATGGCCGATAAATCAGCCATTGATATGTTACTGATTGATCAGTTCAGCACGTGGGATCAAATACGAAAAACCAAAAAACCAATCATTGCTGCCGTGTCGGGTTTTGCATTAGGAGGTGGCTGTGAATTTGCCATGACCTGCGATATGATTATTGCTTCAGAAACTGCAAAGTTTGGTCAGCCAGAAATAAAAATTGGGACTATACCCGGTGCCGGTGGAACACAACGCTTAACCAAAGCCGTTGGAAAAGCTAAGGCGATGGAGCTGATTTTAACCGGAAGATTCCTTTCGGCTGAAGAAGCGCATTTTTATGGATTGGTTAACAAAGTAGTGCCGGTGGAAATGTACCTGCATGAAGCGGTTGAACTGGCAAAAGAAATTGCCCAAATGTCGCCCGTGGCTGTTCAATTGGCCAAAGAAGCTATCAACCGTTCATTTGAAACACAACTGGATGAAGGACTCGCCTTCGAACGAAAAAACTTCTACTTAACATTTGCCTCTGCCGATCAGAAAGAGGGGATGAATGCTTTTGTGGAAAAGCGGAAACCATCATTTACGGGTCGTTGATTAACACTCATGGATCAACCGGATACAAGGCCCTTTAAAGTAGAACGAATTGCTTCATGGTTTGTAATTCTGGCTATACTTATTTTCTGCTTGAATTACTTCAGCAATTTTCTCCAACCCATTGTCATCGCTGTTATGATATGGTACGGTGTGTATGAGCTAAAACGCGTACTACATAAGATAAAAATTAAAGGAAACTCATTACCCAATTGGTTGCTCACCACTTTTGCTTTTCTTATCATTCTTTTGATAAGTTTCGGGGTTTTCGAAATTCTTACTTCCAATCTTGAGTTGATCATCAGGAAATCGCCCGAATATGCGGAGAACTTTAAGCGAATGATTTCCGGGCTTCACACAGTAGATGGTTTTCAGGATATACAGGAGCGAATCATTAGCAAGGCTAAAGAGTTTGATATTCAACCAATACTTACCGCCTTTTTAAATAGTTTGACCAATATTGCTGGTAACACCATTGTCATCATTATATATGTTGCCTTTCTCTTAGTGGAAGAAAAGTTTTTTGCGAAAAAATTACAAGCCGTAACAGCAAGCTCAACAAAACAGGAGAAGGTCAATTTGGTTATGGATCAGATAACGCAAGCCATCAGAAAATACATTTCCGTAAAAACACAAATGAGTTTACTCACGGGGGTATTAAGTTATGTACTGCTCCTTCTTTTTGGAGTAGACTTTCCGGTGCTATGGGCTTTTCTGATTTTCTTGTTGAACTTTATTCCCTACATCGGCTCATTTATCGCAACCTCCCTGCCGTCCATATTTGCTATGTTTCAATTCCAATCTTTTGCCATGCTGTTTTGGGTGTTCATGGTCATTCAGGCTGTGCAATTACTGGTGGGTAATGTATTGGAGCCCAAAATAATGGGCCGAACCCTTAACCTGAGCCCGCTTGGGGTTATGCTGGCCTTAACTTTTTGGGGTGTTATTTGGGGCGTACTGGGCATGTTTCTTTCCGTCCCCATCACCTCTGTTATGCTGATCACCTTTTCGCGTTTCGAAAGCACCCGATTTATTGCGATTTGGCTTTCTGAAACAGGCGAAATTGAAAACGCCTGAAGCAATACTGATAAGCATCATCGAATTCTAATCCCTGCGGCAAAGCTATTTACACGTATGAATGAGGTAGGTTTTACTAGGAAAAACCTGAAATATTTACAATCTTAATTATCTTCTTTGTGATTACGAATGGCCACACTTAGAACTAATAAACAGCAGGAAGATAGCAAACTGCAACAATTCCATCTCAAGTTAGCATTAGATGCGGCTAACCTTGGCATTTGGGATTGGAACCTGCAAACGGGTGGCGTACGCTGGTCTGACAACGTTGAACAAATTATAGGACTGAAAAACAAATTTGATGGAAAGGCGCAAACCTATCTGAATAGCATTATTGAGGAAGACCGTGCTTTCGTTGCCGAAACCATTAACAATGCCATCAAAAATAAAATTGATTTTTCGGTAGAACATCGCGTATTGTTAAAAGGCGATGTCATTCGATGGATTGAAGGTAACGGAAAAGTCATTTTTGATGATTCCGGAAGGGCCCTCTCACTAACCGGTACCGTACGGGATGTCACGGATCGAAAAAAAAATGAGGAAGATCTGAAGCAACGCGATCAGCTCTTTGCCACATTGGCGCATGTAACCAGTGAGTTCATACTTCATGCCAACTGGGAGGATGCGATTTCATCCGTATTGCAATCGTTGGGCGAAATGATGAATGTTGATCGGGTTTATATTTTTCAGAATGATTCACCGGTTAACCACCATACAGAGACAACCAGTCAACGCTACGAGTGGAATTCTTCTGATGCTGAACCTCAAATCAATAATCCTCAATTGCAACATTTACCTGTTGCAGCAATGCCAGGAATTGAATTGCTGGAAAAAAACAAACCTTACCATGCATTAACAAAAAAAATTCAAAATGAAGATTTAAAAACATTACTGGAAAGTCAGGCAATAGTTTCTATTCTCATCTTCCCCATTTTTGTTAAGAAAGAATTTTGGGGATTTATTGGTTTTGACGATTGCCGGCATGAGCGACATTGGATCGAACTTGAATTTTCTGTGCTGCATTCATTTTCCTCCAGTCTGGCAGGAGCCATAGAACGGAAACTTTCTGTAGAAGCGCTTGCGCATAGCGAAGAGAGCTACCGCAATCTTTTTGATGCTGTGGGAGAGGCCATTTACGTTCACGATTTCAATGGCGTTATCCTGGATGTAAACCAACGGGTACTTGAACTCTATGGCTATACCAAAGACGATTTGATAGGCCAGACGCCCGCCATTTTTATGGCCGAAGGAATGAACGACCTGGAGGCTTTAGCTGTAAAATTTCAGGAAGCCATTAAGGGTATACCCCAAACCTTCGAATGGTGGGGAAAAAAGAAAAATGGCGAAGTGTTTTTAAAAGAAGTGCACACCAATAAGGGGTTTTATTTCGGTAAAGCCGTAGTTATCGCAACCGCGTGGGATATTACCGAGCGCAGAAAGATTGAAAATGAAATTCGCGAAAGTGAACAACGTTTTCGCACACTGCAGCAGGCTTCTTTTGGTGGAATTGGTTTGCATGATCAAGGGAAAATAATTGATTGTAATAAAGGACTTTGCGATATAACCGGATACAGTTATGAAGAGCTGATTGGCAGTAATGGTTTCAACCTGATAGCTCCCGAGTGGCAGGAAACTGTCAAACAATATGTCATATCAGGTTACGATAAACCGTATGATGTTGAAGGAATCCGAAAAGACGGCAGTCGTTATTTTCTTGAAATACAAGGAAAAGAAATTCCTCATCAAGGAAAAAATATTCGTGTAACCGAATTTCGCGACATCACTTCCCGAAAGTTAGCTGAAGAAAAAATCAGGGAACAAAATATAAGGTTAACACATCTGGCAGAAGACCTTACCAAAAAGAATGATCAGCTTGAAGAATTCACGCAAATTGTTTCGCATAACTTGCGATCTCCCGCAGGCAACATCGTATCGTTACTGAATCTTTTTGATCAGACAAAAAGTAATGAAGAAAAAGAAGAATATTTCGGATTATTAAAACAAACCGGTGATACCATTCTTGGCTCGCTGAATGAACTCAATGAAGTATTAAAGATTAAACAAAACCGCGACATTGAGCGACAGCATATTGGTTTTTCCAATGCACTCGAAAACGTAAAGAAAATGCTGACGGGAAAGATCATGGAATTGTCTGCACAAATTACCGCTGATTTTGAAAGTGCCCCTATGGTATATTTTCCAGCCATTTACCTGGAGAGCATTCTGCTCAATCTACTTAGCAATTCATTGAAGTATAACAATCCATCCCGACCTTTGTTAATATCCTTACGATCCGAAGAAACTGAACATCATGTGGAACTTCATGTATCTGATAATGGACTGGGCATAAACCTGGAGCGCTATGGACACCAGATCTTTAAAATGAGAAAAACCTTTCATTATCATCCTGAAGCCAGAGGTATTGGGCTTTTCCTGGTGAAAAATCAGGTTGAAGCCATGGGCGGAAGCATTTCTGTAATAAGTAAAGAGAACAAAGGCACCACCTTTACTATTCAATTCAAAAAATCAGTTCACAACTGATGAATACGCTACCAACCATAGCGCTTATTGATGATGATGAAATATTTCAATTCACCACCTCACGGATTATTAAGCTAACCAATTTACCTTTTAACATTACCCAGTTTTTTAATGGCGAACAAGCCATCACCTACCTGAGTAAAAATGCTGCATATACGGATAAGCTTCCTGATATTATTTTATTGGATATTAACATGCCTGTAATTGATGGTTGGATGTTTTTGGATGAATTCAAGACTCTTGCCAACAATCTAAAAAAGAATATTACCATCTACATGGTAAGTTCTTCCATTGCTCCGGAAGACATCCGGAGAGCAAAATCAAATCCACTCGTATCCGACTATCTGGTAAAACCTATTTCATTGGAAACCCTTAAGCATGTGCTCGTACCCAACTGAACTGACCTGGAAATTAATTTTACAGGACGGCTGATTTTACATTAGATTTTTTCAATACATTTCTGATCCGTTAACGGCCCTGTAAAGTGCATAAATCAGCGCTTATTGGTTATATTTTTGGTACACTTTTACTGAATTCCATTTGTGTAAATGCTCAAACCAAAAAGGATTCGGAGGAGAAAAAATCCATTACCAAAAAAGCCTTCCAAGAAGGTCTGAAACTTATCAGCACTACCCCAAATGATACAATTGTCAATATTCAGAGTACCGATCCATTTATTGAGCATTCGGGAAAAATTATCCGTTATATCTTTATTGAACGTATCGGTTTCGAAAAATCAATTTACGACAGCACTAAAAAGGTAAAAAAAACGGTAACCAATATCGCTAATGCATTGCACAGCAATACGCGCGAAAAAATCATTTATCAACATTTATTTCTGCATCAACATGAACCGGTTAATCCTGCTAAACTCAGCGATAATGAACGGTTTCTGCGTGATCTTGATTTTATACTCGATAGCCGAATTGTTATAATACCAGTTGCCGGAACAGACTCAGTGGATTTGACGGTGATAACCCGCGATGTCTTTAGTTTAGGTGGAAGCCTTGGCGGAAGTTTACCATCGGCTCCAAAAATAAGTGTATTCGATGCTAACGTTAGCGGCCGTGGTCAACGTATTGAATACACGGCACACATTAACCAGGAACGAACACCAACAGTAGGTCATGCACTTTACTATAGAAAGAGTAGTGCTTTTGGAAGTTTTGCAAATATTGAATTAGGATTTACCCAATTAAATACAGGACGGAGCTATGGTGAGGAGAATGAATACGCCATTTTCACCAGAATTAACCGACCACTTGTTTCGCCTTATTCCAGGTTGGCTGGCGGTTTTGAAATAAGCCGAAACTGGTCGGAAAATGTATTCAACGATCCAGACAGTGTATTTATAAAATACCGATATTCTGTGTTTGACACGTGGTTTGGATATAACTTAGGAATTCATCGAAAGATTGCTGACCGTAAACGGTTGTTCCTGGCGGTACGCTATTTTAATGGCAGCTATCAAGATCAACCAGAACAGGCCGAGTATCTGGAAGAAAGACTTTATAATGATCTCTACGGAACCCTTACTGAATTTACATTCTATAAGCAGGATTATTTCAAAACAAGATATGTATTCGGTTTTGGACGAACCGAAGATGTTCCCTATGGTATTTCGCTGGCGGTTTCCTCTGGCTATTTCCGTGAAGTAGCTATTGAAAGACCTTATACAGGAATTAAATTCAACTATTCATGGGCCAGCAAGAAAGGAAATTTTTACAAACTCACAGTACAATCGGGTGCTTATTACCGTAACAAGGAGGCGGAAGATGCAGTCCTTCAGGTGGGTGCAGCATATTATACGCGCGTTTGGAATATGAATCGGTATAAGCTCAGAAGTTATATCTCAAGCTCCTACACTAATATTTTCAACCGCAAGGTGAGTGAGCCACTGCACCTTAATAAAAATTTTATTCCTGGTTTTAATACCGATGATCTGGATGCAAATAGTCGAACGGCAACACATGTTGAATCTACTCTTTTTACACCCTGGATGTTATTGGGCTTTCGATTTGCTCCTTTTGTCTCCGCTGATATTGTTCACTTAAAATGCCTGTCGTGTGGCCAAATCGATAAAACATTTCTGGGTATCAGTTCAGGGTTAAGAACCCGTAATGAAAACCTGATTTTCGGCACTATGGAATTAAAAGCAACCTACGTTCCTTCCAATGCATTCGGTGAGCCTGAATTTATTTTCAGCTTCAAACAAAATGTTCGAATAAAAAATACCGGTACTTTCGTTCGAGCACCATCCCTTATCCGTTATAATTAGAATTCAATAATGTATATTTAAAATATGAATAAAATTATTTCACATCTGTTTGTACTGGCAATACTCGTCACTCCCCTAGTAGTGAATGCCCAAGGTAAGAAAAGCCGTTTGCAGCCTGGTAAATTTTATGAGGCGGGCGAAACCCTTTATGCACCGCGCTTTGGTTTCACAGCAAAGGTACCTGCGGGTTGGCAGGGGTCCCTGCCTCGCGAAAGTGAGGTTTTTCTGTTGCAAACCACAACTCCGGATGTTTTTGGAGAAGTCTACGTATTTGGTCGTGAGGTAAGTGACCTGGCTTCGTTGAAAAAAATTTGGATAGAGGGGACTGATCTTAGCGAATCCATTCGCATTAAAGCTGTGGATCCTGTTATTAAAGGGGATATGATCTCATCAGAAGTCGTAGGTGAAGGTCAGTCTATTAACAAAGGCAACCGGGGTTATATCGCTGCACGTTGTAATCCAGACGGTCCGTGCATTACTGCCTTTACCATAATGCCTAAACAGTTTTACGAACCTATAAAGAATGCCATGGAGCAGTTTCTGTTAGCTGCCACTTTTGAGCCACCCAACAACGCTTCTCCTTACGCCACTTTAAATTGGAACGAATTTCTGGCCAATAAAGCATTGGTAACGTATGCCTATGTTGAGGGGGGATCAAAAGATAGTGAAATTCATCTTTGTGCAAACGGAAGCTTCACGGCAACAATTAAAAAAACAGGGTTTATGAAAAACCAAAATCCGCAATATCATGGTAAATTATCCGGAACGTGGTCAACTAAGGGAATTGGTGAACAAACCAATATCACGTTTACATTTTCTGAAAAAAGTAAATTGGCACCCATTGAAATTGCGTTAACTATTAAGGAGGACAAGGTTTACGCTGGCGATGAGCGCTACTTTGTCGCACAGTCAACCAAGTGCAAATGACTTATCGGGGCTTATAAGCCTCAACTGTAACCACCTTTATTAAACAGCCTTTTGGTAAAGCCTGTTCTGCTTTTACATTATTAAAGATTTCCGTAAGCTCCGGAACCAATCGGTTATCAGTTCTTTTTGAAACATCATTGAGTGTCTCGTTTTGATGTGCTGCTATTACGCGTACCTGGTATAGCTTAACAAGATGTCGCTGTTGCACTGTTGCAGCTTTAAAACTGGTTAAGGATTGGTGCATTAATTTTTGATGAGTAGGCAAGGCTATGCCCGTTAGTTGATAAATATTTTTGTTATACGTTAACCAAATCAACTCCATAATGGCAATATTATTTTTGTTTACACTTTTCAATCGGACGATGTGGGCCGGAAGGGAGTTAATTACAGTATCGGTAGCCTGAAGTACCGTAATACTTTCTTGCTTTTTAACCTTCTCCAACAGCTCATCGGCCTGTTGCTCAGGCGATTTGGAATTGTCTGTGAGTTGCAGGGCTACTATACTTTCTCCTTTTTCCTGCATAGCGGCAACAACGGAAGGTTTATTTACCGTGGTCCACCGGGAGGGAGTAATACATACGAAGTCCAAATCCGGCTGAACAAATAAACTATCTATAAAAACTCCTTGCGCAGGGTTTGTGCCAAAAATCAACCCATTAAAAATCCGGGTAAACTGTTGCTGAGAATGAACTACCGGTGCTGGATTAACCGGTTTATACATGCCAGCTGAATTCCTAATCGCTGCTATACGGGAAGGCGTGTACGGATGATCACTGAAATAACTTCGCTTTTCAGCTTCACCGGTTAGCACGCTAACTTCTTTAGCCAATCGCTCCAGCGCATCCGCCAGGGCATCGGTTTTATAACCAGCACTGGCAGCCAGTTGAATACCGAACTTATCGGATTCGGACTCATGACCTCTGCTGTATTTGGCAATATAAGATCCGGTGACAAGGCCTATGGGTGTATTAAGAATATTTCCCAGCTGTGTTCCGGTAACGGAATTAATCAGGTTGCCCGGTAGTTTCAGTATGCCTGTTAACATACTTTTTTGAATCTGCTTAACGGAGTGGCGCTGCATAACATGAATTATCTCGTGTGCCATAACACCGGCCAACTCATCTTCTGTTTGCAGTAGTGGCAAAATGCCACGGGTAACATAAATATAGCCTCCGGGTAAAGCAAATGCATTGGGCTCTTCCGAATCCGCCAGGTAGAAATGAAATTCAAAAGGTTTGTTCTTGAGTCGGGAGACTAATTTCTGACCTACTGAGTTGATCAGCCATTGAAGAGAATCATGCTTGTAGATTCCTATTTCCTGTTCAACCAGTTTTGAGTTTTCTTCGCCAAGTTTCCGATCCAGTGAATAATCCTGTGAAACAGAAATGCTATAAACACAGGCCAGTATAACCGACAGCAAGCCTTTCATGGTGTAAAAAACGGGAAGTAGTCTATTATTTATCGTTATAATAGAAATCTGTATTCTTTAACAATCCAAAATTGAGTGAAAAGTAAAACACATTTACATCCATCTGGTTGTAGGGTATGCTGTCCTCATTCGTAGGAACATAATCCTTGTTAAAGAAATTTGAAAGATAATATTTGAATTTAAGTGTGGCACCATTGGTTAACTGAACGCCTGCCATCAGGGAGTGATTAAACGTGGTAACCTTATCGCTAAACCATACATTTGATTTAGAGACTTTATCTTCATCCACAAATCGTTTCTCTTTATACGTAATGGGCACTTCCAGTTCGTAACCGAAAAACAAGAATTTATCAGACAGGTTGCCAATCTTCACACCTATGGGTATACCCAGGTTATAGGTTCTGGCTTTAAAGCGCACATTAGCATTGTCAGGATCGTCATAAATAAATCCAATGTTTCTAACCGATAGGCCTGTGAACAGACCAAAGTTTTCAGATTTATCAATGTTTACCCAGTTCTGAATGTTAACTACCGGTGAAAAGCGCATAACGCTACCCGTTTCAGTTCCGTTCTGACTGATACCGGCCCATGAAAAAATCAGTTCACCACTGGTGGTTGTATAAACTTTTTTTGCATCCTGCGCAAACGTGGTTGTGATGCCTATAAGGATGAAAAAATAAAATAAACTACGTTTCATATGAGTTCTCTTAAAAGCTTACAAAATATTTCTTCTATTTTAATTTAAAGTTCACACTGCCGCCCAGGTTGAATTGATAAATGGTTGACCCGGTAGACACTCCCGCACCGGAGCCGCCCGTTCCGAAATAAAATCCTCCTCCAGCCCACTGTACCGGTGACAATAATTGAGCATGTAGCCTAAGGCTTACCCGTTCAGATGTAGAAATTCGTACACCAAGCCTACCGCCAATGGCAAATTTGGTAACGCTTTCCGAAGCCAATGATTCGTCAGGACTTGACCACGCCACGCCCATATCTAAGGTTCCGAAACCAGCAATTTTATCATTAAGTGGAGCATATTTAGTACCCCCAACCAACGCGTAATTGATACCCACTTTACCATCATAGCGGGCATCTATACCCTGGTAATAGACATCCGTTTTCAGGTTCTGGTAAATCAATTCAATGGCTGCCGTTTCGGCTAAACCAAATTCAAGTCCAAGTCCCCATTGAAAACCATCTTGAATTTTACCACTTCCATATTGGGTATCAAATTTGTCGGCAAAGGTGTAGCTCTCAAAGGTAAGCAGGGTAATAGTGGGTTGAGCCATAAGGAAAGAGGCCGCAAACAAAGCAGCAGCCAAAAGGGATAATCTTTTCATAATATAGGTAATTCAGGGTCGAAAGGTAATTAATTTATTTGCTAGAAAAGCAGGTTTTATCAATAGTCAAATATTATTTTTCTCAGACTTTATTAAAGATCAAAACCCATGTTTCATATGTTGAGGAAAGATTATCTTTGACCTCTTAATTGTAACCCTTTAACTATTTTAACCATTATGAAAAAACTTATCCTATTCGCTGCCATATGCTTTTCCCTGACCGCTCTCGGACAGTCTAACAAGGAAGACATCGATTTCATACAATCCATCTATGGAAAAGAAAAGAAAATCATAGCAGCTGACTTCATTCAGGTGGAAGATGCTAAAAAAGATGCATTCTGGAAGCTTTATGATGAGTATGAAACCAAACGAAAAGAGTTGGGAAAAAAGCGTATTGCGCTTCTTGAACAGTACGCCCGTGAGTACAACAATATGGACGATGCCACAACCACTAAGATCATTAAGGATATCGCTGCATTAGGTCTTCAAACCGACAAATTAATTTCAACCTATCATGCTAAAATGCAAAAAGCTGGAGGTGCCAAACCAGCAGCCCAATTTTTTCAGCTGGAGGTTTACTTTCTCAGTGTGATTCGGGTAGCCATTATGGAAAGCATTCCTTTTATCGGGGAGCTGAAATAATTATTAGTTTCATTACAGTTTAAAAAGCCATCCCCTAAAACGGGATGGCTTTTTACTTTATTTGTATACCCGATCTTAAAGAAATAGTTGCCAATTTCCCATATGCGTTCCTGGTTACTCTTTGTACTCGTTTTTTGGCTGTTGGGTAACAGTCAAGCTCAGCAGAAAGATTCTATCCAGGTTGACATTATCGACCTGTTGTTCGGTAAAAAGAAACAAGAAAAAGTAGATCAGATCAGGGCTGAACGCAAAGTTTACTTCTCCATTTTACCTGCTGCTGTCAGTGTTCCTGGAGGTGGAAGAGCAGTAATCACATCCATTAACGCAGCGTTCTATACCGGAAACGCTGAAGAAACCAACCTGTCAAACATATACCTTATCCCTTACACAAACCTGGGCGACCGGTATGGTTTATATATACGTCCGAATATTTGGTTTCCAAAAAACACCATAAACTTTATAGGCGACTACCGGATAGCCCACTTTCCACAATATACCTGGGGGCTTGGAGGAGACACCCCTGAATGGGAACGCTCCCTCGTTGATTCCGACTACTTACGGTTTTATCAGAACGCACTCTTCCAGATTAATAAAGGCTACTGGTATGTGGGGCCAGGTTATGCCCTGGATTATCATTACAACATCAGTGAATCTGAATATACAGGCGAAGGGCATCTCGACCGATATGAAGACACCCATAATTCCTCAACAACTTCCTCAGGTGTTACTGCAAACCTCGTTTATGATGCTCGAAAAAATGCTATCAATCCTCCGAATGGTTCATATATAATTATAAGCTGGCGATGGAACGATACCAAACTTGGAAGCACCTACACCAACAACTCCTTATTCATTGATGGAAGAAAATATATACCGCTGAGCAACACCCGCATGAACCTGATCGCGCTGCGATCCTATTACTGGACTATACTCAACGGTGAAACACCATACCTCGATCTACCTGCTACAAACTGGGCACCCGTAAGCGGTATCTCGAGCCGTGGTTTTGAAATTGGACGGTACCGTTCAAACGCCATGGTATATGCCGAAGCCGAACACCGCTACCAGGTATCGCGAAACGGACTCTGGGGATTAGTGGGTTTTGTCAATCTCGCATCGGCTTCTGAATTTGATACCCAGCACTTCAGACACTGGCAACTGGCCGGAGGTGTTGGTTTACGTACCAAACTCAACAAGTTCTCCAATGCCAACATTGCTATAGATTTTGGGTTTAGCCAAAACTATTGGGGAATATGGCTGAACATTGGAGAAATGTTTTAATCAAGGCTAAGTAGCCTGACAATCGTCATAAAATTCACGAAGAATTTTTACATAACTTTCGACCTAAATCACAATGATGATGAAATCAATATTCACGTCAGTCATACTGCTGATTTCAGTGATAGCCTATGGCCAGGTATTTACCAATAAAGAAGTAGGAAAAAAGAATGAAGCATTAGCCGATAGTTTAAAACAAAGTGATTACCCATACTCGCTTCCCATTTGGGGCGTTAAGGCCACCAAAGCCGGCTATAATCTCCCCTATTCTGCCGGGCTGAGCATGCAATATTTTGCGCAAGAATCATTAGTCATTATTGATAATCTTTCAGTTGGCTTTAACAATGGGACAATGTATAATCTGGATGGAATAGTTCGGTTTGATGAAGCCAAGGCAACAGCCAGTGCATTTACCGTACGGCCAGATATATGGCTATTTCCATTCTTAAATATTTATGGCATCCTGGGCAAAGCGCAAGCCTCCACCAATGTGAATTTTGGCGTATGGGTGCCTGACGGATCCGGTGGAGAAACGGAGGTCCTATCTGCTGGAACAGTTGTGGAATTCAATACCTCTACTTTTGGTCTTGGCTTTACCCCTACCATTGGTGTGGGCGGAGGCTTTCTGGCGCTGGATATGAATGTTGCGTGGACGGATGTTCCTCAACTCAGCAAACCTGCGCAGTCTTTTGTTTTCGGTCCGCGGTTTGGTAAGAATTTTAAGCTTAAAAAACCAGAGCGTAGTTTTGCTGTATGGGTAGGAGGATTTCGCGTTAACTTCAGAAGTGAAACAAATGGTTCGTTAAGTCTTTCTGAAGTGTTTCCGGAGGGTGGAGGACAGATTGGTGCTAAAATAGATCAAGGCATTGAGGGCGTTGAAAATGCCCAAACTCAAGTTGATACCTGGTGGAATAGTCTTTCCCAGATTGAACAAAGCAGCCCTGTTAACAAGGCCAAATATGAAGCGGCTAATGCCGCATTGGACAGGGCCGGTGAAATTTTGGCTGCAGCCGATTTGGCTGTCGAAAATATCACCACCTCTACAGTTCAGTACTCCATGAATAAGCAGGTAAAAGATCGTTGGAATTTTATCGTTGGCGGTCAGTACCAAATAAATAAACACTTTATGCTCCGGTTAGAGTACGGTTTCCTCGGATCCAGAACACAAGTTATGACGGGTGTTCAGTATCGTTTCGGACTCTAGTCGTTTAGGCTGGAATTTTTCTTGTTCTTTTCCTTTTCCTCCATACGGGCACGTGCCTTGGCCACGCCAATGGGTATACCCACAGCAAGATAAATGGAGGTGTTGTATTGATCTGCAGATGAATCATCAATAACAACATCCGTTAAACCGTAGTAATACCGGAAGGAAATATTCATTCCATAACCCTTAAACAGGCGATAACCAAACCCGCCTAGTAAACCGAAATCAAGCCGGTGAATCTGGTCACGAATATCCACCGCATATTCTAAATCATTGCCCTGAACTTCGGCTGTAAAGTAATCGTATGCCTTGGCTCTCAAAGCCGGCATAATTCCTCCCTCCACAAAGAAATGATCGCTGACCTTATATTTCATGGCAATGGGCACGTTGAAGTAATTGATTTTGCGCCACACTTCCCCTTCGGCAAATGCATTATCCAGATCAGGATTATCCAACAGGTAGGTCGGTAAACCCGCGCTACCAAGGTTTGATTTTACAAGGACACCGGTTTTAAATAACCAGTTCGGGTGTTTGGTCTTGATATCAAAATAAAACCCGATGTTAAAACTATTTTTAAAGGCTCCCCCCTCCAGGCCTCTGATGTTAGAAAAGTTAACCCCACCATCAAGTCCAAATTCAATATTCCCGGTGTTAAGTTTGTCACCAAAAAGCAATGACATAATCACCTGGCCTTTGGCTCCAAAGGTTAAGATCAGCAGAAAAGACAATACTGCAATAGCTCTCATGAAACACGTTTTTCTGTAAATATAAAAGCCCCCAGAAGATATTGCCAACATCCACACAGAAGGAAAGAAGTACAACCTGATTCATTTCGCTTCAGCATATTGCAATTTCCACCAGCCTTTTCTGTTTCCGATTTACAGCGAACAACACTTTGACTTCTATAAGCAATACATTAAGAACTACAACCTTCCGCTAGACCCAAATAAACTGAATACCTACCCGGTATTCTGTGCAGCGCTTAACGACCTGGTAGAACGCCTTGGCGTAAAAGGAAAAATGAACTACCTGCAGATACGGAAGTTTGGCTGGCTGTATGCAGAAAAAGTTGTGAATGAGACAAGGGGGTGAAGAAATAACAGAACAAATCGCAAATTTCAAGACAAAGCAATGAACTCAAAAAAATTAATTTCTCTTTCGTTATTCCTGCTGGCAATTGTTTCCAAATCAGCCTTCGCCCAGTGGCCGAAAGACATTACTGCGAAAAGCGGTGCCGTAATCACGATCTATCAACCTCAGCCCGAAGCAATGAACGGCAACAAAATTGAAGGTCGCGCTGCCTTCTCAGCGGTGGAAAAACCAAATGACGAGCCTGTATTTGGTGTTTTCTGGTATACCGCTACCATGACAACTGATCGGGATACTCGTACCATCACCCTGGAAAGTATTCTCATCGATGATGTAAAACTGCCCGGCATTGATGATGCCCAGAAAATTGACAAACTCAAAAAACTGCTGGAACAGGAAATTCCCAAATGGAATCTTACCAGTACTGTGGATGAAGTGGCAGCCACCATTGAACAGGAGAAAGCCATCGTCAGTACGGATCTGAAGAACGATCCGCCTGCTATTTACTATACCATTGAACGCTCAACATTGGTGCTGATAGATGATGAACCAAAGTTACAGGATGACAAGGAATTGAAAATGAAACGGGTGATCAACACCGCTTTTCTCATTGTTGAAAATCCGGATGATAAGAAGTACTACCTCTATGGCGGCTCCTTCTGGTATGTTTCATCTTCTTTAAAAGAAGGATATAAACCGGTAAGTCCGCTGCCGAAAACCATTGGCGCATTGGATCAGGAACTGAAAAAGAAACAAACAGAAAAAACGCAGAAGCCGGAAGGCGATCCTCCAGCCATCATTGTCAGCACCACACCGGCTGAACTGATTCAATCCTATGGCACAGCCGATTTTGCCAACATCAGCAACACCATGCTGCTGTACGTTTCAAATTCTGATGATGACATTTTTAAAAACATGAACGATCAGCAGTATTATGTGCTCTTGTCGGGCCGTTGGTACAAAGCCCGCAACCTGGAAGGACCTTGGGCCTATATCGAGGCCGATCAGTTGCCGGAAGACTTTGCCAAAATCCCTGAAGGATCAGAAAAAGATAATGTATTGGTGAGTGTTGCCGGAACGGAAGCCAGCCAAGATGCTATTCGCGATGCACAGGTTCCGCAAACCGCTAAAGTAGACCGGAAGACTGCTACAACTTCCGTAACCTATGATGGCGAACCGAAGTTTGAAAAAATTGAAGGCACATCACTTGAACTGGCCATGAACACAAGCAGTACAGTAATCAAATCAGGTTCAAAGTATTATTGTGTAGATAAAGGTGTGTGGTTTGTTGCCTCCTCAGCCAAAGGCCCATGGAAGGTAAGCGATGAACGGCCCAAAGATGTCGACAAGATTCCAGCCAGTTCATCGGCTTATAATGTGAAGTACGTTTATATCTATGACTCTACACCCGAAGTGGTTTATGTGGGTTACACTCCAGGCTATATGGGCTGTTATGTGTATGGGCCCACGGTCGTGTATGGAACAGGGTATTATTATTCACCATGGTACGGACCATACTATTATCCTCGCCCGGTAACGTATGGTTTCAGCATGCATTACAATCCGTGGACGGGCTGGAGCATGGGTTTTGGGTTCAGCTACGGTTGGTTTTCGATGAGCTTTTATGGGGGTGGCGGATACTGGGGGCCTCCCTATCATCGTCCACCCTATTATCCTCCCTATCATGGTGGCATGTATGGCGGACGTGGGCCGGTGTATATTCATAACGATGGCGATATCAACATTGACCGGTCGAACAATATTTACAACAAAAGGAATGATGTAACCACAAGCGATGTTAAACGTGGCCAGGGTGCAGGTAAGCCTACGGCAGGTACCCGCGATCAGAACCGCCAGCAACAGGCTGGGCAGCAACCTGCGGGGCAACGGCCATCACAACAACCTTCAGCAGGACAACAGCCTGCTTCCAACAGGAAAAATGATGTCTATGCTGATAAGAATGGTAACGTGTATCAGCGGAAAGACGATGGAAATTGGAACCAGCGAAGCGGAAATCAATGGCAGCAGACACAGCAGCAGCCATCGAATATGAATCGTGATTACCAGAACCGACAGCGCAGTGCTCAGCAAAACTCCAACTTCAACAGCATGAATCGTGGTGGTAATATGGGTGGAAACTATCGCGGTGGCGGTGGAGCGCGAATGGGTGGTGGTGGAAGAAGGAGGTAAACTTCTAGAATCCTACCGAAAGTGTGAGCAATAGAAACGGATCATCAAAACCAAGATTATAAACATACGTAGTCAGTTCCCAGTTTTTCAATCCGGCTCCTACTATAAGTCCTTTTTGTAATTCAACATCCGTTTGGTAGAGCCGTGTGCGTTGGCCACTTAAGCCAAACCAAAGCCAGTCCTTCGGAGCAAAGGTGATGTCGGTCCACATGTAGAAGAAATCATTGTTTCTTGTTTTCGGGTCAAAAAAATTCTCTAGCTCTGAGTAGAATTCGAACCCTTTATAACCCAGGGTAATCTCAAGTCCTGCTGCAATTCCATTGGAAAGCCCGAACACACCACCAGCCATCGGTGTTATGGTGTACTCAAAATCATCACCTCCCATAAAGTTGTAGCCTATCCATCCTGAAAAAGTTTCCCGATCTTCATAGTTGTATCGTGCTTCGAGGTGAAGTTTGTTTTTATCCGCTTTAAGGATGGGAAGCACAAAAAAATCATTCGGAATGAAATAGAAATTAGCATCTGCACCAAAGTTCCATTTCTTTTCTGGCGCTGCTGTTTCATTCTGCCCAAATGCAGCTATTGAGCCAACTACCATAAGTAACGCGGGGAGAATTCTATTTTTCATTTACCAGCCATTAACGAATAACTAACAACTAAGCACGAACAATGAATAACCAACAACCAAAAACTAACAACTAAAATTATCCTCCCAACGCCATCGTCAACGCCACCAGGGCCACACCAATTAAGGTATAAACCAGCGCAGTAAGTACCCGCCTGAAACCAGCATAACCGGCCAGCAAGAATCCACCAATAAACAACAGCAGCAAAGCTACTCCGTTAGATGCACGCATGGCCACAGGTAATTCATCAATAAAAGCAAAGGGTAAGGCTACCGGAAAGGTGCACAGAAAGACCAATAAAAAAATCTGTACACCTGCCCAAAGGTCTGTTGGTGTAATCAAATTCTTCTTTGACGGCTCCGGTAAACTTTTCAGCCTGATGCTGATCGCGTTTAATTCTTCACTGGTCATCAGGCCGGCAATGGCAGGCTGAATTTCATCCTTCAGTATTTCACTGGCTTGATTTGCAGTGTCGGCCTGGTGAATTTCCCGGATCACTTTAATGGCATGTCCGCGTTCGATGGCCACGTTCATCAGGTACATAATAGCATCCACCAACCCCCATGCTACATTACAGCCCAACGCAGCCCATAGTAATTCACGCACATCTTCGCGCGCATCGGTGCTTGCACTAATGGCCCCGGTGAACGTGAGTACCATGATTAACCCGAACAGCACTTCAGCAATGCGGTCTACCGGATTCAGTACTGCCGCTTCCTTCACTTTGTCATTCCAGAAATTTTTATTTGGTTTCATGCAGTTGGTATAAAGTATAACATCATTCCCATGATTATATAGACCAGCAGAAGCTGAACACCCTTGTACCAATTTGATCGGCCATCACCCGCAACGACAGTCGCGAGTATAACCGACAGAAATAAGGCCACAATCAACGGTCGGGCAAACGTTAAGTTCATTTGCGAAGGGCCAACGAACGTGCTTAACAATACCAGCAGAGGAGCTACAAAGAGCGCTATCTGTATGGAACTGCCCAGGGCAATACCAATGCTTAAGTCCATTTTGTTTTTGGCTGCCATCGTTATTGCTGAAATGCTTTCGGCAGCACCACCTACAACGGCCAGAAAAATCATACCGATAAAAACGCTTGACATACCCAACACTTTTCCTGTTTCTTCAGCGGCACCTACCAGCACTTCACTCATAAACGCTGCCAGCACGGATGCACTTACCAATGTTACCAATGCACGGGTAATGGACCACCTTCCTTCATGCTCTTCTTCAGCCACTCCTCCTTCGCTTCTGAAAAAATCAGGGTGTGTCTTAATCATAAAAAATAAGTAGAGTATATACCCAGCCAACAGTACACAGGCCAGGTAAAGGTTTAATGTATTTTCACTTTCAACAGCAGGCTGCGCTGAGGTGAGCAGATGAAAACCGCTGGGTATGGTCAGACTGATCACGGCAATCAGCATCATCGAACTATACACACGAATACTGGTGATGTTATAATCCTGGTTGTGGTATTTTATTCCCCCCACCAGAAACGATGCTCCCATAGCCAGCAAGAGATTCGCTAAAATGGCTCCGGCAAGGGAAGCCAGCACCATTACATGTAAGCCAGCCTTCAATGCAACCACGGCAATGATTAATTCGGGCAAATTTCCGAATGTAGCATTCAACAAACCGCCTATAGCATCACCGGTGTAGGTGGCCAGGTTTTCGGTGGATGTGCCGATCAGTCTGGCAATTGGTATTATTGATAACGCTGCTGAAAAAAATATCAGTGGAGCAGAAGCTTCCCTGCCCTCCAGCAGGAGGGTTATCGGAATAAACAGGAAGAGCCAGTGGATTCCGGGAGTAAGAATCTTTTTAAGCATAAGCGGTCAGGTGTTTGGCTTGAATTCATTCAAGCCAACTTTACCATCTTTTATTATCAATTGAGTGCTTTGCGGAACTTCTTTCCAAAGGTGTTGAAAGTCACCGATAGGCTCTGAAACCAGACACCGGGCATGAGCTTTTAACCTGCCGGCAATTGCCGGATTCACCTTTTCCAAATCCTTCACATCCGGGCTGTAATACAAACTTGGTCCATCACCATCGCTGCCATAGCGAAAACCCCATAGCGTTTTTCCATCGGAGATGCCCAGCGTCATCCACACCGCTTCATTCACGCCATGCTTACGTGCAACACTTTCTACATAACCTACCATTCGGGCTATGGCAACTGGCGGATCTTTCTCCAAACCAAAGGTCAATGCCAGGTGAAACATTAACTCAGAATCGGTTGATCCAAAAATATTTTCAAAATATTCATCTCCAACCTTCATCAATAATTCCTTGCGGAACTTTTGCAACTGATCGATCTCACCATTGTGTACCAATAACCAGTTCTTATAGCGATACGGATGGCAATTGGTTTCCTGAATGGTAGCCAATGAAGTAGCGCGAACATGAGCCATAAACAAGTGTGATTCAATGTTGGTGGCCAGATCGCGAAGATTAAAATCATTCCAGGCCGGACGAATGCTGTGAAAGAGTCCTGGTTCAGGATTGATTCCATACCACCCCACTCCAAAGCCATCGCCATTGGTGGGGGTTAGTTCCGAACGTGAGCTCAGGCTTTGATCAATCAGGTTTTGTTTGGGTTCCAGTAATAATTCCTTCAGACGAATAGGCCCTCCGGAATAAGCAAGCCAGCGGCACATAATGAATTAATTTAATTGGTTACCTGCACAAGCAGCCTTGACGTATACTGTTCATGCCATTAATTCCCAAGCTAAAAACTAATAAAGTTAATCCCCATGATTAAAATCATGGACGGAATCATCAATTCCAATTTAATCAATTGATACCTTTCTGTTTCCCAAGAAAAGTCATATGAACCTATCAAAAATTCAAAAACTTGATGAGGCTACCGTTAAAGTCTCCAAAAAAATAAAAGTATTAAATACCCTATTGTGGCCCGCTGAAGCAGAAGATAAATTTTTACAAGGATGGAGAAAGGGTAAACCAGAATTGCCTCAAATTGCTTTAACCAAGCCTGATGTTGTTGACAATATCTCAGTACTGGATTCCATTGCTGGAAAATGTGATGAACAAAATCCGGTGGAAAAATTTCTAGCCGAAACCGCGTCCAGCTATGCTGATGCAGGACGCATGCTAAATCATATCGGTACACCGGAATTCACCCGGTATTCAACCCGTATCTACGGAAGGCCAGACATGGAATATAAACACCAGACGATGACCGCCATTGACGGAGCAAAATTTTTATTGGATGTTACTGAAAGACTGATGGGCAATCAATCCATTCAACCCACTCAGTTTGATATTTCAGCAGCGGATTTTGCCGGCTGGTTAAAAAGTGAAGTAGATGAATTTTTTGATAAAGATGCGGTAGAAGTTGTCATTGATCAGAATATGTCATCCAAAGCGCTTGCCGGTGCTACCCGCATTCGCGTAAGGGGCAGTGCCATGTTCTCCCCTTTAGACAAAGACCAATTACTATTCCATGAAGCGTATGTGCACACTGCCACTCAGTTAAATGGAAAGAAACAAACTAACCTTAAATCGCTTGGTCTTGGTGCCCCGCGCACCACCCGTACGCAGGAAGGAATTGCTGTATTGGCTGAACTAATTACGAATGCCATGGACATAAACCGTCTGCGCAGGATTGCCTTACGCGTCATAGCTGTGAAAATGGCATTAGAGGGTGCCGATTTTATTGATCTGTTTAAATATTTTCTTGAAAATGGTCAATCGGAAATAGAATCCGTGCGCTCTGCCCAACGCATATTCAGAGGCGGTGCTGTAAAAGATAAAGTTGTTTTCACCAAAGATGCTGTTTACTTGCAAGGGCTATTTGAAGTACACACTTTTCTGCGTATTGCTATTCGGGATAACCGGCCAGATCTTGTTCGCAATCTGTTTGCCGGAAGGCTAACCATAGCCGATGCGGTACGGCTACACCCTTTATTTGAAAGTGGCTGGCTGTTATCACCGGTCTATATGCCGGGCTGGGCTACGGATTTAAGAAGACTCGCTGCCATGATGGCCTACTCGGCCTTTGTGGGAAATATTGCACTGGAGAACGTTACGCTTCAACGAGCCATTGAGTTGGAAGATGAAATTAAAGCGTTATCGGTTAGTCAGTAATGATCCTATAACCTCCATAGTAGTCATCGCGGGCTTGACCCGCGATCCTTGGATTAGCACTTAAGATGTACTTCATAAAGCACTAAGCCTGCAATAAAAAAAAGAAGCCACCCATGGGTGGCTTCTATCCAATCTTTTCGATTCGGAAAATCTTTATTTAATAATCGCTGAGGGGGCAGGTGCCTTTTTATTAGCCTTGGGCTTATCCGCCAATGATTTGTAGAAGAACAAACGAATGATTTCACCATCAGTCAACGTTAATGAAGCGCTCATTCCATTGGTTACATCGCGTAACTCCTCTTTAAGTCTGCCTTCTTCGTTTTGATAAAAGTTACTAACGCGTTTGTCAAATTCCTGATAGGATCCATCAACTTTCTGAACCTGCAATGGGCTGGCAAGCTTGCCATTGGCTACATCAATTTTGCCCATAAAACAATCAGAATAATTGCCATTCCTGATCGTAATAATTACTTCATGCGTTCCGTCAGCAACCGGATTGGCACCTCTTTCTTTAAATAACGAAAACCATTGACCAAAACAGTCGGTTGGTGCAGAGGTTGATGATTTACTTGAACTAGCCTGCGCATAAAGAGCCACCGATAATAGACTAATAAGAATGGTGAAAATCGATTTCATACTTTTTTTAGTTAAGGAGATTCAGTTTTAATTACAGCTAAGATAAGCCAATTTTTAAGTCGTTTCAAAGGAATAACTATCCAATAATTCTTCAGAAGGAACGGCTTTCACAAACACCAATTAGCCAATAATGTATAACTATTACCATGATTAAAATCAGGGCAGCACAGTAGCTTTTGTTGGTTAATACGTTTAGAATCTCCTTATATTTCGTGTCCAATTCCTACTTTATGAAATCAAAAACAATTATTGGCATATCCTTGTTGCTATGCATCCTGTGGTTATCAGGATGTAAAAAAGCCGAAATAGTGGCCCCTCCACCTGTTAAAGTAAACGTGGTGAAAGCCATCCAAAATGACGTTCCCCTGTATGAAGACTTTGTCGCCCAGGTTTATGGGCAGGCGGATGTCGATATCCGGGCCCGTGTAGAAGGCTGGGTTACGAAAGTTAATTTCAAAGAAGGGTCAGCTATAAAGAAAGGTGACCTGCTCTATATCATAGACGATATTGAGTATAAGAATCGGGTCGACCGGCAAACCGGTGAATTAGCCCGGGCAAAATCCGAACTTGTTCGCACACAGAATGATTTAAGCCGTGTACAGCCACTAACTGAATTAAATGCACTAAGTCAAAAAGATCTTGACAACGCCAAAGCTGCCTACCAGGCTGCCCAGGCACAAGTCAGTGCTGCTGAAGCATCACTCAGCAATGCAAAAGTGGAGTTGGGTTATACGCGTGTAACCGCACCTTTTGATGGTATTGTAGGCATCTCCAATGTTCGCGAAGGCGACTATGTAAGCCGAATGGGTAGCTCCTCAGTACTGACAACGATTTCCAGTATTGGCGGAGTGCGGGTTCGGTTCCAGATCAGCGAACGCGAATACTTGCGCATCGCGCGGATGACCCCCGAAGAATTATCCTCAGCCAGGAAAAATGTTCAATTAATACTAGCGGATGGTTCACTCTACGCTGAAAAAGGTGAAGTGAATTTTGCGGATCGAGAGATTGATCCTAAAACAGGAACCATGACTATCGAAGCTACATTCCCGAATCCAAAAGGATTATTACGCCCAGGTCTGTTTGTAAGAGCAAGAGTGCTTTTAAGCACAGTAAAAGGTGCTGTGCTGATACCCCAGCGCGCTGTCTATCAATTGCAAAGTATGGCACAAGTTTTTACCGTAACCGATTCAAGCACCTTAAAAGTCACAGTAGTAGAAACCGGTAATAAAATCAATGATGCCTGGGTTATCACCAAAGGAATAAAAGCAGGTGACAAAGTTGCTGTAATTGGCACAGCCGCGTTAACTCCCAATTCAAAAATTGAAGAGGTGGCCATGCAGTGGCCAGAGGCTGCCAAAGGCAATCAATAACAATTAACCTCAAGAAAAAGTATGAGCGAATTTTTTATCCGAAGACCAATCGTAGCGATGGTGATCTCCATCCTGATGGTCATCATGGGGTTAATTACGTTGCGCAGTATTCCCATCTCCAAGTATCCGGAAATTACACCACCCATGGTGCAGGTAACCACGCTATTCAATGGTGCCAATGCAGTAAACGTTGAACAAGCCGTGGCCACACCCATCGAGCAACAAGTAAATGGTGTGGAGAATATGTTGTACATGAAATCCATCAACGCAGCGGATGGTTCACTTACCCTACAAGTATCGTTTGAAGTTGGTGTGGATCTCGACAACTCGAATATGCTTACCCAAAACCGGGTGTCTCAGGCCAGCGCCAAAATGCCCAATGAAGTAAAGGCTTATGGCGTTACCACTAAAAAATCGTTGGTATTTCCAATGATGCTCGTTTCATTATCATCTCCCAATGAAACGTTTGATGGTGTATTTCTGAACAACTACGCCAACATTAACATTGTTGATCAGTTAAAGCGCTTGAAAGGTGTGGGCGATGTAACGCTGTTTGGCGGAGCGGATTATTCCATGCGCATCTGGTTAAGTCCCGATCAACTCACCAAACTCAACCTCACCGTTACCGATGTGATGAACGCGGTAAAAAAGCAAAATGCAATTGCACCGGGTGGTAAGTTTGGCGGTTCACCTGCACCCAAAGGTGTGGAGTATACCTATAGCGTTCTCTTACAGGAACGACTGGTTACCGAGGAAGAATTCGGAAACATTATTGTAAAGGCCGATGAGAAAGGCTCGATCGTGCGTCTGAAAGATATTGCCCGGCTGGAATTAGGTATTGAGAATTATAACTCCTTCAGTCGTATTAATAAAAAACCAGCTGCAACCATTGTGGTGTTTCAAATGCCAGGTTCCAATGCTTTGGATGTTGCCGAAAGTGTACAGAATACCATGGTTGAGTTGGGTGCTCGTTTTCCGGAAGATCTAAAATATGACATCTCTCTAAATACAACCCGCGCGGTGTCCGTAGGTATTGAAGAAATTATTCATACGTTGTTTGAAGCGGTTGTCCTGGTAATTCTTGTTGTGTTTTTGTTTTTACAGGATTGGCGGGCAACATTGATACCGTTGTTAACGGTTCCTGTTTCCTTGATCGGAACGTTTATCATTTTCCCGATGCTGGGTTTCTCCGTCAACGTATTATCCCTGTTGGGATTGGTGCTCGCGATCGGTCTTGTGGTCGATGATGCTATCGTGGTGGTGGAGGCTGTAATGCACAACATCGAACATGGCATGAAGCCCAAAGAAGCTACGCAGAAAGCCATGAAGGAAGTAGGCGGGCCGGTAATCGCCATTGCCCTGATTCTTGCCGCGGTGTTTGTGCCCGTAGCATTTGCCGGTGGTATTACCGGTAGGTTGTATCAGCAGTTCGCGATCACAATCGCAATCTCGGTATTGTTCTCAGCTTTTAACGCCTTAACACTTAGTCCTGCACTAAGCGCCATCCTGTTAAAACCCAAGAAAAAATCAACCGGTTTGCTGCAACGATTCTTCGATGCGTTCAACCGAATGTTTGATAAGTTCACGTTAGGCTATACGGGAGTAGCGGGAATCGTAGCCAAAAAGTCAATTCGCTCTATTATTATAATAGGCGTGGTCGTAGGCGTAACCGGAATTCTGGGCAAAAATATTCCCGGTGGTTTCGTACCCGAAGAAGACGAAGGATATTACCTGGTGAACATCCAGCTTCCGGATGCGGCCTCTATGGAACGCACCGATGAGGTCGCCAAAAAAATTGAAGAAATTATTAACAACACAGAGGGAGTTGCCTACTCCACTATGGTGGTCGGTTATAGTATGCTTACACAATCGTATTCCACCAACAATGCATTCGTATTTATTTCCTTAGAGCCCTGGGAAGAACGCGAGAAAACCGCCAAGCAATTAATTCAGCAAACGAATCTGGCCTTTCGCACTACAATTTCTGATGCTACCGCCATCGCTTTTGGTCCGCCACCCATTGAAGGGCTTGGAACATCAGCTGGCTTTACCTTGCAACTCCTGGATCGTTCCGGTAACACACCACAGTTTCTGGATGAACAAGCGCGCAATTTTATAGCTGAGGTTAAAAAGCGTCCGGAGATTGCCAATGCGTTTACACTCTACCGGTCGAATGTACCACAAAAACAAATTGTCATCGACTACGATAAAGCAGAAAAACTGGGAATCGATCAGAATGAAATAACCAGTACCATCTCGACTTACCTTGGCAGTAGCTACATCAACGACTTCAACCGGTTTGGAAGACAGTACAAAGTGTTTGTTCAGGCCGAAGCAGAAGACAGACTCAGCCCGGATGATCTCGCACGATACTATGTTCGCAGCAAGTCTGGGGAAATTGTGCCACTCAATACGTTAGCTTCTGTTGAAGACATTACAGGACCCTCCTACACCAACCGTTTTAATATGTTTCGTGCTGCCGAAATTTCCGGGGCGCCAGCGGAAGGCTACAGCTCAGCTGATGCGCTGAAAGCACTGGAGGAAGTTGCCGCAGGCCTTCCCAAAGAACTTGGTATTGCCTGGAGTAACATGAGTTACCAGGAAAAAGCAGCTGAAGGTACTGGTGGCACAATGTTCTTGATGGCATTAGTATTTGTTTTCCTGATTCTTGCTGCACAGTATGAAAGCTGGAAGCTTCCATTCAGTGTGTTGCTCGGTGTACCGGCTGCCGTGTTTGGGGCCTTCTTAGGATTATACCTAGCCGGCCTCTGGAGCCCGAGCTACGTAAACAATGTGTTTGCGCAGATCGGACTTGTGATGTTGATCGGCTTAACAGCCAAGAACGCTATCCTTATAGTAGAGTTCGCGAAGATGCTTCATGAAGAGCAGGGTAAATCGTTATTTGATGCCGCATTGGAATCTGCCAAACTCAGGCTTCGTCCTATTCTGATGACTTCTTTCGCCTTTATGCTGGGTGTAGTTCCATTACTAACCGCTTCAGGTGCGGGTGCTGAAGCAAGAAAGGTAATGGGTATGGCTGTATTTAGCGGAACCTTAATCGCCACCATCATTGGAGTAATTGTAGTGCCTGCATTATTTGTATTCATAGAAAGTATCGGTTCCAAAAAGAAAGGAAAATCCGATACCTCTGTTTCACCTTCTGAACCGGCTCATTGATATGAAGAATAGAATTTTAATCGTATTCATCTTGTTGGTTCTTGCCGGATGTGCCGTAGGACCAAAATATTCAAAGCCTGATGTCAAAAAAAATCAGGCTTATACTCAAGCCACTGTACAAACCGATTCCATCACTAACCTAAAATGGTGGGATGTGTACCAGGATACCGTGCTGCAATCACTGATACGAATTGCAGTTGATTCCAATCTTGACATTCGCACCGCTATTGCGCGTGTAGATGAAGCCAAAGCTATCCTTGGCTTTAACCAGGCGAACATGTTTCCTTTCTTGGATTATTCTGCGCGCGGACGAGCTTCCGATTTCCGCAGCGCAGCAGAAGGCGCAGGTGTTGCCTTTTCCCAAAACTCATTAGCCGTGTTGGGAAATGTTTCCTGGGAAATTGACGTGTGGGGCAAGCTCCGTCATGCCAACCGAGCAGCCTATGCCGACTTACTATCGACTGATGAAACCCGAAAGTCGATTTATATCAGTATCGTTGCACAGGTTGCCGAATTGTATTTTCAATTGCGCGGATTGGATGAACGGCTTGAGATTACACGCAGAACATACCAGACACGCATGGAGTATTTGAATATTATCACACTCCGGTTTGAAAAAGGTGATGTGTCTGAATTAGATAAGCTGCAAGCTCAAAACATTGCAGCTGCCGCACAGGCGCAACTTTATAGTATTGAGCGGACCATCATCGCCACCGAAAATGCGCTCAATATCTTAGTGGGACTTCCCTATTCCCCCATTACCAGGGGATTGCAAAACGATCAGCAACAACTGCCGTTGGATATTCCAAGTGGAATTCCTTCTGAATTGCTGGAACGCAGACCAGACATCCGCTCGGCAGAGCAGCAGCTCGTGGCACAGACCGAACGTGTCGGTATAGCTGTTGCCTTGCGTTTTCCATCACTGAGTTTAACAGGAATATTGGGTGTTGCCAGTCCTGATATTTCGAACCTGTTTACAGCCGATGCATTTTTGGGATCTGTAACAGGACAACTGACCGGGCCGATCTTTCGCTTCAATCAAAATAAACGAAGAGTAGAAGCCGAAAAAGCCAAAGCAAAACAGGCGGCCTATCAATATGAAAAAACAGTACTCGTTGCCTTTGCAGAGGTTGAAAATTCACTGGCTGAAATACGTACCTACCGCAATGAGTTTACCGCCCGGCAAACCCAGGTAGCCGCAACCGAACAGTCGCTTACCCTCTCAAAAGCATTATACGATAATGGGTATACCTCGTTCCTGCAGGTATTGGATGCCGAGCGTGAATTATATAACGCACAATTTGAAAAATCTCTAGCACTGCAATACCAACTCATCTCAACGGTTAGACTATACAAAGCGTTGGGGGGCGGTTGGTGAATAAACATCTACTAACATGAAGAATCTCACTTGCATTTTATTTTTTCTAGTGGTCACTGTTTGGACAAGTGCGCAACAGACTAATGAAAATATTGATCGGAAAAATACCATTAAAGTTGATCTTACTTCTTACTGGCTTTATCGCAATGCCGTAGTCTTTTCGTACGAGCGTGTAACCAAAGCTAACCAAACCTTTGCCGTAACGGCCGGCTATCAGCAATTTCCACCGGTGTTGGGAGCTATTTCAGACAATGTTAATATCCAACGCGAAGCCAATTCAACCGGATTAAAATTTGGCGGTGAGTACCGCTTTTACCTTGCGAAGGAAAATAAATACGGGGCACCACATGGCGTGTACATCGGCCCTTACGCTTCATATCATAATTATTCCAACGACCGTTTCATCGAAGTGAATAACAATGGAACATTAGAGAATGGAGAAATGAATACCGATTTAGGTATTCTTAATATTGGTGTTCAACTGGGCTACCAGTTTGTACTCAACAATCGCTGGACAATTGATTTGGTTTTTGTTGGACCATCTGTTTCCAACTACAGATTTAAGTCAAGCCTTGACGGGAATTTCTCTATTGATCCGGATGATATTACCAACGAAATTATTCGCGCGCTCATTGATAAATACCCAGCCTTTGAAGAATTGATAGATGAAGGCAAGACTACTTCCAATGGAAAGATTAATACCTGGGGTTATGGATATCGCTACCAATTACAGATCGGCTACCACTTTGGCAGGAAGAAAAAATAATTATTCAATTCTTCTAAATTTTTCTCACACTGTTAAAAAGGCACACGTTAATTGATTATCGTTATTAACAATTTTATTCTTTATTCTTAAGCTATACATAATGAAAAAAAATTTACTTCTTCTGATTATTAGTTCACTGTCGATCATTTCCTTGGAGGCACAAAAAGTAACGACAGATTATGATACCAGTGTTGATTTCAAAAAATTCAAAACCTATGCGTGGCTTGCGCCTGGTGACAGTATATTAAACCGTCACCGTGCAGACAAGCCTTTTGGCGATTACGTGATGTACTACGCTAATCAGGAATTGAAAAGTCGTGGGATGCTCATGGACACGGTGCAACCCGATGCCATCTTCATATTTTTTACCAGCGTAGAAGAGTATACTACCTACTCTCAAAGCCCTACACTCAGTGTCGGTGTTGGTGTTGGTGGCCCAGGCTATTATGCATATGGTGCTGCTCCTGTTGCCGGTGGTAAAATTACAGCTACCACAAAAGAGGATGGAATTCTAAAGTACGTGATGCACAGTACTGAAACCGGTACAGTAGTGTGGTCGGGAATGGTAGAAAAGGAATTCAAAATGTCGGATGATGTTGCTGCACTCATTGGTGAAGTGGCAACAAAGATTTTTAAAAAGTATCCACTCAAGAAACTATAGTAGAAGCATAATCAGAGCTGAAAGAACCCTTGTTAAAGTGCACACAGGGTAGATTCTGATTTATAATTTAGGTTTCAACAGGTCAGCCTTGTTTACTTTTTAATCTTGACTATATTGAAAGCCGCTTGAGGAAGTAAAACACCGTGACACTCATGTTAAACCTGCAACCCGAACCGTTATGATGTGGATGTTGTGCCTGAAAATATCACTGATCATTTTCATCGCTGGCAACCTGCTGGAAATGGGGTTAAGATTAAATCCAAGGGACATTTTGAAAGGTCTGAAAGATTACCGCTTTGTCGCCAATTCGCTTGTCTGGGGCTTTGTTGCAGGACCATTGCTGGCGTTAGGCATAACAAAAATAATTCCGCTGGAAGAACCCTACGCATTAGGTCTTATCCTTCTGGGCATGGCGCCCGCTGCTCCTTTTCTTCCGATGCTTGCAGCACGAGCAAATGCTGATCGTGGGTATACTGCTGCGTTTATGTTTCTCATCGCTATAACTACAGTATTATTTATGCCCATTGTAGTGCCTGTAATGACTAATGAATTATCAATTACCGCGTGGACGATTGCAAAGCCGCTTTTGCTTATGATTCTGCTACCCATGGTCACTGGAATGCTTCTCCTTCGAAAATATAAACACCTTTCGACAAGGATGATTCCGGTGGTAAAAAAAGTTGCCGGAATTTTTGCCCTGACAACCCTTTCACTTTCTGTTGTAATATTTTTTGAGGGCCTCATTGCGCTATCTGATGTGAAAATATTTTTAGCGCAGCTTGTGTTCTTTTCTGCCATGATGATATTCCCGTATTGGTTAAGCCTGGGACTAAAGCAGGAACACCGCGTTATCATCAGCATAGGACTGGCAACGCGAAACCTGGGTGCTGCAGTTGCCCCACTGCTTTCCATTGCTGAAATCGATCAGCGCGCATTCATCATGATTGTACTGGCCGTTCCCTTTATGCTTGGCTTTGCCCTGTTATCGGCTAAATTATTTGGGTCTGTTAAAGTAGAGTCTGCACAACTCTAAGGTTCCAGTAATTAATGTGATCTAAGAAAACGTTAAAAGGCAACACGCATCAGTACTTTGATGATATCAGCCAATGGCATCATCGTTAGCACGAGTGGTAAGACCGGTGCCAGTGTGATCATCACCAGGGAAATGATGTCGCTGCGTGTTATGGGCACGGCACGCATAGCCTCCACCGTCTTATAAGCTGTTGTCAGATCGGAAAGTCCCTGATCAACACACGCTTTGGGGGTAAAAAAAATTTAATCATGACATCTTTGTTATTTATTTTTATTTTCTGCTTTTGTTGCCTTCTTCTCTTCTTTATAGGTCTTTCTGTTTTCTTTTGACATGATCATGGTCTCTTTCAGTCCATTTAATAAGGATTTAATAAGCACATTCACAAATCCTTTATTCATATCGCGCTGAACTTCAAAACGAACTACACGGGGAGGTGCTGTTGAAGATACCGGGTTACTATTATTTAATACCGTATTGGCAGCAAAAGCCAGTATGGCACTTTTCCACTTTGACTGTTCATGAAGTTGAAGATCAACTTCCAGGCTGTCGTATAAAAATTTCATGGTGCCGGATGCTTTTGTTTCCTCCGCCACTCCGCTGAAAGAAATTTCACGGGCAATGCCGGCATTAATTTTTGCAGGAGTGTAAGCCTGAATGAGGGGATTCAGATCCGGCAACTTGAATTGTTCTAACCTTCCTTTAAACGTGAATTGTGGCTTGTTGTATAAAAACTCCAATTCGGTGTTGAAATGAACTTTATTATTAATCCAGGCATCGGCTTGCATAAGAAGACCTGATTGACTGGAAAGTGTAGATATGTTTTTTACACTTAAACTTGCGCGGGAAATGTTTACGGTGGCCAAGGTACCATCGGGTTTTCTTTCGGTGTTTTCCAGATGAACATTTGTTGCATTCACTTTTTTAATAGCTAACGGCATTTTTATTTCCCCTATGGTCTGCCCCAGATAAACAGGATACCGCGTTGAATCCATGGGCTTGGTCTTATCCTTATAAATAGATGCTCTTACATTATCAATGGAAATTTCATCGACAACTAATTTCTGAGCATAAATAAGGGAGTCAAAATTCAGTTGAAGAATATCTATTGTGCCTATTGAGCCAGAGAACTCCGTGTGCTGATAGGTATACTTCCGTTGCATGGTTGCATGACTAACATTGGGTTTAAAACTTATATCCTTAAGCTTTAAATGTTTTTCCTTATAGCTCAGTTCAAAGGACTGTAGGGTAACATGAAAAAGACTGTCCACTGTTTGTATATCCAGATTATTCAAACCAGTAGTAAAATCACGAAAGTGATACTGTAATGAATCCAAGGTAAGTTGCACGGCTACTGAATCCAATCCGATTTTAAAATCACTAAATCCAATTTTCTGAAAAGATCCCGTTTTCAAATGACCATGAAACTCGCCAACGGAAAGGATTGCATTATTAACAAATGCCAGGTATTCAGCAGGCTGTTGACTTATCTGAACATCCTGCAACCTGATGGTAAAATACTTGCTGTTGAATTCCCGTTGCTTATGTGTGTTAATGGTATGAAAAGATGCATCAATCAACGCAAATTCTTTTAAGTAAAAAGCCGAAAGCTTCTCTTTACCTGCTGTAGTCTTTGTTTCTGTTGTCTCAACAGTATCCTTAAAAGGTAGTATGATGTGCCGCTTCCCATTGAGGTTAACTTCAACAAATGGTTTTGTAATCGAAATGCGTTCCAGGACAAGCCGATTTAATTTTAATAATGTACGGATCTCCACATTTTCCAGGGTGATTTCCTTCGTAGTTAACCGGAAAGAACTATTAATGTAAGGGTAGTTCTTTAATGGTATATCCCGCGGCTGCACCGAAACATCAAATACCCGTATACTGCCTTCAACAAGGTTAACCCGTAGGTTTTCAAACTTCAATTCATATATATCGGCAGCAAGACTTGATTCAAAACTTTTTATCAGCGCTTTTGATAACAACCGGTTGAAATTGAAGTATAACAGGGTGGCTCCTGTAACAAGAATAAAAAGAATAGCAATACCAACGATTCGTAAAAAAGGTCTTTTTTTCTTTACCGAATTCATGTCATTTTTTATTTAAAAAGATTCAAAAGAATTTCAGTTACAGATATTGAAACTAAATGACCTATAAAGGTATTGCTATGATTTTTATCAGTGGTCATTATCCTCAAATAAAAAATCTAAATCCTGATTGCCTGCTTATTTTGACACATCCTAATTTAGTTTTAAATGTTCATACTTCTACATACTTTAGTAATACTAACTTACTTAACCGTGGAAGAAGAACTTAATATACCCGATACTGAAAAGGCTGAGAAAAAGGCTGGCAAAAAACAGATGCAAATGGAGCGTATCCGCACAGCCTTTGAGCGCCTACAGCTTGCCTGGGTAAGAACAAGCCTTACCATGATGGCCATTGGTGTAGGTGGATATGAATATTACCTTAACCGGGTTGAACAAGGCAAAGCACCAATGTTATCGTTTATATCGGGTCGTGAGTTGAGCATTTACCTGATTGCAAGTGCGTTTGTTATACTGGTATTGGCAACGCTTCAACACCGGAAAAGTATGGCAACATTAAAAAAGTATTATGCAGAATCGCGTTACTCTGTATCTGAAGTTTTAGCCTACCTGATTCTTACCCTCATACTCTTTCTTGTGCTGGTATTAATAATTAAACTTTAACCTTTCAGGTTGTAAGCTGAATAACTGATGTCACGCACTTCGTGATGCCTTAGTGCCTTTGAGTCTTTGTGGCAAGAAAAAATCTACGAAATTAGGCCACGAAGACACCAAGTCACTAAGATTTCACAAAGAAAAAGGCCACGTGCGTAACATCAGTGAATAATATCCTGGAGAATTTTCAGAACGGATACCCAATGGCAAAGTTGATAGCCGGCTTCCAGAAATTAAAACTACTTGTCCAGCGTTCCCCTTGCGGGAAATAGGGTGTTCGTAACGTGTACGCAAAGTCAAGCCGGGCGACAATGAAATCAAAATCCCACCGCAGTCCCCATCCGGAGCTCACGGCAATCTCATCCATGAACGTGTTGAAACGAAACGTTCCGTTGGGGCGTGACGGATCATCGTTGAATAGCCAAATATTCCCTGCATCTACAAACAAAGCACCCTTCAGACTGCCGGCCAGTGTAAACCGGTACTCTGCATTTGCTTCCACGCGAATATCACCGGTAAGGTCGGTGAATCCTTCTGGTGGCAGTTCACTTCCCGGCCCGACTGACCGTGCGATGAATGAACGCAGACTGTTGGTGCCGCCCACAAAAAACTGTTTAACATACGGAAGGATATCTGAATTGCCGACAGGCACGCCAACACCGGTGCTGAACCGGGTAACCAGTTTTGACCGCTGATTGAAATTAAACCCATAACGCAAGTCTACACGTGTGCGCACATACTGCGAGAACGGAACACCCAATAGCGTATACCTTCCGGTAGTGTCTTTGTTTGCATCGGAAGCAGAGAATAGTCCGTTGAGCAGATTACCGGCCAGGTCAATCCCGCCAATGAATACGAACTCATTTCGCCTCCGTGCAGGTGTCTGATACGTAAACTCATAGGAAGTACCTACGATAAACTGCTCATCGAAACTACGCTGCACACCCGGGTTCTCCTGCAGGTATTGATTAAACTCATCCGACTTGGAAGCTTCCGGTATTTGTGTAAAGATTACTTCAATCGGATTGAAGGTATGTTGAACCCTGTCATTTTTACTCCATCGGTATCCAAAATTGGTATACAACGAATTCAACCGGTACAAATCCAATCGGTTGAACAAGTTATACCCCGCAGTAAGGGATGTCTTTGGCAAGCTACGCTGACCGATGTTGAGCAGAAACGAAGGATAAAATCGCGGTAACTGGTAGTTCACTTCCAGTCCCATTTCGTACGCGGGATTCACCTCACCATCCACAAGCTGCACTTCGAAGCGTCCGCGCAGATTCACTTTTAAAAGTTCCGCACCTTTGTTTTTGTTACGATCGGTGTAACTAAAAATCATGCCTGGTCCAAAGTAGTTGGTTGACCGGAAGATGGCATTGAATTCAGCGGAGTAAGCGTAGCGCTTCCGTTGCGATAAATACAGGATCACATCCAGTGAGTCGGTATTGCCGTACGGGGCAAACTTAATGTTGGTATGCCGAACGATCGGCAACTCATTCATATACCGTACCGTGTGCATATAATCTGTACGGGCATACCGTTGACCAGGCTTCAGGAACATTCCGCGCTGCAATGTTTCGAAGCGAAGCGATCTTCGCTGCGAGATCAGGTAATACTTTCCGTAGGCAATCGTATCGGTTGTTGTTTGTTCCAGGGTGTGATCATCATGCAGGTAGATGTTGCGGATGGTGTAAGGTCTTCTGGATTCCGGTGGAGTATCAGGTTTCACGGTAATCAAGGCCTTGATCTCGTGATTACCCGAAACGGAATCAGCCCTTACTGTAATAAATTCGGGATTGAAATAAATATAGCCTTGCTCCTTCAACTCCCGGTCTATACGGATGCGCTCATTCTTCACATTTTCCAGGGTGTAAATGTCTCCGCGTTTCAGCAACGATTCCTTTTGTGTGACGCTGATACGTTCCGTCAGATCAGTGACCGGTTTCGGAAACTCAACAGATTCAAACCGGTAAGGTTCTCGAAGGGTAATGGTATAAACATATTTCGCTTTCCGTGATCCAACAAAAACAGTGTCATAGTGTACACTGATTTGAAAATAGCCATTGTGGTAAATCCTGTTCTGAATGGCGGCTGATACCTGCACCGGATTGGTTTGCGAAAGCAATACTGGCGCAGCGATTTTATTCTTCCAGAATTTCTTTGCCCTTTTTTTGTCCGACAGTGTATTGTTCAAGGCCAATGAAGGCCGCATCCATAAAACCGTATTGTTTGGCTCCGGCTTTAATACCCCGCGGATTTCATTCATCAGTTTTTTCTTCGGGGCATCCTTCTCGCTAAACGTTACTTCATGCCCGGTATACAGCGGATCACCAGAGGAAACATTTTTCATGCCGGTACAGCCGACAAGACCCCCTGTCAAAACCAATGCTAAACGATATAGTACCAACCGGATCATCGCTGCTTCCTGTTCTTTTTCTCCTCCCTTGAAAACTCACGTATGAAGATCAGGGAAATACCGGTATTGCGGATTTCCTGGTACACAATATCATACGTTTCGTTATTGAATAACTTCAGCTGCTTGTCACCGTTGCCGGTGAGGTCGTAAATAATCGCCACATCTCCGCGGTAGTTTTTTGTTCCTGTATTTGCCCCTGACTGATCGGCATTGATATCAAAATCACCGCCAATTTCAAACGACAGGCGATCATCCATGATGCGTTTCGATACCCGAAAATCCATGGCCGTTTGTGTTTTACCTCCGGGTGCGGAATAATCGCTGTAGGATTGTATACCCACATCAATGTTGAATCCCTTAATGTACTGATTGGCAAACTTGTTCAGCTGGCTCGCCAGCAAGCTATTCACACTGTTCGATAGTGCCGTAGTAGCCACTAAACTGGAATTGAAATCTGAACCGCTCGACTCCGGCAAGAAGCCACCGAGCACGAGCAGTCCGAAAACCTGTTTGTTTAATTCCGATTCATACTCCGGCTGCCGGAGGCGATCCAGTTTGTTGGCCAGCACCGGGTAGCTAGCCTTATCATTTGCCGGAAGGTCGAGTGAAAAAGAGATGACCGGCCGCTCGATGGTTCCGTTAATGTTGATGCCCACTTCATAATTAAGTGATCGCTTATAGGTTGATTTTTCATTTTCACCAATCTCATGACCAATCAATCCTAACGAATTTGATTCCACCGTGTGCACAGCTTTAATATTCAGATCACCGTTCTGCGGGCTTCCGTTCCAGGTTACCGAGGAGCCTTCCACCAAATTGAAGTTCTTTTTTACCAGGTCATAAAACGATAAGCGGTACATGCCTTTTCGAATCGTATAATTTCCCGAAAGGCTGAGATTGCCGGTACGGTCGTACCCGAGTTCGAGTGCTGCGCCTCCACTGGCCTCCAGGTAATCACCCGACTGTTCATCAATGATAATGCGAATAGTTGCCTTGTCCTCTACCGTAATAGAAGAGCTCATGTTAAAGGCAGGAAGGCTGGCGATTAGCGAATCATAATACGACAGTGACTGCTCCAGCGCGAGGGAATCTCTCAGCAAAGAAGGTTCAACAAAGTCAATAATTCCTTCGGCCTTCAGCAGTTCAATGTCTTCGCTGGCCGTAACGAACCTCAGCGTTGTAGCATCTTTTATTTTTAATCTTGCCTGAACATCGGTATCCTTCTCATCACCCTTCAACCTGATATCACTGTCCAGCACCAGTAATCCGTGAACCTGGGTTTTCACTGAGTCGGGATTATTGATCAGCGTATAATTATCACTAGTGATGTGCAGGTCGTACACATAGGCCTGATAATCCGGTGAGCTAATTTGTCCGTTTATCACCAGCGGATTCTGATCCGGATCATACAGTTTGAAATCATCAAAGAACAATGCATTGTTGGCCAGAGTTATTTTATCATCCTTAATGAAAAAGGTCAAACGGGGATTGACAGTGGTTAGGCCCACGTTGAGCAATTGCAGGTATCCGTTAACCTGGGGTTGCTGCACCGGACCGGTGATAGTCGCCTCTCCCTTAAGAGATCCGTCTACATTTTCAATGAAGCCCGAAACTATGAAGTCGAACAAACTAAGTTCATTGACATCCACATGGAGAGAAGCATCTACCTCCGATTTATCAAAAAAATAGTTGCCTTTTAAATCAACCGTGTTTGTTGTGCTGGTCAGCAGAAACTCAAACGGCACTTCATTTTCATCGCTCACTGCTGTAGCGGTAACAGTTATTGGACTTGACGTATACAGGCTCAGGCTGTCCACCCTGGCGGAAAGATTCACTTGCTGATTGCGGATATAGGAAAGCGCTGCATTAAGGTATCCCCTGCTGATCACCGTGGTGTCCGGAAACAATAAAATATCCAGCTTAGTCAGGTCTAGGTTTTTCAGTTTAACGTCAAACGCATTCAGGTCGCCATTCATGCTGATCAGCACACTGTCGCGGCTGAGGTTAACCTTATTCATGACTACATTATCCTGACCGATAAAAACAGCATTCTCCGGATCGAGGGTAAACGCATGATCAAACGTGCGAAGTGAATCTGTGTACACAAACAGCCCGCTGTCGGCATTAACCAGGTGCGCCTGCCAGTTCAGCAACGTCAGCGAATCAGTCGTGAGGAGCAGACCGGTGCTGGCTGCTTTTCCTTTCTTGCGAAGGCTGCCCGACAGATCACCCAACTGAACTGACCCATAAAGAATATTATCTGCATTCACCTGTACTATGGCACTGTCGCGCAGCATGATCAGGGTTGACGTCAGCGTATCCAGCGACACACCATATCCTTTGAATTTTCCGGATGAAGCATTTAACGAAACAGTTTGTTCCTGCTCATTAAAATCTCCTCTCAGAATAAGAGAGGAAAATTCATCAACATCAACACCCAACAATTGAAAAAGATTAGCCCGCTCAAGCGCCACAGTTACACTGGCTGTTCGATTACTTTTTTGTGAAGTGCCTTCACTACCTGGTAAAATATTCTGTGACCACGACTTTACTGCATCAGTTGCCTCGCGGATATCAAAGTTGGATTCCAGTTGAAGTGTTCCGTAATCGGAATAATAACGGATGGTACTTGCCGAAGGTGAAAGCGCTGCCTTGAACGTAAGTGAGTCAATGAAGAATTCCTGGAGGTCACTTTTAAACAACAGCTTATTGCCGGCCAAAGATCCTTCCAATACATCATCATCAATAGTTAAAGTTGACTGCGTTATTCCTTTTATAGACAATGTGCTGTCGAGCTTCAATAATTTTCCCAGGCTGAATCCGTCAAACTGAATGGTGTTGGTTAGCTTAACCGTATCAGCAAAAGAAAGTTGTGAATGGAATACAGACCGGTATTCCGGATCATCGATGTACACTTCAATTATTGCCTCTGATTTCCTGACACTGCTATTTAATTCTATCGCAGTAATGGGTTCATCCAGCAATACGACAGAATTTATTGTTCCGTCAATCATCATGTCTGTATCATCCCCTGCTTTCCCTTTTGCTTTAACCACCAGATCGACAGGGCCTATCCAGGGTAAGTCCATCCACTTACCGGCATCCAGGTGCTCACCGGTCAGTGTCAGATTGAAACCGACATTGCCCGGAGGTTGTGATACCAGGCCATTGACAAGAAGATTACCCCAGGGGGAAATAATTTTACCATTGACGCTTGCTTCCTTGATGGATCCGGAACTTGCTAACTGTACAGAAAGTTGAGAAGGCAAGTTTAAAGTATTTAAAAAAGGAGTCAGCATGCTGGTAAAAGCAGCGTCAACCGATGCGCTGATTTCGATATCCTTCCAATTGATTTTGTCCTTATTCCAGGCATCATGGATAATTCCTTGCGCCTGCAACCGGCTGTTACCCGACTGCAACATCAACTGACTGATTTCACCTTTTCCTGTGATGTAGCTTCCTTCGGCAATGAGTGTGGTGGAATCCCAGTTGTTGAAATAATTCATCACCGAGTCGCTCAGAAAATAAGCAATGTCTTTTGGGTGAATTTGCACATCCGCTTTGATTTTCCCATTGAGATTTTCAATTGATTTGGTTGAATCAATAGCATACCAACCTGCCAGATCTGCTTTTACTTCATTCATTCCGGAAAGCACATTTAAGCGGGACACCTCCAGTCGGTTGGGGTTCATACGCACCTCTGCACCGAGATGATCGAGTTGAAATCCCGGAAGTCTTGCCGACATTTCCTGAACAACTGTAGTCAGTGTATCGAGGCTGTATAAGGATGACCTAAGCTGAAGCTGCATGTCATTTACTTCAATATGATCGGAATCAAATTTAGGAGTCGTTGTAACTTCATTCCTGTGAAAGGAAAAATCACTTGCGGCAATTTGCAGATCGTCAACAGCCATGGTAATTCCGGAACGGCTGTAATCGCTGGTTAACGTGATGGTATCAAGACCAACGCTTGCATCAGCAACCTGCTCCTGGTCTAAGCTTAAAATATTCACAACGGCATGCTGCAACAGAACCTTGCCGGCTTTGATGGTATTCGGATGAGAAGCGTATTGAGCTGTATCCACAGTTAACTTTTCCAGGCGGGTAGTAACGGTTATTCCGTTTACTGCTGATGCATAACCAAATGTGATATCTTCCAATTCAACAGAACGAAACTGAAGCACGACCGGTTGTGGCTCAGTGGTTGTAGCCTTATCCGATGAAAATGCATTCACGATAAACTGAATGTTCAATCCTTCATCATCCTCTTTCAGTGTTCCATCCAGGCCGGTGATACGCACACGGTCGAAAATAATTTTTCCCTGCATAAGATTAAGTAAGCCCGAATTGACCTCCACTTCCCGCACAGAAAGAATCTTGTTCCCCTCCCGATCCCACAATCCAAGATCGTTGATCAGCACATGGGCTTTTACAGAAAAAGAAATTCGTCCGATTTCCACGCGTGTTTCCATTTTGGAAGACAGGTAGTTGGTAACATTGCGGGTGATTTGTTTTTGTATGGGAGGAAGGTGGATGAGCGCAATCAGCACGCAAAGAAAAATAAACATGCCAAGAGCAGCTTTTCCAAGGAACTTGATTATAGCATAAAATAACCTTTGGACTTGCATCCCATCACCATTTCATTCTTGCTGCATTGCACGTTAATCGACACGGAAAGATACCGATTAACTTGCTTATTGGCCATGTTAAAAATCTTAATGTCATCAAAACAGGAGCCGGTTAATTTCCTGTGCCACGATCCTTGGGAGGAGTTGACTTGTTCAGGTATTGTTTTATCCGGAACCGGAAGATATTATCGGAGGTGAAGAAATCTCCATCCAGTGTGTTTTTGGATCGCTGCAATGTATACATAACTTCAAGGCGTAATCCATAGCTAAATCGATAACCTAAGCCCGTCCTGATACGGAGGCGGTTGGCAAATCGCTCGTCAACATCTTTATCCATCACCACAAATGCTTCCACATCTACAACTGAATACCAAAGTTTATCACCAGCATACATGGTGGACTTATTTAATGGAATTACAGTTTCTGCACGAAAGCGGGAGCGCGTGCTTTGACTCCATACATCAGTTTCCTGATCCTTTTGATTGCGTTGTTCAAACCGGATTAACAATCGCGTGAGAATTCTCTTATTGGGTGTAAAGTGTATACGTGTGCCCAGCATTTCGCGCACTTCGGTAGTGGAAATAGTTTGGTTCTGAAAGGTCTCGCCAAAATAAAGGGCACCCATCAAATCGAAGTTTTGACTGATGGAGTATTCCGGGGTTATCTGAACATCAAGTGAACGCCATTTAGGTTGTTCGAGCACAGTAGCATAGGTACTGGCCAACTCTACATTCCAACTGTTGGCAAATGGAAAGTTGAGCATGTATTCAAACCATGATTGCGTGCTCTGACCAGTACACACAGTTGCATGCACAGCAGAAAAAATAAAAACCAAAATGGAAACTCTCATAGCAAACAGCGTAGATGCACAATCTGCTAGTTGAAGCTTCTCCGGTATAGTGAATCGTAGTGACCCTGGTGGTCATATATATCATTCTGACGGGCATACTCCTGCCATGCCTCAATCATACGATTTTTAATATCGGGGTGCTGGGTTGATAAGTCCGTTGTCTCACCCGGATCTTTTTCCAGGTTAAATAATTCCCAATCACCCGTACCCATTGGAACAGGCAGACGAAGAATCTTCCATTTTCCCTGTATATAGGCCTTCATCTCAAACATCTCATACCCTATTCCACGATCAGTTTGAATTTCTTCAACGTCTCCATGCAAAATTTGCGCTACAGATTGACCAATTATCGGGTGAATTTTGTGACCACTAAACTCACTTGGATATTGCGTACCAGTCAGCTCAAGCAAAGTCGGCATGATATCCGTTACATGCACCAGGGATTTATTCCATTGCCCTGCATGCTTCATGGTACCGGGCATCTTAATGATTAATGGAGCCCTGATACCTCCTTCACTGGTGAATAACTTAAAAAAACGGAACGGAGCAGAAGAAGCCTGTGCCCAACCCGGTCCTTGAACAATGTATGACCCAGGCAACCCACGATTATCAAGAGCGTTGTTGAATGAAGCCAGGTAACGACCATCCTCATTGCCCGGATAGGTCTCAGTAACCGCCCCGTTGGCCCCATTATCTGACATAAAAATGATCAGGGTGTTATCATACATTCCCTCCCGTTTCAAATAATCAAACACCCGACCAATGCACATGTCCATGTAATCCACCATGGCCGCATATACTTCCATGTCGCGGGCGTATTGTTGTTGAACTTCTTTCGGTAATGAATTCCACGCAGGAATAGCCGGGTTTTTCCACGGCTTGATATCCGGTTGAACAATACCCAGTGCCTTCAGATTATTTAATCGAAGGGTATAGAGCGAATCCCAACCAAAATCAAATTTTCCTTTGTACTTATCGATATACTCTTTGGGTGCATGCAATGGATCGTGAACAGCCGTGTACGACAAATACCCAAAGAAAGGTTTTCCATCTCCTTTATTCTTATCAATAAACCGGATCAATGAGTCGGTGTAATTATGGGTTGAATAGAAATCAGCAGGCAATTCAACTTCAACTCCATTTCTGGAATATTCCATGTGTTGTGGAGGCGCCAGTGGTTTTCCATCCCGATAGTGACTGCCTCCGCCCGTACCCAGGATAAAGGTTTCTTCGAACCCACGGTCGTATGGATTTTCACCTTCTTCTTCACCCAAGTGCCACTTACCAACCATGTAGGTGTGGTAGTTGTTACCACGCAGTAATTCCGGAATGGTAACTACTTGTTTGCTTAACGCTCCCGAATATCCCGGCAAGCGTTGACGGTGAAGGGCCGGATAATCCATTTCCGACATGATGCCCAGGCCAGCCACGTGGTTATCATTACCCGTTAACAAGGAAGACCGTGTAGGTGAGCAATTAGGTAGTACATAATAGTTGGAGAAGAGCATACCTTCTTTGGCCATCCGACCCAGTACAGGTGTTTGTATCTCACTGCCAAAGGGGCCAATGTCACTAAATCCCAGATCATCGGCTACAATGAGCAATATATTTGGTTGCGATTCAGCAATGACGACTTCCTTCTTTTGTTGGCAGGAGAAAAGAAGAACTGAGAAAAGAACAATCCAATACTTCATAATGAGTTGATAAGGTGGTAAAAGTACTTACATTGTCTCATACAATAAAGGGAGTAAGAAACAGCTGGATATTTTGGGGAGTAAATTATTCTTTGTCAACTATCAGTTAATAGTTAACACCGTGTATGCCTGTCGATCAATCATCAATTAAATACATATTTCACACTGAACTGCAGTCGGTTGGCACGCCCCTCGGAATCATTTAAATCTTTGCGCAACCCCCACAAGTATTCAACACCGGCCATAGCGTTTTCTGCAAAATGCCAAAGTAAATTGGCGGCTGCATAATCGGCACTTTGAATGGCTGAATCCGGTTGCCCGGCCAGGTTATCCACACTGCCTGAGTTATACACAAAGACGGAGGAGAATTTATCATTCCAACGATGATCAATACCGGCCGTAAATCCGTATTCGGTAAGCGCTTTCAGTTCGCCATTACCATCAAGAGCAGCGGAGATGCCGCCACGCGTGCGTCCAATACCCGGTCCATAGAGAACCTGATAAAAGAATCTGTCCTTCTTGCTGTTAAAATTGAGTTGGCCTGAAAAGTTTGCACCAAACAAATTGACTTCATCGGTGCCTCCACTGTTATATCGGTATACCAGTTTACCTGCATAACCTGAAAGCTGTACATGTCCCCAAGGTTTTGTAAAACGATAACGTGCCGTAAGATCGGGAAGCGGATTCTCAAATTTTCCAGGTTGTGCAGGTGCCTGGGCGTTGATGCTGGGTTGTTCTACTGCAATAGCAAAATAAGCATCCGCAGAAAAGTTGTGCTTGTATCGCAGCATAGGATGACGGGCAAATGCATAAGCTCCGGGCTTTTCAAAATCGAGTGTGTTGGGAATAATGTTCTCGTCCATAAAAGTTGACCACCACTGACCCGCCAGCCACTTGCCGTTAATCTCCACAAACGCATGCCGCAGCCGGAATGCTCCACCACTTCCATAAAAATCCCCTTCTACATAGGTACGAATCTCACCTACTTTTGATGGAGACATTACATCCAGGAATAACCGGGTTTCCTTAGCATTCAGGTTTGAGGATCGGCCTTCTGAACCATCCGTAGGAATTTTTGTAACATCAAAAAAATCAGGTGAGGAAATTGGGTTGAAATCATGAATAAGATCGAACTTCACGTATCCGCCAACCTTAACCTGAGTTTTCGTTTTAGGAATTAGCCACCATCCGGGCGGTAAGTCTTCAGCGGTTTCACTGGTTTGTTGCCCATATGTTGCTAGTGACATCAGGAAAAATATCCCGATCAAATAAGATTTCTGCATACGTGGCTAAAGATTAGTTGGATACTTTGCCTACCAGGTCATCCACCTGTACCTGTCGATCATTCAATGCCTGTGTTGGCCGGTTGTTGGGTCCGATGCGGGATGCAAAAGCATTGATCTGCTCGGCTGTTAAGTACACCGGATCACGCAACACCAGCCATTGCACATTCTCACTGCATGGCGGTGTGGTTAACGAACCGGTATAGTGGTAAGCGTAATTATCCGCGGGTAGATGAACCTGTAATTCCAGGTTCACATCGGTAATATGTTTGGTTTCGCCTTTGGCATTCGGAAGGTTGGCAATGATCTTTTCGAAGTTCTTATTGGGCTCCTTACCTTCCTGAAACAAAATGCCAACAACCGCCAGGCTTCCATCCTCACTTTGATGCACCATATGCATTTCCATGGGTGCGTGCTGACCGTCAATCGTATGCTCGCTTGGTGTGTGGAAGTGAAATTGCTTTAGCGAATAAACTTTATTGTTAAAGGTAAATGTACTTCCTTCATCTACGGTGATCTGAATGGTGTGTCCATTATCAATAATATCTTCCATGTGCTCGTTGTGCGCAATACGAAGCGATGTGGTTTTGTAATCCAGCTTCCAAACCGCTCCACCTTTAGCATCTGACTTTACAATGTTGATAGGTGACTGATGTTGACCATTACCACACAACGCATACACGGGGCTTAAGCTTGCCCAATTGCCGGGGCCGTCTTCGCCTTCATAACCCCAATGTACAGGGCGGGCGGTTGTTGGCGTTGCAGGCTGCTGCTCTTGGGTTGTTTGTGATTCTTCTTTTGGTTTTGTTGAGCAGTGTGATAGTAATAGGGTCAACACGCATGCAAGCGCCATGGCAACCAATGGGTTCTTTGAGTGGGTCATACAGGCTTATATCGTTTAGGTTTTAATTTAATTAATCCGTTGTGAGTAATCCTGATTTTTTGCGTCAATCCTCATCTTCTGTGCCGGCATATTAAGGATCGTGGTAGTTCCATGGTTCACGCCCGAACTGAATTTTTCAAAATTGATCTCTCCGTCAATTGGGTCTTTGCCAAGTAAACTGGAAAATACTTTTTTTGTGTAGAGATTGGTTTTCTTATCCACCCAAATAGTCAGCTTATCACCTTGTACATACACGTTTTCAGCGATAGCTTCCAGTTTGCCGTCTTTCTCCGAAACGCTTGCTTTGCTGAAAAAATCCAGCAACTGTCCCTTCGTCATAAAGGTATACGCCATTGAAAGTTCAAGTGCCTTTTGAACATATTCCGCCTTGTCTTCAGCCGCATTCTGCTGTACGCGGCCACGAACACCCGGCTTTTGTTTTACACTGCTTTCCGCGTCTACTACTTTGGCTTGCAACTTTCCCTGGTCGTCAAAACTGAATTCGGTGATCGTAGTAAGCTTTACCTGGCCATCGATGGATACATCAGACTTTCGTTTCCAAATGTACGCCTTCAACTTTTCGGTATTGGCTTCGTCTGCCTTGCTGATGGCGAGCGCCAATTGCTCTTTATCAACTTGGGAATAAGCGGGCAGTATAAATGCCAGCAAGAGAGCCAACGTGCTGATTAGATTTTTCATAATGAATTTGTTTGAGATGAATTAGTAGAGAAGCAGCCCTTGGGTCGGGCTGCTTCGGTATAGATTTTACTTTTTCTGTTCAATAACTACTTTGTGAAGTTTTCCATTAAATTTATGAGAACCACCATAATCGGCAACCTGTGTCCCTTCGTCCATACCCACATCGGCCAGGTCATCCACGGAAAATATCCCGGGTTGTGTGCGGTTGATACGGCCTTCGCCCACTTTATTCCCGTCAACATACAACGAGCCCACGCCTCCTTTTCCCGGACCATCGCCACCGTATTTAAAGTCATACACCAACGTGTACTTTCCGGGTTTTAAAGTTTGTGTAGCCATAATGGTAGTTGATTCAAGGCCGAGGAAGTTATAGGTGAATGCGGGTTTTCCATTTCTAACATAGAAGGATAATCCTCCAAATCGCCCACCCTGGCAAACGATTACACCATTTCCATTTACGCCAACTTCTACATCTGCAGTCATGCTATAAGAAGTGTTTCGTAAATCAATAAACACGTCAACAGCAAGCCCGCGCATACCTTCGCTTAGTGTCATCGAGGTTCTGCCTTCCATGATGGTGGGCCTGCCCATAGCTGCAGCACTCATCCGTTCCAACGTACGGTCATCGATGGGAAGCACATGGTACTTTTCTGCTTCCTTCATGAAGAGATTTTGCAATTCAGTGAGTTTAGACGGATTCTGCTGGGCAAGATCATTGGCCAGGCTAAAGTCTTCTGTGGTATTATAAAGCTCCCATTGATCTTCCTGCAAACTTGTTTTGGCTTTATATTCCCACGGAGCTTTATGAATGGTGCGCGCATACCAGCCATCATGGTAAATGGCACGATTCCCAAACATTTCAAAATACTGCAGGGTATGCTGTTCGGGTGCCGTGGCCTTGGTAAACGTATAGGCAAGGCTGGTGCCTTCAATCGGATCCTGAACAATACCATTTACTTCTTTGGGTGCAGGTATTCCACTTATTTCATAAATGGTAGGCGCTATATCAATGACATGACCAAACTGACTTCTGATTTCGCCCTTTGATTGAATTCCCTTTGGCCAATGAATCACCATGCCATTGCGCGTGCCGCCAAAATCGGAAGCTACTTGCTTGGTCCAGGTAAACGGAGCATCAGTAGCCACAGCCCAGCCTGCTGCCATATGCGGGTAGGTGCTTTCAGAACCCCATTCGTCATAATGCTTCAGCATGTCGGGAACTGTTTCAGGTACCTGGTTGAAATAGGTCATCTCGCTAAACATACCATTCATCTGCCCTTCGGCACTGGAGCCATTGTCACCGGCTATATAAATGATGATGGTGTTTTCCATTTCTCCCATGTCCTCAATGGTCTGAATAAGCCGTCCGATTTCATGATCGGTGTGTTCAGCAAAGCCGGCATATACTTCCATCTGACGGGCAAACAATTTCTTTTCATCAGCGCTTAGGGTCTCCCAATCCTTTATATCCTTTGGCTTTGGAGCAAGCTTCGTGTTCTCAGGTATAATGCCCATTCTTTTCTGACGGGCAATAATCTCTTCACGCAATTGATCCCATCCGCCATCGAACTTGCCTTTGTATCTGTTGATGTATTCTTTTGGCGCATGATGCGGTGCATGGGTGGCACCCGGTGCATAGTAGATGAAGAAGGGTTTATCCGGCTGCAGTGATTGTTGCTGCCGTACCCATGATACGGCCTGGTTGGTCATGTCAGTAGTGAAATGATAACCTGGATAGTTCGGAGTTTCAATCAAAGTTACGCCATCGTAAATAAGCGGAGCCCATTGATTGGTTTCACCCCCTAAAAATCCGTAGAACTTTTCAAATCCTGAGCGCGTAGGCCAACGGTCCTGCGGACCGTTATTTGAGATCTCCCACGGTGGAACCTCGTGGCATTTTCCAAACTGTGCCGTGTTGTAGCCATTCTGCCTGAGTACTTCAGCCATCGGAGTTATTGTTTGCGGACGCACTGCGGTGTATCCGGGATAGGTGCTCGCCAGTTCGGTAATCACGCCCATGTTGTTGGAGTGGTGATTATACCCGGTAAGCAATGCCATACGTGTAGGAGCACATAGCGCAGTAGTGTGAAAACGGTTGTAACGCAAACCGTTTTGTGAAAGCTTATCGATCGTAGGCATGTTTACCGGTCCGCCAAACGATTCGGATACTGCGAATCCCATGTCATCGATGAGGATGACCACCACGTTGGGGGCATCCTTCGGGGCCTTCAAGTCAAAGCGTGGCGGAGGGGTAGTGTTGCGTACATCAAGCTCTGAATAACGTGGCCGATCCGGCTCACGAATGGGCAATACGGTTCGATCAAGTCCTTCAGGATTTTGACTTGCAACTGGTTCAGGCTTCTTGGGTTCGCATGATATCAAAACAGACAAACTGATTAGTGTAATTAACGAGAGGAATCGAAATGGAATCATGGAGATCATAGTATGGTTAATTAACAAAGATTGACAAAACAAGACTATACTTATAAACGGTACCGTTTAATGAACCTTAAGGTTTGGGCGCTGCTTAATAAAATTCTGTGCCAACTCGCGTACCTCGCCTAGGAGATTTCTCAGAAACAATTCATTCATATTTTCCTCCGTGATACGGGCATAGAACATATCACGTGACAGGTCATAAAAAGAAGCTACCAATTCATGATGGTTCCGCAGGTCGATAAAATCCGAAAACAATCGCATGATTTCCGGATCAACCATGGCGTTGACTGTTTTATATAAATCAAGGAATTTTTTGATGTGCCGGTTACGCACCAACTGCATATGAAAAAGAATGGACGGTTTAAAGGCAATCAGAATGTAAAATAAGTCAGGATCTAGCCTGGCAGCGTTTCTGAATTGCAACGCAATTTCTTGCGCCTTTAACACATGGTAATCAAAAAGCTGATCAATAAATGAATCCAGATCACCGAAATAATGATAAAACCCGGATTTGTTGAGATCCAGTATTCTTGCCAACCGCTCAACCTGCAGACCTTCCGGTCCTTCCTGACTGAAGGTTGTATAGCCGATTTCAATCCATTTTTGCTGGGTGTTAACAGATCGGGCCATTAGCGGTAGGTATTTATCAATCAAGATAATTTATTTCCATGACCGATCAATTTGTTTCGAAAACTTTTATGTGCATCCGGCCGGCAGCGTATGCCTGGTAGCATAAAAAAGACCTTATATGCTCCGTTGGTCAATCAAAACGGCCCGGCATTCGGTCATGAATCATGGAACCTTTGCTATCATTCTGTTACCTTTAACACCAAAGTCTCCAAAACAAGTACCGTATGTTTCGTTCAACTCTTTTGTTTTTGCCAATTGTCTTACTATTCCCTGGGTGTGGTTCCGGGAGCAACAACATGCCCGTTGAGGCTCCTCCGGGCATGGTATGGATTGAAGGCGGAACGTTTAACATGGGTGCTGCTGAGCAATGTAATACAAGAGATGCCCAACCCTTTCACACCGTGCAAGTAGATGGCTTTTGGATGGATGAAACCGAAGTGACCAACGATCAGTTTGCTGCTTTTGTGGATGCAACCGGCTACGTCACCTTAGCCGAACGCCCGGTCGACTGGGAAGAAATGAAAAAAATGCTGCCGCCCGGCACGCCCAAGCCATCTGATGATATGCTGCAGCCCGGATCACTGGTATTTACACCACCCGATCACCCGGTTATGCTGAACGATTATTCACAATGGTGGTCGTGGGTTAATGGTGCCAACTGGAAACATCCCTCAGGCCCCGGAAGCAATCTTGACGGAAAAGGAAACCATCCCGTTGTTCATATTGCTTATGAAGATGCCAAAGCTTATGCAACCTGGGCCGGTAAGCGATTGCCGACAGAAGCCGAATGGGAGTTCGCTGCGCGTGGCGGAATGGACCAGCAGGAATTTGCCTGGGGCGGTGAACTTGTACTGCAAGGCAGGTTTATGGCCAATTATTTCCAGGGCGCTTTTCCAAATCAAAACACAACCGAAGACGGGTTTGAAGGAACATCACCGGCTAAATCCTTCCCACCTAATGCTTATGGATTGTATGATATGATCGGCAACGTTTGGGAACTTTGCTCAGACTGGTATGCCGTGGATAATTTTGAAACTGTACAGTATCCACCGCTTACAAAAAATCCTACCGGGCCTAAAGCTACGTTTGATCCGCATGATCCGTTGAGCATCAAGCATGTTTCGAAAGGAGGTTCTTTTTTATGCAGCGAAATGTATTGCAGCAACTACAAACCCAGCGGCCGGCAAGGTTCAGCCTATGACACAGGGATGTGTCATACCGGATTCAGGTGCGTGAAGAATTAAAAGAACTCAATTCGATGTGAATCAAGCAAGGAGCATTAAATTCCTTTTTGTTGTGCCGGTCAAAAGGCAGCTATAAGTGTTCTAATAACAACTGTTAAGAGACGCCTCGTTCCTCGATGTGACAATATGGTCAATTGGACTAAAGATACTCAGGAAAGTACTTTTTCTAAATGCATTTTCATCCTGTACACATTAAGATGGAATTAAAAAAAATTCCTATCAAATAAAAAAAGCCCATTCGTTTGAATGGGCTCTTAACTGAAGCAACCACCTTACTTTTTAACCGGAGGATACTTCATAAAAATCTGCTTCACGGCATAATTAATATTCTGCTCACGCTTTTCTGTGCTGGCATCTTCGTCAATAGTTTTTGTTGCACGACCCTGCCACACAATGTGTTCCTTCGCTGCATCCACCATATTAATAAAGAGTGTACCTTCAATGTAATCGTTATAGTTTATCTGAGTTGTGGAAAATCCACCGGCATAACCAAAACGACCATAGTACCCGCCATAACCAGGGCCTGTTGTGGTAGCTGTAGCCTCAGTTTTTTGCTCAGCTTTTACGTGCATATCAATCAACACGTCAGGATTATCCGATTTGGTAAATCCCTTAGCTGCCATTTCTGTATCCACAGCGTTAATGATGCGACTACGGTTCAGATCACCAACGGGTAATTTTTGTGAGTCCTCACTGTAGGCATAGGTCTTATACTGTGAAAAATCAATTTGCTTATCGTAGTCATATGTCACCTTTAATGAACTACACGCTCCGCTCAGGAGTAAAAGAGAAAAGAGAAAGTACTTTTTCATGGATGTAGACTTTTTTGATTTATGACTCAAGGTAGTAAATGGTGCAAAGAATAAAAACTAACTAACTTAGGATCATAACTGATAATAGTCAGTAATCATTAAAAAGTTTCACCTACCGCAAAATAAAACCCCATAGCTCCATTTTGCCCAAATGCCATGTCCATGGCCAGATTAAGCCGCCCTGTTCGGTTTAGCATCAGGCGGGCGCCAAACCCTCCAGCCAGTCGATTAGCTTCAAATAGCTTCAGCTTAGGGAGAAATTCATCTCCTATTTGTATGGCTTCACGGGAGGTAGTGGTTGAACTGACAAAGACTACTCCGCCAAGTAATCCATTGGCGGTAACAGGAAACCGATATTCGCTTTCCAAAGTTACCCAACCCGGCCCCCGAAATCGTCCTGCCACATATCCTCGTCCTATTCGGTTACGCATATCATATGCACTGGCCGGCAAATGAAGATAAGGTAATTTGCCAGAAGTCAGTATATGACCAATTCCCCAAAACCCGATCAGATGACGGGGCTTTGTAGCTGACAACTGCTTATAATATCGTGCCTCCAGGTAAAACTGATCTGAGTTTGCTGTACTTCCTAAAAACTCCTGATTGTTGCGAAACATAAACTGGACAAAAGCCCCTTTGTATGGATTGACGGTATGATCCCGGCTATCATAAACCAGGTTAATACTGCTGCCGGATGTGGCATAGCTGGTGGTGTTTATTCCTTTGATGGTGTTGAATGCATAGTGACTGGTTACCACCGGCTCTGCTGCATTAAGGTCAAGTGCTAAATCCTTAATGCCATAGTGATAGTCAAGATGATAGCCAATTCCCACATAAAAATTATCTGCAACTTCCCTTAAGGCCGTGTAATAAAACTTGGTTTGGTTAAAGGTGAGTGGTTGTGCACCACCCAAAGCAGCCGTTGTTACACCACCCCAGTTCCAACTCTCTTTAATGGGTTGGCTGTAATCGCTGCCCAGTCCATACGTATTTTCAGAAAAAAAACTGTATTTAAAGTCAACAAGCATTTCCCAGGTGTTGTTGGCGGTCATTATTGTTCCTTTGACGGAGGCCACAAACTGATTTTTTGTAGTAAGCTGAAGGGATGCATTCAGGTTGGAAATACTGGTAGTCTTTGGATCACCCAAAAAAATGGCCCCTGTACCGCCCACTCCATAAAAAGCGCCAAGCGTAGGGTTTGCCCCAAAAATCGGTATAATAAATTTCATAAGTTTTCCTTTCTCCGGCAGTCCACTTTCATCTATGGAAGAACCCTTGCCTCGAATAACCATGCGTAAGTCAGTCAAATCCAAATAATCAGGCGAGGCTTTGGTAGGATCATTTTGAGCATAGCTGCCTACTGAAAAAAACAGAACAAGCCCAGTGATAAAGAAGAATTTCATTTTTTAAACAATCTGCTATGCTACGGCAATTACAATTTGTAAACTATGATAAAAATCAGAAATTTTGCTTAATCACTTTTGAATATTATTCTACTAACTCAACTATTGCAAAAGCTTATGAAAAAGCGCGCTCCAATTTTACTAACAATTCTCCTGCTTACGATGGCCTGCAGTTCCGTTAAATTAGTTGATGTTCAGCTAGAAAAAGGATTCATCGTAAGTAACTACAAAACCTTCGACTTTCTGACTATAAATACCGGTGGTGATGCGGTTAGTCCGCTGGACGGACCTATTTACCGGGCTAATCTTGAGCATATAAAAGCATCCATTACCAAAGAATTAGAAGCCAGAGGCATTAAAAGATCAACCAGTAATCCTGAATTAACAGTGAACATCGGAATTGTAGTAACCGAAGAAATTCAAACCCGTGAAACTAGCTTCGCTAACCCTGCCGATCGGACAGCCTACATGGGTCAGCGCAATTATCACTGGGAGGCCGGTGAAGTGGCGGTGGGTACCTATAGGGATGGAACGTTAACCATTCACCTGGTTGATGCGGCAACCAACAAACTTATGTGGAAAGGATCTGCAGAATCCGTTCTACCCAATAAACCAAAAGAAGTGCCTACGCTTATTGAAGATGCCGTAAAGAAACTATTTGAGAAAATACCTTAACAATTTAGCTTGCCATTAGTGGATTGATTACTTGCCTGGTTTTCACTACCTAAAAGTAAACCCTAATCCAACGGTGAGGGCATTAAACTCCTGAACAGAATAATTTCCATACAAGTAAAACGCAAGAATGTTTAAGCGCATACCGAGATCAAGCCGCATGCTGTTGTTTTTAAAGTTGGCTGAATAGGGATTCGTTAATTCAAATTCTGCCGGTGAGCCGTTAAAAAATGTGTAGCTACCCTTTACATCAGCAGTGGTTTTAATACCGTTATAGCCCACGCCACCAAAAAATGTTACGAAAGAAAGCTTTTTGGAAACCAAAGCCTGAAAAAGAAACGCGTTAAACTTGTAAATCGCTTCCTGAGTTGTTCCAGCCGTTGCCGGAGGAAATTCAGTAGCTAACCCGGAAAGATTAGTCTTACCTTCAAAAGCGGTATAGGCTGCCATAACAGACAAATCAAATGGAAGCATTTTGATTGCCGGTATGTGTTGCTTTATATCATGCCGCAAGCCTAATCCAAATAACTTTGTTTCCGTGCTGCCAATTGTAACTTTTGGAACAAATCGAATCATAACATCGGTACCTTTAATTAGTCCCACGCCAATTTGAATCATGGGTGAACCAACAGGTGCAACCTTTATTGTTTCCCTAACATTTAATCCTTCCGGACCACTGAATGAATCCTGCGGATCAATAAGATTTCCGGGTGAATTAACATTTCCATCATTATCCAAATCATAATTCAGATAATAAGTTGTTCGATCTTTTGGTCCTATAATGGTAGGGGCATCGCCACCAGCATTGGTGGTATTTGTGAAGCCTGCAATGGTTGTAAGGTCCAAACTCAGAGGATCAAAATAATCTCTCGACTTAGGGATAAAGACTGGAGTTATTGCAATATTTATGTCAAAGCCTCCCAACTTATGTGGTTTGGCGGTATGAAACCACGCTCCATTTAATGCATAGGATAATCCTTCAATCATAGGACTGATATAGGCTGTGATCAATTTACCTCCATCTTCCTGGCCGGCTTGAAGAAAGCGAATAAGATCATCTTCATTCTGTGCCTTTACAGAACCAGATAAAAGTACCATCACAGAAAGTGATGACCCGAAAATCAGTTTGGATAGTGTGCTCATAAATGTGGATTACTCGTTGTTACTTGCACCATACATTCCTTTATGGAAATTTTGGTAAGCTCATTTATGTAAAACTTTCAAATTTATTTGCAAAGTGCAAGAGAAACAGCACATTAATGTTCATATTTTTGAGGCCAATAGGTCTATAGTAGGCTAAGGTTTATGCATGTAACAAAAGTTCATTTAACGGTGCCATCATTTCTGTTTTTATGAAAAGAATAGCCGTTATCACCATGGCGCGCAATGATGAGTTTTTTCTCAACTGTTGGGTAAAATATTATGGCGGGCAATTTGGCGAAGAAAACCTGTACATCTACCTAGACGGGTTGGATCAAAAGCCACCTCAAGGAGCCGGAAGAGCCAATGTTCATATTGTTGAAAAGCAGGGTATTAAAGTTGTTTCTGCCGAAAAGCTCCGTCTTAACTATTTATCAGACCGAGCGGCAGAACTGTTTAAGATCGGGTATGATTTGGTTATTGGCTGCGATTCGGACGAATTTTTGATCGTTGATTCAAATACGGGGAAAAGTTTACCGGAATACTTGTCGTCTCTTAAAATCAAAACTTCTGTTTCGGCACTTGGGCTTGATGTAGGTCAGCATTTAAAAGAAGAATTTCCGCTTGATAAATCCAAGCCCATTATACAGCAACGCCAGTACGCGCTTATCAACTCCCGGTTTACCAAAACAAACATCATTGCAAAACCTGTTCGATGGGGTCGCGGTTTTCACCGCGTGCGTGGGCACAATTTCCATATTGATAGAAATTTATACCTGTTGCATTTCGGCAATACCGATTATGAAACCCTCATGGCAAAATACAACTCGCCAGACATCATCGCGCGCGGTGAACAGGCACATTTCAAGCGTGCCCGCATTAGTGTAATTCAATCTATTTCAACCAAAAAATCAGTTGATGGCGACACACTTTTTGGTTGGGCCCGCATCATTCAAACCACTTTCCGCCCGTTTTACGCCTGGAACAAACCAGCCATGCTTGGCCTGCGATGGGTGATAAAAATTCCGCAGCGATTTAAAAACATCGGAATATGAAAATTGATTTGGTGTACTTGTGGGTGGACGGAAGCGATGAAAACTGGCAGGCAAAAAAAAATGCGGCTTTAGAGAAAATCGGAAAAAAACTTCCGGCATCCGCAGCGCGTACAACCCGGTGGACAAACCACGATGAACTACTTTATTCACTGCGCAGTGCTGAAAAATTTGCCCCCTGGATAAATCATATTTTCATTGTTACCGATAGCCAGGCACCGAAATGGCTTAATTTAGAAAACCCAAAAATTAGTATTGTCGATCACAAAGAGATTATTCCAAACGAAAAATTACCATTGTTCAACAGCAATGCAATAGAGATGTTTTTGTGGAAAATCCCGGGCCTCTCGGAGTATTTTTTGTATGCAAATGATGATATGTTTTTCGGAAAGGAGGTTCAACCAGATTTCTTTTTTGATAAACATGGAAATCCGATTGTAATCATGAAAGAGCGCAGTCGCAATTTCAATAAGTTAGATGATCATTCGCAGGTAAATCACCGGCTGTTCAGCATCAAAACGGCACGAACAATAAAATTTGTGTACAAGCAATTAGGCATTAAGTACAACGTAACATTCAAACACGCCATTGAGCCCATACGCAAGACTTGTATGGCTGAAAATTTTCAGATCTTAGAAAAACATTTCATGCAAAGCACAATCACACCCTTTCGGGATGTGAATAATCTGCAGCGAATTATTATGCCCTTGTATGACAATGCCCGGAAGCAAAATACGATTGTACTGAATTGGCGTGTAGGTAAAAAAAGAATTGAATATGATCATAAAAGAGATACATTTTTAACCCGGCTTTTTCACAAGCTTTTATGGTTAACGGCAACAATTTTTGGCTTCGTTCAATACGATTGCTATGATAAGCAATGGAACCTGATACGAAATATCAAAAAATATCAACCGACTTTGTTTGCGATAAACGACTTTTCAGATAAGAAATCGTCTTTTAAGCAGGCCTCTGAATTTATGAACAATATGTTCCCGGCTAAATCTGAATTTGAAAAGTGATAAACCCTCGCATTTCTGTTATTATTCTTAATCGATAATACTTAACGATCATTTTGCATTGGTCTGGAATATATCCAAGAACGCGTTATTGACTGATAATTGAAAATCATGAAAGGTTACGTAATTTTATGGGATTTTAACTGCTGGCCAGTAAACTAACCATACTCAATTATCAACCATGAATCTCAAATACAGAATATTTAAACTATTCACTGCTTTTCGGTTTTATCTGAGCTCCAGCGAAAACATATTTTATCTCTTTTATTACCGCCATATTTACCGACCGGCCAAAGGTACACTCGCTGAATTTATTGATGACTTTTCCCGCAAACATGCCCCGGTTACGTTCCTCCAGGTTGGTGCCAATGATGGACTGGTGTCTGATCCGCTTCACAAATTTATAAAACGTGATAATTGGCGTGGCGTAATGCTGGAACCGCAGCCTGAAGTTTTTAATCAGTATTTGGTAAAGACACACAAAAGAAGGCCCGAAATCACCCCGATCAATGCTGCGCTGGACACCCGGGATGGCACAAGTACACTTTATATCCTTAACGTGAGCGCTGAGCGGTGGGCAACGGGTTTGTCATCATTCAATAAGTCCGTATTGGTAGACACAATTAAAAACGGCTCTATAGCAAAGAAAGCCAAAAAAAGAGGTGTCAAGTTACCCGCCAATGTGGAGGATATGATAGAGGGCCGCCAAATAAAAACCATTAGCCCGGATACGCTGCTTAAGCATTTTGGCCCGGAAGGTTTTAAACTGCTGGCTGTAGATACAGAAGGATATGATTTCGAAATTTTAAAAATGCTGGATATAAGTAAGGTAGCCCCTCAGGCAATTATTTATGAGGAAAATAATTTTGACCCTAAAACAGCCAGTGACTGTCGCCAATACCTTACTGACCTGGGTTACACATGCCGCTCAATCGGACGCGATGTGGTGGCTGTGAAAGCACCAGCAAAGACACCATCATAAAACAAGTCAATATTACCAGGGACATGCTGCTTCGAATTCACTGAAAATTTTCAAAACCAAACAATATTTTTCTTTCTTTCCGGGTCTTACTTAAACACTAAAAATTCTACTATTCACTTGAAGGAAAAGACCAACATAAGAAAATTTTTCGCAAGAGTCATATCCGCTTTAGTGCCGAACAAGTTTTTACGACATCGTGTGCGTGGGCTGATTGAATTCGGCCTGACGCGCGCTGCCCGGATTGCCCGACAAAACCGTACTATGCGCGCTATTCTACCGGCACATTATTTAACCGTATGCGCGATAGCGAAAAATGAGGGATCATATTTCAGCGAATGGATTGAATGGCACACCAACCTCGGTGTAGAAAAGTTTTATATTTACGACAACGAATCGATGGATGCTACACGAGAGATCTTGCAGCCACATATAGATTCAGGCCTGGTTGAATACCACTTCATTGCCGGTAAGAAAAAGCAAACCGCAGCCTATGATGATTGCCTTGCCCGGCACCGCTATGATTCACGGTGGATTGCATTCATTGATATAGATGAGTTCATTATTCCCATAAAAAATAAAACCATACCTGAATTTTTAAAGGATTTCGAAAAATTTGCTGCCGTAGAAATCAACTGGCTGTGCTATGGTAGTGGCGGGGCGAAAACGCGCGTGCCAGGTAAGGTTATGGAACGTTTCCGTACACATTCGCACCCTGACTCTGATTTGAACCGGCATATCAAAACCATACTGAACCCGCGGTTGGCTTTGAATTTCATTTCTTCCCATCACCCTACACTTCTTTCCGGCCGTACCGTTGACACGAGCGGTCACACTGTGCGTCAGTACTTTTTCAAACGCCCGCCCTTGCACGACAAAATCAGGATTAATCACTACGCTGTAAAATCGTACGAGGAATTTTTAGAGAAAAAAAAGCGGGGACGCGGAATGTCACTTAATTCGCGAGAGTTGGATTACTTTGATAAATTCGACCGGAACGAACTAACGGACGACAGGTAAATTTGTACTTTAGGAGAATGAAAGGTTTGGTGAAGCGATCTACCGGATCATGGTATGATGTTTATACAGAAGACGGACGTCTGTTGCCGTGTCGCACACGCGGCAAACTTCGCCTGGAGGGCTACAAAGAAACCAATCCCATTGCTGTTGGCGATCATGTTTTGCTGGAGATTGAGAATAACGAAGGCATCATCACCAAAATTCTGGAGCGGAGAAATCATATTCAGCGACAATCCGTAAAGAAAACCGGGCATGCACATGTTCTGGCCGCTAATATTGATCAGGCCGTGTTGATCGTAACCATGATTCTGCCCCGCACTTCCACTGGGTTTATTGATCGATTCCTCGCTACGGCTGAATCGTATGATATTCCTCAGTTATTAATATTTAATAAGCAGGATGTTTTGAGTGAGTCCGATTTGCCGGCACAACAACAACTCATTGAAATCTATGAAAAAATAGGTGTGCGATGTTTTAAAATATCTGCCCTGCAAGACGATGTGGGTGTTGTCACAGAATTACTGGAGGGAAAAACAAGCCTTATTGCCGGACACTCCGGTGTTGGCAAATCAACCCTGCTCAATAAACTCTCTCCTGAAATCAAACAATCAACTGCAGACATTTCTGGTTTTTCAGAAAAAGGAACCCACACCACCACGTTTGCTGAAATGTTTAAGCTAGATAACACAACGTTTGTCATTGACACACCAGGAATAAAAGAATGGGGATTAGTAAGTATGAAACCCGAAGAATTATCCGACAACTTTCCGGAAATGCGTGCCTTACGCTCTGCTTGCAAATTTGGTTATCGTTGCTTGCACCTGAATGAACCGGGCTGCGCGGTTAAACTGGCTGTTGAAACCGGTGAAATCGCGTTAAGCCGATATTCCAATTATTTAAGTACGTTGTCTGGTGAGGATAACCGGAAATAGGAATAGCCATTTTATGAATAGGTCATTGACTTATTTCTCCTCAATAATTTCAGGTACCAAAGCACAATCTGAAAATTCACCAATCGCAGGTTTAGTTTAATCTCATACCGGATTCTCCGGGTTAAGGCCATTTGCTCTTCTCTTGATTTATTCAATGAAAGTATCTTTTCACAAACTTTATACGTGCTTATGGAATGCTTACTAAACACTTTAAACTGACCAGTAGATTGAGCGTTTCTTACCATACGCTTTTTAAGAAGCACATCTTCGGAGTAGCAATACTTAAAAAATCTTGATGACCGAATCCAGAAATCAAAATCTTCATAACTTAACGACTCATCATAGCCCCCTAATTTCTCTATTACCGTTCGGGTAAACATTACCGTTGGCGGGCAAATAAAATATCGTTGAATAATTTCCCTGTAAACATCGCCTTGCGGAATGGTGTTGTGAGGAAAATTGTCGGAATGGTTTTTCAGAAACTTTCCCTCCTCATCTATGATTATCGCATCCGAAAAATGTACGCCAAATCCCTCGCCTGCCTCTTCTAAAGCTTCAACCCCAATCCTCACCCGGTCAGCAAGCAATACATCATCAGCCGCAAGATCAATCAGGTATTGTCCTTTGGCCAAAGTCAATCCTTTATTAAACGCACGGCAATTGCCAACATTTTCCTTCAGCAACAACACTTCCAGTTGTGGATACTGAACCTTTAATTGTGTAATTGTATCCTGACTACCATCCGTACTGGCATCATCAACAACAACAAGTTGCAAAGGTGAATACGATTGATTGATTACCGACTCAACCGCTTCACGAACAAAACGTTTTTGATTATAACTCAGGCAAATTACAGTTACCAACGGTGTGCTCATGCTTACGCAAGATCTTTGGTAAAGGTGAGCTTCGCAGTAGGATTCGCGCCTAGGCGCAACTTAAAATCGAGTAAGGAAAAGTTAGGTTGATTGTCGAGCGCGGATGTTCCCAGATCCAGCAACCTGATTCCATGTTGCTGGCACCAGCCATACATGCCATCAATCAACATCACTACGGGGCTCCAGGCATCATATCGGGAATGGTGTGCGGAATAGAAATTATACAAAATATCATTCGTAACCCGGATGGCAATGCTTGCTGCTGCGCGTTCGTACCCCTTCATTACTTCAAAAAATATAAATTCCTCTGGAAACACTTCTACGGTACGTTCCAGCATAACCTGTGTCATGGAAAGCGTATATCCCTTTTCTTTTCGGGCGTTTAAGATAAACTGAAAAATTTCATCAACGGGATTTATGGTGGCCGATGTAAATACAAACTCAGCTTCACGCGCCTGTTTCAATTTTCGAACTTCCCATTCATCCATTTTTGTTTCCAGTGGCTCGTGTGAAACCGGTATCACGGCACCCGCCTCCGCAGTTTGAACATGATACCCGGCATTACTCAATAACACGTAAAGTAGCTGCAGCTGATCGGATTGATATGCTATGGGTGGATTGGTATAGACAACTTGTTTGATCCCCAGGGCCCTTAATGCATTTTCAACAAATCCAATAAAACGAAATATGATTTCTGCCGGAATCGATTCAGTAAAGGCAAATGATCCAAACGAAGCTTTTAATGGGCTAACGGCAACATGATCTTTCACATGCACATGAACAATACCTTGAATGGTTTTATTTTTTTGATTGAGAACATAGAATGATCGCCAGCCACTTTCAGCCTGCAACTTCAAATGCCTGTTATCATGAAAAATTGAGGCTTTGAAATCTTCGCGATAGTCAGCCGGTGGTGCCTGATCCGTAAAGTGGTAATCGTTCAATAGGGAATTCCGATTTTCTTAAATATAAAATGCATAAGCCATGCAGGACCAATAAGGAGGAATTGAAGATCCTTAAAGAAGGAGGGTTTTTTACCTTCTACTTTATGGCCATAAAATTGGCCAATCCACGCCAGCACAAATATACCCAGACAAATGGCCCACAGGGGGGCAAGATTTAATCCAACGATAACATTGACCAGAAACAGGCATAGTGCAGAGAAAAGCATCATGCCCAGGCTTAATGGAATAGACAATGTTACATAATAGATTATCGCGAGTACCAGCACAACGGTTGCCCAGGTAGCATATGGACTGTCCCCCAAAAAACCTCTCACAAAACCGGAGGGAATAGAGGCAACCAAACCCACTACACTAAAGAAAATAAGCGGAACACAAATCCAGTGAATGGCTTTGTTGGTTTCGTTTTGATGACTTTCACCATATTCAGAAAGCAGGGCATCAATTCGTCTCATTGCAGTTTTATTTATGTGGCTGAAGTTAATGATCTATTTACAATCCTCAAATCAACTCAATTTTGTTTTTACCCTGGCCCAATCCTTTATCTGCCAAAACACTTTTCCTGTGGTTAAATGGTTGCCTTTAACGTCATGAATTTTAACCTCACAGGGAATCACCACAGCTTCCTGCGTTTGTAAAGGCTGGATTACTTTTTCCTTTAGCCAGTCAGCCGAAATGGCAAACTCAGCAGTGGCATCCATCTTTCCCTGGTAATGATAGTCCATTTCCATGCGTTGCATAATAATACGGTACTTCTTCATGTCCAGACTGCTGAGTAAAAGAAAACCAGTAGTGAATTCTGATATGGTAGCCAAGCCGCATGCGTGCAATCCTTTAATGTGATTGAAATTGTTCCGCTTATACGGCATCAATGTTTTCAGTCGAAATTCATCTACTTCCAAAACTTTGAATCCATGCGGCTTATTGAATGGGATCATCCGGCTAAGCGACCAGTTGAGCAGCCAGAGATGGAACTTTGATGATCGGGCTTTCAGTAGAATTTCATCGGGATTTAGCATAGGTCGAAAAAAGTTTGTACCCGTTAAAGATAAAATTTTTGCAACCCAATTCACCAACTTCCGTTAAGTGATTTCAAACAGATCCTGTTTTCCGCCCCCTAATCCCTGCCTGTACACTTTTACGTTAACCGTACTGCCATGAAAAAGAAAATTTCATTGATTGATATTTTATTAATGTTGCCAGCCTTGGCGGCCCTGCTTTATGGGATTATAAGATAAGGCTGTATTTTGCGGCATGAAGAAAATAATTGTTCTTGGTGCCGGGCTTGTCGGTAAAGCCATGGCCATTGATCTGGCCAAATCCTTTGATGTTACCTCCACCGATATAAATGAGGATGCGCTGAACAGCGTTGCTGCGCATGGCATAAAAACTAAAAAATCAGATCTCTCAAATCTCAAGCAACTCGCTGACCTTATTAGGCCGTTCGATCTGGTTGTGGGGGCAGTGCCCGGTTTCATGGGCTTTCAAACCGCCAAAACCGTAATTGAAGCCGGTAAAAATATGGTGGATATTTCGTTTTTTCCGGAAGACCCGTTTCTCCTCGATGAGCTTGCCAAAAAAAATAACGTAACCATTGTTACCGATTGTGGTGTTGCCCCCGGTATGGGCAATGTTATTCTGGGCTACCACAATAAGCTAATGAAAATCAATTCCTATGAATGCCTGGTAGGCGGGTTGCCTGTTGTGCGTGAATGGCCTTACGAATACAAAGCGGTGTTCTCCCCTATTGATGTAATTGAAGAATATGTTCGTCCGGCACGGTATGTACAAAACGGAGCGGTGGTCATAAAAGAGGCACTAAGCGATCCTGAACTTATTCCATTTGATCAGGTTGGTACATTGGAGTCGTGGAACTCCGATGGCTTGCGTTCACTGATCAAGACCATGCCGAATATTCCTAACATGATTGAAAAAACTTTGCGCTACCCGGGTTGTATTGAATACCTGCGTGTGCTGCGTGACACCGGATATTTTTCTTATGATGAGATTGACATTAAAGGCGTTAAAGTGAGGCCCATTGATGTAACCGCTAGACTCCTTTTTCCTAAATGGAAATTAAAACCTGGTGAAGAAGAGTTTACTGTGATGCACATTCGGATTAAAGGTGAGGAAAATGGCGCTTCAAAAACGTATCAATACAACTTGCTCGACCGAACGGAGAAAGCTACCGGAACACTTTCTATGGCACGGACTACCGGATACACCTGTACGGCTGCTGTTCACCTGGTGGCAGAGCATAAATTCAATCGTAAAGGCATTTGTCCTCCCGAGTTTTTAGGAGAAAGTGAAGATGATTTCAAATTTATTTTGAATTACCTGAAAGAACGCGGAGTGAACTATGAAGTAGACATAAGTAGTAAGTAATAAGAACTACAGACTGAAACTTAATACCACGTAAAATTTAATTTCTATCTTGGCCGAATAACCACAGACTGATGCAGAAAAAACAAGCTACTTTATTCCAGGCCCTGCTTCCTATACTTGTTCTGATTGCACTACTTACCCTCAACGTAACAGTATTTGGTTCAGATGCCATTGGAGGTGCCAACCAGATTGTGTTGCTTCTGGCTGCCGGTGTTGCCGGTTTAGTGGCCTGGCAGTTAGGGTATACCTACACGGAAATAAATGATAGCATCGTCAGGAGTATAAGCTCGGCCATGTCAGCTATTATAATCCTGCTTACTATTGGCTCATTGTCCGGAACATGGTTGTTGAGCGGCATTGTTCCTGCCATGATTTATTACGGAATCAAAATTCTTAATCCCACCATTTTTCTTTTTGCAGCTTGTGTAGTAAGCGCAATAGTTTCCGTAGCCACCGGAAGTTCATGGTCTACTATCGCTACCGTAGGTATTGCCCTGCTGGGTATTGGTCAGGCGCTTGACATTTCCGAAGGTGTTGTGGCAGGTGCTATTATATCCGGAGCATACTTTGGTGATAAAATGTCGCCACTATCCGATACCACTAACCTGGCGCCTGCTATGGCCGGTACGGATTTGTTTACACACATCCGGTACATGGCCTATACAACTATGCCCTCCCTTATTATTACGCTTGTTATATTTTTGATTTGGGGTTTTACATTTGATACATCAGCCTCTCAAACCGACTCAAGTGCAGTACTCACTGCATTGGAGGCATCGTTCAATTTAAGTCCACTGCTCTTCATAGTTCCGGTCCTTGTTATAGTTATGATTATTAAGCGCGTTCCAGCTGCACCCGCATTGCTGATTGGAGCACTGTTGGGCGGCTTATTTGCCGTTATCTTTCAGCCCCAGGTAATTAACCAGGTTTCGGGCATCGATGGCAATTATTTAAAATCATCATTTGTAGCTGTAATGAATGCCTTATCAACAACCATTCAGGTTAAAACGGATGATGCGCAGATCAATGAATTACTGACCGGCAAAGGCATGTACGGTATGCTGAACACCGTTTGGTTGATTATATGCGCCATGATTTTCGGTGGCGTGATGGAATCCTGCGGGTTGTTAAAACGCATTGCTGATGAAATCATCAAGTTTGCGCACTCCACCGGTTCATTAGTTACTTCTACTGCCGCAACATGTTTATTCTTTAACGTTACCGCTTCCGATCAATACATGGCCATTGCCGTGCCCGGCCGCATGTATGCCGATACCTATCGCAAGCGCGGCTTAAAACCAGAAGTGTTAAGCCGAACGCTGGAAGATTCCGGAACGGTTACTTCGGTTCTGGTTCCCTGGAATACCTGTGGCGCTACGCAAGCCGGTGTGCTGGGCATCGCTACAGCCGTGTACGCGCCTTACACATTTTTTTGTATTATCAGTCCGTTCATGACGGTACTTTTTGCTTATTTGAATATTAAGATTCGCAGGCTGGATGACAAACAGGAAAACACCACATCTTAACGGCAGCATAACTATTTCCCATGAGGAGATCAATGACCTTCCATTGCGCTCATTTTCAGGAAAAATTGTTTTACTTCAGGAGGAAAAGAAATTAAATCGTGCGTTTGATGAAATACGCGAGCATGTTTCTATAGGCTTTGATACCGAAACACGACCTAGTTTTAAAAAGGGTGAGTTACATAAAGTTTCTTTGTTGCAGATAGCTATCCCCGACAAGGTATTTCTGGTACGCCTAAATCAAACCGGTTTTACGAAACACATTATTGATTTTCTTGAAAATGACAGCTTAATAAAAGCTGGTGTGGGCATCCGGGATGACATCAAAGCCATGCAAAAACTGTCTCGTTTTGAGCCCGGTGGCTTTACTGAACTGTCGGCCCTGGCGAAAGAAGCAGGTTTACAAGTGGAGAGCGTGAAAAAGCTTTCTGCTTTATTGCTTGGCTTCCGTATATCAAAAGGTGCCCAAACATCCAATTGGGAGGCGCCAACCCTCACCCAAAAGCAATTGGAATATGCCGCTACTGATGCCTGGGTTTGCCTGGAGATTTATAAGAAGTTAAAAGGTTAAAATAAGGAGACTTCCGCCCGTCTATTTAGCAGTATCAGATAGTTGCTCATCTTTTTCAAGTTCACGATTCACATCATGGATAACTTCATCCAGCCTTTGGGCACTTGTCTGAAGGTGCTGCAGAAGATCACGCGAAATACCTTCGTTTTTGGTATCTGTCAGTAGATGAATTAGACCAAGTATTGAGGCAACCGGTCCCCGTATTTTGTGAGCATTCATAAATGCGAATTGCCTCAGTTTGTCATTCTGGTTTCGAATAACCTCCGTTCGATTGGCAATCAGTTGTTCAAGATTTTCGTTGATAGCATAAACTTCCTCATTGGCTTGCCGTAGTTCTTCAGATTGGGCCTCAATTTCATGATTTAATGCCAGTAACTTTCGCTCATCTTGTCTCTTCTGTACAATTACCTTTAAAAAAAACACCACTAACATAAGTACGAATACCAATGCACTGATTATCCATGTTAAATAGAGTTTTTGTTCTGCCAACTCTTTGCGGGTCGTTTCCAACTCTCTTTCCTTTATCAGGTTGTTATACCTGCTTTCCAATTCAATAGCATAGCGTTTGGTCTCTTGCGTCTTTATACTGTCGGATAAACGAAAATACGCATCGTAGGTATCCAGTGCTTCTTTAAGCTTTCCTTGGTTTCGATAAATGATGATAAGTCTGGATAACGCTTCATATTTCATCTCTGCATTTTTCTTTTGCTCGGCATACTCAATAGACTTTAGTAATGAACTTTCGGCTTTTACGTAATCTTCAATTCCGATATAGGCATAGCCAAGGTTTTGCAGATTATTGATCAACTCAACGGTATCACTTAATTGCTCATTTAATTCGAGTACCTGTTTAAGTTTTTCTATTGCCTCGGTAAAGCGATTTTGTTCATTAAAAATAACCGCTATATTATTCAGGTTGAATCTTTCCTGTCTTTTGTTGTGAATTTCCCTATTGAGTTGCAGGGATTCATTCAAGCTAACCAACGCCTGGTCGAATTTTCGAAGGTCTTTTTCAGTAACCCCTTTATTGTTTAAAATTAAAGCTAATGTACCCTTAGTCCCCTCCTTTCGGGCGTAACCTTCTGCCTCTACGAAATACTGCAATGCTTTTTCGTAGTCTTGCAATTTCTTAAAACTCCAACCAAGATTATTATAAACCCGTGCTTTGATATCGTAATACGCTGGCTTTTCTTCTGCTACTTCAAGAGCCTTGAAATAAAATTCAATTGATTGCTTTGAATCGTTCAGATTAAACCAGCAATTTCCTATTCGATTTAGAGCGTAAGCCTTTAACAGATTGTTTTGCTGTTGCACACTGATTAAAATCAACTCTTCAAAGTACGAAATAGCTTCTGTGGGTGACTGGCTCATAGAGGCTTCTCCGATGGTTTTGAGTAATTCAATTCGTTTCTCGACAATCTCCTCTTTCAACAATACATTCTTCAGGCTATCCAACGATTGCCCCAAAGCTGTGACAGCAATTCCAAACAGTAGAATCGTTACTGCGATTTGAACATCTATCCAACGAAATATCCGTTTAACTCTCATAAAAAATATGCAAGTTATAAGAAAACAGAAATGATTTGTAGGTTATAATCACCTCGAGACTAATGTATTAAGCCCTGAAAGCCTAAAACATTTTTCTCTTCAAACTCCTTCGTGCCAGCAACGAACTGATAATGGTGAGAACAGCGCCCAACAACATGGCAGCCCCTGGCAAATACATTGGTGCACCTGCACCAGAAAAATAAGCAAACAAGTTGTTCATTAAAGGCGGGCCAACAATAGCCGTAATACTCATTAAACTGGTAAAGCCCCCTTGCAATTCACCTTGTTCGTTGGGGGGCACTATGCCCGACATAATTCCCTGAAGTGCCGGACCGGCAATCCCACCAAAACAATACACCACCGTAATGGCATACATCATCCAACCCTCGGTAGCCAAACCGAACAATAAAAATCCAAGGGCATACAAACTTAAGCCAACATAAACGCTTCGCTCCTGCCCCAGCTTCGGAATGATTAATCGAATGAGCCAACCTTGTACAATGGCCGACACTAACCCAACCACACCCAATGAAATGCCAATGGCACGTTCATCCCATTTAAATTTCTCAATTGAATAGTACGACCAATTACTCTGTACTGCATGACTGGAAATGTAAAGAAAGGCCAAGGACACAAATAAGCCTGCAATCACCTGGTGGCGAAAAAGACTTTTTAATGTACCGACAGGGTTGGCTCGCTTCCATTCAAATTTTCTGCGGTTCTCAGGTTTTAATGATTCGGGCAATATGAACAATCCATACAACCAATTCAGCAATGTAAGCGCGGCTGCTACCATAAACGGAATGCGCGAACCATAGCTTCCCAACAATCCGCCAATCACCGGACCGATAATAAATCCTAACCCGAAAGCTGCACCGATGATACCAAAATTCTGTGCCCGTTTTTCGGGTGTACTGATGTCGGCAATGTAAGCACCTGCGGTAGTGAAACTCGCCCCCATAATACCGGCAATTACACGTCCAACAAAAAGCCAACCCAACGTGGGGGCAAAGGCGAGGAATAAATAATCCAACCCAAAGCCAAACAATGAAGCCAGCAAAACAGGCCTGCGTCCGAAACGATCACTCAATCCACCAACAATAGGCGAACAGATAAACTGCATGATTGCATAAACCGAAACCAACCAACCTCCGTAAGCTGCTGCTTCACTCAGCGAACCATGACTAAGTTCCTGTATCAGCTTTGGTAATACCGGAATAATTATTCCAAGACCGGTAACATCAATAAGCAACGTGATAAAAATGAAGCCAAGGGCAGGCTTTCGGGAAGTGGACATGAAAATCTTTTTTACAAGTTAAGTTTTATTGATATTCCTTAAAATCAATTTCAATTTTCATGACCTGCAGCAATTTGATTTTTTCAATAAACCTATCTTTAGCCGCCATACGAACAGCAACCTTCATAAATACCTTTTCTGAAAAGTTATGATCCAAAATATTCAATTCAAAATCTTTAACCAGGCGCATGACCTCAGGTGAAAAAGCATAATCGTACATTAAATCCATTTCTTGTCTCACTTCCTCAACCACAATGGAAGCTTTGCTTAAGGAATCCGCAGCAGCAGCACGATAGGCGCTTATCAAACCACCCACACCTAGTTTTACTCCACCAAAATAACGGACCACCACAATAAGCACATTGGTAAGGTTGGCTGAACGGATTTGACCGAGAATAGGATCACCAGCCGTGTGGTTCGGTTCACCATCATCAAAGGCACGAAACCGGCCTTTATCCGCACCCAACATCCAGGCATAGCAATGGTGTCGGGCATCAAAATATTTCTTTCGCAGCGCGCTTAGATTGGCTTTGATCGCCTCCTCGGTTTTTACCGGGTATGCAAAAGCCAGGAATTTGCTCCCTTTTTCCTTAAACAGGCCTTCGGTGGGTTTTTCCAGCGTACGAAAACTATAGTCCTGAAGGTGCAACGTTTAGACGTGATTTAACGTCAAAGTAAGGTATCCTTGACAGTTCGTGCAACCTATTGTAAAATGGGCTGTCTCTATACCTGAAAACTGAAACATAAAACCATGCAAAAACTTAGTATCCTATTCTTCCTGCTGATCGGTTCACTGGCATCTGCACAAAACCGTGAAACCATTAATGTTGAGCCCTTTAATAAAATTTCGTTTGGCGTATCCGGAAATGCTTACGTTAAGCAGGGGTCTGCACAGCGCGTGGAGATTGAAGCATCCAAGGAAACACTGGAGAAAATTGAAGTAAAAGTAGAAGGCGAAAAACTGGTTATCCGTTCGAAAGAAAGGTGGGGTAGCTGGAGCTGGGGGAAAGAAGACCGAGTGACCGTATACATCACCTCCAAAGATATTCGAGCATTAAGTGTAAGTGGCTCAGGCGACCTGGAAACCCAAACCAAAATTGTGACCGGTGACCTGGATCTTAAAGTAAGCGGAAGTGGATCGTTGAAAGCGGAAGTAGAAGCCAATAACCTCGATGCCAGTGTATCAGGTTCTGGAAGAATAAAATTACGTGGCAAGTGTAACAACATGGAAAGCGGTATCAGCGGCTCGGGTGACGTTGAGGCAGATATTACCATTGCCAATAAACTGGATGTAAGTATTTCCGGCTCTGGAAAACTGATTGCCACCGGTAAAGCTAATCTTGTGAAAACAAGCATTAGTGGTTCAGGAAGCATCCGTGCTGTTGAGTTTGAAGTTGACTCGGCCGATATAAAAATTGCCGGATCGGGAAGTGTTGAGATTAATGTTAAAAGTGAACTCAATGCCAACATCAGTGGAAGCGGCAGTGTGCGTTACAAAGGCAATCCCAATCATGTAAATGCCAACTCCAGCGGAAGCGGAAAAGTGAGAAAAATATCTTAGATGAAAGACGCAAGACTTAAGTAGCCAGACTTAAGAAAAGAATAGTATAGCAAAGCGGGGCATAATGTCCCGCTTTTTTAACGTCATGCCGGCACTTGAGCCGGCATCTCATAGATGGTTTGGGATCGTGGGTCAAATGCCTGCCTTTGCCGAAGCGGCTACGTGCAGGTAGGCCCGCGATGAGTAAAAGGAGTTATCGGATATATTTTAGGACTATCGAATTTGTTTATCGTTAACCAGCAGCCTTACTGTCTTTTAACAACCCGGTTACGATAAAAAACTGGGCAGCAATATAGGTGAGCATAATCCAAAAACCGGATAACGTAATCGGATCTAAAAATTTATTCACCGCGAGCAGAGAATCTGAAATCATAAACAGAATTGCACCGCCAAATGCATAGGCAAAACTGGCGGATGATGTTCTTCCGAAACGAAATAAAGCGTTCAGCACCATTAAAGTAAGCACAGCGGCATAGATCAGCACCGGTACAGTCATATCGCCCAAGGTGCTGTAAAGCACAACAACAAGACCTGATCCGTAAAGAATAATTGGAAAAGCAAAACGAATACGCTGCAGTCCTTGCAACGAACTTGTCTCATCGTCATTTCTGAATTGTCTGAAAACGAAAATGTAGAACACATGTGCGATCAAAAATGAAATAAGTCCAAGCATAAAAAATAACTCACCCTGCTTCATCAGCAATACATCTCCACCCCATGAAAAAATAAGTGCCAGTATCACCATAAAAGAAGGTGTGTTGTTTTGCTCGCGAACCGTGAAATAATAGTATCCCAGCAATAATAACAGAAGAGCTGGTTTGGTTACCAGGTGCAGCGCAGGCATCGCAATAAGTTGTGATAGTAACTCTCCCATTGTTGCTAAAGCAAAAAGAGTAAGGAATATTTTTTTCATAGATTACTTATTGCTGATGTTACGCACATGCCCTTTTTCTTTGTGAAATCTTAGTGACTTGGTGTCTTCGTGGCCTAATTTCGTAGATTTTTTCTTGCCACAAAGACTCAAAGGCACTAAGGCATAAGGCATCAGGCATCACGAAGTGCGTAACATCAGTTATTGCTTAAAAATAAGAAGATGCTTTAAGGTTTTTGTACCTTTTGCATCCGTGTGTGCCGAATCCAATGGGTGATAAGGTAAACAAAAGCAATAAAACAAAGTACAGAACAAATGAAGAACGTTATAAAGAAATTATCCGGATCATTGGCAAAAATGAATCCGGATGCCAATGCCCCCACCCCAATACCCATCTCCATAAAAATGTATAAACTGGATATACCCCTGCCCTTATGGTTCTCATCACTTAAGTCTGTTGCCCAGGCCAGCAAGGTTGGTGATGTTGTACCTTGTGCTATACCGTAAACCATAATAGCAATCATTAAATCTCGCGGAGTTGATCCGAACGCCAGCAACAACATCGATACGGTAGCAATAGCCGATGATACCATCAATACCCTTCGCCTGCCGTAGCGATCGGAAGCCTTGCCGGCAATTAATCGCACAGAGAGCGAGGCAACGGTTAATATAGTAAAGAGTAAACCCTTGTTTTTGATCCCGACAAATTCTCCAAAGTCGGGTATCACGGTATACACCGCCCCGTAGGAATAAGCGGTTAGTAACATAACAATACACGTCACCAGTACCCTGGGTTCCAGCAAATCACGTTTGTGAATTTTAAATACTTCGGTAGTGAAGCCCTGCCGCTGCGATAGCGTTTCCTTAACACCCATGACAATAAGGATGGATGAAATGGCAAAACCAGATGAAGTATAGAACATGGCATCAAGTCCGAAGTTGTTGGCCACTGCACCACCAATAGCGGGGCCGGCCGCCATACCTACCGTGCCTGCTGTTCCCAACAACCCCATAGCCTCACCACGCTTGTTGGCTGGAATAATATCCGACAAATATGCAGTTAAACCGGTAGGTGTAAAACCAGTTGAAAACCCATGAACCAATCGAAGTAACAGGAAACCAAATACCGTTGAAATGGCAGGATAGAGCATGCTGCTGAAAAAGCAAACCATAGAACCAATTATCATCACCGGCTTGCGGCCCACTTTGTCGGCCATCTTTCCGCTGAACGGGCGCGATACCATGGCGGTAACAGTAAATAGCGAAATGATCAAGCCTTTATATTGGGCGCCACCCAGACTTGTAAGGTATGCCGGAAGTTCCGGGATCAGCATATTAAAGCTGGCAAAGAACAGCAATGAACTCGCACAGAGCAGCCAGAACTGACGGTTGTAAACAGATGGATTACTTTTCAATTTCTTCGGCAAGTAAACGGTCTAATTCTTTGCTGATGGAAGATTCGCTCGGGCGCATGGCATTCAGGTTTACAAAGTTGCCATTTTTATCAATCAGTATGTAGCGGGGAATTTCCTTAATATCAAATAATGCAGCAGCGTTAGAATTTGATCCAATGCGAAAATGATTGGTGAGGAAGGGGCGATCAATGTTATATCGCTTAAGTGCTTTTCGCCACGCCTCGCTATCATCATCTATCGAAAGATAAACAAAAGCTACACGTGCCTTATACTTATCTACCAACTCCATAGAGGCGGGCATCTCACGTATACAAGGTCCGCACCAACTTGCCCACACATCAATATATACCGGCCGGTAGCCTCGTGCAGCCTGTAAAAATTTATTGAACCGCTCTTCATCTTCTTTGCCGCTGAGGTAACGTTCCTTTTCTGATGCTATATAGTCTGTAAACTGATCTTTCAACGGTTGCGCCTTTTCAAGATCGGCCACAATGGATTCTTCAAGAGGTGTGGCTTTAAGCACGTTGTAATTGTTCCAAAATGTTGAATCGTAATCTATGGAAAGCAACTTATCCCGGTCTGGCTCTTTTCCTTTAAAAGGTTTTATGTCTTTGGTGATAATATCGGTAGTAATCAGTTCAAGATGATAGTTATGTGTAAATTTCAACATGGGCTGATAATTCCTTCCATCCTTAAGTGAGTGGTACAAAAAGTACTTGCCCTCTACCTTCTTAAAAATAGAAAATGTGTGAAGCGTGTCCATGGAAGACATACGGGTAAAGTCTGACTTAACAATAGCATAGCCTTTAGTCGTGATGTGCAACGTGCCGGTTTGTGTATTTCGCCAGGTAATGCCGGTACTCAGCGGTATGGTGTCCTTCTTTAATTTATACCGGATTACATATACTTGCTCACCGTCATACTCGGTTATCCCCTCCAGGGTAAATTCATACGCTTTTAATCTATTGCGCAATCCGCTAATTTCATATTGATTAAAAAATCCCACCATGGATGAAGAGGAACTTCTGGCCTGGTAGCCAACCGGATCTGCACCCATAATGGAATATAATGCGATGGGCGCATGGCCGCTGGCCACTTTGGTATTGTCATAACTCCTGCGCAACTGGTTTACACGCACTTCATCTTTCCATCCCGGAAAGGGTTGCTGAACTTTGTATCCTTTTCGCTTGTATACATCGGCAGCAGCTTCAATTAACCTTCCGTAAACCGAATCATCTTTGCAATAATGCCGGTAAAAAGTCTGGTAGATGAAGGGCTTTGTGTAATAATTGTGTTTGATGTTGGCGAAGGCTCGTTTCACAATGCCTTGTGGCGATAAATCTTTTCCAAAAACTACAACATCCTTTAACATGGTTTTTGATTGCTTCAGCTTGATGTCTAATTTCTCGGAAGGATTCTGTACGATTTCATTGTCGTACCCCACACAGGAAATTTTCAAGGAATAACTTTTGGAATGATAGGAAGCCGGTATCCGAAGGGAAAAATATCCATCGGCATTGGAACTTGTTCCCACCGATGAACCTTCAATACCAATGGAAGCGTATTGAACAGGCTCCCCTGTGGTTGCATCGGTTAGGCGGCCTTCAATAATGTAAACACCCGATGGCTGTGCACCGACCATCCAAACCGGAAGCAACAGGAAGAGGGTGATGATAACCTGCCTTATCATTTCGTCACAGAGTCTTCCTGCATGCTGAGTAAAAAGCCTTTGATAAAATCTTCTAAATCTCCGTCAAGCACGTTCTGCGCATCGGTACGCTCCACACCTGTACGGGCATCCTTCACTAGTTTATATGGATGCAATACATAGTTTCTGATCTGCGAGCCAAAATCAATTTTCATTTTTCCGGCCTCAACCTTATCACGTGCTGCATTGCGCCTGTCCATCTCGGCCTGGTACAACTTCGACTTCAGCATTTGCATGGCGCGCTCACGGTTGGCGTGTTGCGAACGTTCTACCTGGCATACAATAACAATACCCGATGGTTTGTGCGTAAGCTGAACTTTGGTTTCTACCTTGTTTACATTTTGCCCACCTGCACCCCCCGAACGGGAAGTCTGGATTTCAACATCAGCCGGATTTATTTCTATATTAATGGTGTCGTCCACTTTCGGATAAACAAAAACGGAAGCAAACGATGTGTGCCTGCGCTGGTTGGAATCGAACGGTGAAATGCGCACCAACCGGTGTACCCCTATTTCTGATTTCAACTTGCCATAGGCGAAAGGCCCATCAATTTCCAGGGAAGCAGATTTTATACCGGCCACTTCGCCCGGTTGGTAATCGATTTGCGATACCGTGTAGCCTTGCTTCTCGCCCCACATAATGTACATGCGGTTGAGCATGTCAGCCCAGTCATTGCTTTCTGTTCCACCGGCTCCGGGATTTATTTCTATGATCGCGCTAAGTTGATCCTCCTCGTGGCTGAGCATCTTCTTGAACTCAAGTTCTTCTACAGCCTTTTCCGCTTTGGCATATTCACGATCGAGTTCTTCCTCCCCCACATCTCCGGCTTCATGAAATTCATTGAGCACGTCCAGATCTTCCAGAAGTTTATGGATACGCTCGTAAGAATCCGTCCAGATTTTCTTGGCCCGCAGGGCTTTTAACATTACTTCAGCCTGTTTTGGGTTGTTCCAGAAATCAGCCTGTTGGGTAATTTGTTCTTCGTCTTTTACTTCAATGATCTTACGATCGTAGTCAAAGATACCTCCTCAAAGCCGCTGTTCTGGCCTTCAAGTCTTTCAACTGTTCAATAGTCATAGTGGGTATAGTTTGATGGTTGCTGTGTTGCAAACGGGCAAATATACTTAAAAAAGCAGGGATCGGCAGATTCAAAAATCGTTACTAAAACTCAGGCGACAGAAACATGTAAGGTCTGCGCTAAAAATGCACTTTTATGTTTTTTAAATTCCCATAGTTTCGGATTATCAAAAACGCTAAACCTAAACGCATCCTTCGGGACAAACCTTTTGCTGAATATGGAAACCCTCCGCCAGTTCTTCAGACATTGCCTGCTTTTTCAAACCAGAGAGTCTATAAATATTGTGTATGGCATCATAACATGGCTATGCTTCGGACTTTTTGCTTATTCGATTTACAACCTGTTTACCCTGGAAACGTGATCCATCACACATGAGAATATCCAAAACCTCAACAACCGCCCACGTTAAAAATCTTAGGAAAGGCACCAAAGATATCCCGCTAAACCTGGAAGAAACGTTCAACTTTCTGGTGGGGTTATTAGAGCCGGTGAACAAACATTTTGAGGTCAAAGCAAGCAATAGTCAGCACTATGAATTATGGACCAATCACATCTACCGCAGCCGTGGATCAGATGCCCGCTATAAAAAGGGCTTCATGTTTGCCTCTGTGATCATATTTTCAAAGTTTGTCAGCTTCTATTTCTATCCGCTTTATTTAAGTCAGGAACTGAAAGATAACCTGAGTGAGGAGCTTAAACCTTACCGGTCAGGCGAGACCTGTTTTCACTTTAGTAAGCCGGATGCCCTACCCCTGACTGAACTTAGCAAACTCATTGAAGACGGGCTCCACTTTTATAAGGAGCAGCGTTGGGTATTCTGATGATCCGCAAAAAAAAACTAAATGTCATGCCGGCCTGCGAGCCGTCATCTCATTGATAGTTTGGGATCGCGGGTCAAATGCATGCCTTTGCCGAAGCGGCTACGTGCAGGCAGGCCCGCGATGACTATAAATCAAGTTATAGGTATGTTTACGGATCATCGTTTTGGGTATAAATAAAAAAACACCCGGCTCGAGCATCACATTTACTTTATTGTTACTTATGCGTTTCTTTTTATGAAACGAGAACTCGCATTAGCCTACGCAGCCTTGGTGGCGGTCTGTATTATTTGGGGAACCACTTACCTGGCACTGCGCATTGCCGTACTTCATTTTCCGCCCTTACTTTTTACAGCCATTCGGCAAAGTATTGCCGGGTTCTTACTGCTCGCCATCCTGTTAGCCATTGGTCAATTTAAACTTCCCCCCAAAGCGCACCTCATAAGAATGGCCATTGGTGGTTTTTTAATGATTTCCATGGGCAACGGGCTTGTGGCATGGGCAGAAATGGAAATACCCAGTGGTATAGCTGCCATTATTTGTTCCCTCATGCCGGTAATGGTAATCCTTATTAACCTGGCGGTAAACCGCGAAGAAAAACCAACATGGCCGATCGTAATTGGAGTACTCATCGGCATGGCGGGTATCGTTACCATTTTCAGCGAACACGTAAATGAATTTGCCAAAACAGAATACCAGGTTGGCATTGTACTCATATTACTGGCGGTGTTGGGTTGGGCCCTGGGCAGCATCTGGATTAAAAAGCAACCCGCTGATTCAAACCCTTTTGTAAACGCTGGCTTGCAAATGCTTTTTGGCGGCTTGTGGCTTTTCCCCTTCAGTTTTTTGTTTGATGACCTGCAAAACGTTCACTGGTCGGGCGAGTCGTTATATTCGCTGCTCTACCTGATCGCTTTTGGTTCCATTATCGCCTATGCATCGTATTTGTATGCCTTGAAAAAACTTCCCATGACCATTGTGTCACTTTATGCCTATGTAAATCCATTGGTGGCAGTAATACTGGGTTGGTTGATTCTGGATGAAAAATTAAATACAACGATCGGAATTGGTATTTTAATAACCATCGGTGGTATTTATATGGTTAACCGCGGGTATCAGATCAGTCGCTTATGGAAACCCAAAACGGTTAACTAGTTCGTTTTTTACGATTTGAATTATCGCTACTTTTAAGAAATCATTTCATCATGACAACATTTGCCTCCATTCCGGTAAAAAAAACTTCTCAATCCCGCCTAAGCGATATTGATTTCACCAAACTCGAATTTGGTAAATACATAGCTGATCACATGCTGGTGGCCGATTATAAAAATGGTCAATGGCATGCTCCTGAAATTGTTCCGTACGGAGATCTGAAAATGAGCCCCGCCATACTTTCACTTCATTACGGCCAGGCTGTTTTTGAGGGCATGAAAGCCTATAAAATGAAAGATGGTAATGTTTCCATTTTCCGTATTCATAAACATCATGAACGTCTGAATAAATCGCTTGCGCGGATGTGCATGCCTGAAGTACCTCACGATTTATTTGTGCAAGGATTAACAACACTTATTGAAACCGATCACGATTGGGTACCCCGCACAGAAGGCTCCTCCTTATATATACGACCACTTGTATTTGCCAGTGAGGCCCGATTAGGTGTAAAAGTTTCAGATGAATATAAGTTCATTATAATGACCAGCCCGGTGGGGCCCTATTACAGCAAGCCCTTGCGGGTAAAAGTTGAAGAACACTATGTGCGAGCCGCTGAAGGCGGAACCGGCTTTGCCAAATGTGCCGGCAATTATGGCGGGGCATTTTTGCCTACGCAGCAGGCACGCGAACAAGGTTTCGACCAGGTATTATGGACAGACGCAAAAGAACATCACTACATTGATGAAGCCGGTACCATGAACGTGATGTTTGTACTGGATGGAAAACTTATAACACCAAAGCTAACATCTGCCATACTGGATGGCATTACCCGCGATTCCATTATTACACTCTCACATGATTTAGGCCTGCCAATGGAAGAACGTAGAGTAAGCATCTCCGATCTGGCCGAAGGTTTCAACAACGGAAAGCTCACCGAAGCCTTTGGTGCAGGAACAGCAGCTGTTGTTGCTCCTATTGCCACGATCAATATCCACGGTAAAGATTATCAGCTTCCGCAGGCTGGAGCAACCAGTTTTCAGCAGCAGGTAAAACAAAAACTGCACAACATTCGTATTGGTGCTGAAGCCGATGAGCATCAGTGGAACCACATCGTACAAATAGTATGAGCGAATTTCCGAAAACAGATAAAACAACCATTACACGTTTGCCCAAGCGCGGTGCGTATGATAAAGAAACCATTTACGCCATTTTAGACGAAGCTCTTTTCTGTACGCTCGCCTTCGTACAGGAAAATGAACCTTTTCAAATTCCAACTGGCTTTTGCAGAATAGGTAACAAACTTTACATCCACGGCTCAGTGGGCAGCCATTACATGCGTGAACTCGCAGAAAAAAAATTACCAGTGTGCATCAGCGTAACGCTCATGGACGGACTCGTACTCGCGCGCTCTGCGTTTCATCATTCAGTGAATTACCGTTCGGTAATTATATTCAGCAAGGCAGAACGTGTAGACGATGATGAGGAGATCTATAAGGCCTTGGAAGTATTCACCAACAAAATGCAACCTGGTCGCTGGGATGATATCCGCCAACCCAATGAAAGCGAGTGGAAGAAAACAATGGTACTCGCCTTTGCGATCGAAGAAGCGTCAGCAAAAATTCGTACAGGCGACCCGAAAGATGATGATGAAGATTATCAATTGAATATCTGGGCTGGTGTAGTACCCTTGGAAACCAAGCGTCTCACACCTATTGCCGATCCTGCATTGAAAGCAGGGGTTGAGTTACCAGAATACCTGAACTAGACATCACTAACGTACAGTAAGCAATGAGCTAAACGCATCGCGTTGCCAACATCCGATCCCTATCACCTTGATACAGCACACCACATAGTGTGGAGGTTATCCACAATGTGTTGAAGTGTGGCGTCCTAAAATAGGTTGACCAAAACCCCAGGTCACCATGGACAAATCCAA